>Ga0306922_10006141_pt1 | contig 11494 bp, 12 predicted proteins | sample sta12Cox44000082_FD_203758 | JGI IMG/M metagenome (GOLD analysis project Ga0306922, IMG submission 203758) | Lab enrichment of tropical soil microbial communities from Luquillo Experimental Forest, Puerto Rico - statoxic.12C.oxic.44.000.082 (v2)... | ecosystem: Environmental > Terrestrial >... | reverse complement strand
GAGCGCAAACGATTGGATTGCGTGCTAGAGGTCCCGCTGCGTCCGCCTTCCTTCAGCGTTTCATTAACGTTGTCCCGCGTGGCATGCAGCGCCGGTCCGATGCTTGCCAGAGCGGCAATCGCCACGCCGAGCGCCGCCGTGAATAGTAGCACGCCGCTATCCAGTCCTCCCGATTGAAGCCTGGGAGCTTCGGTGAGAGGCAGCAGCCAGCGCAATGACCCGCCGAGCCAATCGGCGATGAGCAATCCCGCCACGGAACCCAACACTGCAAGCATCAACACTTCCGTGGAGAGCTGACGCACCAACCTCATCGGGGACGCGCCTAGCGCCACGCGAATGCTGAATTCTTTCCGGCGACCTGCGGCTCGTACCAGCAGCAGATTGGCGATATTGGCGCAGACAATCAGCAGCACCACGCCGCTAGCGCCGAACAAGATCGTCAGCGGCGCAAGCAAGGACCCTTGGATTCCATAGTGTGACTTCCAAACGGGCAGCAGCGTCGCGCTCATGCCTTCGTTGGTATCTGCGTCGGCCTTGGCCATGAAGCCAGCGAGGGACGCCAGTTCGGAGCGCGCCTGCTCGAGCGTGACTCCTCGAGCCAGGCGTGCCAGCACGCGAAACATCCGCGCTTTACGGTCCTCGAGCATCCAAGTGCCAGTTGCGGTGAGTTGGCCGTACATCGTCGCGGGCACCCACAGATCAAACGAAAGACCGGCCATGGAGCCATGAAACTGTTTCGGTGCCACGCCAATAACAGTGTAGGGCGTGCGATTCACGCGCAGGATCGCTCCGATGGCCGAAGCGCTCTCGTTGTAATGACTGTGCCAGAACGAGTGGCTGATTACGGCGACAGGGTGCGCGTTCTGCGCATCGTCGCGCTCGACGCTGGAAAAGAAGCGGCCAATCTCCGCTTGCACGCGCAGAACATCGAAGAAATTGCCGGAAACGGTCTCGCCCCAAACCCGCTCGACGTGCACGTCGTTCCCGACGGTCAGCGCCATGGGTTTTGCCACGCTCATCGATTCCACCAGATTCAAGTGGTCGCGAAAATCGCGAAAATCCAGATAGGAAGTCGGCACCCATTCGCCGGAAGGCGCCAAACTTTCCAGCTCCACGATGCGATGCGGGTCGCCAGCGCCGGGCAGAGGATTTAACAAGACGCTGTGGATCCAACTGAAAATGGTGGTGTTCGCGCCAATCCCGAGGGCCAGCGTCAGTACGGCTGTGGCCGTGAAGCCGGGAGACTTGACGATTATGCGAAGGCTGAAGCGCAGGTCCTGCCAGAGCGCCTCAAAGAATGAGAATCTCTGCAACGCTCTTCGATCTTCTTGCAGCAAGGTTACGTTGCCGAACTGGCGCCGTGCGGCTGCTGCTGCCTCTTCTCTCGACATGCCCTGCGCCATGAATTTCTCCGCGAGCAATTGCAAATGCTCTTGGATCTCGTCATCGAACTCACCATCGCGCTTGTGTCCGCGCAGAAAACCCCGCACCTTCGCCGCGAAAGCGCGCAACCTGAACTCTCGTCGTGTGCTCATGATTCTTCCTCGTTTCCGGTCGTAATCCTTGTCTCGCGTTCACGATCATCTTTCCGCTTCGAGCTTCAGCACCCGGCCAATCACGTCGGAAATCCGCTCCCAGTTCTCTGCTTCCACCTGCAGATGTTTCTCCCCGCGCTTGGTGATAGAATAAAACTTCGCCTTGCGGTTGTTCTCCGAAGTTCCCCACTCGGCCGCAATCCATGCTTGCTGCTGCAGCCGCAGCAACGAGGTGTACACCGTGCCCTCATTCAGTTGAAGAACGTCGCGGCTCACCTGCTCGATGCGCCGCGCAATGCCGAAGCCGTGCAGCGGCCCCAGCGCGTGCAGCGTCTTCAAAATCATCAGGTCCAGCGTTCCCTGCAGCACTTCCGATTTCTTTGATTTCATGGTTCGTTCCGTTCTTCTTTTTGCCCGCGCATCGTTCCCGCGCCGGGACGCTTCCCGTGATTGGCGACCGCAGTTTCCTTCCTTTGGATTGTCCAAAGGAGCTTACCACTTGTCCTTTGCAATGTCCATAGGAAGACGCCGTGCCACAGTGGTCTCTAGCCTCGGCTACCACTCGCTCCTAGAACCGCGTATCAAGACACCAGTTAGCAATGAGCATCAGGAAAGACAAAGACCTTCAACACACAGGATCAGATCGGGCATGGACGCCGTCGCAAGCAGGCGCACGATGCGCATCATGATCAAATCGCGTCCACAAGCGGGGCATCGCCGCAAGATGACTTCGGCACAGCTCTCGGCCCAATCGGCTTCGCGCAACTTGTGCGGCGAGACGGAAAATGGGATAAACAGAGTCGTACTTCGTTGGAGCTCTGCCCCGGCGTTGACCTCCCAAGATCTGAGCCGGGAGCGGAGCTCCTTCCTCCTGAAGAAAAATCCAACTGGAAGAGAATACAGCTTCCTCTATGCTTTTCTAGGGATGTGACTCAACGGATTGGACTGGAGTGGGATCCGTCGGGGTCGCTGCACCGGTTGCGGGAAGACCTTCACCTTTCTCGCCGAAGGACTTCACCGTGGACCGAGATGGAAACGCGATTATCGTAGATTGCTCCCAACCGGCTCTTTCTTTTCTCCACCACTGCACATCGGCTACGCCTCTGGTCACCCTGTAAATGAGGTCAAGACCCAATAAGCAAGGTAGATTTTTGGGCGGCATCGGGATTCCAGCGAAAATCGACGACGGGTTTCTCAATGCTTTTCACAATATGGGAACGATAGCTGTCGATAGCGAAGACAACATTTATTACGTTTTTCGCTATGCGATTACACCGATGGTCCGCAAGTTCAAGTCAGACGGAACGTTGACCGCCGAGTGGCATCTCGACGCGGCGGAGATACCGCAGCAAACCCTGTCCGCGGCCAAGGCGAAATATCAGGAAAACAAGGTAAACAAGGAATCCGGAGCTTACGGCGGCGTTCCACTCCTGACCGCCGCAGCTTTCGACAAGGAATCGAAGACGCTTTGGGTGGCTTCAGGGTCGAGGGTTTTGCAGCTCGATGGTTCGGGCGCAACCATTCGTAGTTTCGACTTGGTCCGCCCCGATGGAGGGCCAATTCAAGTATCCGGCCTTCTCGTGGATCGCAATTTCATTCGTGTCGCGGGGGCTCTTCACGGAGCTTTCGAGTATTTGAAGCCACACTGACTGCAATCAAGCACAAACAAACGAAAATTTGCTCGTTTTTGATGCGTTGCTCCTAAGTGCGAACTTCGGTGGTAATCTCGTTAACCAGGCCCTACCTGTTTGGCGCGGCTTGGACCAGAGACGAAAGCCTAAAAAACAGAGCGAGAATTGCAACGGGAGTCGCCATCCCCAAACGGATAAGAGATTCTTCGCGCTGTCTGGCCTGAAAGGCTTGCCAACTCTCCGCGGTGCAGTCCCTTATCGATGACTTTCTTCCCAGACTTGTATTGAAACGACAAAACCAACAGAAATAGGGAAATAGGATCTTATTTACTTCCTTTTGCCAACGTCATGGATATCTGACCTGCATGATGCGAGTTATGAAAAAGAACATGAACAAACAGTCTTATTCGCGTAACCGTACCAAAAAAAGGAGTATCAACCGGTTTCAGCCAGTCTTCATCAGCGCTGTCTTCTACAAGGTCTTTCAGCACACCGTATCCTCTTGAGATCAGCCGCCGGCTATATTCCACATCAAACACCTGACCGGTATCTGTTTGACCTATCGTTGTATTTTTTACGTCGGTTGGGATGCCGAAGAACTGACCAAACAAATTCATCGTTTCTCCAATATGCCGGTATATGAACCCAATAGAAGCTGTTTTGTCATTCAGTCTGAGGGATGCATTTTCTTCACTAACCCGGTCAAAGGAGAAATGACTGGTAAATTGATTCTGCCTCAAAACTTCTAACAAGATTTCCTTTTGCATACGCTACCCTCTCTAATACATTCATCGGTCGCTGTGGTTCTCGATTGGCCACGGCTTCAACTTTACGCTCTTTCTCGACTAGCGGTCGGCACAAGAACTGTATTCGATTCGACGAAACGAAGGGAATGAAAAAGAAGCCCATAAATGAGCAGAGGCTCGATGACTTAGAAGGTGAGTTTCGTCCCCTTCTTGCCCGTTGCCTTCAGGAGTGTGCAGAGGGCCGGTGGGCTGAACCGGCGATTTGAGTTGAAACTCTCACGATAAGTGTGCCAAGTTGCAGCACATGGCAAAAGCCTATCGAGCCCACCTGAGCGACATCTTCGAACGTATTAGCGTGCCGAGCAGAACGCGCTTGGTGAACTATTTCCCGACTTGACGTTAGCGAGTCGCCTCTTGGCGCCAGAAAAGGAGGGATGACATTGGCTAGAGCAAGCACAGCCTTGTTCAAGTCGCCAGAAGGCGAAGCTACGTACCACGCTGCCTACGATAAAGTTCTCGCACTCTGGGATGTACCGTATGAGTGCCTGCGTGTTGCCACGCAGTTTGGGACGACACACGTCATTGCCAGTGGGCCGACGGCAGCTCCGCCTCTCGTTTTGTTGCATGGCATAGCGATTAGTTCCACGATGTGGTATCCAAATATCGCCGATTTGAGTCGGGACTTTCGAACCTTCGCCGTCGATGTAATGGGGGACGCCGGGAAAAGCGTCCCTAGTCATCGGCCCAAGAACCGGGCCGAACACGCCCAGTGGCTCGTCGACGTATTCAATGAGTTGCACATCGAACAGGCGGACGTGGCAGGACTGTCCTACGGGGGGTTCTTGACCCTTAATTTTGCGTTGCAGGCCCCCGACCGCGTGAAGCGTATTGTGCTGCTAGCGCCGGCAGGCTGCTTTGTGAGATTCCGATTGGCCTTCTGGTTTCGGATGGCTTCCGGAATGTTCTTATCTCCTCGTGCCGCGTTCAAAAGCTTGATCCCGTGGATATCTGCCAGAAAAGATGCTGCCGAAAGCCTTGTGTTCGAGCAAATGCTGGTCAATTGGCTTTTCGGTAGGGCTCAATGGGGCGTCTGGCCCAGGGTCTTCGCTGATAAAGAATTGCGGAGCGTGAGTGTGCCCACGCTTTTATTAATTGGGGACCGCGAAGTCATTTATGACCCGCGAGTGGCTATAGGACGTGCGACTCGGTTGATTCCCCGAATCGAAGTAGCGATCATCCCCAATGCGAGTCACTTTCTGACTTTCGATCAATCTGAGTCAGTTGATGCACGCGTGCTAGATTTTCTAAAACAGTGACGAAAATTCAGTTCGCAAGACGCTTACTCGCTCGCAGCATGAGATCGACCGGTAAGGAGCTAGCGCATGAAAAATCTCTTTGAAGCGGCGACGGTGGAAGAGGTGAAGGAACGGGTGGCGCGGCTGAGGCCGGACAGCGATCGGCTGTGGGGCAAGATGAATCCAGCGCAGGCGCTGGCGCATTGCTCCGCGGCGATGGAAATGGCGGTGGGGGAGAAATTACCGCGGCGGATATTGATTGGGCGACTGCTGGGGCGGTTGGCAAAGAAGTCGATGATCGTGAATGAGAAGCCGATGCCCCGCAATGCGGGGACGGACAAGAGCTTAGTAGTTACCGATGAGCGGGACTTCGTGGCCGAGAGGCAACGGCTGAGCGAATTCATTGACCGCTTTGCGGCGGGTGGGCCTGGCGTATGCACGAAGCATCCGCACTTCTTTTTCGGGCCGTTGACTCCCTTGGAATGGGCGGCGTTGATGTATCAACATCTAGACCATCATCTGCGGCAGTTTCGGGTTTAGTGGATGTGCACTCCGTCCGAGGACGAACTCCCGGTTAGCCGATAATCGGAAACTTGGGTACTGCGTCGACTTTAGATGTCCGAGAGGCCCTGCCGCTGAAACAGCCTACGAATCGGATCGAGCTCCACTCTTTCGGAGCTCCGCGGTTCTCCGCAATGAGTAAACATAGCCGGAGTCGGCGTCTGTGGTAACCTCCGGTAATGACAGATGCAAAGCCTGGTTTTGGTTTCGACTTTCAAAGAACTGAGGATCAACGATCTGCGACGCGTAAATTGGTGGCCTCTGGCAGTGCCTTGACCGGTTCCTATCTGGCGATGAATGCGGCTGCTACGCTGTTGGCCGGTTTCGGCCTGCTGCAGAATTCTCCAGCGGTCATCATCGGCGCGATGTTGATCGCAATGCTATTCGGTCCCCTGGTTGGCATCGCTCTGGCGCTGGCCGAAGCGAACCTAGCCTTACTCGGTCGTTCTCTCCTCTCGGAAATCGTTGGCGCCTCGTGGGTGCTGGCAATCGGCTATGTAATTGGTGCGGCCAGTCGCAACCTCCCGCTCGGCAGCGAAATTCTCTCGCGCACTTCACCCAACATCCTTGACCTGTTGATAGGGTTAGTAGGCGGCATGGCGGGAGCATTCACGTATATGTCGACGGCCTTAGCGAGCGTTATAGTGGGGGTGGCCATTGCAACGGCACTCGTCCCTCCCTTAACGTCGTGTGGCATACTGCTGGCTCACCACTTGCCAGGATTGGCCGCCGGAGCTTTCTTTTTGTTTCTTGCAAACTTCACCGCCATCGTTATCGGTGCCATGATTGTCTTCTGGCTCTCCGGACACCGGGCGTACTTGGCCGTTTACTCCCACAAGGCTTTCGCGCCGCGCTTGATTGCTCTTGTACTGCTGGCCGTCCTCGGTGTTCATTTGACCATGACCCTTCACCGGACCATCGCGCAATCGCTCATGGAGTCCGCAATTCGAAAGACCCTGACAGGCGAACTGGGAAAGATCCCTGGAGCACGCCTGATCACCGTCACGTTGGCACCTGGCCACAGTGGTACGGTTGCCTGGGCGGTGGTTCGCACACCACTGCCCGTTTCCCCAGAGCGAGTGGCACAACTAAATGATCTGATTAACCACATCGCGGGAAGCACCGTTGACCTCCATGTGAGATCGGTGCTCACCGCAGATACCACCAGGGAAGGATACGTCTACGAACCTCAGTCTTGGTCCACCAAAGATCCCGGCGAACCTTGATCTGCTTGGGGGACTCCCCCACAAACTTGGAGGCTAGTACCAACTTCGGTAGTAATGCCGTTAACCAAGCACTGTGACTGCACAGGTTCAGGCAATTCACGCGGGCCGGTGCATTCCCCATCCGCGCCACTGGCATACGCTAGCGGGACTCGTTGGAATTTCAAACGGATCAACTTCCTGAGAGCATTAATGTTGAACCGCCCGGGTTCGCGTCGCTCCGAATTGAAGCTTAAGGACCGACTGGATCGAGCGGGGGCCGCCAGTCTGGTAGTCTGGTAGAGAGGGTTGAAACGTTGAAACCGCCATTCGCGCCGCCGGAGCGCGCAGACTGCTCACTAGTGTTTGCGTCGAGTGGGAATTCGTCATCGCCACAATTGGCGCAGCTGTCGGAATCCCTTTCGCTTCCCGTTTTCGGCGTTGCCTATCCCCATAGGCAAATCGTCTTGCCGGGATTACTGAGCGGATCTTTGAGGTCTTTGTTCTGATCGCGACCGAAGTGGGAGCCGCATTGGCATGCTCAACGCCGAGGCGGCTCCCAACAGAAGTTGGCCTTTTAGGCTGGCAACCCCGTGGAGTTGCTCCATCGCAGATTTCTCATGGCTGGCCCGAGATTGGGGAGCATCTATCTGTCGGAGTCCAGCCACAAGCACAACACCCATGATCGCGACGTTCGTTAGCATTGCGATAGAGACTAAGATCGATTTAAGAAGACTCATCTGAGCACCACCGAGTCGTTGTTCTCGCCTCCGGAAGATCATGGGAATAATTCTGTCGTGCTGCGGATGTGCATGCTGTAACCTTCTATTCCTTAACCGCACTTCGAGAGGCGAGTGGCCGAGAGCTGTCAGTGAAGAATCAAACTTGTTCGGTCCTGGAAATATTCGACGATTGCCGGCTCGGCGTCCTGAACGCCGCCGGACATCCACTGCTGCCAAGAATACCATTCCCTGCTTCTCGGGAATCTCGGAATCTCCACGTTCTCACCGACATATCTGAGAACAAGCCACGTCAACGCTTTAGGTGGGAACCCAATTTGCACAATTCGGTCGATACTCGAAACCAGAATCAGGTAAAGACCCGAGCTTCCTCGGTAAGAGTTTCCCAGATTGGCCCTGGTGGCACGCTGTCAAGAAAATTCAAGAAATGCGCTTGTCGGGAAGATCCATTTCAACGTTCTCATTTCGTTTGCAAAAGCCCCAACGCTTTGGTGGACTCCACACAAGTTCGATCGCGCGAGACTGCTGCCCAGGGGGTGTAGCAAAATCCCCTCAGCGCGTAATACCCCGTCAACGCAAACTGGGGTTAGGGGGGGTTAGAGGAGAGTACCCCCTGTTTGTACCCCGGCCCCCTCCCCATGGGCGCCCAGGATTTGCCGCCTTTGCTTCGCCCGTCAACGTTGTGTGGGGATTGCGGATACAGCCCGGAAAAAGGGACCACCCCCCAAATGGCCGGCACTGTTTCCCGGGGACTTCCCGCAGTTCAATTATTGCTTTTGCTTGCCTATTGCTTATTCAATTCAAAAACCACATAGACTTTTGCTTGCACGTCCACGGGCTCGCCGCTAACCGTAGTCGGTGCATACTTCCATTGCCGGACTGCTGTGACCGCGGCAGGCGCGAGTAGTGGATGACCCGCCCCCACGTTTTGCACTGTCACAGTCCCATCTTTATGCACAATCACATTCAGCGCCACCATACCCTGAATCCGCAATTGTCGCGCCGCCTCAGGGTATACCGGAGGCACCCTGTCAATGAGTTTTCCTGGCACAACCGGTCCGGGTTTAACGGTCGAAAGTATCTTCACCTCTTGGCGGGGGAAACTATGCAGACGGAACCTACCATCCACAAAATAAAAGTACCCGATTGACTGGCTCCCAGGCCCAACCGACGAATCCGTTTTCTTCCAATCCGCTTTGAACTCGTCCATCGGGTTCTGGAGCATGTCATCCTTTTTAGCGAGTTCAAATTTTCGATTCGCCCGGTCTATTTTGCCAATCGAAATCTCACCCTCCTGCTTCGCAAGCTCTGCCCATAGCATCTCAAACTGCTGTTCGCTTAGCCTTAGGGCCTTCCCGTACTCGCTGGCCAATGTCTGCCCTTTCTCTTGCCCGAAGATGCTCGTCAACCAATTTTCGTAATTTGGTATCTCCATTTCTTCAATCTTTGCCGAGAGGTTGCCTTGGTCATCATTTTTGGCCGCGACCAACAAATCGGTTAGCAGCAAGCGTAAGCCGTCGGCGGTGTTCCGGTAGGACTCGGGGGTACTGGATTGGGTGGTCTTTGGTCCTATTTCTTGACTCCCCAGAGGAGGGGTCGAACTGAAAATGGACGCCACAGTAAATGCGATTAACTTGCAGAGCGGTTGTAGGGGCTTCATATCGGCTATTTGTCTCACGAAATCGAGACGTAAGGCTCGGTAATGTCCGCAAACCGGTAAAGTTTCCGCGCCAAAATGACTTCGGCGGTTAACCAGGAGTTGACAATCTTTCGCGGCCACGATTCGACCATTAAAGCGGCATACGACCTTCCATTAGAATGGGTAAACTGAAGAATCCGTGGCTAGCATATCCATTTGGGACCGTGCTCTGAGGTGGGGACTCATTGCTGTCTTCTTGTTATTCTTGTTGTGCTTTATTATCGAAAACCTCGCCTTGGCTGGGGGGAATGCTCATCTCTCGGGAGTTGTTTCGGACCCTCAAGGTGTTTCTGTGGCCGGAGCTCATGTCGCGCTGGTCAATGCCGCTGGTGCAATCGTAGAGGAACAGATTACTGACGCCGCCGGCATTTATTTATTCACGGACATCCTCCCAGGCCAGTATCAACTGAAAGCGGAAGCTCAGGACTTCCCACCGGTCATCGCGGACGTCTCGCTCACGACGGATGAGCACAAGGTTGTGAACTTACAATTCAAGCAGCTTGTCTCGGTCCGGCAGGCCATCACCGTTGTCTCTTCCTCACCCTCCGTACTGACTCCAGACCCGTCGCAAAGCGTAATCATCCATAACCAGGTGCTTGACGCCAATCCCGGTCGCCCGGGAGCACCCATCTCCATTCCCGGCCTTCCAATAGAAACGGCTTCGGGCGGCATCAAAGCGCCACAGTATTTTGCGCCAGGTGTTGCTGGCGACCACGGTGAGCCAATCGCACAATTCTTTCAACTAGATGGCTTCCTCTACCCAAACAATCTACCTGCCAACGCCCACGGCAACGGATATGCAGACCCCAACGTGCTTGTTCCGCCGACAATCGAGAGTGTGACTGTGGACGGGGGAGCTTTCAATGTGCGCGAGGGAAACAATTCGGTGGACCTGGCTGCAACTTATCTTCCTTCGCGTCATGTCGGTAGCTTTATTCAATTGACTGGCGATTACCGCGACGTTGACCTGATAGGGGCTTGGGGCGCGAGTAATCCTCGTACCAACGCATGGGTAGCGGGTGAAGCTGCTTACGGCAATGGCTACCTCGACCGCCTTGAGCATCGCCAACAATACAAAGTGAACGGACTTCGCCAGTTCAATTATGGACGGCACGAACTAACACTTTACGGTGTCGGCTACTACGGGTCCTCTGATATACCGGGCTTAATTCCCATCCACGTTCCCGTCCCTGGTGACACAATCGACGACCGTCAGTCCGACTTTACACACACCATTCTCGCGGTAATCACGGATACTTGGAAGCTGAGCGAGCAGCGGCAGTTCAGTTTTTCAGGCTTTTACCGGAACTACGCTCTGCAATTGCGCTCGAATTTCGGTGACGGCCTTATCCAACAGAGTGAAACGCGGAACGTGTATGGCGGAGAGGCGACTTACGTCCACAGTGTGCGTCCATGGCTTTCATGGCTCGCTGGAGTTGACCTTCGACGCGATGCTCCCCGTAACTTGGATTTGAAACGTATTGATGACCGAGGGGTTTTCCAGCCCGTCACGAGCAACAACCTGACACTGACTTTTGCTGAGCCTTTCGTTTCTCTGGATGGCGTCATCAGCAAGCTATTTCACTACGACGTTGGCTTTCGTCAAAATGAAGTGTGGATGGATACCGTTGACACGATGAATCCAAACAATTCGTTCAACAGGCTCGCTTCTCTCACGCTTCCCAAAGCGACGGTAACGTTTCTTCCTCCCGAGCGAAAACACCTGCCGATGGTCGCGTTCAGCTATGGCGAAGCATTTCACACCAACGACCCCCGGATTGGAACGGGCACCGGGCAACCGCAATTGCTGTTGCCTTCGCGTGTATATCAGCTCGTGTTTATTCAAAACATAAAACAATTTCAGTTCAATGTGACGTTGAAACGCGTATGGAACTCGCAGGAACTGGCGAAGATTGACCCCGACACGGGATTGCAGGAAGACGTCGGCGCATCCACGAACCGTGTCATCGTCGCGTCTGTACAGAGAAACTTCTCTCACGGAGCCTTCTATTTCTCCTACGCGCAAGCTGACGCGAGAGAACTAAGTACGGGTGAACCCATTCCCGAAGCGCCTCGCCTCATCCT
>Ga0306922_10006132_pt1 | contig 11501 bp, 11 predicted proteins | sample sta12Cox44000082_FD_203758 | JGI IMG/M metagenome (GOLD analysis project Ga0306922, IMG submission 203758) | Lab enrichment of tropical soil microbial communities from Luquillo Experimental Forest, Puerto Rico - statoxic.12C.oxic.44.000.082 (v2)... | ecosystem: Environmental > Terrestrial >... | reverse complement strand
CAGTTCTGATCCCAGGCCGCGGCCAGGTACTCGGCGGCGACGGTAACCGGAAGCGCGCCGCCGGTGACGAAACCAAAGTACCTGCCGCCCGCACTGGCGACCGTCGCCGGCGATCCATACTCATCCAGGAAGGCGAGGATGTCGGCGGCACGCCCGGGCTCCTCGGGCAGTGGGACAGCGAGCGCCTCGGCCAGTCGCTCCGGGGCACCGCTTTCCGCGCGTATCGGCCGTGAAGGCAGCCTCTCGAGGTAGCTCGCGGCGCGGTTCGCGGCGTCCATCAGAAGCTCGCGCACGTTCACGTGGCTCATGGCGGGGATGGTACACGCGCCCCTTCCATGTGCGGGCCGGGAACGCGCGCCCCACGCTCAGCGACGCCGTGCAACGACCTCCGTGCCGGCGTCATAGGGTGGGTTGGCGAGCACCACCGATGTCTCCATCTGTCGCTCGCTGATGCGCCAGTAGTGCGTGTGAGGCGGAAAGGAGCGACTCGTCGCCGCGCTCATGACCTCGAGACCGGCAAGCGGTGCCGGATGAAACCGCAGTTGGTCTGCGCCGCAGAACGCGGTAGTTTGCACGGCAGGCATCCGGAGACTGGCCATGGGCGGAAACGCGAGGCGATGGGCGTCGCAGGGTGTGAGAATCATCCGCGCGGATGAGCTCGACGACAACACCCCACAGACGTTGGGAATGTTCCGGCGCGCGGCGGTTACCACCCCGAGGACCGGGGCGACCAAGCTGTGGGCCGGCACGGTCACGATCGACCCCAAGGCGAAGACCGGACCGCATCACCACGGCGATCTCGAGAGCGTCATCTACGTGGTGCGCGGGGTCGCACGCATGCGTTGGGGCGAGCGGCTGGAGTTCGTCGCCGAGGCCGCCGCCGGCGATTTCATCTACGTTCCGCCCTACGTTCCGCACCAGGAGATCAACGCCAGCGATGAGCTCGAGCTGCACTGCGTGCTCGCTCGCAGCGGGCAGCAGGGGCTGGTCGTCAACCTCGATATCACACCCGTGGAGGTCCCGGAGCTCGTTCGCTGGATCGATGACCTGCACAAATGAGCGGGCGACCGGCCACCCACACCCCGAGCGGTTGAGAGTCAATCGGCCGGAACGGTACGGTCCCTGGCCCACTCGCGCAGCGCAGCGACATTCTCCGCCATCACCACGGCGAGCGGCCGCGTCGCCGCGATCTCGGTCTGCAGCAACTGCGCATCCGGCACGGTGTGCTTGGCGTGCGCGCTGTAAAGCGTGGCGACCACCGCCTGCTCGATCTCGGCGCCGGAGAAGCCCTCGCAGGCCCGCGCGAGCAGCGCGAGACCCGGCTCATCGAGTGCAATGCCGCGCCGGGCCGCCTGGATGCGCAGAATCTCGGCGCGGGTGTTGAGATTGGGCAGATCGACGAAAAAGATCTCATCGAAGCGCCCCTTGCGGACCAGCTCCGGCGGCAGTGCGCTGATGTCATTGGCGGTCGCTACCACGAAGACCCGGGTGTTCTTCTCCGCGAGCCAGGTGAGAAAGGCCCCGAGCACGCGCCGCGTCGCGCCGCCGTCGGAGTCGCCGGCGGCAAAGCCCTTCTCGATCTCGTCGATCCACAGCACGCACGGCGCGAGCACGTCGGCCGACGCCAGGGACTCGCGCAGGTTGCGCTCGGACTCGCCGACGTACTTGTCGTACAGCGCCGAGCAGTCGAGCCGCAGCAGCGGGATGTTGAATATGCCGGCACAGGCGCGCGCCGCGAGGCTCTTGCCGCAACCCTGCACGCCGAGCAGCAGCACCCCCTTCGGCGCATCGAGCTCGGGGGCCGAGCCGTCGAAGGCCGCGCAGCGCTTCTGCAGCCAGGACTTGAGGTTCACGAGCCCGCCGACATCGCTCAGCTGCGCGGTGTCGGGCTCGTAGCGCAGCACGCCCCCGTGATTCAGCATCTCGTACTTCGCGCGCATCACCATCGGCACGTCCGAGAGCTGGATCGCACCGTGCTCGTAGATTGCCTTGCGGGCGAGGCGCTGGGTGTCCGCGGCGGAAAGCCCGCTCATGTTCTCCACCAGCAGCTCGAGTGCCCGCTTATCGACCTTGACCGCCTGGCGCGGGTTGGCGCGCATCCACTGCCGGGCGACCTCCTCCACCAGCTGCCGGCGCTCGTTGCGATCGGGCAGCGTCAGCACCACGCGCGCGGTCAGGTGCTCGAGCTCGTGCGGAATCTCGATCTCGTAGCCGATCAGCACCACGGTGCGTGCACAGCGATCGTAGTCCTGGGCGATATCCTTCAGTAACCGCACGATCGTCGGATCGTGCAGGTATGGATGGAAGTCGAGCAGGGCGTAGGCGCCGGCGAGGGTGGTCGCGCGGATGTGTTTGAGGACATCCGGCGGCTCGGCCAGCATGCGCTGCGGAGCTCCGACCTGGATGTCGAGACGTCTCAGGCCGTCGGTCACCGTCCACTGGAAGAGCGGCAGGCTGCTGCGGACAGGCGGCGCTGCACCCGCGGCGCGCGGCGGCACAACCGGCGCGCTGAGCAGCGCGCACGCCGCCGTAAGCGCCTGGAGGACGCGGGCTTCGTCGCGCGATTCGACCACGATGATCGGAACGCGCGAGCGGAGCAGAACCTCCAGGTCGTTGGCTGCCATGGCGGCCGGAGCTTAACAGACTCATCGCGACGGCAACTGTGACGCCGCGAGCATCCGGGCCGTGAGTTCGATCAACCGGCGTGCTGCAGAGCGCGGTACAGAAAGACCGCGCCCAGGATCAGAAACAGCGCGCTCGCCAGGCGATGCAGCGCCGTGAGCGGCAGCCGATCGGAAAACGCTTTTCCGAGGAACACCACAGGCGCGTTCGCCAGCAGCATCCCCGCGGTGGTCCCTGCGACCACCGCCGGGAGGTTGGCATACGCCGCGGCGAGCGCGATGGTCGCAATCTGGGTCTTGTCGCCGATCTCGGCGATGAAGAAAGCCACCAGGGTCGCGACGAATGCCCCGGCCGGACGAGCCCGGCCGCTGTCCTCGAGGCTGTCGGCCTTCAGTGCCCAGAGCGCCATGCCGATCATGCTGATGGCGACGGCGGCATCGAGCACCGCGGGACTCAGGTAGCGACCGAGCCGCACACCGACCAGCCCGGCGAGCAGGTGATTGGCGAGCGTCGCGCACAGTACGCCGGCAAGAATCGGCCAGGGCCTGCGGTAATGAGCCGCGAGCATCAGCGAGAGCAGCTGCGTGCGGTCGCCCATTTCGGCGATCGCCACCGTGGAGACCGACACCAGGAAGGATTCGATCAACGGCCGAACTGCAGCTAGCGCGAACCCGCGCCGCGAATGCGTGCCACCAGAGAGCTCGTCGATTTGTCGGGCGTGAGCGGCACGATCACCACGCGGCCCCCGGCGGCTTCCACCAGCTCGCGCCCGACGACCTCCGAGGCCTGGTAATCGCCGCCTTTCACCAGCACGTGGGGTTTCACGGCCTCGAGCACCGCCAGCGGCGTGTCCTCGTCGAATATCGTCACCGCATCGACGAAGGTCAGCGCCGCGAGCAGCGCGGCGCGTTCGGACTGTGGCACCAGCGGCCGCTCCGGCCCCTTGAGTCGCCGTACCGAGGCATCGCTGTTGATGGCGAGCACCAGCACATCGCCGAGCTGTGCCGCGTGGCTGAGGAGCGCCAGGTGACCGGCATGCAGCAGGTCGAAGCAGCCGTTTGTCAGGACGACGCGCTTGCCATCGGTGCGCCAGGTGGCCGCGCGTGCCTCGAGCTCGTGGCGCGAGAGCAGTTTCCCGTCCGGGCGGGCTGCGAGCGCATCGCGGATGCTGGCCGCCGACACGGCCACCGCTCCCACCTGACAGACCGACACCCCGGCGGCCGCGTTGGCGAGCTGCGCGGCCTGGGCGAGCGGCGCACGCGCGGCGAGTGCGAGCGTCAGTACCGCGATCGCGGTATCCCCGGCGCCGGTCACGTCGTACACCTCGTGCCGGTGGGCCGGCACCGCGACCTCGGGCCCGCTCGCCGGCACCACCAGCATGCCGCGGCTGCCGAGGGTCACCACCATCGACTCGAGTCCCGCGCTCGCCAGCAGCGTACGTGCCGCCGCCGCGATGCCCGCCGTGTCCTCGGCGTCCAGCCGGCATCCGGCGGCCGCTTCCAGCTCGTGCAGATTTGGCGTCACCGTGGTCGCGCCCCGGTAGCGCGCGAAATCCCGGTGCTTGGGATCGACCACCAGCGGGATCGAGCCGCGCCCGCGCAGCACGGCGGCGATGGTCTCCGGTGTCAACACGCCCTTGGCGTAGTCGCTGAGAATGATGGCGTCGGGCGGCGCACCGGCTTGCAGCTGCGAGAGCAGCCGCGCGCCAACCTCTGCCGCGCAGGGCCGGATGTCTTCCCAGTCGAGCCGCAGCAACTGCTGGCTGTGGCTCACGACGCGCAGCTTGCGCGTGGTGTTGCGTCCGGGCAGCTCGACCACGCCGCGCGTATCGATGCCGGCGGCAGCGCACAGCTCGAGGAGCTGCTGGGCGGCGGCATCCTCGCCGCACACCCCGGCAACACTGACGCGTGCGCCGAGGATGGCGATCTGCCGCGCGACGTTGGCGGCTCCGCCAAGCCGGCGTTCGCTCCCCTGTGCGCGCACCACCGGCACCGGCGCTTCGGGCGAGATGCGCTCGACCGTGCCGGTGAGGTACTCATCGATCATCAGGTCACCGACGACCCAGATGTTGAGGTCGGCGAAGCGATCCGGGAGCGCGAGCAGCGCGCCCATGTTCGCCTCGGCGCTCATGCGCGCTCCTGGGCGCCGAGCAACGCGTCGAGCGCCTCGCAGATCACGTGAATGCAGAGCGTGTGCATCTCCTGGATCCGCGCCACGACGGTCGATGGCGCCCTGACGAGCAGGTCCGCCTGAGCGGCGAGCGCGCCGCCGCCGGCACCGGTGAAGGCGACCACCGTGCACCCGAGAGTGCGGGCCCGCTCGGCCGCCCGCAGCACGTTCGGCGAGTTGCCGCTGGTGCTGAAGGCCAGCAGCACGTCGCCCGCCTGCGCGAGCGCCTCGATCTGCCGGGCGAACACCCGCTCGTAGCCATAATCGTTACCTACCGCCGTGAGAATCGCCGTGTCGGCGCTGAGCGCGATCGCCGGTAACGCACGCCGCTCCGCGCGGAAGCGCCCGACAAGCTCGGCGACCAGGTGCTGCGCGTCCGCGGCGCTGCCGCCGTTGCCGCAGGCGAGCACCTTGCGGCCGCCGCGCAGGCACTCGTGCATCACCGCGACGGCACGCTCGAGCACCGGTGGCAGCTCGAGGGCCGCACGGGCGGCTACCTGCGAGTGCTCCGCGAAAACTTCATGTATCGTCATGACTCACCTGTCAGGATCGCGTGCGCGAGCTGCCGCAGGTCATCGTAGGCGGGCACTGCAGCATCGCCCAACAGCTCTTCGGTCACGCGCCCCTTGCCCGTGCGCACCAGCGCCGCAGAAACGCCCGCCCGGCGGGCCGCGTCCAGGTCGCGGCGGTCGTCACCGACCACGATGGTGTCGGCCGCGGCAATGTCCGAGCGCTGGATGGCCTCCCGGATAAGCCCCGGCTCGGGCTTGCGGCAGGAGCACAGCTCCTCAGGCGCATGCGGACAGTAGAGTACCGCATCGAGCGCACCGCCATGCGCCGCGGCCTCCGCCTCCATGCGCGCATGCACGGCGGCGAGCTGCCCGAGGCTCATGACGCCGCGACCCACACCCGCCTGGTTGGTGGCGACCGACAGCCGCACCCCCGCACCGCGCAGCAGCGCCAGTCCCTCGAGCGCACCGGGCAGCCAGCGGAACTCCGCGGGATCGCTCAGGTAGCGCCCGGCAGGCGCCTCGTAGTTCAACACGCCGTCGCGGTCGAGGATGACGTGGCGGATGCTCACGCGGTCACGCGTCCGGTGTGCTTCACAGGTACGGATCGGGTTTTGCGAGATAGCGCTGCACGTAGTCCGCGACACCCTCCTCGAGCGAGGTGAACGGCTGCGTGTATCCCGCCTGTCGCAGCCGCTCCATGCGTGCCTCGGTGAAGTACTGATAGTGCGCCAGCACGCTCGGCGGTGTGTCCACGTACTCGAGCCGCGCCGGCCGCTGCAGCGCCGCGCACAGCGCCTGCGCCAGCTCGGCGAAACTGCGCGCGCGACCTGTGCCGAGATTGAACAGCCCGCTCACCTGGTGGTGGCCGAGCAGCCATTGCACCACCTGCACGCAGTCGTGCACGTAGATGAAATCGCGCCGCTGACCCCCATCGGGTATGTCCGGACGATGCGAGCGGAACAGCGTCACCGGCCGCGCGCTGGCGGCGAGCGGATACTTCTGCGCCACGACGCTGCGCATCGAGCCCTTGTGATACTCGTTCGGTCCGTAGACATTGAAGAATTTGAGGCCGACCCACTGCGGCGGACTGCGGCCGCCCCCAGCCTGTACCTGCATCACCCAGCGGTCGAACAGCTGCTTGCTCCAGCCGTAGGGATTGAGCGGCCGCAGCAGCGGCAGCTTTTGTGGATCATCGTCGAAGCCCTGCTCGCCGCCGCCGTAGGTCGCGGCCGAGGAGGCATAAATGAAGCGCTTGCCGGTCAGTGTGCACCAGCGCCACAGCGCCTGGGAGAGACGGAAGTTGACCGCCACGATCAGATCGACGTCCTTCTCGGTGGTCGAGGAGATCGCACCCATGTGCACGAGCGCATCGATCTCGGCCGCGTGTGCCGCCAGCCACTCGAGCAGCGCTTCCGGGGGGATGAGCTCCTGCAGCGGCACCCGCGCCAGGTTGCGCCACTTGTCCGCCTGGCGCAGCCGGTCGCAGACGGCCACCGGCTCGCCGCTCGCGGCGAGCGCAGCAACGATGTTCGAGCCGATGAAGCCCGCGCCCCCGGTGACGACGATCATGTGGCAACAATACAGCGACTCGGCGGGCGCCGCGACGCCGGCTACAGGCCCGTAGCCTGCCTCAGGCCGCGCCCGCGCGGCGCCGTGCGGCCCGCGGCGGCTTGAACCAGCCGCGGGTGGCGATGTCCTCGTGCCCGCCGGTGCTGCTCCACAGCGCCTTGCGCCGCGCAACGGACGCGCTGCGTGACAGCTGCTCGAGCGACTGCGCGGGCGCGAACAGGAACCCCTGACCCGCGATGCAGCCAAGTGTGAGCAGCGCGATGACCTGGGGCTCGAGCTCGATGCCCTCGGCCACGGTCTCGAGCCCGAGCGTCTCGCCGAGGGTGATGACCGCACGTGCGAGCTCGGGGCCGTTGTCGGAATTGGTGAGACGGCTCACGAACGAGCGGTCGATCTTCAATATGTCGATCGGGAAGCGATGCAGATAGGAAAGGGACGAATAGCCGGTGCCGAAGTCATCGATCGCCAGGCGCACGCCGAGCGCCTTCACCCGATGGAACCGCTCGAGGTTGGCGTCGGTGTTGTACATCGTGGTGCTCTCGGTGAGCTCGATCACGAGGTTGTGCGGCTCGAGCCCCGATTCGTGCAGCGCCTGGGAGACATCCCGTACCAGGTCGCCGTGCTGCAGATGACGGCCGGAGATGTTCACCGCCAGGCGCAGCCCGGCCGCGCCCGCGATCCCAGTGCGCCAGGCGCAGAAATCACGACAGGCCTGGCGCAGCACCCAGCGGCCGAGCTTCATGATCTGACCGCACTCCTCCAAGACGTGGATGAAGCGCGCCGGCATGAGTACCCCGGCCTCCGGATGGCGCCAGCGCACCAGGGCCTCGACGCCGAGCAGACCGCGGGTATCGAGGTCGACGATCGGTTGGTACTCGAGGAAGAACTCCTGCTGCGCCAGGGCGCGGCCGATGTCCGCTTCCAGCCGCAGCCGCTCCTGCAGCATGTCCTGCATCTGCGGCTGAAAGGTGACGTAGCGGTTCTTGCCGGCCGCCTTGGCGTGATACATGGCGATGTCGGCATTGCCGAGCAGCGTCTCCGCGCCGCCCTCCGCCGTGGAGAACGCCACCCCGACGCTCGCGGTGACGTGCACCTCGATGCCATCGAGCGTATAGGGCAGGTTGAGATTGTCGATGAGGGCGTCGGCGAGACGTTCCACGTCACGCTGCGAGCCGATCCCTTCGACCAGCACCGCGAACTCATCGCCCCCGAGCCGCGCCACGGTATCCGAAGAGCGCGTGGTCTTGACGATGCGCTGCGCCACAGCCTGCAGCAGGCGGTCGCCAGCGTCATGCCCGAGCGAATCGTTGGCGTTCTTGAAGTTGTCGAGATCGAGGAACATGACCGCGACGCAGCTGTGGCCGCGGTGCGCGAGAGTGAGCGCATGCTGCACGCGATCGCGGAACAAGTTGCGGTTCGCGAGCAGCGTGAGCGGATCATGGAAGGCGAGCTGCCGCAGCTGCTCTTCCAGCGCCTTGCGCTCGCTGATGTCGCGGAAGTTCAGCGCCAGGCCCTGCACCGCGGGGTCCTGCGTCAGATTGCTGCCGACACTCTCGAGTACGCAGCGTTGCGCGCCGCGCTCGTGGCGCAGCTCGATGGGACCTACGGTGCCGGCGGGGGTCGCGGCCACCTCGGCGAGGAACATGCGCAGCTTCTCGGCGTCCTCGCCCGCCCACAGCTCGGCGAGATTCCGGCCGATGATGGCTTCGGGCTTCAGCCCGAGTGTGCGCTCGGCGGCGGGCGAGGCAAAGCGCAGTGCGCCATCCCCGCCGACGATCATGATGACATCCGACGCATTGGCGATCAGTGAGGCGTAGCGGTCCTCGACCAGGCGCGCCGCTTGCCGCTCGCGCACCAGTGCCGCCCCGCGCCAGGCCACGCTCTGGCGCACCATGAAAAGCAAGGTGAGGGAGAACACGACCAGGGTCATTACGGTCGCGGGGCCGGCGATGTCCCCACGGGCGAGATAGACCAGCACCAGGAAGGCGGCCAGCATGGCCGCGTACGGCAGAGCGCGCGCCACCGCATCGCCGCGCTGCGAGGGGGCGAGCACCGGGGCGGAGCTCGCCAGCCATTGCTCCCGCGCGGCCGCCGCGAGCGGTGTGTAGCAGGCCATATACAGCACGTCCTGAAAGCCGCCCGGCAGGTAGTAACCGCGCACCTTGGCAAGCGCCCAGAGGATGTCGCCGAGGAAATTCATCGCGAAGCCACCGAGCAGCAGTGCGGGCACGCGCCGTCCGCCCGCAGGCCCGTTGCTGGTGATGAGCAGCACGCCCAGCATCAGCAGCAGCACGCAGTCGAGCCCGAGGTAGGCGACACTCAGCGCCTGCTTGAGGAAGTCGACCCCGGTGCCCGCAGCTACCGGACGGATCACCAGGAACCAGAAGAAGCCACCGAACCCGACTACGAAAATGGTGGCATCGAGCGTCAGCTGCACCCACGCGACGCGCACCGCGTAAGCGCGGATGAAGGCCAGTGCCGCAGCCGCGAGCACCGGATAAAAGGCGAAATAGAAAATGTCGGCCGGACCGGGCAAGGGGTCCTGCCCCTGCAGCCACGAGGCCGCGCCGATCGCGGCGCCGGTGAGGTAGAGCGCCTGCGCCGTGGCGAGCGCGAGCCAGGCGCTGCGCAGCGGACCGCGCGCGCTGTGACGCGCCGTGGCCGCGGCGATGATCACGCTGGCGAGGGCCGGAGGCAGGTCCGACACCAGCGCCACGTAGTGGGTGATCCGCGCTCCGCCAAGTCCGCACAGCATCCACACGGACACGGTGATCGTGTAGATCACCAGTGCGCTGAATAGCAAATCGACCCAGCGAGGCGTGGCTGGGGGGTGCGTTCCCTGCCCCGGTGCGGCGCCTGGGGTCCCGACGGACTGTTGTTGGCGTCGACTGCGGCGGATCATGGCCTCGAGGATGCGTTCTCGTCGCTGCCGAAGCGATAAATCTGAGGCCAAACCGGCAGACCGGCCAGCGCAATATCCCCGGGCGTGACGCAGTTCTCGCGGCCCCGCCGCGAAATGTGCGGTGCCACCAATTCCCAGTTGGCAGCGCCCAGCCGCCCGTGCAAGCTACCGGGCCACCCCACCCGAGCGCCCACGATGTTATTGCTGCGCGGATTGCTCGACCGGATTCTGCTCGTCTGCGCCTTCGTCGCCGGCGGTCTCGTGCCCGGCTTCATCGCGCAGTACCGCCAGCGTCTCGGCGGCCGGCTCGACCAGGCGCGACTCGATCTCGCACCCTGGCAACGGCTCGCGGATCAGTACTACCAGGGTGACATCGAACGGCTGATCCGCTATCACCTCGACAGCACCGACCCGAAGTTCCACGCCGAGGGCTCGATCATTCGCACGCTGGTCGAGACGGTGCAACGGCTGCAGAGCGCGGTGGATGCGCTGCACGGCAGCCTGTTCCACCAGGCTGGGTACCTCGCGCTGCACGCCGATGCGGGGCTCGCGCGCGCGACTCTGCACGACTGGGTGCCGACCTTCGCGCTCTCCGCCGAAGGCATCGTATTCGCGCTGGTGTTTGCCGGGGCGCTGTGGCTGGCATTCCACGCGCTGTGGCGCCTGCTCGCCCTCCTCCGCCCGCGCTCGCGCACAGTGCACGCGCGGCAGGCGCGCCTTTGGTGAAGCGCCGCTGCTTCATTGGTAGCGCGGCCAGCCTAGGCGTCGGCATGCTGCTCGGCCGGCGGCTCATGGCTGCCGGGCCGGCCGCCCCCGTCGAGCTGCCGCTGATCACCAAGTCGATACCTGCGAGCGGGGAGCGCCTGCCGGCCATCGGCATCGGCACCGATTCCTTCCGCGAATCCGCGCGCGAGGAGATCCGCGCCGAGCTCGGCCGCATGCTGGAGCTCGGAGGCACAGTGATCGATACGGCCGCCGCCTACGGTGACAGCGAGGCGCTGATCGGGGATGCGCTCACGAGTCTCGGCACACGCGCACGCATGTTCGTCGCCACCAAGCTCGTGGCCTCCGGCGGCGCCGAGAGTTTCGCGCGCTCGCTCGAGCGGCTGAAAACCGACCACGTCGATCTTCTGCAGTCCACAACCTGAATGGGGTCGGCGCGCTGCTGCCGACGCTGCAGCAGTGGAAACGGGAGAAAAAGATCCGTTACATCGGCGTCACCACCTCGCGTGTGAGCCAGCACGCCGACATGCTGGCCACCCTGCGCGCGGTGCCGCTCGATTTCATTCAGGTCGACTATTCAATCGCCAACCGCGACGCCGCGGCGGCGATCCTGCCGCTGGCGCTCGAGCGCAAGATCGCGGTGCTGGTGAATCTGCCCTTCGGCCGCTCCGCGCTGTTCCGCGAGGCCGCCGGCCAGCCGCTGCCGCCCTGGGCCGCGGACATCGATGTGCACAGCTGGGCGCAGTATTTTCTCAAGTACGTCATCTCACACCCTGCGGTCACCTGCGCCATACCCGGATCGACCCAGGTGAGCCACCTCATCGACAACCAGGGAGCCGGCCGCGGCCGGCTCCCCGATGAGTCCATGCGGCGCAGGATGGAGCAGTACTGGGACAACAAGTCCGCTTAGCCGACCGCGCCGCAGGCATACTGCGCTCTCGGTCCTCACTCGAGTCCCCGGAATGACAGACCTGCGGATCGGCTTCATCGGCCTCGGCAACGTC
>Ga0306922_10006131_pt1 | contig 11502 bp, 7 predicted proteins | sample sta12Cox44000082_FD_203758 | JGI IMG/M metagenome (GOLD analysis project Ga0306922, IMG submission 203758) | Lab enrichment of tropical soil microbial communities from Luquillo Experimental Forest, Puerto Rico - statoxic.12C.oxic.44.000.082 (v2)... | ecosystem: Environmental > Terrestrial > Soil... | reverse complement strand
TGGGAATCGGTCCGCAAGCAGACCAAATCCTTCAGCATCTTCGTGCTGCTGCTCGAGAGCGCGATGATGGGCGTCTTCATCTCGCTCGACCTGTTTCTCTTCTACATCTTCTGGGACGCCATGCTGGTGCCGATGTATTTCCTCATCGGCATCTGGGGTTACGACCGCCGCATCTACGCGTCGATCAAGTTCATGCTCTACACGATGGCCGGCAGCGTGCTGATGCTGCTGGCTATCCTCGGCCTCGCGTACCTGCACTACACCGCGACCGGCGGTTACAGCTTCGACCTGCTCAAGTTGTACGATCTTCGGGTCGACCTGCACCTGCAGTTCTGGTTCTTCCTCGCGTTCGCGCTGGCGTTCGCCATCAAGGTCCCGCTGTTTCCGTTTCACACATGGTTGCCCGACGCGCACGTGGAAGCGCCTACGGCGGGTTCGGTGATTCTGGCCGGCGTGATGCTCAAGATGGGCACGTACGGCCTCGTGCGGTTTGCCTTCCCGCTGTTCCCCGAGGCGGCGGCGTATTTCGCGCCGGCGCTGGCGGTTCTCGCCGTCGTCGGCATCATCTACGGCGCTCTCGTCGCGATGGTGCAGCCCGACATGAAAAAGCTGGTGGCGTATTCGAGCGTCAGCCACCTCGGCTTCGTGGTCCTCGGCATCGCGGCGATGAACACGCAGGGGGTGTCGGGCGCCGTGTACCAGATGCTCAGTCACGGTATCAGCACCGGCGGGCTGTTCCTCATCGTGGGCATGTTGTCGGATCGCCGCCACACGCGGCAGATCGTGGAGTACGGCGGGCTGAAGAAAATCACCCCGCACCTGGTCGCGGCCTTCCTCATCGTCACGCTCGCCTCGATCGGCCTGCCGGGCCTGAACGGATTCGTCGGCGAGTTCCTGATCCTGCTGGGGGCCTTCCGCTGGGATCCGCGCCTCGCGGCCTTTGCGGCGACCGGCGTGATCCTGTCGGCGACCTATATGCTCTGGATGTTCCAGCGCGTGAACTACGGGCCCGTGACCAACGAGAAAAACTCGACGCTGGCGGATCTTCAGCCCCGCGAGTGGGCGGTCATCGTGCCGATCATCGCGGTTGCCGTCCTGATGGGCGTGCTGCCCAACCTCTTTCTCCGCCCGATTGAGCCGTCGGTCGAGCGGATGCTGAATCACTATCATCAGGCCGTCGCGACGCGAGTTCAGGCGAACCGTGATAGCCGGCCATCCGTGATGAGCCGTGCCGCCGGCGGAGCCTCACCGACGGCAGACGCGCGGGTGGCGCGAAGGCAGCAGCCATGAACGGTGCGCTCAACGCAATCGTGCCGATGGCATGCGTGACAGCCGCCGGCATCGCGGCGATGGTGGCCGAGTCGTTCCGCGACCCGGGCGAACGCATGCCGATAGCCGGTCTCGGAGCCGTCGGCCTGATCGGCGCGGCGTTTGCCACGATGCTGCTCTGGAACCACAACTCGTCGAGCTTCGGCGTGGTCGCTGCTGACAACTTCGGACTCTTCGTCACCGGAACGCTGATCGTCCTTGGTTTGCTGTCGCTGGCGATTTCGGGTCCGACGATCGACCGCGAGCGGCTGCCGGGCGGCGAGTACTACGCGCTGATGTTGTTCGCGACAGCCGGCATGATGCTGATGGCGACGGCGACCGACCTCCTGGTGATCTTTCTCGCGCTCGAAGTGATGTCGCTTGCCGTCTACGTGCTCACCGGCATCCGCCGCGATTCGCCGGCGTCGACCGAGGCGGCGTTCAAGTATTTCCTGCTCGGCGCGTTTTCCAGCGCATTCTTCCTCTACGGCATTGCCTTCACGTACGGGCTCGCCGGGACCACGCGCCTCGATCGGATCGGAAATCTGATGGCGGCGCAGGCGATGTCGCCGACGCTGATGCAGCTGCTGGCGCTCGGCTTCCTCATTGTCGGCTTCGCGTTCAAGGTGGCGGCGGTGCCGTTTCACATGTGGACGCCGGACGCGTACGAAGGTGCGCCGCCGTCGGTGACGGCGTTCATGTCGACCGGCGTGAAGGCGGCAGCGTTCGCGGCGTTCGTGCGCGTGTTCCTGTCCGCTTTCGAGCCGCTGCGCGGTAATTGGAGCGACGTCATCTGGATCCTGGCGGCCGCGACGATGATCGGCGGCACGATTGCCGGGGTCACGCAGTCGAGCGTGAAGCGCATGCTCGCGTACTCGAGCATCGGCCACGGCGGATACCTGCTGGTCGCGCTGGTCTCGGGGAACGAGTTCGGCAAAGGCGCCGTGCTGTTCTACCTGCTGACGTACGCGATCACGAACATCGGCGCGTTCGGCGTCATCGCGCTGCTCGATAACGCGGACCGGCCGAACGATCAGGTGAAGGATTACGCGGGACTCTGGAACGATCATCCCGCGCTGGCAGCGCTGATGACGATCTTTCTGCTCTCGCTCGGCGGGTTCCCGCCGATGGCGGGCTTCATCGCGAAATGGTACGTGTTCAGCGCGGCGGTGAGAGCCGGTTACACCGGCCTGGCGATCATCGGCGTGTTGACCAGCGTCGTTTCCGTATTCTTCTACCTGCGCATCGTCGTCCAGATGTACATGACGCCGAGCGACGCTCCCGCGCAGGTGCCGGTGGTGCCGAAGATGGCCGCCGCGGCGCTCGTCGTCTCCGCCATTCTCATCTTCTACCTCGGCATCCTTCCGACGCGCATTCTCGACCTGGCAGCCTCGTCGATTTCCAGCATCTTCTAGGTCGGGGCGGCGTTAGGATGTCGCGATGCGGCGCATCCCGCTCGTCGTCTGCCTTGGCGCGTTAGTCGCGGGCGCGGCAGGCATCTCCGCCGATCAGCTGACGGTCACTCCGTCGCGACCGACCGCGGCGAAAGCAGTCACTCAGGAGCGGATCGATCGGCTCGAGCGCTGGCTGAAGCTCGTCGCACGTCACGAGCCCGGCGAGATCGATCCAGCGCTGGAGGAAGTGGCCACCTGGTCGAATTCGAGTCTGCAGGATCTCTGGGTCGACGCTGAATGGCTGATTCAGGCCGCGCTCATCAGGCATGCGGCCTACGTTCGCACATCCTCGGCCCAGGTTCATTACTCGAAGACGCAGGCTGACCGGATCAACGTGCTGTCTTGCGCTGCGGCCGGCGATCTCTTCGAAGCCAAGTGCATGTTGATCCTCAAGGCCGCCGACGAGGTCGATCGTGATTTGCGGGAGCTGTCGATGCTCGCGAACGCCTCGACTCTTCGCGGCGATCCCAACTACATCGTCCGTCGAGGTGCGCTGCTGCACAGCGATCTCGGCAGGCTACGGCTGCACGCCATGGATGCTCCGTTCGACGCGGCGGCGGGCGGCCGGCCTCAGACCTGGCTGATGGAGATGTCCGACGGCCGGGAAATGTCGCTCCGCACGATCGCGGTTCACTGGGAGATCGCGCGCATGCTGCTCGATTTCGTGATCCCGGCGGGCCTGGACAGGGTGGCGCCGGAACGAGACGCGATGGTGCTCGGATGGTATCGGGCCACGTCGGCGTGGATGCAGCTTCACGAAGACTACAACGAGATGCATCTCACGCGCGGGCAGCGGATGTTTCCGGATGATCCCGACTTGCTGTTCCTGGCCGCATGTCAGAAAGAGACGTTTGCGGGGAAGGCGGTTCAGGCGGCTGTCGGCTCCGCCGTCCTTCCGACCGGTGTGACGGTACGGGTCGACCCGGCCCAGATAGAGCTTCGCGAGGCGGAGCGGCTATTCCGGCGAACGCTGGAGCTGAAGCCGTCCTTCGCGGAAGCTCGAATGCGCTTTGGTCGTGTGCTCGGTGACCTCGGCAAGCATGCCGAGGCGGTTGTCGAGTTGCGGCGCGCGGTGTTGGAACTGACCGAACCGGTTTTGTCATATCACGCGCACCAATTCCTCGGCGTCGAAGAAGAAGCGATTGGGAATCGTGAGGCCGCGCAAGCGGCGTACGAGCGAGCGGCCATCCTGTTTCCGCAGGCGCAGTCGCCGCTGTTCGCCCTCAGTCAGCTCTCACGGAAGTACGGCGATCGCAACGGCGCCCTGCGAGCGGCGGATCGGTTGTTCGCCTTGCCGGCCGACTCCGATCGCGAGGACCCGTGGTGGACGTACTACGTTGTGCAAGCGCGCGATGCCGACGACCTGATCGTGGCGCTGCACCAGCCGTACCTCGCGGACCGGCTGCCATGAGCGATCAGATCGCGCGACCCTTCGCCACGGCCGCGCGCTGGATGCTGTCTGGGGTTCTGTGTGCGGGTGTGTCAGCGGTTGGCGCGGTTCCGGCAGCGGGTCAGGGGCGTGCTCCGGTTTCGGGCGCCAGGCTTCCGGCGATCGAAGAAGTGGGGCCGGGCCGGCTCGAACGCCTCGAGCAGTGGCTGAAGGCGGCGGCGCGCCACTCACCCGGCGAGGACGATGAGGCGCTGACGGAAGCAGCGTCGTGGACGAATGCCGATCTCAAGAAACTCTGGCTCGACGTCAACGCGCTCGTGCAGATCATCCGCCTCCCACCCGATCGCCGGCCTTCCAGATTCACGGTCCGTTCAGCGGATCAGAAACGCGTCACGCAGGTCAGCTACAAGCCGGCGCAATTCAGGCGACTGACCATCCTCGCGTGTTCGGCCGGCGGAAACCTCAACGATCCGCCCGGTGAGCGCACGACGCATGGCGTGGACTGCATCGGGGCAGCGGACGAACTCGACGCAGACCTTCGCCGATTGTCGACGCTCGTGCGGGCAGCGAAGGTGAACGGCGACGATAACTACATCATCCGTCGAGGAGCTCTGCTTCACGGTGATGTCGCCATGCTGGCGCCCTACTCGATGGAGGCGCCAGGCGACGTGCGTCCGACAGGCGGCCTCGAGCGGTTTCGCATGGAAATCTCCGACGGTCAGGAAGTCGATCTTCGCCAGTCTGCCGTGCACTGGGAAGTGGCGCGCATGCTCCTGGATTTCGTGCGCCCGCGAGGCTCCGATCACGCCGATCCCGGCCACGATGACATGGTTCGACAGTGGTATCGCGCGACCGCATCGTGGATGCAGCTGCGCGAGGATCACGACAAGGTCCATCTCGATCGCGCGCGCACGATCTTTCCGAACGACCCGGACATTCTGTTTCTGAGCGCCTCACAGCACGAGACCTATGGCGGCGTGCCGATCCAGGCTGCGGTGCGATCGGCAGTGCTGCCGACCGGCGTGACGATGGACGTGGGAGTCGAGCGCGTGGAGCTGCGGGAAGCGGAGGGATTGTATCGACGTGTGCTCGAGCTCAGACCCGGCCATGCGGAAGCCCGACTGCGTTACGGACGCGTGCTTGGCGGCTTGGCGAAGCACGCCGAGGCCGCGCCCGAGTTGCGTCGCGCCGTCGCCGAGTTGACCGATCCCGAGCAGCTGTACTACGCCCAACTGTTTCTGGGCGTTGAAGAGATGGCCCTCGGCAATCGCGAGGCCGCGCGGGCGGCGTACGATCGCGCTGCGCAGCTGTTTCCTCAAGCGCAATCGCCGCTGCTCGCGCTCAGCGAGATCGCACGGCGATCCGGCGATCGCAACGGTGCCCTGCGTGCCATCGATCGACTGTTTACGCTGTCTGGCGCCGACCGGGACGAACACGACGATCCCTGGTGGTGGTATTACACCGAACAGGCGCGCGACGCAGAGGATCTCCTCGAGGCGATGTGGTTGCCGTATCGCACGGATCGGCTCCCGTGAAGCGCTGCCTGACGACGGCTATCGCGGTATTGCTCCTGGCGCCTGGGGGGCGGGCGCAGCAGTTCTCGTCCAGAATCGAGGCGGTCCGTGTCGACGTGCTGGTCACTGATAACGGCCAGCCAGTCCGTGGGCTCGGTCGCGGCGACTTCGAGATCGCCGACAACGGCGTGCCGCAAACCGTCGACCTGGTCAGCTTCGACGAAATCCCGCTCAACGTGATCCTGGCGCTCGACATGAGCGACAGCGTCGCAGGCGATCGACTCGATCAGCTGCGCGGCGCCGGCGGGAGACTGCTCGCCGCGCTGAAGAAGGGCGATCAAGCGGCGCTCGTCGCATTCAGCCATGCCGTGCAGCTCGGCGCGCGGTTGACTCCCGACGTCGCCTCAGTGCAGGCCGCGCTGGCCGCCGCGCAGAGCAGCGGCCAGACAGCGCTGATCGACGGCACATACGCCGGCATCATGGTTGGTGAAGCCGACGCGGGACGAGCACTGCTGATCGTGTTCAGCGACGGCGTCGACACATCGAGCTGGCTGCGGGCCGATGCGGTGCTCGACACGGCCAGGCGCGCTGATGTCGTGGTGTACGGAGTGTCGGTTGTCTCGCGCCTCAAGCCGGAGTTTCTTCGCGAGATCACATCGCTTACGGGCGGACGGCTGTTCGAGATCGAGAAGACGGCGAACCTGGCCGCGACGTTTCTCGGCATCCTCGAGGAGTTCCGTCATCGGTATCTGGTGAGCTACACGCCCCACGGCGTGCCGAAGGATGGCTGGCACAAGATCGATGTGCGGGTGAAGAATCGGCGGACCACGATCAAGGCTCGCCCTGGCTATCTGGCCGGGGACGCCGCCCGCGAATGATTCACGCCGATGTCCGGTAGCGCGAAGGCTTCAGTCGAACGGGCTTGACAGCGTCGCTAATATTCCTACAATGTAGGCAACATGGCAGACGCGCTCGGCGCCTTCGAACAGGCCGTGCTCATCACCATTATCCGCCTGGGCGATGAGGCGTACGGCCGCGGCATTCTCAAGGATGTGCAGGCGAGGCTGGATCGCGATGTGGCGCCCGGCGCGGTGCACGCGACGCTCGATCGTCTCGAGAAGAAGCGGCTGCTGTCGTCGAAACTCGGATCGGGCACGCCCGTGCGAGCCGGCCGGCCGCGCCGCTACTATCGTCTTACGGCGGCCGGCGTCCACGCGCTCAATGACGCGCGCGAGGCCGTGGAAAACATCTGGCGCGGCCTCAAATGGCCGCTCGTGAAGGCAAGGAGCATGGCATGACGATCGATCGTCCCACTACGCTGCCGCCGTCATGGGCGGAATCGTTGCTGCGGTTGATACTGACGCCGGAAGACCGCGACAGTGTTTCAGGCGATCTCCTCGAGGAGTACCGCGAATCGATCGTGCCCTCGCTTGGCGGCACCGCGAATCGCTGGTACGTCCGGCACGTGGCACGGTACGTCCTGAGCGCCACGTGGGCGTGGGCCGTGGTCGTCGGTGCGATCTGCCTCTGGCGCTACCTGTTGGATACGCTCGCGCCAATTCACTACACGGCTGGCGTCATCGCGTTGCGCTCGGCGGTCATGAGCTGGACGCTGATGGCGACATTCTTCGGGTGCGGTGCCTGGCACGCGTGGCGAACGGGCCACCTTCGCGCCGGCGTGCTGCTGACGTTGATCGCCGCGGCGATGGGCGGTTATCTCGGGATGGCCGGCACGCTCGTCTCTCTCTCGATTTCGCACGGTCCCGAGATCATGGCGGCGATCGAAGGCAGCGGTGGACTTTTCGAAGGCTTCCCCGGCGTGCCGCTGCTGTTGCTCATTGTCGCGTTCATCAGCGGCACACCCGGCGCGCTTGCCGGCCGCGCCGCCGCGGCGATCTACGGCTGGTCGAGGCCGAACACGAAGAGCGCGTGACCGCCGGCGACGGCGACGAACTGTTTGTCGCCGACCGCGAATGACATCGGGCCCGATCGAATCGCGCCGCCGGTCTGAAACTGCCAGAGCGGCTTGCCGCTCTTCGCGTCGAGCGCGAAGAAGTTGCCCTCGTTGGATCCGCTGAAGACGAGGCCTCCCGCCGTCGCCATCACGCCGGCCCACGTCGGCGTCGGCAGCTTGAAGTCCCACGCCTGTTTGCCGGTCTTCACATCGAGCGCGCGTACGGCGCCCCACGATTCCTCGTCGAGCCGCTTCTCGCTGCCGCCGGTGTAGTACGTCCCCGGCTTGTACTCGACGCCTGTCTTGTAATAGACCGATCCCATCTCACGAACCGGCACATAGAGCATCTCGGTTGAAGGGCTATAGGACGGGCTCGCCCAGTTGGTGGATCCTTGAAGGCTCGGATAGACCAGCGTGCCCTTCTCGGACGGTTCCATGCCGGGGATTTCAATCGGACGCCCGCGATCGTCCAGCCCCTTAGCCCACGTCTGTTTGGCGTAGGGAGTGCCGAACACGAACTCGCCGGTTTTTCGATCGAGCGCGTAGTAGAAACCGTTGCGGTTGGCGGTGACGACCAGCTGCCGCGCGCGGGCGCCGACCTGCGTGTCTACGAGCACGGGGATCTGATTCGCGTCCCAGTCGTGGACGTCGTGCGGAGTGAACTGGAAATGCCAGCGCGGCTTGCCCGTGTCGATGTCGATCGCCACCAGAGACGAGGTGTAGAGGTTGTCGCCTTTGCGCGAGTCGCCGTTCCAGTCCGGACCCGGATTCCCGGTGCCCCAGTAGAGCAGCTTCAGCGCGGGATCGTAGGATCCGGTCAGCCAGGTCGCTCCGCCGCCGTGAACCCAGCTGTCGCCGGGCCAGCCCTCGCTGCCGGGCTCGCCGGGTGACGGGATGGTGTAGAACCGCCACGCCTGTTTGCCGGTCTTCGCGTCGTACGCATCGAGAAAGCCGCGGATGCCGGCTTCGCCTCCGCTGATGCCGACGACGACTTTGTCGCCGACGACGAGCGGTGCAGCGGTGATCGAGTGTCCAACCGTATTTTCGCCGACGTGCACCGACCAGCGCTCGATGCCGGCACGTGCGTCGAGGGCGAAGAGATAGCCGTCGAGCGTCCCGACGTAAACCATGTTGTCGAGCACGGCCACGCCTCGATTGACTCGCGGGAATCCGAGATTCAGCACGCTTGGCGCGATTGGACGCGTCCATTCCCACAGCGGCTTGCCGCTCCTCAGCTCCAGCGCCGCCACCATCGTCGGACCAGACGTGACGTACATGACACCGTTGACGACAACCGGCGTCGATTCGACCGAGCCCGTGCCTGGCGGTTGATAGACCCACACGGGCCGCAGCTTGGAAACGTTGTCGGTATTGATTTGCGTCAGCGGTGAGAAGCGATGCGAGCTGTACGAGCCCGAGTACATCAGCCACTGGCCATCCTGCGCCAGCAGCGGAACTGCCGACCATGCGCCGAGCACCACGGCAGCGAACGCGATTCGTCGTGCGAAGGCGTCAGCCGAACGGTTCATTTGGCACCTCGCAGCGTCGCCAGGTAGGCGACCAGATCGTCGAGCTGCGGCCCTGACAGCCTCGATTCGTACGACGGCATCAGCGTTCCCTCGAGCTCGCGATCGAGGCGCGACAGGTCCGATTTCTGAAGCGTGTGCAGCGTGCCGCTCGCATCGCGGATGGTGATCCAGAACACGTCTTCGTTGACACGAACACCGCGAATCTCAGCGCCGTTGGCGGGAACCGCTCGAACGACGAGGAACCCCGGCGGATGCGATGCGGCGGGCTTGACGATCGCCTCGCGCAGATAAACGCCGCCGCGGCGTCCTCCAATGTCGGTGAGTTCTGGTCCGAGGATGCCGCCGCGTCCTTCGACGACGTGACAGGAGCCGCAGCCGGTCGACTGGTACAGAGCCGCGCCGCGCTCGGCGTTGCCACGTCCACTTCGAAGCGGTGCACGCGTGAGCGACAACACGTACGTGGCGGCCTGTCGCGTGCTTCGTTCGGTGAGCCCCACGCGGAACGACGGCATGTCGGTTCCTGGAATCCCGTTCGTGATGATATCGACGATGGATGCAAGCGTGGTGGCGTGGCGCAGCTTGCCGTGCAGATTCGGACCGGTGCCGCCATCGCCGCCGTTCCCGTGACACCAGGCGCACTGCGCGTCGAAGATGCGCTGTCCCGCTGCCGGGTCCGTAGAGGTGGCTGCCGTCCGCGTCTGTCCGAATGCGACCGGCGCGAGGAATAGTGTCAGGCAGCTCGAATGCAACAGGACGCGAAGCCGTCGACTCATTCGGCGGATTATAAGGCGGCTTAGCGTCTGAGCGGGCTACTTGAGACGCCGCGGCCGCGAGAGATTTGCCAGCGCGGGATCGTCCGCCGTTGTGAACGGCCGAACCGGGCCCCGGATCCGATGCGGCCGTGCACACGAGAGCGATCGAAGTGTCAGAGATCACTGAGGAGTGATACGAGGAGCGCGTCCTGCGAGGGGAGAACAGTGCGCAGATCGAGGACGACCCGGCCGTCCGCAATTCGCCCGACGACGGGCGGCGTCTGAAGGCGCAGTTTCGTCTCGAGTGTGTCAGGGGACAGCGAGTCTTTCGCGATTGCAGCCAGCCAGGTCGGCAGCTCCACGCCTGCGGCGCTGCCGCCGCCGATCGCCGACATACCCGGTACGACGTCGCAGTGCCAGCCGCTCACCGCGGCCAATGCCGACGTCAGGGCCCTGGCACGCGCGAGGATCTCGTCTGGGTCCGTCGTCAGCATGCGTTGCACTGGCACTGTCGCGTCCGCCCGTCCGGCTAAATATTCGACGAGCGTCGACTCGAGAGCGGCGTAGGTCATCTTGTCCACGCGCAACGCGCGCATCAGCGGATGCGTGCGCATCTTCGCGATCAGCGCAGAACGTCCGACGATGATGCCTGCCTGCGGTCCACCGAGGAGCTTGTCTCCGCTGAAACAGCAGGCGTCCACGCCGGCGCGGATCGAGTCGTAAACCGCAGGTTCCGTACCAACAGGGTCTGACCCGGGTCTGACCCAGGTCTGACCCAGGTCTGACCCGGGTCTGACCCGGGTCTGACCCTCAAAATGGCCCAGATGGCCGCTGCCGAGATCTTCGGCGACGGGGACGTTGAATTTGTTGCCGAGCGCGACCAGTTCTGGCAGGGATGGACGTTCGGTGAACCCCTCGATGCGAAAATTTGACGGATGGACGCGAAGGATCAGTGCCGTATGTTCATTGATCGCGGCGCCGACGTCTGAGCCGCGCGTCTTGTTGGTCGTCCCCACCTCGCGCAGGATCGCACCCGACTGCGCCATCACATCAGGGACCCGGAATCCGCCGCCGATCTCGACCAGCTCACCGCGCGACACGATGACCTCGCGTCCCGCCGCCAGCGCCGCCAGCATCAGCATGGTCGCCGCGGCGTTGTTGTTGACGACGATGGCCGCCTCGGCACCGGTGAGGCGGCACAGCAGCGCTTCTGCATGTACATCGCGCTTGCCGCGGGCTCCGCGCAACAGGTCGTATTCGAGCGACGAGTAGCCTCGCGCGACCTCCGCGACTCGAGCAATGGCGGCGTCCGCCAACGGCGCGCGGCCAAGATTCGTGTGGATGATGACGCCCGTCGCATTGATGACCGGCTGCAGCGACGGCCGGAACGCCTCACTGAGCTGTATCGCCGCGGCTGCTTCCACCCGCGAGACGACGGCGCCTTCAGTCGAGAGCGCAGTGTCGCCTTTGGCCATTGCGCTTCGCACGTCGGCCGTCGCCGCCCGCAACGCGGCGACGGTAGCGTCGGCGCCGAAACGCGTCTCGAGCGCCCGCACCGAAGGCCGCTGTCGCAACAGCTCGATCGACGGAATCAATCTGAA
>Ga0306922_10006125_pt1 | contig 11508 bp, 5 predicted proteins | sample sta12Cox44000082_FD_203758 | JGI IMG/M metagenome (GOLD analysis project Ga0306922, IMG submission 203758) | Lab enrichment of tropical soil microbial communities from Luquillo Experimental Forest, Puerto Rico - statoxic.12C.oxic.44.000.082 (v2)... | ecosystem: Environmental > Terrestrial > Soil... | reverse complement strand
AGCTGCACGAACTCGGCTACACGGAACCGGAAATTGCCGAGATACGCGCGCTTATCGAGATCTTCTCGCACGGAAATATGCCTTATCTGCTTATTGCCACGGCAGGGAGGCTTCTTCTGGAGGGCAACGAGATCGGGACGTCCCGAAGTATTTCGAAGCCCACGCAGTCCCGTCATGGACCTGCAGCGGGTGGAAGATTGGTGCTGATGGAGCCCCATCATGCCGAGCGGCAGCTGCAAGACCTTTACGAGGACCTCAAGTCGACGCTCGGCTTACCTTTCTTGAATACCGACTATCGCGCATTGGCCCGCTGGCCGAGCTACTTCGATATAGCGTGGCGCTCGCTGAAGCCGCTCATCGGCACGCCCGGCTACGAGGGCGCGGTCGAGAGAGTGCACAAAAAGGCTGTGGCCCTGGCGTTAGCGTTGCCCAATCCCGGAGAGTTGACCAGTGCTAGGCTCGTTGCCGCAGCTGACGAGGATATCGGAGCAGAAACCGTTCTTGCCGTCGTGCGTCTCTTCCAATGGCTCTTGCCCGGCCTCGTGATTAACGTCGCGTATATGAGAGAGCAAACGCTGACCCCTTAGTACTTGCGGGACTATTGGCCCGCCAGAGCACTAGGCAAACAGGCCGAACGCATCGCTGCTCGGATCAACGCTGCAAAGTGAAAGATTCCCCTTGCCAGCCCGGAGCCGTCCACACCCTGATCGAACAGGCCACCTTCCTGCGGGCGCTGCAATAAGTTTGCGCATGTGATAGAATTTCTGACCTGCCGGTCCAGAACGGATAGCGCAAATTCGGTGGGGCGCCGCCATGCAGCAAATCGCAGACTGGCTCGAAAAGCTGGGCATGTCCGAATATGCGGAGCGCTTCGAAGCCAATCGCATTGATGTCAGTGTTCTGCCCGATCTGACCGACCAGGACCTTGAGAAGCTCGGGGTTCTGCTTGGAGATCGTCGAAAGATGCTGCGCGTGATCCGCGAGCTCGCGCTTCATATGCGCACGTCTGCGCAAGATCAGGCTCCAGCCGAACCGAGATACGACGAAGCGGAACGCCGGCAGCTCACGGTCATGTTCTGCGACCTTGTCGGCTCGACGGCTCTTTCAGCGAAACTCGACCCCGAGGACCTGCGGGGAATCGTTCGGGCCTATCACCGCTGCTGCACGGCGATCGTCGAGCGCAATGGCTGGTACGTCGCGAAGTATATGGGAGACGGTGTACTGGCCTATTTCGGATATCCACAGGCCCACGAGCATGACGCGGAACGCGCTGTGCAGGCCGGACTCGCTCTTGTCGAGGCCGTGCCGAATCTGAAGACCGCAATCGACTCGCCGTTGCAGGTGCGTATCGGTATCGCGACCGGGCTCGTGGTCGTTGGCGATCTCGTCGGCAAAGGTGCAGCTCAAGAGCAGGCCGTCGTCGGCGAGACGCCTAATCTTGCCGCCCGCCTGCAGGCGGTTGCCGATCCGGGTGCCGTCGTCGTTGCGGAGAGTACTCGGGCGCTTCTCGGCAATCTTTTCGAATTCCAGGACCTCGGTTGCCCAGAGCTTAAAGGCATTTCCGTACCGGTGCGCGCCTGGGGCGCATTGAGGCCGAGTTACACACAAAGCCGATTTGATGCGCTACACACAACCGGCTTGACCCGACTGGTTGGACGCAAGGAAGAGATCGAACTGCTTGGGCGCCGCTGGTCCAGCGCCAAAATGGGCGAAGGTCAAGTCGTATTGCTCTCGGGCGAAGCCGGCATCGGCAAATCCCGGATTACGGTCGCGATCATGGAGCACATCGCCACCGAACCGCACACACGCTTGCGCTACTTCTGCTCACCGCAGCACACCGACAGCGCGCTCTATCCCATCGCAGGGCAGATGGAACGCGCCGCTGGACTGCTGCACAACGATAAATCAAGCTCGATGCCCTTCTTCTGCAGACCTCAACTTCACCCCAGGACGCAGCGCTCCTGGCAGGGATGCTGAGCCTCCCGAACGACGGACGATATCCGAACCTCGAGCTTGCGCCCGAACAGCGCAAACACCGGACGCTCGAAGCCTTGACTTCGCGACTCGTCAGATTGGCGTCCCGGAATCCGGTTCTGATGATTTTCGAGGACGTGCATTGGATCGATCCGACGAGCCTTGAGGTGCTCGACCTGCTCGTCAAGCGAATACAAAGCCTTCAGGTGCTGCTTCTCATAACCTTTCGTCCCGAGTTCAAGGCACCTTGGCAAGGCCAGGCCCACGTCACAAGTTTGACGCTCAATCGGCTTCCTTCACGCGATGCGGCCGCGATCATTGCAGGTCTGGTCGGGACGAAAGAGCTGGCGGCCGACGTGAGCGCCGAGATCGTGGAGCGCACCGATGGCATTCCCTTGTTTGTAGAGGAGATGACGAAGGCGGTGCTGGAGGCCGAGAACGAGGGGGCGGCTCGGCGAACCACCTCGATGGTTCCCTCCCATGCTGCGGCGATCCCGGCGAGCCTGCACGCGTCGTTGCTGGCGCGCCTTGATCGGCTTGGCGAGGCCAAGGAGGTGGCGCAGACCGGTGCAGCAATCGGGCGGGAATTTTCTCATGCCGTGTTGGCAGCCGTAGCGCAGAGAACCGAGCCCGAGCTGGCAACGGCACTCGATCGTCTCGTTGAGGCCGGCTTGTTGTTTCGCCAGGGCCTGCCTCCGGACGCGCATTACCTGTTCAAGCATGCGCTCGTGCAGGATGTTGCTTACGACACCCTGCTCCGCGAAAAGCGACAGCAACTGCACGCTCGCATCGCAAGCGTTCTTGACCAGCAGTTCGATGTCGGCGATAGCCAGCCCGAGCTTCTGGCGCAGCACTATACGCTTGCCGCCTTGCCGCAAGAGGCCATCACCTACTGGCAACGCGCAGGAGACCGCGCTGCCAAGGGATCGGCCAACAAGGAGGCAATCGCTCATTTTCGAAACGCGCTGCAGCTTCTTCAAACACTGCCGGAGAGAGCCAGCTACGCCGATCAGGAGCTGCAGCTCCTGATCGCCCTGGGGCCTGCCTTGATGACGACGAGGTCGTCCGTGGCACCTGAGATCGGTCAGGTGTATGCGAGAGCCCGGGAGCTGGCGAGCGCAGGGCAGCGGGTCGCTGATCTTTTTCCGACGGTATGGGGAGCATGGCTCATCGCTTTTTCACGCGGCGACCATGCGTCTGCCGCGCGCCTGGTGGACGAGCTGTTCGGGATGGCTAACGCCAGCGGCAATTCTGAACTCACCTTGCAGGCGCATCACGCGGCCTGGCCGTCATTCATGACGGCAGGCGATCTCGCAACAGCGCGTCATCACATCGAAAAGGGAGTAGCCCTCTATCGACGCGAGGCGCATGGGCAGCAAGCTCTGCAATATGGAGGACATGATCCCGGAGTTTGCGGATACGCGTCCAATGCGATTATAGCGGCGACAATGGGATATTTGGATCAAGCCGTTGAAGAAATGCAGAAAGGCCTCGCACTTGCACGCAGTCTTGACCATCCCCACACTCTCGCACAGGCGCTCTGGTTCGCAGCGGAGCTGTATCAAATTCGCCGGGAGCCAGCGAAAGTAGAGGACTACGTGAGCGAAGTCCTTCCGCTGCTCGCCATGCACGGATCAGCCGTTGGCGTAGCGAACGCGACCATGCTGCGCGCTTGGGCGCATGTCATGCAAGGAGAAACCGACCACGGCATCGCCCTGATGCGGGAAGGGCTGGCTAATTGGCGCAAGACGGGCTCCAAATTGCACCATCGCTATCGGCTCGCACGAGCGGTAGAGGCGCATTTGATTGCCGGTGAGACGGACGAAGCATCGCGGCTCATCGATGAAGCGGACGGCGATAGCGGCGACGTCTGGTTCGCACCCGAACTGGATCGATTGAAGGGTGAGTTGCTCCTTAAAGTCCACGATGGCGATGAAGCGGAAAGCTTTCTACGCCGAGCTCTTGGAGGGGCTCATGCCCAAGGGGCTCGCCTTCTTGAATTGCGAGCGGCAATCAGCCTCGCAAAACTCCTCGAAGCCCGAGGCCGACGCAGCGAAGCCGAGGGGATTCTTGTGCCGATCTATCACCAGTTTGACGAGGGTTTTGAGACCGCCGATCTCAAGAGTACGAAGGACTGGCTGGAGAAAGCAGCCCCCACAACGCCGTAAGCCTCCGCGCCGTCCGCAGACGCGCCAACTCGCGTTTCTCTCGCGATTGAAAATCACACGTAAGGGATGCCCGTCCTGCGCGACGGCTCGACCAGCGCCGCACCTAGAGCTCCGATTCCGAAGTTCGCAAGTCATTGCGGCGACCTCTGATGCGAACTTCGGAATCAAAGGAGCTCTAGTAGTTATTAGTTTCTGATGCGGCTTCGAATTTGAAGCTCCTATAACGATATCGCGGCTACGCTGATAGGAACTTCAAATTCGCCGCATCAGGTCCGCTCAGGCGCTTGTGCATGTGAACCATGAACGCCATGCCGAACAGCGGCGTCGCCAGATTGACGATCGGGATCGACACGAAGGCCGCGATAATGAGGCCCGCCGTGAAGATGATTGCGGCGTTGTCCCTCCGCATCGCCTTGGCCTCTTCCGGCGGCCGGAACCGCATCGCCGCGAGTTCGAAATATTCACGGCCCAACAGCCATGCGGTTGCGACGAAGAAGGCGAGGAAACCGGCGCCCGCAAAGAATACGAAGGGGAGCGCAATCAGGTACACCAGGATCGTGAGCAATGCCGTCTTGATACCTTCGGTCATGGCAAGGCTGAACGGCAGCGCCATGCCGGGCCGCTCAGCCGGATAGTGTTCATGCTCGACATGGTCGGCAACCTCGTCGACGAACACGCTGGCGACCAGCGAGGTGATCGCTGGCATCAGGAAGATTGCGCCCACGACGATGCCGAGTCCGGCGGCGATCGAAACGATCCAGGCAAGGATGTTCAGCGGCGTCTCGGAGTTGGGGCCCAGTATCGCCTCGAGCCAGTGTTCGCCCGAGGTCGCAAGCCAGCTCAAGAGCCGCTGCAGGCCGATCGACACGATCACGATCAGCACCAGCGCAAGCCCGATCGACCGCCATAGAATGGAACGCATCGGCGGCGAGATGATTTGCGACAGCGCCTTGACGGCGGCATCCAGCATGGTGGTTTTGTCCCTTCGCGAAAGCCCCGCGACAGGTAGACATGCCGCCTTGCTTCGGCAAGGGTGGCTCGGCTGTTCGGCAGTGCGCGGGGCGGGGCTGAATACCGGCGGCTGGCAGCGGCGAAACGTCCGAGCCCGATCGGCGGCGTCGCTGTGCAATGATCCCGGTGCGGCGTCTAGTCCACTCCCGGACTCAAGACGAGATATTCGTCGTCACTGTCACGCACTCGATCAGCACCACTTCCTCTTCCAGCACTACTTCCCCAGCCGGAAACGCCGTTTCTTCGTCTTCGTCAGTCTCTTCAGGAATGAGCGGCGGCGACTTGAGCGTTTCTGGAAACACACCAAATTGGCCCGCCACCTCCTGGAGCGGCTTTTGTTTATCAGCCCAGTGCAAGGCGGTGTAATCGAAACCGTGGATGATGGTGGGCTTGACGATTTCGAAATAGGGCGAGATGTCGAAATCGCGCGGCATATAGAGCGACGAATCGCGGATGTGCAGAATTTCGCGTCGCGCCTGGCGGGAGCCGGCGCGCGTGATCCTGGGCAGGATCGGGTAGCGTACGGCATCGAAGGCTTGCGCAATCAGCGCCGAGCAGATGATCTTGGTGGGATCGCCGGACCCGAACGCGATCATGCGCCGCCGCCAGCGCTGCGGGATCGGCAGCGGAAAGAGATAGCGCATCAGGTCGAGAATATTCTTGGTGTCATAGCCGAAGCCGATGCGGTTGATGGCATAGCGGCACACCGTGTAGCGGTCCTCGTAGGTCAGGCCGACCGGCCGGCAGACCCGCGTGTGATAGCTGAAATATTTCGACAGCGGTGCCGAGGTGACGCCCTCGCCGATATTGGCTTCGATCAGCACATGCGGCTCACCGTTCAGTTCGGCAGCACCGTCGATCGGGCCGACGAAGAGCGCAGCATGCGACCATGTCGACTGGGTGAGATATTTGATGATGCCGGAGACGCGGTTGTTGCCCTCGACGAGGAGGACGTCGCCCGGTTCCATCACGCCGCGCAGGTGATCCGGATCGCTCGGCGTGAACGGCTCATAGCCCGGCACTTCCTTCTGCAGATAGGAAGCGATCCATTTGCCGATGGTGTCGAGCATCACGCCCATGAGGTCTTCCCCAAACGACCTTATCAGCCGCTTTTTTAAAGCCTTATCATGACCGAAAGCAGTTGCAATTTAGTTCATGCGCAGGGCCGATCGATCATGATTGATTCACCATGGCGGTCGCGGCCACTCGTCAAATTTCGACATCGGTATCCCGGCTTGCCAGTCACTTTTTCGAAAGTCGGAACCCGCGGCCGTCAGCAAATACAAGTATTCAGTGCAGTTTTGGACTTGACATTCGCTTTTCAAACTCGCCGCCAGTAGAGTAGGTGGCGAATGTCAAACCCTCCCTGGTCATTGCTTGGATGCGGAAGTTCGCTTGACGTTCCCCTCGGTCTCAAAACTCTGGAAACCATGATATGGCGATGAGGCGACGCGACCTGTTGTCTGCATCCGCGGCCGCGATTGCGGCGGGGTCCGGCCTTGGACGTCGCGCATGGGCTGCGCCAGCACCGCGTGACGCCGATATCGTCGTGGTCGGCGCCGGTGCAGCCGGCATTGCGGCGGCGCGGCGTGTCCAGGCCGCGAACCGCAAGGTCATCGTGCTGGAGGCCGCACCCGTGATCGGTGGCCGTTGCCTCACCGACACCGCGACATTCGACGTGCCGTTCGATCGCGGCGCACGATGGATGCACAATCCCGATACCAATCCGATGGTCCGCCTGGCGCGCAACGCCGGGCTTGAGGTCTCCGCAGCGCCAATTGCGCAAAAGATCCGCATCGGCCAGCGAAATGCGCGCGCCGGAGAAACCGAGCAATTTCTCGCCGCGCTTGTACACGCCAACCGTGCTATCGACGACGCTTCTCGCGGCAAGACCGATCAATCCTGCGCCTCGGTATTGCCGAGAGATCTCGGCGACTGGGCAGGGACGACCGAATTCGTGCTCGGTGCCAACGGCACGGGCAAGGATCTTAAGGATATTTCGGTCATGGACAGAGCCCGCGCCCAAGACCGCAGCGCGATGGTCGGCTGTCGCCAGGGGCTCGGCGCCCTGGTCGCCAGGCTCGGCGCGCAGATCCCGATCTCGCTCTCTGCGCCCGCGAGCCAGATCGGTTGGAGCAATCGCGACGTTGTGGTCGAGACGCCGGCAGGCAAGATCGCTGCGCGCGCCGCCGTCGTCACCGTCTCCAGCAACGTGCTCGCCGCGGGAAACATCAAATTCACGCCCGAGATGCCCAGGCGCCAGTTTGACGCTGCGGCAAAACTCACGCTCGGCAGCTACGATCGGATTGCCCTGCAACTACCCGGCAATCCGCTCGGCCTTTCGCGCGATGACACGGTGATCGAACAGAGCAACTCGACGCGCACTGCGCTCCTGTCGGCAAACATCGGCGGATCGTCGTTGTGCGTGATCGATGTGGCGGGCTCGTTCGGCCGCGACCTGTCCGCCCAGGGGGAAAAGGCGATGGTGGCGTTCGCGGTCGAATGGTTGACGAAACTGTTCGGCAACGATATCGCAAGCGCGGTCAAAAAATCGAGCGCCACGCGCTGGAATGCATCGCCGTTTGCGCTCGGCGCGATGTCCGTCGCTCCGCCGGGCGCGCAACCATTGCGCAAAACCCTCAGCGAGCCCTTCGGCAACGTGTTCCTCGCCGGCGAAGCGACGCACGAGACGCTGTGGGGTACGGTCGACGGCGCCTGGGAAAGCGGCGAACGCGCGGCCGAGGCGGCCTTAAGAAAGATCGGCGCGATCAGCGAGCCACCCGCTGCGCCCTCGCGCGCGCCGCGGCGGCGCGGAGCGTGAGTGTCAGCGCAGTACGCCGCCGGTCTTCTTGTTGACCTCGGTGACGATTTTTGCGGCGACCGCGTCGATCTCCTGATCGGTCATGGTCTTCTCGCGCGGCTGCATCGTGGCCGCGATCGCGACGGATTTCTTGCCTTCGTCGATGCCCTTGCCTTCGTAGACGTCGAATACCGTCACGGTCGTGATCAGCTTCTTGTCCACGCCTTGCGCCGCGCGGACGATATCGCCGGCCCGCACCGCGCGATCGACGATGAAGGCGAAATCCCGCGATACGGGCTGGAACGGCGAAAGTTCGAGGGCAGGCTTGGCACGCGTCGGCTTCTGTTTGACCTCGGGAACGCGATCCAGGATGACCTCGAACGCGATCAGCGGGCCATCGGCGCCCAACGCCTCGAGTGCGCGCGGATGCAACTCGCCGAAAAAGCCGAGCACATTTTGCGGTCCGATCTGGATCGTGCCGGAGCGCCCCGGATGCAGCCAGGTGGCGCCGCCGGGCACGACCTGCAGCGCCTGCATCGGCGCGCCGGCAGCGGACAATACTGCAAACGCGTCCGCCTTGGCATCGAGCGCGTCGGCAATCGCCGAACCGGGCCAGTGCCGCCCGATACCTTGCGATGAGGCGAAGCCATGCCGCACGCCCGCGGCGGCGGTGAGCTGGTCTTCCGGCATGTCACCCCTGAACACCTGGCCCACTTCGAACAGTGCGACATCCGGAAAGCCGCGGTCGGAATTGGCCTGCGCTGCACCGACCAGGCCCGGCAGCAGGCTCGGCCGCATGTCGGAAAGATCAGAGGCGATCGGGTTGGCAAGCGCGAGCTCGGCCTCGCCGCCGCCGAACAGCTCGGCATGGGATTTGGAGATGAACGACCACGTCACCACCTCGACCATGCCGCGCGCGGCGAGCGCACGCTTGGCGCGGCGGGTGCGCAGCTGGATGGATTTAAGGATCGGCTCGCGCGGCGTCTCGCCACGGTCGAACGGCGTCTCTGGCACCTTGTCGATGCCGACGATACGGATGATTTCCTCGACAATATCGGCCTTGCCGTGGATGTCCGAGCGCCACGAAGGGACCGCGACCTTCACCACCGCCCCGCTGCCCGCCAGCATGAATCCGAGATGGGTGAGGATGCGCTTGACCTCGGTCAGTGGCACGTCGATGCCGGCGAGGCGCTTGACCTCGTTCAGCGGAAAATCGATCACGCGATCGTCGCCGAACGATTTGCCCGCGACCACGTTTTCGGAAGGCGAGCCGCCGCAGATCTCCATCACCAGCCGTGTGGCCATCTCGAGTCCTGGCACCATGAACGCCGGATCGACGCCGCGCTCGAACCGATACCGCGCGTCCGAATTGATGCCGAGCTTGCGGCCGGTCTGGGCGATATTGATCTCGTTCCACAGCGCCGATTCGATCAGCACGTCGGTGGTGGTCTCCGAACAGCCGGAGGCTTCGCCGCCCATGATGCCGGCAAGCGATTCGACGCCGTGCTCATCCGCAATCACGCAAATCTGGCTGTCGAGCGCATAGGTGCGGCCGTCGAGTGCCAGCAGCGCCTCGCCCTCGCGCGCGCGGCGCACGGTGAGATTGCCTGTCACCTTGGCCGCATCGAAGACATGCAGCGGCCGGGCGCGGTCATAGGTCATGAAGTTGGTAATATCGACCAGCGCGTTGATCGGCCGCAGACCGATCGAGGTCAGGCGCCTTTGCAGCCATTGCGGCGACGCGACGTTCCTGACGCCACGCACCAGCCGCAACGCAAACCCCGGACACAGGCTTGGATCTTCGATTCGGACTTTCACCGGGCATGGGAATTCGCCCTTGATCGGCCGGATCGCGGGATCCCTGAACTTGCCCATGTCGGCGGCGGAGAGATCGCGCGCGATTCCGTGCACTCCGGTGCAGTCTGGCCGGTTCGGTGTCAGGTTGATCTCGAACACGGGATCGCCGAGCCCGGCCCACTCCGCATAGGCAGTACCGATCGGCGCGTCGGCGGGCAATTCCATGATGCCGTCGTGGTCTTCGGAAATTTGCAATTCGGCGGCCGAACACAGCATGCCGCGGCTTTCGACGCCGCGAATGGTGCCGACGCCGAGCGTGATGTTCTTGCCGGGAATGTAGGTTCCGGGAGCCGAGAAGACGCTGACGAGACCCGCGCGCGCATTTGGCGCGCCGCACACGACCTGCACCGGGGCGCTACCGTTGCCGGTTTCGACCATGCAGACCCTCAGGCGATCCGCATTGGGGTGCTGCTCGGCCGAGATCACGCGCGCAATGGTGAAGGGTGCGAGTGCCTTCGTCTTGTCCTCGATGCTCTCGACTTCGAGCCCGATCATAGTGAGCTTGTCGGCGAGCTTTTCGGTGGGCTCGTCGGTGTCGAGATGGTCCTTCAGCCAGGAGAGAGTGAATTTCATGGCTGCGAGCCTCGGTCCTCAGAAGCGCTTTCGGTCCCGTATGGGACAGCCTTTCGGCTCCCTCCCCCCTTACCCTCCCCCACAAGGGGGGAGGGAACGGAGGGAGCGGAGGGAGCGTTCGGCTGCTCCCCAGAAATTTGCGATCGCCGCGACCTCACGAGCTCAGCCCTCCCGCGAGCGTCGGCACCTCGAGCGGCTTGAAGCCATAATGGGAAAGCCAGCGCACGTCGCTCTCGAACAATTGCCGCAGATCGTGCATGCCGTATTTCAGCATGGCGATGCGATCGATGCCCATGCCCCAGGCAAAACCCTGGTAGACGTCGGGATCGATGCCGCAGGCACGCAGCACGTTGGGGTGCACCATGCCGCAGCCGAGAATCTCGAGCCAGTCCTCGCCCTCGCCGAAGCGGATTTCGCCCTTGTCGCGCCGGCACTGGATGTCGGCCTCGAGCGAGGGCTCGGTGAACGGGAAGAACGACGGGCGGAAGCGCATGTTGATGTGGTCGACCTCGAAGAACGCCTTGCAGAACTCGTGCAGGATCCATTTGAGGTGACCGAGATGGGAGCCCTTGTCGATGACAAGGCCTTCGACCTGGTGGAACTGCGGCGTGTGGGTCGCATCCGAATCGATGCGGTAGGTGCGGCCCGGGCAGACGACGCGGATCGGCGGCTTTTGACTCAGCATGGTGCGCACTTGCACCGGCGAGGTGTGAGTGCGCAACAGCATGCGTGTGCCTGTCCCTGTCGGCGAGCCGGGATCCTCTTTCGGATTGAAGAAGAAGGTATCGTGCATTTCGCGCGCCGGATGGCCGACCGGGAAATTCAGCTTGGTGAAATTGTAGTCGTCGGTCTCGATATCGGGGCCTTCGGCGATGGCAAATCCCATATCGGCGAAGATCGTGGTCAGTTCGTCCATCACCTGGCTGAGCGGGTGGATTCTCCCGGATTCCACCGGCGCCTCGCGTACGGGCAGCGTCACGTCGATGGTCTCGCTTGCAAGGCGGGCGTCGAGCGCGGCCGACTTCAGCACGTCGCGTCGCGCGGCGAGCGCGTCCGTCACCTTGTCCTTGGCGAGGTTGATCGCTGCGCCTTGCGTCTTGCGCTCATCCGGCGACATCTTGCCGA
>Ga0306922_10006122_pt1 | contig 11509 bp, 12 predicted proteins | sample sta12Cox44000082_FD_203758 | JGI IMG/M metagenome (GOLD analysis project Ga0306922, IMG submission 203758) | Lab enrichment of tropical soil microbial communities from Luquillo Experimental Forest, Puerto Rico - statoxic.12C.oxic.44.000.082 (v2)... | ecosystem: Environmental > Terrestrial >... | reverse complement strand
TCCTACACGTCGCGGGGATTCGACGAAGGCAAGAAAATTCACGTACTGCGCGATCCGCCCTCCTGGATCCTGGCGATGCTCAGGTGCCGATTCCTGACGGGGGACCTCGGCCAGCGACCCGCCCACAAAGCTGCTCCGAGCCGCGGCTCCCGTAGCGGTGCCACGCCCGAGGGAGCTCCCGCGGGTCAGGAGTAGGCTGATAACACCTTGAGTGGCAGCTGCGTTCTGACGCAGTTGGTTGTTGCTTCGGCTAGAGCGTGAAGCCTGCACTCTCGGCGTCGTCGTGAAACATCTTCACGGTCTCCAGCGAGTAGTCGGCGAGGTCGTGACCGATCAGCGACAGCTTGGCGAGGATGTCGGTGGTGACGGTGATGGCATGGCAGCCGGCCGTTTCGGCCTGGAAAATGTTCAGCAGCTCGCGTGAACTGGCCCAGACGAGCCCGGCGCTCGGGATCACCTTCAGCATTTCGGCGGCCTGCGTTAGCAGCGGCAGTGGATCGATCCCGGTGTCGGCGATGCGGCCGGCGAACATCGAGACGTAACTCGGGATAGCCGGATTAAGTGCCGGCAAAACCTCGCGCAACTGCGCGAGTGTCATGACTGCCGTCACATTGACTTTGACACCCCGGGCGGCGAGCCGCTGGATCGATGCGACGGAGCTCGTGCGCCGGGTGGTAGTGATCGGTATCTTGACGTAGACGTTGTCTGACCAGGAAGCGATCTCGAGCGCCTGGCGCTCCATTTCCGGAAACTCGTCTGCCAGTACTTCGAAACACACTGGTTTATCGGCTATCACTGACAATATGTCGCGTGCGAAGGCGCGATAGTCGGTAACGCCCGAGCGGCGCATCAAGGTGGGATTGGTAGTAAAGCCCCTGATATAGGAGCGCGTGCGCAGCTCGAGCATTCGTGCCCGCTCGGCGCTGTCGGCGAAGATCTTTACCCGCAGCTGGCTCAAGGCGCTCATGCGTAATCCCCTGGCCCGATCACTGTCTCGACATTCGGTGAGTGGCCGCTCGCCTTTGGAACGTTCAGTGCGCCGGGAACGCTGCCTAGGCCGAAGCGCTGCCGCGGCGCAAACACTGCCTGGGCCGTCAGCGCTCGGTGGATTCCCATTTGGCCTCCGCCGGCCCGAGCCGCGGGTGGGAGACGAGCAGATGCCAGACCACCGCCTGCAGTGCTTCGCAATGCGGCGTCACGGCGCGCGGGTTCACCGTCGGGATGATGACGCACGCGTCCGCCAGGCGAGCCGTATGACCACCATCGCGACCAACGATGCCGATGATCCTTGCACCGCTTTTGCGAGCGTGGTCGACGGCCGCGACCAGGTTGCGGCTGATGTTCTTCTCGGCGTTGCCGCCACCTACCGAGAGCACGAATACCGCATCGCGTGCACCGAGGCGGCTCACCTTCAGCCACTCGACATAGGCGCTCTCCCAGCCCTCATCGTTGATGCGCGCTGTGAGCTCCGCCACGTTGTCGGTTGGCGTGTAGCACTCGATGCCGAGGAGCTTGCGAAAGTCGTTCACCGCGTGCGAGCAGTTGCCAGCGCTCCCGCCGACCCCGATGAAGAAGATGCGGCCGCCGTTCTCCTTGAGCTGCGCGAGCACATCGACCACCTTCTCGATGGCCGACACGTCGAGCCGCTGCAGGATGGCGACGGTCTCGTGCAGATGCTGCTGCGCATAGCTCATGCGTCACTCACCCGCCGTGCGAGGAATTCCTCGGTGTCCTTGAGGCCTTGTGGGGAGCCGATCTCGTGCAACCGCTCGGTCACTTCGAACGCCGCCAGATCGCCGCGCACCGCCAGGTCGTGGAGGATGTCCGCCAGGTCGATGGCCTCTCCATGTGCGTACGCCGCAAATACGGTGCGCGACAACACTGACACCCCGAAGTCGATATGCCGCATATCAGGTCGCGGCGCGCGCTTGTCGTAGTCGAGCAGCAGGCCGCGGCTGAACCGAACGTTACAGGGCTCCCGGCCGTCATCGTTGCGCGTTATGGCCATCAGCGCCGGCCGCTGCGCCTCGCGATACGCGGCCTGGATCCGTCGCAGCGAGCAGGACACATAAGAGTCGCCGTACACGACGAAGAACTCCTCGCCGAGGAGCGGCAATGCTTGCCGCAGTGCCCCGCCCGTGCCGAGCAGTGTGGCACCGTCGAAAGAGTAGCTGACGCTCAGTCCCGGCGCGAGGGCGGCATCGACCGCCGCGCGGATCCGCTCACCCAGGTGAGCGATGCACAGCACGACGCGCTTGACTCCCTGCTCGCGCAGCAGGTCGAGCTGATGAAAAATGAAAGGGCGGCCGGCGACGGTGAGCAAGGACTTCGGCAATTCATCCGTGAGCGGGCGCAAGCGGGTTGCGAGACCGCCGGCAAGAATGGCGACAGGGAGCAGGCTCAGCACAGCACCACCTTGGTGCCCTCGAAATCGAAGCGAAAGCGAACCTCCTCGAGGCCGGCCTCCGCCAGCGCCTGCCGCAGACGGCTGCGGTCGGCGGTATAGAACATCAGGAAGCCACCGCCGCCCGCGCCCACCAGCTTACCGCCGATCGCGCCATTCTTCAGCGCCAGCGAGTGCCAGGCGTCGATCTGCGGATTACTGATGCCGTCCGAGCGGCGCTTTTTGTGCTCCCACTGCTGGTTGAGCAGCTCGGCGAAGCGCTCGAGATTTCCCTCCTCGAGCGCCTCGCGGCTGCGCAACCCGAGGAGTTTCACCTCATCGAGGTTGCCCAGCATGTCGCGGTCGCCGGCTTGCGATCGTCGCTGCTGGTCGATGAGGATACTGCCGGCGGCACGATTGAAGCCGGTGAAGAACAGCAGCAGATTGTCCTCCAGCTCGTACAGCGTTCCGGCGGAGATCCGCAGAGGCTGCACGCTCACGCGATGATCCTTGTGAAAGGTGAGGCAGGCAATGCCGCCGTGCGCGGCGATGAACTGGTCCTGCTTGCCAATCGGCTCACCGAGGCGATCGATTTCGATGTGACAGGCGAGTTCGGCCAGCTCCTGCGAATGCGCGACCTTGCGCTGGTGAGCGTACAACGCCTTGAGCAGCGCGGTGGTGAAGCTTCCCGAGGACCCGAGCCCGGTTCCCGCGGGTATGTCGGCGAGCGTCGTGATCTCGATCTGCGGTGCGGAAAGATTCTGCAGCCGCAGCGCCTCGCGGATGATGGGATGCCGCACATCCCCTACCTGCTCGACGTGCTCGAGCGATGAGTACTTCAGGTAGATGCCGGGTCGGAACGGCCGCGTGACACTCACGTACACGTACTTGTCGATGGCCGCAGCCAGCAGGAATCCCTCGCGCTCGGTGTAATACGAGGGTAGGTCCGTGCCACCGCCGCCGAGGGTGATGCGGAGCGGGCTACGCGCGATGATCATAGCCGCAAGCCGTGTAGAGCCTGTCGACAACCGCGAGCGCGGCCAGCGCATCTGCCAGTCCGGCTGCCGGCTCGCGTTTCTGGCGCACGTCCTCGATGAACTCCGTCATCTCCGTCGCCCAGGAGTCATCCGCCATGGGATATTCCCAGATCGTGGTTTCTGGTGGCCCCATCTCGGGCAGCATCCGATGCCAGGTCAGTCTTTCCACGCCGTAGCTGCCACCGAGTCCATCGATCTGCAGCTTGCCCTCGCGGCCGATGAGCTCCCAACAGAAGGTGTTCCTCCACTCGGTGCAGCTGACATGCAAAAACGCGACCTGCTGGCTGGCAGTCTTTAGCAGCATGAAGCCATTATCCTCGACCGGCATATCCCAGAAATACGTGTGCACGAATCCGTCCACTTCGAGGAAATCGCCAAGAAACCAGCGCGCTAGGTCGATGAGGTGCACGCCCTGATCGATCAGCTCTCCGCCTCCCGAGCGCTGCGGCTGCGCCCGCCACTCGCTGGCATAGCCGGCACGCCCGCCGTGTCCATAGCGCGCGCGCAGGTACAGGAGCGGTCCGAGCGCACCCGAGTCGACCAGGCGCCGCGCCTGCCGGAAGGCGCGGTGATAGCGGTGATTGAAGCCGACATGGACACACACGCCGCGTTCTGTCGCGAGCCGCGGCAAGCCGGCCAACTCATCGGCGTGCCGCGCGGCAGGCTTCTCCACCAACACATGCTTGTGGGCCATCACGGCGCTGCGCACGATCTGCGCCTGCATGTCAGGCGGTGTGGCAACGATCACGGCATCGACGTCAGTGCGGGCGAGCGGCTCGCGCCAGTCCGAGCCCGAGGCACACTCCTCGCCGAGCGCCGCGAGCTCCGCAGCACGCGCGCGGTTGAGGTCGACGCAGTGAACCAGGTGTGCCCCGGCCAGATGGCGCGCGCGTTTACCGCCCATCACGCCGCAGCCGATGAGAGCGACATTCACTGGCCGCTCCCGAACTCGAGATGCCGATCACGCGGGACGATGCGGCGCAGCGTGTAGACATCCGTGCTGCTCAACTCCGCGAGGTGTTGCGGTAGGTGCTCCCAGGGATCCCACACGGCACTCAGCAGTTTCCCGGTGATGCCGTTGCTCAGGTCGGATCCGAGGAAAACCGCGAGCTCGGCACCCTTGCCGAGTGGCACAGCGCCCTCATGCTTCTGGCGCTGCCAGCGCTCGTACAACTCGCGCCCGACTTTCGCGGGTCCGGCGGCGAGGAACTGATCGAGCATGCGCGTGTTGAGCGGCCCCGGTGCCAGTGCGTTCACATCGATACGATAGGCACGCGTCTCCTCGGCGAGCGTCTCCACGAAGCGGACGACGGCGGCCTTGGATGCCGCGTAAGCGCTCTGCATCGGTAGCGGCTGCGTGGCGCCACCGCCCGATAGCTGCACGATCTTCCCGCGTCCTGCGCGCTTGAAATGCGGCAGGACCGCGCGACTCAGCAGCACGGCACCCAGCAGGTTGATCTGCAGCGTGCGCAGCCACTCGTCCCAGTCGACACTCTCGACCGCACCACAGGGACCCGCGACCCCTGCATTATTGACGAGGATGTCTAGGCGGCCGAAGCGCTCCAGGGCCGCATCGACGAGACGTGCGACATCATCGGGCCGGGAAATGTCGGCCGCGACGGTGACCAGTGCCTGGCCGGGCCTGACGAGCATTCTGAGCTCCGCCGCCGAAGTTTCGAGCAACCCAGCATCGCGTGCACAGATCACCAGGTTGGCCCCGGCCTCGAGGTAGCGGCGTGCAATCTCGCGACCGAGTCCCTGGCTGGCTCCGGTGAGCACGGCGCAGCGGTGCTCGAGGATATTGACCGCGGTACTCACCCGCGCTTCCCCGACAGGCCCACCGCAACATAGCGCAAGGGCACATTCGCAGCTGCCAGATCGGGCCGACAGCGGTTGGGGTCGAGCACCACCAGCCCATTGGCAGCTTCTGCCAGTTGCCCCGCGCCAATCTCGCGATACATCGGCCAGGCTACCGTGATGACGAGGGCGTCGGCGCCGCGCACAGCAGCGAGCGGGCTGTCGGATCTCTGTACGCGGCTGTCCCAGCGTGGCGGCAGGTTGCCGACCGCCGGGTCGTGCACGCGCAGCGTTGCGCCCTCGCGGAGTATCCAGTCGCAAAGCTCGACGGCCGCTGAGCCCCGCAGCGTATCGGTGCCTGCCTTGTAGGTGAGGCCCCAGACCGCGATGGTGGTGCGCGGAAGATCCGCGAACAGCCTGTGCAAGCTGTTCTGCACCCACAGCCGATGCGCGGCGTTGCTCGGCAGCACCGCCGACAGCAGCGGTGTGCGCAGCCCATGCTCGCGCGCGACCTCACCCAGGAAGCTGACATCGCGTGCCAGCGTCCCGCCCGCAAATGCCGTACCGGGCGCAAGGTATGCGCCGTTGCCGATGCGCCGATCGCTCTTGAGCCCGCGCTCGACTTGCTTGGCATCCGCACCCACCGCTTCACAGACCAACGCCAGCTCATTGGCGAAGGCCACCGAGACTGCCAGAAATGCATTCAGGGCATGTTTGGTCATTTCCGCGGACTCGAGCGACATCCACTCGATGGGCGCGGAGATCGCGCCGAGCAGCCCCTGCAGCAGGTGCCGGTCCGACTCGTGCATGACTCCCACCACGATCCGGTCCGGGCTCAAAAAATCGCGCACGCCACTACCGAGGCGCAGGTTTTCCGGGACATACGCATAGCCGCTGTCGCTGCCGCGCGCGAGGGCGGCACGCTGCTGAAGGCGGCGGGTCGAGCCGACTGGGAGCTGCGAGGACACCAGCACCAGAGTATTGGCCTCGAGGTGTGGGAGCACGCGCTCTAGTTGGCGCATGACGTGTTCCGGCTGTGGCTGGCCGTCTTCGCCGATGGGCGTATCGTATGCCACCCACAGGACCTGTGCGCCGGCGCTCGCATCACGCACCGAACTCGTGAAGCGCAGCCTACCCGAGGCGAGTCCCTGGTGCAGCAGCTCCTCCAGGTGGGGCTCCAGCAGGGGTGATGCACCGGTGTTCAGGCGCGCCACGAGCGGCTCGTCGAAGTCGAGACCGAGGACGCTGTGCCCGACACTTGCCATGCAGGCTGCAGTGACCGACCCGAGATGCCATAGGCCGAGGACGCAGATCTTCACGGACGCCCCTCAGCCACTTCGGGGTTTGCCCTCAGATACTCGAGCGTCGCCAGCACCGACTCGCGGATCGTGAGCCGCGGTTGCCAGCCGAGCGCGCGCATGCGGCTCGTCTCCAGGACGATGACGGGATTGTCACCCGGCCAGCCGCGATCACCGCCGCCGTATTCGATCTGCGGTCTGACGCCGAGTGCGCTGCATATCCAGCCCACGGAGTCGTTCACGTCGCAACAGTCCTCTGAGCCGACGTTGAAGATGTTGACCGGGTCGCGTGCGCGCTCCACCGCCATCAACATCGCATCGACGCAGTCGTGCACGTAGAGATACGACTTGCGCTGCCGTCCATCGCCGAGTACGCGCAGCCGGCTGCCGTCGCAGCGCAGCTGCCGGTAGAAATCCACCACATGCCCATGCGTGTACCGCTCGCCGAGGATCGATACCAGGCGGAAGATGTGGGACTGGAAGCCAAACCCGGCACAGTAGGCGGAAATCAATCCCTCCGCGGCTATCTTGGAAGCGCCGTAAAGCGAGGTCTGCACCGGGAAAGGCGCATCCTCAGGGGTCGGAACTCGCGGTGCTTCTCCGTAAACTGACCCAGAGGAGGTGAAGGCGATTCTCCTCACGCCATTGCGGCGCATTGCCTCCAACACATTGTGTGTGCCGATGATGTTCTGCTCGAGGTCCCGGCGCGGCTGCTGAGTGCCGAAGCGCACGTCGGCATTGCCGGCGAGGTGATAGACGAAATCGACCTCGCGCATACTCGCAGCGAGCATGTCGGCATCGAGCACGTCGGCAGTCACCAAGCGGAAGCCGGGGTGGCGTCGTGCGTTGAGCAGAAAGCCCTGCCGGCCGCTCGAAAAATTGTCATATCCCGCCACCGCGTCGCCGCGCGCCAACAGCCGCTCGGTCAAAGTACTGCCGATGAAACCGGCGCAACCGGTGACGAGACAACGCAACTCGGCCTTCCTGTGCGCGTCTTGAATGACGCTGCAATTGACAACGGCTGGTGTAGCACATCATCTTCCATGAGGAGATTCGTCTCAAGCAGGCCGCGGACACTCCACCTCGCGGTGCGAAAACGGATCCATCCCACACCAGGGATTTTACGGCGGCAGTACGCTTGCGAACCGCACGGGTTGTGATGCCGGTGTTCCCAAATCGACCGCTCGCCGCTGTCCTGCTCGCGGCGCTCGCGGCGCACGTACTCGTGCGCGGCATCGTGCCGGCCAGCACCCGGGTCGACACTGATTTTCCGAGTTATTTCACCGCCGCCCAGGTCGTCGCCGAGGGACAAGGCGCCGATCGACTTTACGATATTCAGTGGTTCCAGGAACAAATGCGCCGCCATCGGATTGGCACGCCGGCGGAGGGCAAGTTCTCGCCATTGCCGCCGCCCACAGCGCTGCTGCTCCTGCCGCTCACTCCGCTCGGGCCGCTCAACGCTCTGCGCGTGCTGACCGCGGTGAGTGCTCTGTGCCTGATCGGCTCGATCGCCGTACTGGCGAGGATTCTGGCCTGGAATGTGGTGGATGCGGCGCTGTTGGTCCTGTTGTCCGGCTGGGCCGTCGTGAATGGGGTACGTCTCGGTCAGCCGTATATTCTGGTCTCGGCATCCTGCATTCTCGGCTACTACGCGTACACGAGGAGCAGGCCGTGGCTCGCCGGCACGTGCCTCGGACTGTTTACGCCGCTGAAGTACTTCCCGGTGATCTTTCTGGTTTACTTCGCTTTCCTCAGGCACTGGCGGTTGGTCGTGGGCGGTGCCCTCACGATTGGGGCGGTAGTCGTGGTGAGCATCGTGGTGCTGGGCTGGAAGATCCATGCGCAGTTCCTGGCCTCCGTACTCGGGAGCCATCTGACCGCGAATCTCGCCATGCAGGACCCTTTTGCCGTTGCGTTTCAGTCGTTCGATAGTCTCTATCGCCGCCTGTTCGTGTTCGATGCGATGGCCAATCCGCAGCCATGGGTCGCGGCCCCAAGTCTCCAGGCCGCAGCGGTGCTCGTCACGAAGACGGTGATTTTCCTGGTGGCGTTGACGACTCTCCTCAGGCTGTCGCGCTCAGGCCGGGCGCATGCCACGGCCCCTTCGATCGGACTACTGGGGATCATGGCGCTGCTGCTGGCGCCAGCAACCGCCACCTACCATTTCGTCCTGCTGTGGCTCCCCCTGGGTTTGCTGGTGGACTCTTTCCTCCGCGCACGCTGCAGTGTCTGCGCATACGCGCTGGTCGGGTGCTACGCGCTCATGGGATTCTTTCCGTATCGATTTACAGCACCCTTCGCGGGCCGCGGCGGGTGGACGGTGCTCGCCTACCCCAGACTTCTGTTGCTACTAACGATGTTCGCAGTCAGCGTGTACTGTCTGTGGAACTGGACGGAAACCGCCACTGACTTGCCGAAGCGCCCTGCGCCGGCCAATCGACCCGCTGCCCACTCATGACTTACAGCGACCCAGGTAGGCGACTGCGCGAGACACGGGAGGCCTTTGACAGTGTGGCCCCGGATTACGACGGACCGCGTGGCAACAACGCGCTTATTCAGGACATGCGCAGCGAAATGTGGCGCTGGCTAGACCTGACATTTTCATCGGGCAGCCGCTTGATAGATCTCGGCTGCGGAACGGGTCTCGATGCCGTTCGCCTGGCGCAGCGCGGACATCAAGTGGTTGCGACCGACTGGTCGACAGAGATGGTCGCCCGCACCGCGGCGCGGGCGCGCGAGGAGTCGGTGGCGGAACGCGTGCAGGCGCTGGCGATCGGCGCCCACGAGCTCGAGCGCCTCGGGGGCAGCGCTACATTCGACGGCGCCTATTCGAACCTTGGTCCGCTCAACTGCGTGCCCGACCTTGCCGGAGTGTCGCGCGCGTGTGCACAGTTGCTCAAGCCGACAGGTGTGCTGGTGTTCACCGTGATCGGCCGGGTATGTCCGTGGGAGATCGGTCACTATCTGCGGCGGCGTTCATGGTCGCGGGTCAAAGTACGCTTTGCCAGCAACGCCGTGCCGGTGGGTCTGAACGGGCACATTGTGTGGACACGTTACTATTCACCGCTCGAGTTCTTTCGGGCGTTCAAGCGCGAATTCGCCCTCGTTCACTATCGCGGGCTGTGCGTGTTCGCACCTCCGCCGTACCTGGCCTCGGTACGCAACCAGCACCCACGCGCCTATGAACGGCTGTGGCGCATGGACCGGCGTCTGGCGGGTTGGCCGGTGCTGCGCTCCATGGGCGATCACTTCCTGATCATCATGCAGAAGCGTGACATCAGGTCCGGCTAACGACGGCCCGGACACGTACGGTCAGTGCCTTAGCACATAACCACCGGACGAGTCGGAACTGCAAGATTACGCAGCAGGTTCAATGACCCGCCGGCATGCAGGAGCAAATCGACGCGGCTGGCTGGTCGGTAGGTTGCGCGGAGTGCAGGAACGGTTCAAATTCCAGTGCCACACGACCAAAAAGCCAGGAATCATGACGCCCCGTTAAACCGGGAGGCGGCCGGGAGGCACCTACGGCAACGTTGAGCGCGTAAGTCGCCGAAATGTCAACCGTACAACGCAGAACTTGGGTCGCTTCGCTCGCTGCCGTTGCGCTCGCGGCCTGCACCGGTAGCGGTGTGGGTCTCGATGCCAACGGCAATCCGATTACCCCGGGCGGTGGTGGCGAGCCGTTGACGCCGGACTTCAAGTCCATTCAGGACAACGTCTTTACGCCCATCTGCACCAAATGCCACATTGGCGCGGGCGCCCCGCAGGGACTGCAGCTCGATGAGGCTCACAGCTATGCGCTCCTCGTCGGGGTACCGAGCACCGAGCAACCGAGCGTGCTGCGGATCAAGGCGGGCGATCCTGACAACAGCTACCTCGTGCAGAAGATCGAAGGCGCGCCGAGCATCAGCGGTGTCCGCATGCCCTTCGGCGGCCCATACCTCCCGCAATCCACGATCGACGTGATTCGAACCTGGGTCAGCAATGGTGCGTTGCCCGCCAGCATGGCGGCGAGGGTCGCCCTCCAGCGTCGCATGGGCTTCGCGGTCGAGGTGACGGCCCCAGATGAGGGGACGGTGCTCCCGACCGCGCTGCCGGCGATCGTGGTTGCCTTCAATCACGAGCTCGATGTATCGCTCGTCAACTACACGACCGTGGCGCTGGAGAAGACTGACGTAGTGCCCGCGGCCCCGATTGCCGCGACGACCACGCTGGCCGCCGGAAATTCCCGGGTCCTGCTTATCACGCCGCGCACGCCGCTCGCGGCCGGCAGCTATCGCGTGACGCTGCGCGGCAGCGGTGGCGCTGCGCTCGCGGATGTGGATGCCGAGACGCTCGGTGTCGATTATTCCTTCAACTTTGTCGTGGATTCCGCCCGATGAGCCGCCATTCCCGTGCCTTTGCCCTGCATGTTCTGTTGCTAAGTGTGCTGTTATTTGGGCGCGCGCAGGCCGAGCCCTATCTCGCCGTGCAGATGGGGCTGAAGTGCGGACAATGCCACGTCAACCCCACCGGCGGCGGTCAGCGTACCGTGTACGGCGAGATCTTCGCGCAGACCCAGTTGCCGGCGACTCACATCGATACCGGCGGGGATCAGTGGACCGGTGAGGTCGCGAAGTTCCTCGCGGTCGGCGGGGATCTGCGTTTTCAGGCTTCCTACACCAAGGTGCCGGATACGCCCTCGACCAACCAGTTCGACCTCGAGCAGGCGCGTGTCTATCTCAGTGCCAACGTCATTCCGCAGCGGCTGCTGGTGTACATCGATGAGCAGGTCGCCCCTGGCGGTGCGCTCAACCGCGAGGCATATGGCATGTACTGGTCGGCCAATCACGACTGGTACCTCAAGGCAGGGCAGATGTATCTGCCGTTCGGCCTGCGCTTGCAGGACACGACGGCCTTCGTGCAGCAGATCACCGGCATCAACATGACGACCCCCGACAAGGGCGTGGAGTTCGGCTGGGAACGCGGCTTATGGGACGCGCAGCTCGCGGTGA
>Ga0306922_10006121_pt1 | contig 11510 bp, 8 predicted proteins | sample sta12Cox44000082_FD_203758 | JGI IMG/M metagenome (GOLD analysis project Ga0306922, IMG submission 203758) | Lab enrichment of tropical soil microbial communities from Luquillo Experimental Forest, Puerto Rico - statoxic.12C.oxic.44.000.082 (v2)... | ecosystem: Environmental > Terrestrial > Soil... | reverse complement strand
GGGCCTGCCCCCCGCGGCGTCGGAGGCGGAGGCGCTGCGGCGCCTGCGCGACCTGGCGGACCAGAACCAGGTGCTCACCTCAATGATCGGCCTCGGCTACTACGGGACCGTGACGCCCGCCGTGATCCGCCGCAACGTGCTGGAAAACCCCGGCTGGTACACCTCCTACACTCCCTACCAGCCGGAGATCTCCCAGGGGCGGCTGGAAGCGCTGCTGAACTTCCAGACGATGGTGGAGGACCTGACCGGGCTGGCCGTGGCCGGTGCCTCGCTGCTCGATGAGGCCACCGCGGCCGCCGAGGCGATGACGCTGGCCCGCCGGGCGGCGCGCACCGGCCGCATCTTCCTGGCCGACGCCCGGTGCCTGCCGCAGACGCTCGCGGTGCTGGCCACCCGGGCGGCGCCGCTGGGCATCGACCTGGTGGTCACCCAGGTAACCGAGCAGGAGGTGGCGGCCCAGCCCGCCGGGGAGCTGTTCGGCGTGCTGCTGCCCTACCCCGACGCCTCGGGGGAGGTCCGCGACCTGCGGCCGGTCATCGCCGCTGCCCGCGAACGGGGCACGCTGACCGCGGTCGCTGCGGACCTGCTGGCCCTCACCCTGCTGATGCCCCCGGGTGAGCTGGGCGCCGACATCGCGGTAGGCAGCACGCAGCGCTTCGGCGTCCCGATGGGGTACGGGGGCCCGCACGCCGCCTACATCGCGGTCCGGGACGGCCTGGCCCGCCAGCTGCCCGGCCGGCTCGTCGGGGTGTCGGTGGACGCCGCCGGGCAGCCGGCCTACCGCCTCGCGCTGCAGGCCAGGGAGCAGCACATCCGCCGGGAGAAGGCGACGAGCAACATCTGCACGGCCCAGGTGCTGCTCGCGGTCATCGCCGGGATGTACGCGGTCTACCACGGGCCGGAAGGACTGGCGGCGATCGCCGGCGGCGTGCACCGCAAGGCCGCCGTGCTCGCCGCCTCGCTGCGCGCGGCCGGCTGCGCCACCGTGCACGACGCGTTCTTCGACACCGTCGCGGTGACCGGCATTCCCGGCGGCGCCGCGGCGGGCGTGGCCCGGGCCCGCCGCCTGGGCTACAACCTCTACCTCGCCGGCCCGGACACCGTGCAGGCCGCCTGCGACGAGACCACCACCGAGCAGCACCTGCGGGACGTGGTGACCGCTCTCGCCGACGCCGACCCCGCCGGGGTGCGCCTGGCCGAGGCGGGCGAGGCGCTCCCGGCCGGGCTGCGGCGCAGCACCGGGTTCCTCGCTCACCCGGTGTTCCACGAACATCGCAGCGAGACGTCGCTGCTGCGGTACCTGCGGCGGCTAGCCGACTTCGACCTGGCGCTGGACCGGTCAATGATCCCGCTGGGTTCCTGCACGATGAAGCTGAACGCGGCGGCGGAAATGGAGCCCATCACCTGGCCGCACTTCGCGGACCTGCACCCGTTCGCCCCGGCGGACCAGGCCAGGGGCTACGCCAGGCTGATCGCCGACCTCAGCTCGTGGCTGGCCGAGATCACCGGCTATGCGGCGGTGTCGCTGCAGCCGAACGCGGGCTCCCAGGGTGAGCTGGCCGGGCTGCTGGCCATCCGTGCCTACCACGCCGCCCGCGGCGAGCGGGAGCGGAACATCTGCCTGATCCCGGAGTCCGCGCACGGCACGAACGCGGCCAGCGCGGTGCTCGCCGGGCTGCGGGTCGTGGTGGTCAAGTGCGGCGATGACGGCGCCATCGACCTTGGTGACCTGCACGGGAAGCTGGACGCGCACCCGGGCGAGGTCGCGGCGATCATGCTGACCTACCCCTCCACCAACGGGGTGTTCGAGGAGACCGTGACCGAGGTCTGCGCTGCGGTGCACGACGCCGGCGGCCAGGTCTACGTGGACGGTGCCAACCTCAACGCCCTGATGGGCCTGGCCAAGCCGGGCCGGTTCGGCGCTGACGTCTCGCACCTGAACCTGCACAAGACGTTCTGCATCCCGCACGGCGGCGGCGGCCCGGGGGTCGGCCCGGTGGCGGTCGGTGCCCACCTGGCCCCGTTCCTGCCCGGCAGCCCGGCCCCCGGCGCGGAGGCCGCGGCGCCGGGCGTCGGACCGGTCGCCGCGGCGCCGTTCGGATCCGCCGGGATCCTCCCGATCTCCTGGGCCTTCATCGCCATGATGGGCGGGGAGGGCCTGCGCCGCGCCAGCCAGGTGGCGATCCTGGCGGCCAATTACATCGCCCGGCGGCTGGACGAGCACTACCCGGTGCTCCACACCGGCCGGGCCGGCCTGGTGGCGCACGAATGCATCATCGACCTGCGGCCGCTTACCAGGCAGACCGGGGTCACCGTGGACGACGTGGCCAAGCGGCTCATCGACTACGGGTTCCACGCGCCCACCATGTCGTTCCCGGTGGCCGGGACGCTGATGATCGAACCGACCGAGAGCGAGGACCTGGCCGAGCTCGACCGCTTCTGCGCGGCGATGATCGCGATCCGGGAGGAGATCGCCCGGGTCACCGCCGGCGATTACGACCACGCCGACAGCCCGCTGGCCAACGCCCCGCACACCGCGCCGATGCTGCTCGCCACCGACTGGAAGCACCCCTACTCGCGGGAGGAGGCTGCCTACCCGCTGGCCGGCAGCCTCCGGGCCAAGTACTGGCCCCCGGTGCGGCGGGTCGACCAGGCCTACGGCGACCGGAACCTGCTCTGCGCCTGCCCCCCGCCCGAGGCATTCGAGGACTGACCGGGCACCGGATCGGACAACCTTGCGGCTACGGCTTGTGGCTGACGCCCGTGGGCGCCGCACGCGCATAGAGTTGCTGCGTGGCTGATCCGCACGGCTACCGGCCGGCCCCGGGCTCGATCCCGGAGTCGCCCGGCGTGTACCGGTTCCGGGACAGGCACGGCCGGGTCATCTACGTGGGCAAGGCCAAGAACCTGCGGTCCCGGCTGAACTCCTACTTCGCCGACTTCGCCGGCTTGCACCCGCGCACCCAGTCGATGCTGTCCACCGCCGCCGGAGTGGACTGGACCGTGGTCGGCACCGAGGTGGAGGCGCTGCAGCTGGAGTATTCCTGGATCAAGGAGTTCAGCCCCCGGTTCAACATCCGGTACCGGGACGACAAGTCCTACCCCTACCTGGCGGTCACGCTGGAGGAGAAATTCCCGCGGGTGATGGTGACCCGGGGGGCCAAGCGGCGCGGCACCCGCTACTTCGGGCCGTACTCGCACGCGTGGGCGATCCGGGAGACCGTGGACACGCTGCTGCGGGTGTTCCCGGTCCGGACCTGCTCGGCCGGGGTGTTCAAGCGGGCCGGCCAGATCGGCCGGCCGTGCCTGCTCGGGTACATCGGCAAATGCTCCGCCCCGTGCGTGGGCCGGGTCAGCGAGGCGGAGCACCGCAACCTCGCCGAGGAGTTCTGCGACTTCATGGCCGGGCAGACGGCGCGGTTCACCCGGCGGCTCGAGGAGCAGATGCGCGAGGCCGCGCAGGCCGAGGAGTACGAGCGCGCCGCGCGGCTCCGGGACGACATCCAGGCGCTGGCGCGGGCGCTGGAGCGGCAGGCCGTGGTGCTCGGCGACGGCACCGACTGCGATGTGATCGCCCTGGCCGAGGACCAGCTCGAAGCCGCCGTGCAGGTGTTCTACGTCCGCGGCGGGCGGGTCCGCGGCCAGCGCGGCTGGGTTGTGGACAAGGTCGAGGACGTCACCGCGGGCGAACTGGTGGAACAGTTCCTCGGCCAGGTCTACGGCGAGGATGCGGTCGCGGCGCCCGCGGCGAGCGGCGATGCCGGGGACGGTGAGGCCGCCGGCGGCGCCGGCCCCGGGGCGGCCAGGGGCAGCATCCCGCGCGAGGTGCTGGTCCCCGTCCTGCCGCCGGCCGCCACCGCCGTCGAGGAATGGCTGTGCCGCCGCCGCGGGAGCCGGGTGAGCCTGCGGGTGCCCCGGCGCGGGGACAAGAAGGCCCTGCTGGAGACCGTGGCGCGCAACGCGGCGGAATCGCTGGTCCAGCACAAGATGCGCCGGGCCAGCGACCTCACCACCCGCAGCCGCGCCCTGCACGAGATCCAGGAGGCGCTCGGGCTGGAGCAGGCGCCGCTGCGGATCGAGTGTTACGACGTGTCCAACCTGCAGGGCACCAACGTCGTCGCGTCCGCCGTGGTGTTCGAGGACGGGCTGGCCCGCAAGAGCGAGTACCGCCGGTTCAGCATCAAGGGCACCGGCGGCGAGGGCGACGTCGCCTCAATCCACGAGGTCATCAGCCGGCGGTTCCGGCGCTACCTGGAGGAACGGGAGGCCACCGGCGAGCTGGATGTGCTCGGTGACCCCGCAGGGCAGCTCGCGGCCCGCGATCCCGAGGGCGGCGATCCGGCGGCCGGGCGCAGCGGCCCGGCGCCGCTGGACTCCGACGGCCGGCCGCGCAAGTTTGCCTACCCGCCGAACCTGGTGGTCGTCGACGGTGGCCCGGCCCAGGTCGACGCCGCCGTCCGGGCACTGGACGAACTGGGCATCGACGACATCGCCGTCTGCGGGCTGGCCAAGCGGCTGGAGGAGGTGTGGCTGCCCGGCGAGGACTCCCCGGTCATCCTGCCGCGCAGCAGCGAGGGCCTGTACCTGCTGCAGCGCGTGCGGGACGAGGCGCACCGGTTCGCCATCACCTACCACCGGGCGAAGCGGTCCAAGGCCCTCGCGGTGAGCGAGCTTGACGCGGTGCCGGGACTGGGCCCGGCCCGGCGGGCTACGCTGCTACGGCACTTCGGCTCGGTGCGCAAGATCGCCGGCGCGACCGAGGGGGAGCTTGCGGAGCTGCCCGGGATTGGCCCCCGCCTGGCCGGCGCGGTGCTGGCAGCGCTGTCACCCGGGCCGGGTAATGGCGAAACCGGCGGCGGAGGGACGTCGTGAGACACGCGTGGCGGCCTGGGTGGGCCGGGTGAGCGGGCAGGAGAAGGCGGCCGTGGAAGGCCCGCCGACCGACATCGTGATCATTACCGGCATGTCCGGCGCGGGGCGCAGCACGACCGCCAAGTCCCTGGAGGACCTGGACTGGTATGTCATCGACAACCTGCCCCCGGGCCTGCTGCCGACCATGACCGACCTGGCCATCCGGGCGGGCCGCACGCTGCCGCGGATCGCCGCGGTCATGGACGTGCGCAGCCGGGCATTCTCCACCGACCTGGCGTCCAGCATCCGCGAGCTGGGCTCCCGCGGCGTCCGCCCGCGGGTGCTGTTCCTCGAGGCCAGCGACGAGACGCTGGTGCGCCGCTTTGAGAACGTGCGCCGCCCGCACCCGCTGCAGGAAGACGGGCGGGTCGTGGACGGGATCGCCGCGGAGCGCCAGATGCTCAGCGGGATCCGGGAGGAGGCCGACCTGGTGCTGGACACCTCCCTGCTGAACGTCCACGAGCTGCGGGCCAGGGTGCGCGATTTCTTCGGCACCGGCACCGCCGCCGAGCTGCGGGTGAGCGTGGTCTCCTTCGGCTTCAAATACGGCCTGCCGGTGGACGCCGACCTGGTCGCCGACTGCCGGTTCCTGCCCAACCCGCGCTGGGTCGACTCGCTGGCCCCGCTCACCGGGCAGGACGAGCGGGTCCGCGACTACGTGCTCAAGCAGCCCGGCGCCGAGGAGTTCCTCAAGGCCTACACCGACGCCCTGCGGATCACCTTCGACGGTTACGGCCGGCAGGGGAAGCAGTACGTGACGCTGGCGATCGGCTGCACCGGCGGCAAACACCGCAGCGTGACCATGGCCGAGGAGATCGGGCTGCGCCTGGAGGAAGCAGGTCTGGGAGTGCAGGTGGTCCACCGCGATCTGGGGCGTGAATGACGGCCGGTCTCGTTCCGGTCGTCCCCGCCGTACGGCCGCTCAACCCGAAGGTCGTGGCGCTGGGCGGCGGCCACGGCCTGTTCGCCGCCCTGTCCGCGCTGCGCCGGGTCACCCGGCAGCTCACCGCCGTCGTGACGGTCGCCGATGACGGCGGCTCGTCCGGGGTGCTCCGCCGGGACTTCGGCGTGCTGCCGCCGGGAGACCTGCGCATGGCGCTGGCCGCGCTGTGCGGTGACGACGCCTGGGGCACCACCTGGAGCCAGGTGGTGCAGCACCGGTTCGAGGGACGCGGCGGCCTGGGCGGCCATGCCGTCGGCAACGTGCTGATCGTCGCCCTCTGGGAGCTGCTGGGCGACACCGTACAGGGCCTGGACTGGGTCGGCAGGCTGCTCGGCGCGCACGGGCGGGTGCTTCCGATGGCCTCGGTGCCGCTGGACCTGGTCGCCGAGGTGGCCGGCGCCGACCCGGCCCGGCCCGGGGAGATCACCCTGGTCCGCGGGCAGGTCGCCTGCGCGTCCACCACCGGCCGGGTGCGCTCGGTGTCGCTGATTCCCGCGGACCCGCCGGCCTGCCCGCAGGCCATCGCCGCGGTCGGCGCCGCCGACTGGGTGGTGCTCGGCCCCGGGTCCTGGTTCACCAGCGTGCTGCCCCACCTGCTGGTGCCCGAGCTGGCGGAGGCGCTGATCACCACCCCGGCCCGCCGCGTGGTCGCGCTGAACCTGGTGCCGCAGGCCGGGGAGACCGACGGCTTCTCGCCGCACGCCCATCTGGAGGTGCTCGCCGAGCACGCGCCGGGCCTGAGGGTGGACGTGGTGCTCGCGGACCGCCGCGCGGCCGGGGACTACGCCGCCGAATTGGAAAAGGCCGCCGGCCTGCTCGGTGGCAGGCTGATGATGACCGACCTGGCGATGCGCGACGGGTCGCCGCAGCATGACCCGCGGCGGCTGGCCGGGGCGTTCGCGGAAATCTTCGAGGGGGAGTGAAGCAATGGCCATGACCGGCCTGGTCAAGGATGAGCTGAGCCGCGTTGAGGTCCTGAAGCCGTGCTGCCGCAAGGCGGAGGTGTCCACCCTGCTGCGCTTCGCCGGCGGGCTGCACATCGCGAGCGGGCGCATCGTCGTCGAGGCCGAGCTTGACACCGGTGCCGCCGCCCGCCGGCTGCGCAAGGACATCGCCGAGGTTTTCGGCCACGCCAGCGACCTGATCGTGCTTGCCCCCGGCGGCCTGCGCAAGGGAAACCGGTACGTGGTGCGGGTGCGCAAGGACGGAGAGAGCCTGGCCCGCCAGACCGGGCTGGTGGACAGCCACGGACGGCCGGTCCGCGGCCTGCCCCGTCATGTGGTGTCCGGGCCGGCCTGCGACTGTGAAGCGGCCTGGCGTGGTGCCTTCCTGGCGCACGGCAGCCTCACCGGCCCGGGCAGGTCGATGGCGCTCGAGGTGACCTGCCCCGGTCCCGAGGCGGCGCTGGCACTGGCCGGGGCCGCCCGGCGGCTGAAGATCCATGCCAAGGCCCGGGAGGTGCGCGGCGTGGACCGGGTCGTGGTCCGGGACGGGGACGCGATCAGCGCGCTGCTGACCCGGCTGGGCGCGCACAACAGCGTGCTCGCCTGGGAGGAGCGCCGGATGCGCCGCGAGGTGCGGGCCGCGGCGAACCGGCTGGCCAACTTCGACGACGCCAACCTGCGCCGCAGCGCCCGTGCGGCGGTCGCCGCCGGGGCCAGGGTGGAGCGGGCGCTGGAGATCCTGGGCAGCGACGCCCCGGAGCACCTCACCGTGGCCGGGCTGCTGCGGATCGAGCACCGCCAGGCCAGCCTGGAGGAACTGGGCCAGCTCGCCGACCCGCAGCTGACCAAGGACGCCATCGCCGGCCGCATCCGCCGCCTGCTCGCGATGGCCGACAAGCGCGCCCGCGACCTGGGCATCCCGGGCACCGATGCCCAGCTGCCCCCGGACATGCTGATGCCGTGACCCGGCGCGGGAATGGCCCGCGGCGGGCGGGCTGTCCCGCCCCGGGGAAGGCCGTTCGGTAGGCTCGACGTGCCGCCCAACTCCGCCGCACTCGTAACCGAGGAGAAGAACGCCGTGACTATCCGCGTGGGCATCAACGGGTTCGGCCGGATCGGCCGGAACTTCTGGCGCGCCGTCCATGCCGCGCAGGAAAGCGGGCGGGGCGGCCGGATCGAGATCATCGCGGCCAACGACCTGACCGACCCGGCCACCAACGCGCACCTGCTGAAGTACGACACGGTGCTGGGCAAGCTGGACGTGGATGTGACCGCCGACGGCAACGTCATCCGGGCCGGTGACCAGGAAATCCGGATCTTCGCCGAGCGGGACCCGGCGGCCCTGCCCTGGGGCGACCTGGGCGTGGACGTGGTCATCGAGTCCAGCGGCAGGTTCACCTCCCGCGACGCGGCGGCGGCGCACCTGACCGCGGGCGCGCGGAAGGTGATCATCTCCGCCCCGGCCAAGGGCGAGGACATCACGATCGTGATGGGCGTCAACGACGACTCCTACGACGCCGGGCGGCACGACGTCATCTCGAACGCCTCGTGCACCACCAACTGCGTGGCGCCGATGGCCAAGGTGCTGGCCGACAGCTTCGGCATCGTCAAGGGCCTGATGACGACCATCCACGCCTACACCTCCGACCAGGTGCTGCAGGACTTCCAGCACCGGGACCTGCGCCGGGCCCGGGCCGCCGCGCAGAACATCATCCCGACGACCACCGGCGCCGCAAAGGCGACCTCGCTGGTGCTGCCCGGGCTGAAGGGCAAGCTGGACGGCATCTCGATGCGGGTGCCGGTGATCGACGGGTCGGTCACCGACCTGGTGGCGCAACTGGAGCGCGAGGTCACCGTGGCCGATGTCAACGCGGCGTTCCAGGCCGCGGCCGACGGGCCGCTGAAGAACTACCTGTACTACTCCACCGACCCCATCGTGTCCTCCGACATCGTCGGCACGCCCTGGTCGTGCACGTTCGACTCGCCGCTCACCATGGCCATCGGTGACCAGGTCAAGATCGTCGGCTGGTACGACAACGAGTTCGGCTACTCCAACCGGCTGGCCGACCTCGCCGTCCTGGTCGGCTCAGGGCTGCCCGCCCGGTCATGAGGCAGGCCGCGGACCTGGACGTCGCGGGGCAGACCGTCCTGGTCAGATCCGACTTCAACGTCCCGCTGGACGGGACCACGATCACCGACGACGGGCGGATCCGCGCCGACCTGCCGACGCTCCGCGACCTGCTCGGCCGGGGCGCCCGGGTGGTGGTCTGCGCCCATCTCGGCCGGCCCAAGGGGGGCAACTACGCCGAGCGGGCCGCCGGCGGCCCCAGCCTGGCCCCGGTGGCGGCCCGCCTCGGCGAGCTGCTCGGCCAGCCGGTGCCGCTCGCCGCCGACGTAGCCGGGGAGTCCGCCCGCGCCACCGCCGCCGGGCTGGCCGACGGCCGGGCGGCGATGCTCGAAAACGTGCGCTTCGAGCCCGCGGAGACCAGCAAGGACGACGCCGAGCGGGCCGCGTTCGCCGCCCGGCTCGCCGCGCTGGCCAGCCGCTATGTGGGCGACGGCTTCGGCGCACTGCACCGCAAGCACGCCAGCGTCTACGACGTGCCACGGCTGCTGCCGCACGCGGCCGGCCAGCTCGTCACCGCCGAGCTGGCGGTGCTGCGGCGGCTCACCCAGGACCCGGCCCGGCCGTATGTGGTCGTGCTCGGCGGCGCCAAGGTGTCCGACAAGCTGGGCGTGATCGGCAACCTGGTGCTCGCTGCCAGCCCTGACCCCACCACCCCGCCCAAGGCCAGCCCTGACCCCACCACCCCGCCCACGGCCGACCGGCTGCTGATCTGCGGCGGGATGGCCTACACGTTCCTGGCCGCGCAGGGCCACGAGGTCGGCGGCTCGCTGCTCGACGCGGACCGGATCGACGAGGTGAAGGCGGCGCTCGCCGAGGCGGGGCGGGCCGGGGTGGAGGTCGTGCTGCCGGTGGACCACGTGGTGGCGGACCGCATCGCCGCGGACGCGGTGCCGGAAACCGTTGCCGGGCCGGACATCCCTCCCGGCCGGATGGGCCTGGACATCGGGCCCGCCACCCGGGAGCTGTTCGCGGCGAAGCTGGCCGATGCGAAGACGGTGTTCTGGAACGGGCCGCCGGGTGTGTTTGAGCTCCCCGCGTTCGCCGCCGGCACCCTGGCGGTCGCCGAGGCGATCAGCCACGTGACCGGGCTCACCGTGGTCGGCGGCGGGGACTCCGCGGCAGCCGTCCGGCACCTTCAACTGCCTGCCGATGCCTTCACGCATATCTCGACCGGAGGCGGCGCGAGCCTGGAGTACCTGGAGGGCGCGGCGCTCCCCGGGATCGAGGCGCTCGAGGCCGGCCCATGAGCAGCGCCCGGATGCCGCTGATCGCCGGCAACTGGAAGATGCACCTCAACCACCTGGAGGCGCTCGCCCTGGTGCAGAAGCTCGCGTTCACGCTGCGCGCCAAGGACTTCAAGGCCGTCGAGGTGGCCGTGCTGCCCCCGTTCACCGCGCTGCGCAGCGTGCAGACCCTGGTGATGGGGGACAAGCTGGAGATCCGCTACGGCGCGCAGGACATCTCCGCCCACGACGACGGCGCCTACACCGGTGAGGTGTCCGGGTCCATGCTGGCCAAGCTGGGCTGCCGCTACGTGCTCGCCGGGCACTCCGAGCGGCGCCGGTACCACGGCGAGGACGATGCCCTGGTGAACGCGAAGGTCAAGGCCGCGCTGAAATGGGGCCTGGTGCCGATCGTGTGCATCGGCGAGACCCTGGAGGTGCGCCGCGCCGGGGGGCATCTCAGCTACTGCCGGGAACAACTGGGCGGAGCGCTGGCCGGCCTGCCCGCCGAGAAGGTGGCCGGGCTGGTGATCGCCTACGAGCCGGTCTGGGCCATCGGCACCGGCGAGGTCGCCAGCCCGGAGGACGCACAGGAGGCCGCGGCGGCGGCCCGGGACCGGGTTTCCGCGGTTCACGGCGGCGATGTGGCCGCGAATGTGCGTATCCTGTATGGCGGGTCGGTTAAGGCCGACAACATCGCAGCCATGATGGCCCAACCAGCCATTGATGGTGCCCTGGTCGGTGGGGCCAGCCTCGACGCCGGTGAGTTCGCCAGAATCTGCCGGTACCGGGAGCTGGCCGTGGGTGCCTGAGCACCCGGAAGGACGAGATCGGCAGTGGTCATTGGATTTTCGGTCGTCTTGATCATCACGAGCCTGCTGATGATCCTGCTGGTGCTGCTGCACAAGGGCAAGGGCGGCGGCCTGTCGGACCTGTTCGGCGGCGGGGTCTCCTCCTCGCTCGGCTCGTCTTCGGTGGTGGAGCGGAACCTGGACCGGCTCACGATCTTCACCGGAGTGGTCTGGTTCCTCTGCATCGTGGCCCTGAATCTGTTGCTCAATCACTGAGGGTCGTGGGCCGCTGCGCCCGATCGGGTGAGCGGATCAAGCAAGGGGTGGTCTGTGGGTAGTGGCAATGCCATTCGCGGGAGCCGCGTGGGCGCGGGCCCCATGGGCGAGGCGGAACGTGGCGAGGCGGCACCGCGGGTACGCGTGTCGTTCTGGTGCGCGAACCGCCATGAGACACGGCCGAGCTTCGCGACGGACGCGGCGGTCCCGGAGACCTGGGACTGCCCCCGGTGCGGCTTCCCGGCCGGCCGGGACGAGGCCAACCCCCCTGCCCCACCCCGCAGCGAGCCCTAC
>Ga0306922_10006116_pt1 | contig 11516 bp, 16 predicted proteins | sample sta12Cox44000082_FD_203758 | JGI IMG/M metagenome (GOLD analysis project Ga0306922, IMG submission 203758) | Lab enrichment of tropical soil microbial communities from Luquillo Experimental Forest, Puerto Rico - statoxic.12C.oxic.44.000.082 (v2)... | ecosystem: Environmental > Terrestrial >... | reverse complement strand
TGAGTGACCTGACTTACGACCTGAGGTCGGGCAGTCCTGACTTCGTCGACCGCTTGGTAGCGTTTACCTTTGCAGGCATGGCCATGGACGCTCTGGAAGAAGGCAAATCCGGGTTGATGACCGCGATCAATGAAGGGCGCTACGCGATAGTGCCGATTCCCGATCCCAAGCTAGGCCCGCGCAAGGTCGATATCGCGTCGATGTACAACACCGATCGCTGCCGCCCCAAGTACGACCACAAGCTAGGTCTGCCAATCTTCCTGACACGACCGCAGTGAGTAGTGAGATCTGATCGCGCAGAACCGGCACTGATCAAAGTCCGTTACGAGATTGCCTTTTGGTATGAGGGCACTAAGGCTGCCCATCTTCAGATAATGATCTCGCTCATTCTGCGCTTTTACCCATCAGCTCGGGGCCAACCGCTGTAACCGCGAAGTACGTGCCAGCCCGGGTCTTCAACGAGCGAAGCAGCGTCCAGCGGGGGCGAATTGATCTCATCCGCAAAACTGGATGGGCATGTTGTTTCTCCGGATCCGAATTGTTGGTTGCCAGTTTTCTGGTGGTGCGCGGCGCCAAAGAGAATTTCCTGACGCACCTTATCTTCGAGGGTGGGTTCTGCAGTCTCCTCCACCGGCGGCCGCTCAATACCCAGTCTGCGCATCTTGTGGGAGAGAGTGGTTCGCTTTAGGCCGAGTCTCACTGCCGCGCCCCGCGGACCGCCCAGCTTCCAATTGGCATGTCGACAAGAGTCGATGATCTCCTGACGCACTTTGTCTTCGAGCGTGGGATTGGCAATCCTTTGCCCGCCGAGTTCGGTCAAGGTTGTGTGCTGGAACATTAATCGCGGATTGCAACTGCCGCGGATCATCAATTTTTTGAGCCGGAGCCAAGCGGACATTCTGTTGTTGCAAGAGACGGACCAAAATGCCCGGCGCTCGCACCACCTCAATATTGCGCGGGAAATAGCACAAAAGCTGCAACTCAATTACGTCTTTGGGCGTTAGTTTCAGGAATTGACGCAGGGTACACGCCATTCCCCCGCTTACCATGGCCAGGCGACGCTGTCCCGTTGGCCGTTGTCGAATGCACGTATCCTCCGGTTGCAGCAGCAATCCAATTTCTGGCAGCCGCATTGGTTCTGCCGGAGATCGAACCATTCCAGGAAAGGCTCGGAGGTCGGCTGGCACTCGGAAACTGGCCGGCTTCGACTAATGATGTATACTATACATCATGAAACGAACACAGCTCTATCTGGACGAAGATATCTGGAAGGTGCTGCACATCCACTCACGGCAGCGCCGTACCTCAATTTCTAACCTTGTACGCCAAGCCATCCGGGAGCGCTACGGGAGCTCCCCTGCCAACCGCAGCAAGGCGATGCAAGCCCTCGTTGGCATTTGGCGGGACCGTAATGACCTACCTGACACCGGGAAATATATCCGCCAGCTCCGCAAGGGCAAGCGGCTATCGAGAATAGCCTTGTGACGTCGATTTTGATTGACTCCGACATTCTGATCGAGGTTTCGAGAGGCCGAGATGCTGGACTTCTCGCCAAATGGGATAGTCTCGCCCGGAGCCAAGCCGTGCTCGTGTGTTCGCCCGTCACAGTGGCAGAGCTTTGGCATGGAGCACGGCCGCAGGAGCACAAGATTCTGGAAGACCTCTTCGCGGTCATCCAGTGCGTTCCTATCGATTTGGAAATCGGGCGGCGTGCCGGCGACTACCTGCGGGTGTTTGCGAAAAGCCACAGCGTCGAATTGGGAGACGCGCTGATCGCCGCAACGGCTTCCGTTCACGGCTTGGAGCTGTGGACGAGAAATCGCCGTCATTATCCAATGAAGGGGCTTGCCTTCTTCTAAGAGCCGTGACAGAGGAGTTCACGCGGCTCACGCCCCTGGGCCCGGTTCTCCAGAGCACTAAGCAAGTCGGATGTTTCTCTGACTGTCTGGTTGGAATCTAAGTGATATTCGCGATGTTCTATTCGGCGGCCCCAAAACACTGGGCCCGGTTGTTGAGCGGCCTGAGTCGCAGGCTGCAGGTGGATGCACACACAGGCAATGGTTACAAGAGGACCGGAGGGCTTTCTATTTCGCTGTTTACCCGATCGGGAAGTTGACAAATCGTTGACAAGAGGCTTTGCGGGACAATCCAGAGAAAGGCGCAAGTGAGAATGACCGCATAAATACTGGTGATTTATGGTGGGCCTGGGTGGACTCGAACCACCGACCTCGCCCTTATCAGGATTGCGGTCATTGGTCCCGCGCGAAGAATTTACGCTCACCGTTCAGGTATTTCGACTTCCGCGTAACTACCCGGCGTCGCCGCGTTCACCGCGGTGACGACACGCTCCACATACAGGCGCAGTATTGGCCATCGCGGATTACCGAGCACGACGAGCGCGATTCTGCGAACCGTCAGGTTCTGCTGGTAGCGGATATTCTTGTCGGGGGTGACGAGCACATCGAATCCGGCAGCCTCAGCGGCTGTTAGCAATTCACCGTTCTCGAGCGTGTCCCACCCTCTTTCCGCGGTTGTTTGGACCGTATGTTCTTTAAGGAAGGGACGGATAGGAACGGGAGTACCCTGGTCAAAGAGAACCAGCATCAGCGGCCAGCAGACGAAGGTGTTTCGTCAAGACTGCGGGCAGCAAATTCGATAACGGCCTTAACCTGGTTGCGATCCAAGCCTTCAAACCAATTCATGATGTCGTCGATGTTGGCACCCGCTTCCAAGTTTTCAAAGATGACGGAGACCGGCATGCGAGTTCCGCGAAGTACCCAAGCTCCGCTTACCTTTCCTGGAATGCTTTCGACCGCGGGGCATTGTGACCAGTCAAGCGCCATTTTTCTTATCCTGTTCCCTTAGTTTATCCAAAATCGAGGGGCCCAGCATGCTCAATCTTCGAGTGCCAACAGTCGAGCGCTCCAATCGAAGCAGCGGAATCGGAAACAATCGAGTCCCATCGCTCGTCCAGCGGTTCGATTGCCGCCGGAGTTCGTTGGTAGACACTAGGCGACAAGGGTGGAGTAATCCGCTAGCTGCTACGCCTCTGGGTGGCATAAACAACAAACAACCCGACCAGCCTTTTTTCTTGATAGCCTGGGCCACGTATTGCCGGACTGTCCGCTGATCCGCGCCGAGGATGGCGGCGTCGCGGTTGAGCAGCCAGAGCAGATCACGCTTTAGAACAGCCAGCGCTGCTGCGAATTCGCCCGAGTCCTGAAGTGTTCGAAACGGTTTCCACGCGGAGGTGGACGTATCTGGGTGCTCCCGCCCCAGCACACGTCGGCGGAAATCAAACTTGTGCTCGTAGAGCGTCTGGGCGGACGCATACGCCCCACGCCCAAAGTCATACCGCGCCACCCAATTTACAAGAGCGCTTTCATCTGCAGTGACCGGATGCGCGTCCTGCTTCTCGCCCGCAATCTCGGCCAAAGATGCTGATGTGACCTGCTGGAATGCCAAACTCGCGCGCTCCTCCGCATCCTCTCGGCTGACCTTGCCAGCTTCCTAGAAGACTGCCGTCACCAGCGACGCCGGGCATGTCGCAACTTGTCGCTTGCAGCGAAGTGGAAACCGTTGGATAAGGACAGCTAACAGATTTTGGCAATGCCGATTCGAAATTCAGGAGGAAACGACCATGAGAGGGCTCGCAGGTGCTGTTTTGGCAGCGGGTCCGCTAGCTGGCCCGAGCAGGAGCATTTTCATCTTTCCGGCTGTTTTGCTGTGCTTGGCGTTGGCGGGGGAACTTTACGCTTCCAGGCAGTTTGGAAAAGTGGAGTACTTGCCACCCAAGGTGGAGGGCCATAAGCACGGTTCGGACCCCATCAAAGGCCACGTGAGTTTTGATAAAGAGAAGAAGGCTGTGGAATTTCAGAACGAGAAGGGTCAACAGATTGCCAGCGTCCCTTACGACAAGATCAAGAGCATGTTGTATGAGAAGACCTCGCACCCGCGCTACACGGAGGCCATCCTGATTTCCCCGTTTTTCCTTTTCAGCAAGACGAAAAAGCACTTTCTCACCGTTCAGTACACGGATGAGAGAGGCGACGGAAAATTCATGATGCTGCACATGGATAAATCCAATGCCGAGGATATCGTGAATACCGCGGAAGCCCAGACTGGGCAGAAAGTGACCAGGGAAGAAGAAAGATAGCCCAAGATATCTCGCTAACGACGTGCGAGGGTTTATGATCGCCGCCGTCGCACCCCGGGGTCAACTAATGCCTAAAACCAAATGTGATTGCGGCGATCCGCAGTGTCCATTCCCTGATATGGCAAGTCTGTCGAAACTGGAAAATACCGAGGCCGATGCCGATTATTTCGTCAAGGCCGTGCTCTGGATGCAAGGGCACGAGTATCACGATATAACGACAATGTGCAGGTGGTTTAAGAGCCATGGAATACGAATCCAATTCGATGACGGGACACTCCAGCGAGCATTGCAAAAGTTGCGGGCGTAGCAAGCGATGGAATTCATTTGAAGAGGGAGAGTTCACTCCTGTACTCGGAGACCCCCTCGCGCCAGTGACCGATTAACAACAGCCCATCGCCGCGTCGGCGCGGAACAATTTATGGTGCGCAGGGACGAGATTTTTGGGCAGGTCGTTCGGGTTTAATCCCGCCTCTCCCACTATTAATCACGTCACACCGTTCCTTTCAAACTTCCAACTCTCTCCTGTTCCGTGTTCTCCTATCCTTAACCGGAACCTTGCTTACTCCGCTCTCTCTCGGGACTCTGAGGTCAAACGCCATGCCCTGGGCCCAAGTTCTGCCCGTGCGTAGTCCACTGCTGTTTACGCTCATGCTTTCCGCGCCGCTTCTCTTCGCTCCGCACTCTTACGCGCAACAAAAAGTTGCTTCCGCCACGCAAGAACAATCCGCCGCTCCCGGCGCTCGCCAGATCGAATCGCCCTGGGCCGAAGAGCTCAAAAAATATCCCGGCCTTGCCGACGAACTCGCCGTTCTCATTGGCAAGCTCAAGCAAGACGTCCACTTTCCCGGCCGTCGCAACGAATCCCGTCTTCTCCCGCTTGCCCCCTCCTCGACTATCGCCTATGCCGCGCTTTCCAACTATGGCGATGCCACCGCGCAAGCCCTGTCCATCTTCCGCCAGGAATTGAAAGAAAGTTCTGTCCTCCGCGATTGGTGGCAACACGGCTCTCCAGCCACCGAGGGCCCAAAAATCGAAGACGCTGTCGACAAACTTTCCCAGTTCTACCAGTTCCTCGGCCCGGAGCTGGTCATCTCCGCCGCCATGGTAGGCAACGAACCCAACTTCCTTGTCTTCTCCGAAGTGCGCAAACCGGGCCTAAAGCAATTCCTCCAGCAGTGGAATCAACAAATCGGCGCCAAATCCGAATCGAAATTCCGATTCCGCGTCCTTGAACCCCAAGAGCTCGCCACCGCCAGAGACACGGCCTCTTCCGACGAAATCAATATCCTCCTCCGCCCCGATTTTGTTATTTCAGCCGACCAGATCGCGACAATACGCGCGTTCAACGCCAACCTCGATTCCTCGACTCGCGACTTTGCCTCTACTCCGTTTGCGCAGCGCATCCTCGCCGAATATCGCGACGGCATTACCTCTCTCGCCGCTGTCGATATTCACCGAATTCTCGAAAAGTCCTACCCCGCCGCAAAACAAACCGCCACGTTCAAGAAAAGCGGTTTTGCCGATACGCAGTACCTCATCTGGGATCACAAGACCGACTCCACCCAGTCCATCAGTCAAGTGGAACTGAGCTTCACCTCGCCTCGTCGCGGCGCTGCTGCGTGGCTCGCAGATCCCGCTACGCTCGGCTCCCTTGATTTCTTTTCTCCAAAACCTCTTATAGTGGCCTCTCTCCTACTCGCCAACCCCTCTCAGGTTTTCGACGAACTCAAATCCTTCAATCCCGATTCCAAGACCTTTGCCTCCATTGCTGCCGGTGAACAAGCCTTCGGCCTCAGTCTCAAAGACGATCTGCTCAATCTCCTCACCGGCGAACTCACCTTCGAAGTCGATGCTGTCACTCCCACGCAACCCGTTTGGCGCGCCTTCCTCGGCACGAAAGATGCGATTCAGCTTCGCAAAACCCTCTCCACGCTCGTCGCTGCCACACGATTCCGCTCGGATTCCGTTGAAAAACTCGACCTCACCTTCTATTCGCTCGAAATTCCCACCGACAAGGAGAAAACGACCAAGGTCACTTACGCCTTCTCCGACGGCTACCTCATCCTCGGCCCCACGATGGATGCGGTTGCCGACTCCGTTCAACTCCATCGTGCCGGCTCATCCCTAGCCAAATCGCAAAAGTTCCTTGCTACCGTTCCTGCCGGCCACACTCCCTCTTCATCGGCGCTCTTCTACGAAGACCCTAGCTACATCGCCAATTTGCGCTTCGGTTCCTTCCTGTCGCAGGCTTCCGACTCGTTGAATCAAGCGGTCCCCAGCGAGAGCGTTTCTCCCATCGCCGGCCACATCTACGGCGAAAAGTCCGCCATCCGTGAAATCAGCACCAACGCCACCTTCGACGTCGCAGGCGTTCTCGTCATCGCCGCAATCGCCGTCCCCAATCTCCTACGCTCCCGCATGGCTGCCAACGAAGCGTCCGCCGTCGGCACGGTTCGCACCCTCAACACGGCGCAGGTCACCTACGGTGCCGCTTATCCCGAGAAAGGTTTTGCTCACGACATCATCACGATGGGTGAGGACCTGAAAAATCCCGCCGCTTTCTCTCCCGAGCACGCCGGCTTGCTCGATCCCTCTCTCGCCGGTTCCACCTGCAACGCCGACGGCTGGTGCACCAAATCCGGCTACCGATTCCGCACCGACGCTCATCGTTGCCAAAAAAGCGTCTGCTACGACTACGTCGCCGTCGCCACTCCCGTCTCCAAGGAAATAGGAAATCGCAGCTTCTGTTCCGCTTCCGACGGCATCATCCGCTTCCACTCCGGCGAACCACTCACCGCACCCATCTCCATCGCAGACTGCAAATCTTGGCCCGCACTGCAATGAGCCGTATCTTGTCTCAAATTGTGTGTCTGACTTGTAGCTGCACATATCCAAGATGCCAAAACCCCGTGGATATTACCGCCAAACGATCCGGCATGCTGTACGCGGATGTCTCCCCCTTTAACAAGGTGTTCGTCTGCGGTGTGTGTCGCCACTGCCCCGTGAGCACATTCGGTTCCCTCGCGCAGTGATTTCCAAATAATTGAGCTGTGCTGAAGTCATGATCGCACCCTTTTCGCTTGCACAAATACCGATGAAAGATGCCAGCCGATGATTCGTTGAAAAGTTCATCCGGAAATGTGGGCCTTATCTTTTCATGCGGCGGCACGTCCGGATTTAGCCTTTCTTTAAGGGGACTGGGGATAATCTTTCTCCAAGGAAAAGACCACATCGATAATCGTTTCTACGTCTGCCGGTTGTCCGTTAACACTTGTAGGCGCGTAACGCCACTTGCGCACAGCATCGATGGCCGATTGGATCAGCAGCGGATGGCCTGATATTGCTTCCAATTCCTCAATTCTTCCGTCGGTTCCAATGATTGCGTGCAGTCGAACGGTTCCCTGAATACGAGCTTGCCTGGCGAGCGGTGGATAAACAGGCTCCACAAGCTCGATGATTTTTGCGGCCTGCTCGTTGCCGTTTACGGCCGTGCGCGTAACAGTGGAATCTCCCTTAGGAGCTAAGGTTGGGGACGGGATTTCTGAAGCGCCGTGGGACTTGTCTGATCCGACCAAAACAAAGCCACCCCAGTAGAAGGGTCGGTCTTCGCCGTAGCGCGCCTTCACGGTTGCACGAAGTTCCATCTCTGCATCATGCAGAGCTTGCTGTTTGTCCTCACCTGCCAACCACTTGTTGTAAAACAAAGTCATCAACTCCTGCGTCTCGCGATCCGGAACAGCCCACAGGCTCATCAGCACGGCCTGGGCACCCGCCTCCTGCAACGCCCGGCGCAGTCCGAAGACACCCTCTCCGTTGGCTATCTTTCCCATCCCGGTTTCGCACGCACTCAGCACAACTAGCTCCGTGCCCTGCAGATTCAAGCCCGTTGCTTCATACGCCGTCAGTATCCCGTCCTCCAAATCCTCAGCAGGTTTCTCTCCTTGGAGCACGCGGTTGGCCCCGGCAAAGAACAACCCCGATCGCAGCATGGGATCCTCAAATCCAGGCAGCAAGCGCGTTGACGTTTTGCTGAAAATCTCAGCCTGATCGCTCAAGAAAAAGGCAACGTCGCAAGGTGCAGCAGCCTGGGCCCTTTGACGCGATGAATTGCTTCTTCCGTGGCGCTCTCTTGCGTGTAGGCATCCACGTGCCAGCCCTGTTTCTGCAGCAAGGAGCGAATGGTTGCGATTTCCGCCTTGCTCCCAGGCAAGGCCGCAAGCTTCTTGCCTTCTCGAAACTCCTGAGAACGGAGACTGCTCGCCCCGGTGGCGGTAGAACCAGACCCCGGGTTTGCGGGTAATGCCTTCTGCAACGCTTTTCTTTGTTGCGCTTCAGTCAGGTCAAATTGCGGATCACCGATCAGAACGGCGGATTTGCTAGCTGGAGAGGATCCTTCGCGCACCAGATCCTTCGTACTGGAAACAATACGTAGATCGTACTTGTCCAGCAGACGACGCCCGTTGCCGATAGGAATCACGGGATAGGACACCAAGTTCAGGACCCCGTCGGGTGAGAGATAGACTCGTTGAGCCGCTCCCAGAGAGTCTTCCATGGGTTGCCACAGACTGCGGAAAACGCTGTCGTCCGGCCGAGCGTTGACGCTGTGCTCGGACGAAAGGTCTCGGTACTTCATGAGCGGCACGTCTTCGAGGTCCTTCGCTTCCCCCAGCAGGACCAACGCTGGCGCAAACTTGGTCTCCGTGGTTACGATCAAGGCCACGTAGTAGGTCTTGTCTGTCCATTGCTTGCCATCAAAAAGGCGGAATCGCACAAGTTCCACGGCGGCTTCCCTGGGCTTCAACGTACCCTGCACGTCCTTCCAGGTCACCTGGGGCATTTCCTTCTCGTCGGCCAGCGATCGGGAACGCTTCAGCAACTCGGCTTCGATGCCATTCGCTTCTTGCGTAAGCTGGTCGACTCTCTTGTCTCCATTGAGTTTCGTCGTTTGGTTTGGAGAGCAGCAGCGCAGCCAGCTGGCTTCGCCTGGCGGTCAACTTTTCGAATAGACTCAAGGTTTCTTTGTCACTGCTGGCTGCGATTTTCGCTCGCGTGGCGGCCACGCTTCTGCCCACAAAGCCTTTCTGCCGGAGCACAACGTCATACATCTTTCCAATCAATGCTGGGTCCTGTTTGGCGTGCTGGAAACAGAAGCTGTAATACGCAGGAAAGACAGGCAAAGTCGTTTCGAGGAAAGCGAGTCTTTCTTTCTCGGTCATATAAGGGAAAAGGTAATCGAACTGGCGTAGAGGTCTTGGTCGGAGCGAGGTCATTTCACTGAATGCCCGATGTATTCCTGTGGGCATTTTCGAGGACTCGCAATACAGTTTCGAGATATTCCAACTGGAGATTGGCGACGTTTTGGTCGCCTACACAGACGGAATCACAGAGTCGGAGAAGCACAATTGGCGGATTGTGCCCTGCGTTCACGTACTTCAGAATGCGTGATGCCGGTTGATATTCGGCGTAGAACAGAGACGCAAAGAAGTGCTCAGGAGAGGATTTGTACACCAAGTTGTTAACATTTATCATAAGGGCTTCTATCTTGGAACGAGCATACAAGGTCTGCGCTCTTAAGGACGCTTGAAGGCTGGCCATGACCAGAGCCGCTCCAACACCTTTTCCTGACACATCGCCAATGGCGATTCCCCACGCGCCGTCACGTAGGGGAAGGAAATCGTAGTAGTCACCTCCAACTGTGCGAGCCGGTTCGTAGAAACTCGCACAGGTCAAGCCCGGAATCGCAGGAGACTGTTGCGGGAAGGAAGCCTTTTGGACTTCGCTTGCCAGCTGCAGTTCATAGTGATCAAGCACACAGCCGCTTTCGTCGTCCTTGCAGGTGCAGACTGAGGCCGCGGTATGTAGTACTCGCGTTGACTACTGATCGAAGGAAGTCCATTGCCAACGCCTGTCATTTGATGTGTTGTTGGTTTTGAAGAGGGGCCCCGACACTTTGGACAGAGGCGGAATTCCGTAATGAAGCTTGCAAAGTTCAATTTCTGGGACGTTTGTCTCGTGCGGATCTCGGCCATTGCAACCGCACAGAATTCTTTCCAGTCGTTCGCGTCCAAACTGATCGCCGGTTAGAAGGCATATTACTATTCCGCCGTCGCATGAAAAGGGCCGGGCTAAGACGTAATTGTTACGGCATTCCCCACGACCTAGTCGACGAGCCTAGTTTTGCTGATCTGACCGACGAAATCGAACATTTGGGTGGGTTTTCGGCAGTGGATTTCAAGGGGCTTTTCCTTGTGTACTTGCCAAGAACCTGCGATCTGGACGTGAGTCAGGAGCTTGACAGAATTGCAGGAATCTCTAAGTGGAAACGGCGCTTTCGTAGGCTGCAAACGGGCTTGAAGCGGAGATTGAAACGAGATTGATAAACTGATCGATCTGGACGATGCCGAACGGGGCCGTCCAGTGAACGGACCGAGGAGTATCACAATGCCTAAAACTAAATGTGATTGCGGCGATCCGAAGTGTCCATTCCCTGATATGCCCAGTCTGTGGAAACCGGAAGATACCATGACCGATTATTTCGTCAAGGCCGCGCTCCGGATGCAAGGGCACGGTTATCACGATATAACGACGATGTTCAGGCGGTTTAAGAACCATGGAATACGAACCCAATTCGATGACGAGACATTCGAGCGGGCATTTCAAAAGTGGAGGGCGCAGCAAGGGATGAAATTCTTGCGACGCAAATAGGAAGCGTCACTGTAAATGCCACTGGCGTTTCGACATTTTTTGGAAAAAATGGCGAAGGCGGACTAGGCGAGGTCTGGCGGGTGCATTGCTATCGCCGCTTGGTTGCCCTAGGCATGGGAGGAAGGTATGGCATGGAATCGGGTAGATGTGTTGAAAGCACTAGCCGAAGTTGAGGTTGAGAATCTTCAGCACGCTTCAGGCTTGCATGTCTTCGGGCTCAAGTGGCCCTCTCCGGTTGGCGTTGATTACATGACACTGGATGAGGCTGTGTTGGCGGAAATGCTGGACGTTGCAGAGATCGACGAAAGTGGCCGAATATCGAGTATCAAAGTCGTCGACCAATCGGAACGAATGGTTTTCCTAATGGCCGGGGAACTCTTGATCGGTTGTAAGCAGGATCGAGTGATCAACGCCAGCATCATGGTGCCACCCATGGACAAGTTGCACATTCCAGCGACCTGTGTAGAACCTGGCCGGTGGAACTACCGGTCGCGAAAATTTTCCAGCGAGGGCAGTTCTTCTCACGGGTTTCTGCGAATGATGATGTCTAGCCTGAATTTCCACGGACAACCATTCACCTAATGTTTGAGCCATTATCGGCGCCATTTTCCCGGGACGCTGCCGAGATTACTTAACGTATTGGTGCGCTGATAAC
>Ga0306922_10006114_pt1 | contig 11518 bp, 10 predicted proteins | sample sta12Cox44000082_FD_203758 | JGI IMG/M metagenome (GOLD analysis project Ga0306922, IMG submission 203758) | Lab enrichment of tropical soil microbial communities from Luquillo Experimental Forest, Puerto Rico - statoxic.12C.oxic.44.000.082 (v2)... | ecosystem: Environmental > Terrestrial >... | reverse complement strand
GAGATCGCGGAACATCAAGAGCCGCGCCGCGTCGATGCAGGCGCTCGCCTCGGCGACGCGCATCTGCACGGTGGTGAGCTCGGCCATGCGGCGGTTGCCGCCGGCGACCGCGCCGCGGGTGGTGCGTGCGCTTGCCATCGCCAGAAAATCGGCGAGCGCGCCTTCCGCCATCCCGAGCACCGGCGACACGATGGCGATCGGCAGCACGGCGAGGAACGACTGGCGATAAAGCGGGTTGGGATTGGCGCGCATGCCGGCGGCGGTGGCGTCGGCAAGCTCGGCGAAGGCAAGCGTGCGATGAGTGGGGACGAACACGTCCCGCGCGACGATGTTCTTGCTGCCGGTGCCCGCGAGCCCCATGGTGTGCCAGTTGTCGTCGATGACGCAATCGGTGCTGCGGAGAAGGAAAAATCCGGGCTTCGCGGCCGCGCCCGGTTGCGGGATCATGCCGCCGAGCAGCTGCCACTGCGCGTTGTCGCAGCCGCTGCAAAAGCTCCCCGCGCCGGATAGCCGATAGCCGCCGTCCACCGCCACCGCCTGGCCGACCGGCGCATAGGTCCCGGCGGCGGTCGCGGCGCGGTCCTGCCAGACCTCGTCCTGCGCCGCCTTGGAGAAGCAGGCGATGAGCCACTGGTGCGAGGCGAGCAGAGCGTAAACCCAGCCGGTCGAGCCGCACCCGCTCGCAATGGCGGCGACGACCTGCGCGAACACGTCGAAGCCATGCTCCAGCCCGCCGTAGGACCGCGGCTGCATGATGCGCAACAGGTCAGCCTGCCGCATGCGCTCGATCATGTCGTCGCCGACGCGGCGATCGGCTTCGGTCTGCTGCGCCCGCTCGCGCGCAAGCGCGCCGATGGCGCGGGCTCGCGTCAGGAGATCGGACACATCGGGATTGGCGGCGGAGGACCTTGCAGCGGCGACTGACATCACAATGGAGCCCGGCTCGAGGCCAACAGGCTAAGCTGCCGCGATGAGCCGATGCAAGCATGCCGGGTGAGGCCGTAGCGCCCGCCGCCAAAACGGCATGGCCGCCGGTCGAACGCAAAGCCCGAGAATCGGCTCGCGTCCGATTCAGATCGTGGCAACGCAATCGATCTCCACGTCGAACGGACCGTGCCAGGGCGACACGCAGATGAAGCCGCGCGCCGGTGGGTCCGAGGGAAAATACCGCGCATAGACCGAATTGATCGTCTGGAAATGCGCCGCGTCCGTGCAATACACGGTGCACTTGATGACCCGGTCGAGCGAAGAGCCGGCCGTGGTCAAGCAGAGCTTCATCTGCTCGAGCACGATCTCCGCCTGGCGTTCGATCGGCAAGCGCTTGATCTCGCCGGTGCCGGATCGTAGGGCGGGATGTTCGACACAAAGACGAGATCGCCGCACCGGACGGCCATGCTGCTCGGGACTTTGCGGGCTTCGGCATAGGTGGACAACGGCTCGACGCGAATGGCTTGTCTGTTCATGATGTTTCCTCGTATCCGGTTCGCCCCTCACGCGCCACGATGCTCGCAGCAAAGCCGCCGTCTGTCGTTTCCCATTGGTTCGGCACGTGCCGAACCGTCGCTGCTTGCTGACGGCGCTGCTGGGGCGGTAAAGTCCCCCATGGTCGCGGCCGCAAATTTGGTCGAGGTCGCCGCGCTCGTCGGGGATACCGCGCGCGCGACCATCCTGGCTGCACTGATGGGCGGCCAGGCTTTGACCGGCAGCGAACTCGCCTATCTCGCCCGCGTCTCGCGTCCGACCGCGAGCGAGCACCTCCTCAAACTCGTCGAGGCGCGCCTCGTCGCCGTCACCAAGCAGGGTCGCTATCGCTATTACCGCATCGCGTCGCCTTTGGTCGCGCGGATGATCGAAAGCATCATCGCCGTCGCCGCGATCGAGGTGCCATCGCGCTATCAGCCGCGCTCGATTCGGGATGACGCGCTCCGCTTCGCGCGCACCTGCTACGATCATTTGGCCGGCCAGGTCGGCGTCGCCATCACCGATGCGCTCGTCGCCAATGGACACATCGTCCTCACCGAGGACGGCGGCGAGGTGACGGATGCGGGCACGCGCTTTCTGAGCGCGTTCGGTGCGGATCTGCGCTCGCGCGGCAAACGCGTCTTCTGTCGGCCCTGTCTCGACTGGAGCGAGCGCCGATATCATGTCGCCGGTCTGGTCGGCGCGCAGATCTGGCATCGCTGTTTGGACCTGGGTTGGCTCATCCGGGAGCGCGACAGCCGCGCGCTGCGTTTGACCGCGGCTGGGAAAACAGGCCTGTTCGACACGTTCGGCGTGGACCTGTCGCTTGAGGGGCTCGAGCGCTCGAAGCAAATCGACGTCGCGAGCGCGGCCAAGGAGCCGTTGCGCGCTTAAGCTCGCGCGAAACATCCCCCGGAATTTTACCGCGCTCTTAGCTCCTTCGAGCCGAGTGTGGCGCCATTGCCGCCGAGGCTTTTTTCATCGCGGCTTTATCCGATAGTATTGGCGAGCCCGATCGAAGCCGTAGCCGACAAACGCGTGGATCAAAGCAATCACGCCTATCCTGAGGGTCGGACGTGGGAGGATATTCGCATGACCTGGTTCGTTCGCATCCTTGCGCGTGCGCTGCCGCTTGCCGTCGCGATCGCGGCCGTGCCGGCGATGGCGCAGGATTATCCCACGCGGCCGGTCACCATCGTGGTCGGCTATACGCCGGGCGCGACCAGCGATTTGCTCGCCCGCACCGTGGCAGAACGGCTCAACGCCGCTTGGGGCCAATCCGTCATCGTCGACAACAGGTCGGGCGTGGGCGGCAATATCGCTGCCGCCTATGTCGCGCGCGCGCCGGGTGACGGCTACACGCTGATGGTCGGCACCGACGCCATCATGACCAGCAACGTCTTTCTTTACAAAAATACGCCGTTCGACCCAGTGAAGGACTTCGCCCCGATCGCCAACGCCGGCGCGAACATCATCTGCCTCGCGGTCCACGTCGAGCTGCCGGTCAATTCGGTGGCGGAGCTCATCGCCTATGCCAAGGCGCACCCGGGCCAGCTGCAATATGGCTCTTCCGGCGTCGGCTCTCCCCATCATCTCGCCGGCGAACTCTTACGCCAGAAAACCGGCATCGACATCGTTCACGTGCCTTATCGCGGCGGCGGGGCCACCATCAACGATCTGCTGGGCGGGCATATCAAGGTCGCCTTCCTCAGTCTCTCGACCGCGGTTCCGCATCTCGGGAGCGGCAAGATCAAGATCGTGGCGGTCGTGGAAAAAAGCCGCTACGCCGCCATGCCGGACATCCCGACCATCGGCGAGACGGTCCCAGGCTCTGAAATGTCGTCCTGGGTCGCTTTCTTCGCGCCGGCCGGGACGCCTGAGCCGCTCGTGGCGCGCCTCAACGAAGCGATGGTGAAGGTGCTCACGGCCGATGCCGTGAAGGAGAAGCTCGCCGTGCTCGGTCTTGTGGTCGCACCGAGCACGCCGGCCGAGCTAGCCGCTATCGTCAGGGAGGGCCTCGCCGTGCGCGGCCAGCTGGTGAAAGCCGCTAACATTCAGGCCGAATAGTTCATTGAGGTTTGCGATGGCTCCCTTGCGCATTTACGGCGTTGCCCGCACCCGCGCCTTTCGCGTGCTCTGGATCGCCAAGGAGCTCGGTCTCGACTACGAGCATGTTCCGACCGAGATCGGTCCAGCCGGCGCGCGCAAGGCGGACTATCTCGCGATCAATCCCAACGGCCGCCTGCCGGCGATCGACGACGGCGGCTTCATGCTGTGGGAATCGCTTGCCATCACGCTCTATCTCGCCAAGAAGCATGGCCGGCTCTATCCGACGACGCTCGAAGGCGAGGCCAAGGCCTGGCAGTGGAGCCTGTGGTCGGTGCAGGAGGTCGACCGTGGCGTCAACATCTGGTCGTTGCACGCCGTGCGCCTGCCGATCGCGATCCGCAACGGCTCGCCGAGGCGCTCAAGGTGCTGGAGGGACCGTTCAAGGTGCTCGACGGCGCGCTTGCCGGCCGCTCCTATCTTCTGGGCGAGGACTTCACCGTCGCTGATCTCAACGTTGCCGCCGTCATCAGCCGGGCGATCGACATGGATATGTCCGCGACGCCGCGCATTGGGGATTGGCTCGAGCGCTGCCTCGACCGTCCGGCGGCGCGCGCGGCGCGGGCTTTGCGTGAGCAGGCCGACGCGAAGACTTCGGTCGAGGTGACGCGGGCGATCGCCCGACACAACCGCTTGTGAGCGGCCCGCCGCTCCTCGAAACCCAGGCGAAAGAGTGCCATGCCCAAGCGCAGCGCCGGCATTTTGATGTTCCGACGCCGCGGCGGTGAGGTCGAGGTCCTGCTCATGCATCCGGGCGGCCCGTTCTGGGCCAAGAAGGATTTGGGCGCCTGGTCGATCCCGAAAGGAGAATATTCCGAAGGCGAGGACGCGCTCGCGGTGGCCAAGCGCGAATTCGAAGAGGAAACCGGCGCCCGTCCGCAGGGCGATTTCCTTGCGCTCGGTGAGATCGTTCAAGCCGGCCGCAAGATCGTCACCGCCTGGGGGCTCGAAGGCGATTTCGATCCCGCGACGCTGACCTCGAACCGGTTCGAGCTGGAATGGCCGCCGAAGAGCGGGCGCAAGGCGTCGTTTCCCGAGGTCGACCGCGCGCAGTGGTTTTCGCCGGCCGACGCCCGGCGCAAGATTCTCGCGGCGCAGGGCGAGTTCATCACTCGGCTGCTCGCGGCTATCGGCAAGTAACGGTCGTTCTCAACGACCAACCGTCCACATGGCGGCCAGCCGCCGGCGCAGCGCGTTCGGCTTTTCGACGAAAATGCGCGCGGCAATGCGTGCGGCGCCCGCGACATGGGCGGCCCGGCGTTCGGCGATCGCGGTCGCCAGGCGCGAGCGCCAGCGCGCGAGCGGCTGGTGCGGCCCCGTGAGACTTGCGAGCATCAGCATGTCCTGATGCTTGCCGAGCCGATCGCGCAGCCGTTGCGCCTCGCCGCTCCACATCTTGACGAAGCGCGGCCACAACGGCTCGATAATGTCGATCTGGTAGCGATGGATCACGACGCGCTTGCGCAACTCGTGCAGTTCCTCCGCGTCGCTGGCCGGCCAATGCGCCGGGATCATCCGTCGCGCGTCGCGATAGAAGCGGGTGAGCTGATCGGCGACGTCGTCGAAGGTCAGAGTATGAAGCGGCCAGCGCTCGACCACGACGGCCGCCTGGTCGAGGGCGCTGCCGAGGCGCAGCCGCATGTCGGCGTTGAGCGTCGTCTCCGCCGCCTGTCTGATCGCATCGATGCGTTGGCGCAGTCCGGCGGTCGAGCGCGCGGATAAAGTAAGGCCATGCTTTTCGAGATCGGCAAGCGCGTCGAGCGCCGACTGTGCGTTGCGCGCGCCGGTCAGCGTGTGGGCAAGGTCGCGCGCCTCGTCGCGCAGCCGCCTCGCTTCCTCGCCGACAAACGGCTCGACCAAGCGCAGCAGCGCGCGCCAGCGCTTCATCGCGCGGCGGAAGTCGTGTACCGCGTCGGCGTCGGACTTGGTCGAATCTTCGATCGCCGTGCGTGCCTCGGCGAGGATGTCGCGCGCCACGCCGCGCAACGCCTCCCCCACCGCCACGCTCGGCCGCAAGGCGGGTTTCTCCTGCATCGGCAAAATATAGGACATTATCGTGGCGGAAGGCGACATCGTGGGCTCATGGGGGGAGGAAAGCCATGCGCGCGGGCTTTTCAAGCCCCGTCACGATTGCTACATAAGCCGCCGCGGGGTGATCCCGCGCTTCCCGTTTTCCGATGGTTTTGACGCGGGGTGGAGCAGCCCGGTAGCTCGTCAGGCTCATAACCTGAAGGTCGTAGGTTCAAATCCTACCCCCGCAACCAAAATAAGCCCGCTAGATCAATGATCTAGCGGGCTTTTGCTGGCGTTGAATCGGTCCAAAATGCCGGACGCATCTATGTTGCTCTATGCTAATAGAATCAAGGTCTTCCAATCTCGTATCGCCCTGTACCGGCGCGTCCATGGCACATGGATGGCGCATGAATAGCGATGTTTGTTCGGCAAGCGTTTCGCACGAAATCACGCCGACATGGTCCGGCTCTCGGATGCGGGGCTATTCTGATTGCAGCCGCCTCGGGCATGCCTAAAGCCTCGACCGCCTTCACAAACTCGGCGCCAAGTTCTCGCCGGGCAAATGGGAAAAATCTTCTCGCGCTGTGATCTCACGCCGCTCGGCGCACCGCTCCTCGCTGCAAGTGGACAGGGCTTCTGCTATGGGATTTTTCTCATGCCAAAATCTCGCGCATCCGTTTTTCCAGCGGAATCGTCGATGTCGCGCCCTGCCAAATCGCTGGGTCCGGGTTCATGGAAACTGTATCAAAGGGTTTGAACGCGGAATGGACTGCGTGAAAGCCAAGCGCGCGGTAGACCTCGAACTGTTCCTCGCTGAATAACTGGTCTAACGTAGTCTCGTGAGGGAAGGTGGGATTGCGGCGCTTATAGTCGACAACATAGTCATTTTCGTCGCCGGTTAATGACGATTTGACGTAGAGCAGCACGGCGGTGTTATTGCTGTCATCCTTTTCTCCCGCTTTCCGCGGGTAGTAGATTGTGCCGAGCGCGCAGTGCGGCCCATGTGGCGCCTTGTTGGGGCGCAGGCCGCCAGACTTGAGAACCTCCGCAGAAGCGTCACGGCTGATGTCTCGCAGTGGGGCCCACGGAAGATCAATGCGTATGCCGAAGTCGATCCGTGCGTAGCGCTCCAGCGTTATGAGCGAACCAAACGACATGTCTAGATCAGCCTCGCCGTCGATCGCGATGATCAGCTTGCACCGCCGGCGCAGCAGCTCGTAAAGGCCGAGATTTTCAATGTGTCCACCGTCGGTGAGATAAACGGTTTCACTATCCTCGCGTAACAGTCCCAGCGCCTCCTTCATGAAGTAAAAGCGGTCTAAAAACCACAATATTAGCGGTTTCTTAAGTGTGCCGGCGACCTTGGCGGGATTGGTAAGCCAATAGCCCAAGCGGATGTTGAGAATTGCGAGCGTCGGCACCAGCGGTTTAATGGTTGCCGAGCCCATATTGGAGGACGCCGCCGCGCCTGAGACCGCCATGGCGGTGCCAGCAGTCAGGCCGGTCATGTCCTTCTCCATCTGCTCCGTCTCGACATAACCGGTGGCTGCACTGCCCGTGAACAGCGGACTAAAGATGAAAAAATCGGCATTTCGGCCGCGGCGGTTGGCATATTTCGAGGCCTCGATGTTCAGAGCTGTGTTGATCAGATGATATGGCGCTAGATCGGTCTTCAGTTCGCTCAACCTCAACTGGTCCAGGGGTTCGAGGTCGGAGTTATGCAGTGCGGGGTCTGACTCCGCGCCGGCTTGTCGTTTCAGAAGAGACAATGTGCGTGCCGCCATGCGCTTGCTCGGATCGAAAAGAAACGCCTTGCCCAGGCGATCACGATAAAGGCGGTGCAGCGAGTTAGCGTTGGCGCTGAGCAGGAGCCAACTGATGGCGAGCAACGTGACGCCCGTCACAACATAAAAGAAAAGAATGCTTCCGCCGATAAAAGGCACCGAGTCGGCAAGAGTCGCCAGCCACTTGGGCGTGTAGTACTTGCACGGTTGGTCCGTGCAATTTTGAATTCCCCATGACGACAGATAGAGATAGGCGACCCACAGAGCTAAGGGCACCGCCGCACCCGCCAGGTACATCGCAAGTTTGATTGCGATCCGCGCGGCAAGCGCGGCGAACCCGGGCTTTTCCCTGACACGCTTTAGTGCATCCGCAAGGAAGCGGCCGAGAAAGCCGACGATAGTCCCAATCGACGCTAAGAACGCGGCGATTGGCTTGAGCCATGTAAAGGCCGCGACAAAGAATCCACTAGCGCCATTCGGTGAATTCCAGAACTTGAACATCCCAGAGAGCAGCAATGGCTGCAATTCGAAGAATGCGACAACCAGAATGGCGCCCGACACGAAGCCAAAGAATCGAGCGCCAAAACCGACATCAGAATTATTGAGGCCCCAGCGAGAACGCCACAACGCCCACAGCGCCAGAAGAATTACGAAGGCCAAGAGTGCATTCAGCGTCAGTCCAAATTGACCGACCGAAATCGGCAGATGCACCAATTCCGCAAAGTTTTTCTTCAGAGCCTCTGTATTCGGATACAACCAGATCGTGAAAGCGGCCCCCAGTAACAGCAACGGGAGCAGCAGCACCGCGTTTGCAGCGAGACCCCGCAGATAGACGACGACGTTGGCAAAGAGGTTCAGCAGGCCTTGCGGAAACAAATAATTGGAATGATCGCGGATGTGCTGGATCCCCGCCACCTCGTCTTTGCGCAACTCGCTTGGAAAGGGAAATTTCCCCGCGGTGCCCGTGCTCATCGCGGCCGTCATCGATGTTCCGATGTAACCGCCGCCAGAGACGGTCGACAGGTAATCGATCCTGTCGATTAGGCCGCGGTCATCCAGCGCCTGCATTGCCCCAAGGCAAAAAGCCGACGATCGGATACCGCCCCCGGACAGCGCAAGCCCAACGACATTTGAGCCTGGTGTCGGGCGCATGACCGGCGTGCCGTCTCGCTGCTGATCTTCCTGTTCCAGAGCGATCGGCGGCCGCTTGTTCTCGCGCCGCTCGTTGATCGCTGCGACCTCAAGCGCAAAAATTTCATGAAATTTTTTGATGCTCATGGAGAGTCCTTCTCCGTGGTCTACGCTGAAAGGTAGCAGGGGGATCCGCTGTTATGCAACTAAAGATTGAAACTTAAGACAAGCGGTTGCATCAGCCGGCCGCAACGGTCGTGTGCGCGGCAGGCCAGCATGGCGCGCTCGCAGCGAATGGACCGCTGCAGGCGCCCCTTCATGCGCGCACCCGCGCTGGCCGCGCTTCCGCTGCGCCAGGGTCGGCGCTAAACCAAAATCGAACGTCGATCATTGAGGGGAGCCGACCCATGCGCCGCGCAGCTGCAACGTTCCTGGCATTTTTGGCATTGGGCGGCTGCACCCGTGAGGAAGCGAGAGCGCGTTTGCAGGACGATATCCACGCCGATACCATCGACATCATCCACGCGCGATTTCCATGCCACTCGCCCGACCTCCACTTTTTCGGCTACCGATTTCGCGTCATTGAGAAGGGGGAGTACGGCGACGGCGACATTTGCTGGAACATGTCGACGCACCAATGGACGTGGCGCATCCTGCCGGGGCAGACTCTCTCCCGCCTCAACCCTCGCGATTAGCGTCCACGGTCGCATCGACCAAGAAATCGCTGCTCGCCAATTTGCGCATCCTCGGTGGCCGAGCGCAGCCGAGTCCGAATGGCATTCCGGTTGGCAGAAAGCTCAAGAAAAGTGCTCAAGACCATGCGCTACCGGTGCCAGTTATTGGCCGGGCGGATGGCAGGCTCAGCGACAGGACGACGATGCTCCAAGACGAGCAGGCAGCCGCCTCAGCATACAACAGGACGATTGGCCACTCGATCGGCGGGGAATGTATCTTCGTTCATCTCAAAACGCCAAATATCTGTAAATGCTCGTAAATTTGGTTCTCATTTTGGAAAATTACAACTGAGAAGTGTAGCATGCCATCGGTACAATCCAACTTTAGATGACCCTTTTCCTTGGCTGGACAGACCGATATTCGTGTTCAGTTCTTTGCAAAATGTTTCATGGCAGGGGCGGGCCGTGCCGGAAACGTAGTCGCCTGCACTTTCTAGAATGTGTTGGCGTTGATGCTGCCGGCCTGATTCAACCCGCACGCTCGTCACGTGAGCGATGGCGCGCACGGTGGCAATCAGCCTGCTTTTCGCGGGCCGGAAATTTGCGGCGTTGGCACTGAAGAGGGTGCCGCTGAGAGGGATTTGACGCCCCGCACCATCAGTAATTGTTTGAGGCATTTAGAAATCAAACCGTCCAACCGCTCCTTAATTTCCAGCTCCTTCATCAAGCCCTTGACTGCCGCGGGTTCGCCGATATCGATCAATTGATAAATGTCCCCGAGTTCTTGCCTGGCTTGCTTCTCTGCAGCTCGGTATACTTCTCGTGCCACAGGATCGATGTCTCTATCAAAAACGATGCCATCATCAAAAAGAGGATCCACGCCCTTCTCGTATCGAATCTTTTGATGGCGCTCTTTAGCTAGCTCCGCAATGCGGAAAGTCTGAAGATTTTGCTTCCGCCAAGTCAGGCGCGCGATGTCTGCGACGATGTCCTCCTCGAGCGCTCCGACCGGGGTAAATTCAGCAATCAGGGCTCGATGGAATGACTCGAACGCAGCCGAATCCTCTCCGGGAAGAAGGGTTGTTGCAGAATAGCCCGCATGTTTGAGAGCGGGATGAACTTTATTGAATCGGGTCAGCATGGGACGCTCCGCACTCCGCACATACGAATCACTGACATTTCAGGAATGTTACCACGGCCGTGCGGATTCAATCTGAATAATGGACGCGGGTTATGTTCTTTAGCTAATCGGTCAATCCTGGGGACGAACCGAAGAACCCGCACAGATCATATCGGCATCCCAGTAAAAGCGCGCTACGGGCTTGCGAAACGGCGGCGGCGTCAGGGGCGGTGGTGGCCGTCTCATAGCATCAAGCGTCCAGATTGTCTGCGCCGCTTGGCGCCACAGTCTCGCATCGTAGCTGCCCACGCGGTCAAGCAAGGTCGGGGCAAGATTGGAGAGGCGCAGGAAACATTGGGCGATGGTGCGGGACTTCGACCATCGACCCGGGGCCGCCCGCATGGTCGTTGACAGCGAGTTGTCGTGGTCGCTGATCGGCGGATCGTCTCGTCCGTTCGAGCCAGGGCTTTTGCTATCCCCATTGGCCCCGGTGGCCGTTTGGAGCGCCCCCGGTTGACTGGGTCTGCGCGACGGATCCTCGCCGGCGGGCGGACAGAAGTTCGCCCTGCATCTCAAACAAGCCGGTTTCGATCGCGCAGGCGCGACGAAGTCGCCACAACAGGCTTGCCAGCCGGTGAGCGAGCGCAAGCTCGATCACTGATCGAGGATCAACACTGCCGATGAGGGCGCGCTCGAATGCTCGGTAGGAGTGAACATCTTCGAACGTCTTAACGACCGATTGGTCAGCAAACCCGTCACGCCGAGCGCGGCGGCGTGACCGGCGGCGTTTGCTCTGGGGATCGATGCCGACGAGGTTCGAGGCATCCTCCTCGACGGGTTCGTTAGGTCTCCACATCGATCACTTCTCGCCCTGCTAGTCGGGAAGATTCGGTAAGCGAGCTTCTTCTTGCGTGGTCGCAGTGGCGCTGGTTTCCTCGCTCTTTGGGATTGGGTCCAAGGATGCGGCAGCGTCATGCGGCCGGGGTAATGAGGCCCGCCTAGACAGCCGCCGGCCCATTCCGTGCGTCTCTTTCCAGAGCCTGCGGGCAACCTCGATCGGGTCGATGCCGGCCTGCCGCCACCACGCGCGCTCGTCGCGCGAGCGATGCACCGCACGATGATGCCCGCGACAGAGTGGGACCGCGAACTCATCGCTGACCTTGCGGCCGAGCGCACGGGGCTGGGTGAAACCGAGGTGGTGAGGGTCTGAGGGCTTGCGGCCGCACACG
>Ga0306922_10006109_pt1 | contig 11525 bp, 9 predicted proteins | sample sta12Cox44000082_FD_203758 | JGI IMG/M metagenome (GOLD analysis project Ga0306922, IMG submission 203758) | Lab enrichment of tropical soil microbial communities from Luquillo Experimental Forest, Puerto Rico - statoxic.12C.oxic.44.000.082 (v2)... | ecosystem: Environmental > Terrestrial > Soil... | reverse complement strand
CCCGGTACTCGAGATCCATCGCGTAGTACTTCTTGTCGAACCCTGTCACCTCCCCCTCCGGCCAGCGCTTGGTCGTCCCCGGCTGCACGAGCACCGTGCGGTAGCCCGCGTCGCGGAAGAAGCCGGCCATGGTCAGCGGCGGCGGCTGGGCGCCGAGAAGCACCGTGTACGCGACGCCGTCGTCGATCCGCACGCCGGTCGCCAGCGTGCCGTGCGCCAGCCACGACTTCCCGCCGTAGGTCGGCGAGGCGAGCAGGCTCGACGCCATGGCGAAGCCGTGCCGCCCGAGATCGGCCTCGAAGGCGTCCCAGACCGGCCCGAGGCGGCGCGCGAACGCGGGCTTCTCGAACACCGTCTCGCCGTAGGACTCGACCAGGATCAGCAGCACGTCCGCGTCGTGCAGGCGATCGAGCCCGTGGGGGATCGCTCGCAGTTCCCCCTGCACGCGGGCGATGGCCGCGGCCCTCTCGCGGCGGTACTCCGGCGCGTGCCGCAGGAACGACACCTCGCGCACCAGGCGCGGCACGACGCTGGCGCCGTAGAGCCCGACGTGGAGGTCCGGATCGCGGCGCTTCCGCCAGAGCGGCGACAGCATCACGCAGCCGACGAGCACCGCCACGAACGCGCGCCGGGCGCTGGCCGCCCGGAGCGGAGACGACAGCGATCGTTCCACGATCGCGAGCGCGCCCCACGTCAACGCCGCGACGACCACCAGGCCCGCGAGGACCAACGCCGCCCACAGCAGCAACCGGGGGAGCAGTACCGTCGATCGCAGCAACCCGACGAGGTTGGGGACCAGCGGCACGTCGAGTGTGAAGTTGAGCGGCCGATGGAAGTGGCGCTCCACCAGCCCGTCGGCGAAGCGAAAGATCCGGACGGCCAGCGCGAGCGCCAGGATCGCGACGCGCGCCGCGCGCGGTATCGCGTCACCGCGCCGGCCCGCAACGCCCAAGAGAGTGAGCAGGACCACGACGTCGATCGATGGCAGCACGTACCAGAGCGTCGGCTCGTCCCCGGGGAAGCGAAGGTTGAACACCGCGTCGAGGAACGCCCAGGCGACCAGGAACGCCGCCAAATGAAGCAGCGACGCGACGAGCGGCCGAGAGCCGGGACGAAGCGCGAGCACTTCGGGTGAGCCTAGCAGGCGCAGCGAGAGCTTGAGCCACGCTGCAGTGCGCGGCGGAGGGGCCGCAGCGCGCGCGGTGCACGGGCGCCAGAGTGCGCGGCGGACGGGCGGTGGTACGATCGATTGGTCCCGTGAATGAAGTTCCGACGGGAATCGTCATACGGGAAGGAGTTGATCCCATGAAGTCCCTCGTCGCGGTCGTCACCCTCGTGCTGTTCAGCTCAGGCTACGTGCGGGCCCAAGAGGTCGGCGCCCAGCCGAGCCCAGGAGCCGCGGAGGCCGCCCGGCCGGCATCGCCCGCTCCGACCGACATGCCGCCGCCGCCTCCGACGCAGCTTCCGCCGCCTCCCCAGCAGCAGGTTCAGCCAGGAGACGCCGAGGCGGGTCAGCCGGGATGGGAGGCTGCTGAGCCGCCGGCCCAGCCCGCCCAGCCGCCGCCCCAGCAGGGACAGTGGGTCTACACCCAGCAGTATGGCTGGGTCTGGATGCCGTACGGGTCGCAGTACACATACGCGCCGACGCAGGCCGGGATCTACCCGTCCGAGTACGTCTACTATCCGAGCTACGGCTGGACCTGGGTGGTCGCGCCCTGGGTCTTCGGCTGGGGCATCTCGCCGTACTTCGGCGTCTACGGCGGCGTGCACTTCGGCTGGTACAACCACCTCGCTGTCGGTGGCTGGCATGGCTACGGCTACCGGGGGTACGGCGGCTACGGCTATCGGCCCGCGTACGGCGCCTACGGTCGGCCCGCGTACGGCGCCTACGGCCGGCCCGCGTACGGCTACGGTCGGCCCGCTTACGGCGCCTACGGTCGCCCGGCATACGGTTACGGCTATCGTCCAGGGTACGCGGCGCCCCATGCTTATTACGGTCATCCGACGTTCCAGGGTCATCCAGGCGGCTTCACCGGCGGGCACGTCGGTGGCTTCGGCGGCGGCCATCCCGGCGGCGGGTTCAACGGTGGAAGCTTCGGCGGGTTCCACGGCGGCGGTGGCGGGTTCCATGGCGGCGGTGGCGGGTTCCACGGCGGCGGTGGCGGGTTCCATGGCGGCGGTGGGTTCCACGGCGGTCACCGCTAGCGAGCCGTCCGCCACGAAATCTTGGAGCCAGCTCCCGGGATTGAACCGGGGACCTACGGTTTACGAAACCGTTGCTCTACCACTGAGCTAAGCTGGCGAACTGAACGCGCGTGGGTACTTACGATATCGGACGCCGATCCGTCAACCGCTCCTGAAAACCCATCGGTCCCGGCGCCTGCCCGATCGGCCGCCATGTCTAGCATGGTGACGCCCTCCGGGGGCAGCGTCAGTTGACAGCGAGGTCGCCGTAGTTCGTCATGGAGCAAGATGGCGGCGCGAAGCTGGCTCGGGGCAGCCGCACTCTCGGCCGCCGCCGTGTTGGGGTGCGGCAGCGGAGGGGGCGCGATGCCCGGGGCCGAGGGTGGACCGTGCCGCCCCGACGCCACCTGTGACCCTGGATTGGTCTGCAATTCGCGCGTTTGTCGGCAGCCCACCCCCGCGGGCGGGGCTGGCTCCGGCGCCGGCGGCAGCCTCGGTACCGGCGGCACCGGCCCGAGCAATGATGCGGGTGGCACCAGCGACGCAGGCGCCGGGAGCTTCGACGTCGCGCCCCACCCCCCGCTCCCACAGGTCGCCGACTACGGCGGTCCGGTCCTGTCGGCGCCGAAGGTGCTGCCAATCGTCTTCAGCGGCGATTCTCAGGTCGCCTCCATCAACGCGTTTCTGGCGGAGGTGGCGGCCAGCGCGTACTGGCAGCAGACGACCTCCGAGTACGGCGTCGGGGCGCTGACCGTGCTTCCGGCCGTGACGCTGCCGGCGCCGCCGGCGTCGATCACGGACGCCGCGCTCAAATCGGACATCGTGGTCAACACCACGGGAACCTCCCCGCCCTGGGGCCCACCCGATCCGAGCGTGATCTACCTGTTCGCGCTGCCGCAGGGGACCTCCGTCACCGCCGCCAACCAGGCGTGCTGTGCGAACTTCGCCGGCTACCACGACGAGACGATGAGCGGGCCGGCGATGGTCCCGTATGCCGTTGCGTGCGTCTGCCCGAACGACTTCCCCGGTTGGAACACGCTCGACGTCCGTACCGCCACGATGAGCCACGAGCTGGTCGAGGCCGCGACCGATCCCTTTCCGCGCAGCGCTCCGGCCCTGCACACGGCCGACGCGGCGGACGTCGCCTGGACGATCATCACTGAAGGCGAGCTGGCGGACATGTGCGCCGTCGCACCCGACGCGTTCATCCTCCCGCCGGGCGCGAAGTACGTCGTCCAGCGGACCTGGTCCAACGCCGCGGCGAGCCTCGGGCAGCAGCCGTGCGTCCCCGCCCCGAAGGCGCCGCCGTACTTCAACAGCGTCCCCGTCCTGGACCTCGTCGCCTTTGGGTCCGGCCAGACGCGGGGCATCCAGATCCCCATCGGGCAGAGCCGAACGGTTGCGCTCGATCTCTTCAGCGTCGGCCCGACCTCGAAGACCTGGACCCTGAGCCTCTACAACTACGAAAACTTCTTCGGCGGCACGCCCAGCCTCGGTTTCTCGCTCGACAAGACCAGCGGCCACAACGGAGACGTCCTGCAGCTCACGATCACTGCGCTCAAGGCCAACACCCAGGTGGGCGCGGCCCCGTTCGTCATCGTGTCGACGTACAGCACGCCGTCGAGCGCCGACTATCAGGCCAACGTCAGCATGGGTCTCGTCACCAACTAGGAGAGCGAGGCGGGGGCAGCCATCCCGCGCCGGAGGCGAAGGGCGAGCGCCCTCCCCTCCGCCCCGCCAACACTAGGGCTTCGGCGGCATCGGCATGTTCTTCATCGCCTCCTCGCTGCGCTTCTTCATCTCCTCGGAGGAGACGTCCTCCTTGTGCGTGGCTACCGCCCAGCGGTTGCCCCACTTGTCGGAGAGGACGCCGTAGCGGTCGCCCCAGAACATGTCGGCGATGGGCATCTCGACCTTCGCGCCGGCGTCCGTGGCGCGATTCCAGACGACGTCGGCGTCGGGGACGTAGAGGTGGATCGACGACTTGGTCGCCGCGTTCATCATGACGTCACTCACCATGACGATCGAATCGCCGATCTTGATCTCGGAGTGCATGATCTTGCCGTCCGGGGTGGGCATGCGGACGCGCTCCTCGGCGCCGAACGCCTTCTTGTAGAACGCCAGCGCCTCGTTGGCGCCCTCGACGTTCAGGAACGGCGTGACCGTGTGGTAGCCCTCGGGAACTGCCTTCACCTGTGCCATCGTGACCCTCCCTTTCCGTCGGCGTCATACCTGTGGAGAGGGCGCCGGGCAACCAAGTTCTTGGTGACGAGGTCGATACGGACCGCCGAAACCGGGTGATGCTGCCTGGCGGAAACCAGGTGATACTGGCGCCGCATGTCCGACGAGCTCGTGCCGAGGGTCACTTGCGATCGGGCGCGCGTCCGACTACGAAGAGCGTTCGAAAGCCTCGCTTGGGAGCCCGCATGAAATTGCCCGCACGCCTGTTTTTGCTGGCCGCCACGGCCGGCGCCGTCGGCCTCGGCGCGGCCGCGCTGGTCGCGCAGCCGGGCTGCTCGAGCGGCTGCGACACGCTCTGCGCCGCGAGCTACGTCTACATCGGCAGCCCGGACGGTCGGACGCAGATCCCGCTGACGGGGATCGTGCTCCAGGGGGCGGCCTGCCCGCCCGCCTATGGCATCACCTGCATCGGCCCGCCAGACATCGGCGGCTGCACCCACTTCACGATCACGGGCCAGACCGAAGGGACATGCGACGTGGGACTCACGTTCTCGGATCGTGACGCGGAGGTCATCCACCTCTCGTTCGGCCCCACCCAGCATTGCTGCCCGGGTTATCCCGTGATCGGCGACTCGAGCTACTACGTCCCCGCCGATCCGACGAAGTCAGTCTACGGCGCCGACGGCGGCGGCACGGGCAACGTCACGATCGTCCCCGACGCCGGGCCCGACGGAAACGCCAGCGACGCGGGGACGCCCGACGACAGCGGTGCGGCCGACGCCGGCGCGGCCGACAGCGGCGGCGCCGACGCGGCGGCCGACTGAGACCCGCTACCGGCGCGCCTTGCCGATCCCGAACAGGCGCTTGATCGGATCGTAGTAGCGGTCGACGACGCGCTCCTTGAGCGGGATGATGGCGTTGTCGGTGATGGTGATGCTCTCCGGGCAGACCTTGGTGCAGCACTTGGTGATGTTGCAGTAGCCGACGCCGTAGGCCTGGCGGAGCTCGGGGACGCGGTCCTCGGTGTCGAGGGGGTGCATCTCCAGCGCGGCGGTGTGGACCAGGAAGCGCGGGCCGATGAACTCCTCGTGCTTGTGGTGGTCGCGCAGCACGTGGCAGACGTCCTGGCAGAGGAAGCACTCGATGCACTTGCGGAACTCCTGCACGCGCTCGATGTCTTCCTGCTGCATGCGCCAGGTGCCGTCCGGCGCGTCGGGCTGCCGCGGCTTGAAGGGCTTGATCTCCTTCTTGACACGGAAGTTCCAGGAGACGTCGGTGACGAGGTCGCGCACCGGCGGGAAGGTGTGCATCGGCTCGACGGTGACCGGCTTGTCGAGCGGGAGGTCGGACAGCCGCGTCATGCACATGAGCTTGGGCATGCCGTTGACCTCGGCGGAGCAGGAGCCGCACTTGCCCGCCTTGCAGTTCCAGCGGACGGCCAGGTCGTTGGCCTGCTCGGCCTGTATCTGATGAACGGCGTCGAGGACGACCATCCCCTCCGAGACCTCGGTGGCGTAATCCTTGAACTCCCCCTTCCCGTGCTCGCCCCGCCAGATGCGAAACGTCGCGGTCGACATTATTTGTTCTCCTCGATCACCTGCTTGAGCTCCTCGCGCATGGGCGGGATGGTCTCCCTCCGCAGCTCGGGCCGACCGCCCATCCCCTTGCGAACGACGAAGTTGAACTTCTCGAACGCCGGGTCCTTGGCCGGGTGGTCATCGCGGAAGTGGCCGCCGCGACTCTCCTTGCGCTCGACGGCGCACATGGCGACCACCTCGGAGACCGTGAGCATGTTCTGGAGGTCGAGCGCCGTGTGCCAGCCCGGGTTGTATTCGCGGTTGCCGGCGACGGCGACGTTGGCGGCGCGCTGCTTGAGCCCCTTGATCGCTTCGATCGCCTTCTTCATGTCCGACTCGTTGCGGACGATGCCGACGTTGTCCTGCATGATGTCCTGCAGCTCGTACTGGATCTTGTACGGCGCCTCCATGTCGCCGCCGGAGGCCCCGCGCTCGAACGGCGCCAGCGCCGCGCGCGCCGCGCTGTCGATCTGCACCTGGTCGATGTTCACCGCGCCGCGCTCGCGCGCGAACTTGGCCGCGTACTCGCCGGCGCGCTTGCCGAACACGAGCAGGTCGGAGAGCGAGTTGCCGCCGAGGCGGTTGGCGCCGTGCAGCCCCGCCGCACACTCGCCGGCCGCGAACAGCCCCGGCACCGTCGACATCTGCGAGTCGCCGTCGACGCGGATGCCGCCCATGATGTAGTGGGTCGTCGGCCCCACCTCCATCGGCACCTCGGTGATGTCGATGTCGGCGAGCTGCTTGAACTGGTGGTACATGGAGGGGAGCTTCTTCTTGATGTGCTCCGCGCCGCCCGGGACGCGCGACTTGATCCAGGCGATGTCGAGGAACACGCCGCCGTGCGGGCTCCCCCGCCCCTCGCGCACCTCTTTCATGATCTTGCGCGCCACGTGGTCGCGGGTGAGCAGCTCCGGCGGCCGCCGCGAGTTCTTGTCCCCCTGCGTGTACTTCCAGCCCTCCTCCTCGGAGTCCGCGGTCTGCGCTTTGTAGTTCTCCGGGATGTCGTCGAACATGAAGCGCTTGCCGTCCTTGTTCCGGAGGACGCCCCCCTCGCCGCGGACGCCTTCCGTCACCAGGATCCCCTTGACCGACGGCGGCCAGACCATCCCCGTGGGGTGGAACTGGACGAACTCCATGTCCATGAGGTCCGCGCCCGCGTCGAAGGCCAGCGCCTGCCCGTCGCCGGTGTACTCCCAGCTGTTGCTGGTGATCTTGAAGCCGCGCCCGACGCCGCCCGTGGCGATGACGATCGCCTTCGACTTGAAGAGGTGGAGGTACCCCTTCTCGCGGTCGTAGCCGAGCGCGCCGGCGATCCGCCCCGCGTCGACGAACAGCTTGGTGATGGTGTGCTCCATGTAGACCTTCATGTCGGTGTGGACGGCGTGGTCCTGGAGCGTGCGGATCATCTCGAGCCCTGTGCGGTCGCCGACGTGGGCCAGGCGCGGGTAGCGGTGGCCGCCGAAGTTGCGCTGCAAGATGCGGCCGTCCTTGGTGCGGTCGAAGACGGCGCCCCAGGCCTCGAGCTCGCGCACGCGGTCGGGCGCCTCCTTGGCGTGAAGCTCCGCCATGCGCCAGTTGTTGAGGTACTGCCCGCCGCGCATGGTGTCGGCGAAGTGGACCTTCCAGCTGTCGCGATCGTCGACGTGGCCCATGGCCGCGGCCATGCCGCCTTCGGCCATGACCGTGTGGGCCTTGCCGAGCAGCGACTTGCAGACGAGGCCGACCGAGGCGCCGGCGGCGGACGCTTCGATGGCGGCGCGCAGGCCGGCGCCCCCGGCGCCGATGATGAGGACGTCGTGCTCGTGGGTCTGGATGTCGGCCATCAGAACAGCCTCGGGTCGTGGATGACGCCCGTCGCGCAGAGCCGGATGTAGACGTCCGTGAACCCCACGAACACCAGCGAGAACCAGGCCCACTTGGGGTGGTGGCGGTTGAGGCAGCTCGCGCAGTCGTAGGCCTTCTTGCGCAGCGGCTTGCGCGACATCTGGTCGAGCACCCCGCCCACCAGGTGGCGCAGCGAATGGCAGCCGAGCGTGTAGCCGCCGATGAGCACCACATTGACCAGGAGGACGACGGACCCGAGGCCGATGCCGAACTTGGCGTGGCCCGTCGCCGGGTCGTTGAACATGAACCCCTTCACCACGTCGATGGAGAGCAGGACGATGAACAAGAGCGCGAAGTAGAGCGCGTAGCGGTGGAGGTTCTGGATGAGCAGCGGCCACTTGGCCTCGCCGCGGTACTCGTTGCGGGGCTCACCGACGGTGCAGGCGACGGGGTCGGCCCAGAACGCCTTGTAGTAGGCGCCGCGGTAGTAGTAGCAGGTCATCCGGAACGCCAGCGGGAAGACCAGGACCAGCATCGCCGGCGAGTAGCGGACGAACGGCAGCCACGGCCAGCGCCAGGGCCCGAACCAGGCGTGCGGCGAATCGCCGAACAGCTCTGGCGAGTAGAGCGGCGAGAGGTAGTTGCCGTAGCTGTAGCTCTCTCCCTGCAAGAGGGCCCAGGTCACGTACACGACGAACGACGTGAACACGATGAACGTGACCAGGGGCATCGCCCACCAGGCGTCCTTGCGTGTCGTGCGACCGAAACGGACTCTCTCGAGCGGAACGTCGACGGTGGCCATCTGATCGACGCGCAGCATAGTCGCCTGCGCGGTTGTTGCCAATTGGATCTACTTCCGGTTTGACCCTCGCGTTCGGAGGAGACAGACTGTCCGGTCACGGATCCTGCGCCCCACGCAAGACGAATGAAAGTTGCCACGATCATCGTGAACTACCGGACCGCGGCGGCGACGGTCGAGGCGGTGGCGGCGGCGTTCCGAGAGGTGGAGGGCATCGCCGGCTCGATCATCGTCGTGATCGACAACGACTCGGGCGACGGGTCGCTCGGCGAGCTGCAGGCGGCCTTCGGCCACGACAGGTGGCGCGGCCGCGTCGCCGTGGTCGGCGCCCCGCACAACGGCGGCTTCGGAGCCGGCGTCAACCTCGGCGTCGCGCACGTCCTCGAGACCCATGGCCAGCCGGAATACTTCCTGGTCCTCAACCCGGACTCGAAGATCGCCCCCGGCGCGCTCGGGAGGTTGACGGCGTTCATGGAGGATCACCCGGACGCCGGCCTGCTCGGGACCGTGGTGAACAACGCGGCCGGCAATCAGCTGCGGGGATTTCGATTCCCTTCGCTGCTGAGCGAGCTCGAGACCCGCGCCTGTCTCGGGCCCCTGACCCACCTGCTCCGCAATAAGAAGATCGTCATGGACATCGTCGATTCCGGCGAGGTCGACTGGGTCTCGGGCGTCAGCATGCTGTTCCGGAGCGAGGTCTTCGCCTCTGCGGGGCTGTTCGACGAGCGCTTCTTCCTCTACTTCGAGGAGATCGACCTCGCGCTTCGCATCAGGCAATCGGGATGGAAGATCTACTTCGTTGCCGAGGCCATCGTCGATCACGTCGGCGGGCTCTCCACCGGAGTCGGCGACTCGACCCGCAGACTGCCCAGGTACTGGTTCGAATCGCGGCGCCGTTACTTCCTCAAACACCACAGCCGCCTCTACACCGCGGGCTGCGATGCCGCCTGGATCTGCGGACACGCCCTCTTCAAAGCCAAGGCCAAGTTGCTGGGGCGCGAGGACCGGATGCCGCCCAGGATGGGCCGGGACTTCATCCGCTACACCTTCGCCAACCTGCTCAAACCCGCGCCGGAAGCCGAGCAGTACCGGCCGCGGCCCGCACCGCTCCCCGCTCGCGCGGAGACGCGCTGACCCTCGACGACAACGATCAACGATCATCCATCGATGCGCCCCGCCGAACCGTTCTACTTCGGAGCAGCCTCCCAGCCGATGTTCGGCTGGTACCACGCCCCGGAGGTCGCTCCGCGCGGCGCCGTGGTGCTGTGCAGCCCCCTTGGACTCGACGCGACGCGCTCCCACTGGACCTACCGCCACATCGCCGAGCGGCTGACCAGGGCGGGCTTCGCGGTGCTGCGGTTCGACTGGCGCGGGACCAGCGACGCGGCGGGGGACGATCGCGACCCGGGTCGGGTGGCGACCTGGGTGGAGGATCTGCACCTCTGCATCGACGAGCTCAAGCGTCGGAGCGGCGTGGCAGAGCCCGCCCTCGTCGGGCTCCGGGCGGGAGCGACCTTCGCGGCCCACGTCGCCGCCGAGCGTGAGGACATCGGCGCGCTGGTGCTCTGGATGCCGGCGCAGACAGGAGCCGCCTGGGTCGCCGAGATGGCGAAGCTGCACAAGCTCTACCTCCGCATCGTCCCCCAGACGGAGGCGCCTGAACCGGGCGGCGAGGAGTTGCTCGGCTCCTTCGCCACGAACGCGACCATCGCGGACCTGGCGCGCATCGATCTTCTGGCCATCGGACGTCGGCCGGCGCCGCGCGCGCTGGTCCTCGAGGACGGCGCGTTGCGGTGGGGCGCCGAGCTGCGCGAGCGCCTGGCGACGCTGGGTGTGGAGGTCGACTGGCGCCGCGGCTCCGGACAGAAGTTCCTCTTCACGGTGCCGCACAAGACCACCCTGCCCGACGAGTCGATCAACGCGATCGTCGACTGGATGGCGGCGCTTCCGCCTGCGGGCCCGCGCGCGACCCCGGCCGCGACCGCGCCGGGGGCCGCCTTCAACGAGCGGCCGGTGCGCTTCGGCGCCGAGGAACGGATCTTCGGCGTCCTCGTCCCGCCCGCCGCGCCGAGCCCGCCCGGCCGCCCGGCGATCGTCCTTCTCCCCGCGGGCGCCGTGAACCGCTGCGGGCCTCACCGTCTCTACGTGACGATGGCGCGCCGGTGGGCGGCGCTCGGGTTCACCGTCCTGCGCGTCGACCTGTCGGGGATCGGTGACACGCCGGCCCCGCCGGGCACGAAGGAGAGCCTCGTCTATCCCCGGGACGGCTACTCGGACATCGACGCCGCGATGGACTTCATCGCCCGGGACTCGGGCGCCACGCGCATCATCCTGGCTGGTCTCTGCTCAGGGGCCGACTTCACCTTCCAGGTGGCGCGCCGGCAGAACGCGCTCGCGGGCGCCATCATGATGAACCCCCGCACCTTCTTGGAGCTCAACCTCGGACGCGTCGAAGGCCCCCCCGTGACCGCGCCCGACGCGCTGATCGCCTCGCGGGAGGAGTCGCTGCGGGTGACGGCCGGGTTCCGGCAGATCTCCGACCGCGGGCTGGACGCCCTGCTGATCGTGAGCAAGCCCGACCCCGGGATCGACTTCGTCGACCAGCACGCCGGCGACGAGATGAAGGGGGTGGAGCGGCTACCGGGGTTTCACCGGGTCAACGTCCCGGGGACGGACCACACCTTCACGACGATCGCTTCGCAGAAGCAGGTGCTGGAGCTGACGACGGCGGAGTACCTCACGCGCCACCTGTGAGCGCAGGGCTCGGCCCTCGCCCGGCCGCAGCGTCGCTAGGATTCCGCGACGCTCCCGTTATGCCTTCGGATCAAGTCCGCCAGGCTGCGTACCGATGCGAAGTCCTCCGGGGCGATCTGGTCGAGCTCGACCGAGACGCCGAAGGCGCTCTCGATCCAGACGACGATCTCGAGGATGCCGGACGAGTCGACGATGCCGGTGAGGCT
>Ga0306922_10006108_pt1 | contig 11527 bp, 5 predicted proteins | sample sta12Cox44000082_FD_203758 | JGI IMG/M metagenome (GOLD analysis project Ga0306922, IMG submission 203758) | Lab enrichment of tropical soil microbial communities from Luquillo Experimental Forest, Puerto Rico - statoxic.12C.oxic.44.000.082 (v2)... | ecosystem: Environmental > Terrestrial > Soil... | reverse complement strand
CTTCCAGGGCAATCACCTGTTCCAGGGAAATTTCTACGGCGTGAATATCTACGACATCGGCAATCCGGCCAATGCCACGTTGCTGACCTCGATGGTCTGCCCCGGAGGGCAAGGGGACGTGTCGGTCTACAAAAACCTCTTGTTCATGTCCGTGGAAATGCCGAACGGACGCCTGGATTGCGGCGTGCAGGGATTTCCGGCCGAACCGCCGCCCGCGGACGAAGACAAGAACAAGGAAAAGAAGCCGCGCTTGCCGGCGCCCCAGAAGGACCGTTTTCGCGGCGTGAGAATCTTCGACATTTCCGACATCCAGAATCCCAAGCAGGTGGCCGCGGTGCAGACCTGCCGCGGCTCGCACACGCATACCCTGGTGCTCGACCCGCAGGACCAAGACCACGTGTATATCTACGTTTCCGGGACTTCGTTCGTGCGCCAGCCGGAGGAATTAGCGGGGTGCTCCGGGGAAAAGCCGGACAAAGATCCGAACACCGCTTTGTTTCGCATCGAAGTAATCCAGGTGCCGGTGGCCGCTCCGCAGAACGCCAAGATCGTGTCCACGCCGCGTCTGTTTATCGATGCGAGAACCGGCGCGCTGAACGGTCTCAGCAACGGTGGCACGCACGGGAAGACCGGGCTCGAGAAACCCGAGGACTCCGACCAGTGCCACGACATTACCGTGTACTCGGCGATCGGATTGGCGGCAGGCGCGTGCTCCGGAAACGGCATTCTCGTGGATATCAAAGATCCGGTGCATCCGAAGCGCGTGGACGCGGTGAATGATCCGAACTACTCGTATTGGCACTCGGCTTCGTTCTCAAACGATGGAACCAAGGTGCTCTTCACGGACGAATGGGGCGGCGGGCTCGGAGCCCGCTGCCGGGCGAACGACCCGAACAAGTGGGGCGCCGACGCCATCTTCCAGCTGAAAGACGACAAATTGAGCATGGCGAGCTACTACAAGGTGCCCGCGGCGCAGGGCGACACGGAAAATTGCGTGGCACACAACGGTTCGCTTGTTCCCGTGCCGGGTCGCGACATCGAAGTGCAGGCCTGGTATCAGGGCGGTGTTTCGGTGATGGATTTCACCGACGCGGCGCATCCCTTTGAGATTGCCTACTTCGATCGCGGGCCGATCGACCCCAAGACGCTGGTGCTCGGGGGTGAATGGTCGGCGTATTGGTACAACGGCTACATCTACGGCTCGGAAATCGCACGCGGGCTGGACGTGTTTGAGTTGACGCCTACAAAGTTTCTGACGCAAAACGAAATCGACGCAGCCAAAGCAGTTCGTGTCGCGGAACTGAACGTGCAAAACCAGCGGAAGATCGAGTGGCCGGCGCAGTTGGTCGAGGCCAAAGCGTACGTGGATCAGTTGGAGCGGTCCCAGGCCCTTTCGACCAAGCGGATTGCGGATTTACGAAAAGCGATCGCAGATGCCGAGAGTTCGCACATGAAGAAGAACAAGGTCGGAAAGTTGAAGAGCATGGCTCCTTCGCTCGAAAAAGACACGGCCACGGCGAAGACCCCCCTAGACGCATCGCGCATGCGGGCTTTAGCGGAGATCCTGAAGCATCCGTCGGCATAGGCCTCCCGAGCAAGCGCTTCTTCCTAAGGACCGTTCCCGCCAGACAGGCGGGTCCGCCGCGAAAGCAAAAACAGTGCCGCGCTCGGAATAGCCGAGCGATCGCCACTCTGAATCCCAACCTGATGAGCGACCTGTGTGCCTTACTGCGAAGCGCTTTGGCCCTTGGCCGCGTCGGAGCGCACTTTGGGCCAATCGTAGACCGGATACTTGGGCCGCTTGATGGGCGGAACAGGGCTTTCTTTGAGATTGCTTAAGGCCACGGAGACCCCCTTTTCAAGCTGCGGGTCACGCCCCTGACGCCAAAGCGCGGGATCGAGATCGACTTCAATGTCCGGCGAAACACCCTTGTTCTCTACGTCGAACTCGCCCGTTTTCGGGTTGAATAAACCAAATCGTGGCGCGGTGATCTGCCCGCCATCCATCAAGCTCGGATAACCGCCGATCCCGATCAGTCCGCCCCAAGTGCGCGTGCCGATGAGCGGCCCGATTTTGAGTTCGCGGAACATCCAGGGAAGCGCATCGCCGCCGGAGCCGGCGTACTGATTGATGAGCATCACCTTCGGGCCAAAGATTACTTTGGGCAGGACGATATCTTTGCCCTCTCGCGTCATCGCGGAAAACAGCAAGGGACGGCTCAGCCAATCGACGATATAGTCCGCGAGCCAGCCGCCCCCGTTGAAGCGCTCGTCGATGACCGCACCCTGTTTGTCGTTCTGCGGAAAATAGTAGCGGTTAAAATTCGTGAATCCGCCGACGGCAGTGTCCGGCAGATACACATACGCCAGTTGGTTGTTGCTGAGTTCATCGACTTTGCGCCGGTTCGCTTCCATCCAATCGCGCAGACGCAAGCTGCGTTCGTTGGCAATGGGCACAACGGTTACGGTCCGGGCCTCTTTGCCGCCTGGGTCCGGGCCCACTTTGAGCTGAACGGCCCTCCCGGCGCGTTCAAGAAAGAAACTGTAAATCTCGTCACTGCCATGAACTTCGCGCCCATCGACGGCCAGAAGGTATTCGCCCTGTTGCACATTGACACCGGGCTCGGTCAGCGGTGCGCGGAGGTCCGGATTCCAGTTTTCGCCGAAGTACACTTTCGCAAAGCGGTAGCGGTCGTGATCGATGCTGTAGTCTGCACCCAACAACCCTACATTGACCTGCTTTACCTCTGGCCGCTCGCCCCCGAAGATGTACACATGCTGTGCGGTAATCTCGCCGAGCATATCCGCAAAAATGTAGTTCAGGTCCGCGCGGCTTAGGACGTTGTCGACGAAGGGCTGATAGTGCGACAGTAGCGCCGCCAAGTTGGCGCCGTGAAGATTCGGATCGTAGAAGAAGTCGCGCTCGATTCTGCCCACTTCGCGGAACATCTGCTTCCACTCCGCGCGCGGGTCGACATAAACCTTCATTGCTTCTAAGTGCAGTGTGCCATCGGGCTTCCCGGGTTCCGGGGGTTTTCCGAGCGCGTCCACCGGCCGGATAGCCCACTGTCCATGTCGCGGACCGCCTGCTGCGGCAGCCAAGGGATTGGGCGGAGGCAGTTGCTCATACAGAGCTTTTTCGCCATTGGAGGAAATCGCGAAACCTCCGACGTTATCGAGCAGCTTGTCGGTTTTTCGCGAACAGACATCGAACTTGTGAAGAATGCGGCCGATCGCGCCGCCGTCGTTAATGATCGGCGATTCGAGCAGATAGAGCACATGCGTCTTGCCCGCCACCATGCCGTCGTAGTTTCTGGTCGGAATGGGCAGGGCCAGGATGCGCTGGTTGATATTGTCGAGGTCGATCTTCACCTCCGGGGTCTGGTCTCCGGGCTTCGCCGCTTTGTCATCCTTTTTCTGCTCCGCCGATTGATCGCCGCTTTTCTCCGCGGGCTTTTGCTCGGGCTTGCCTTCCTCGGGTTTGCATTCGTCGGCGGGCGCGGACTTGTCGGACGAAATTTTTTCCTCGTCGCTTTGCGGAGCCAGAGGCGATTTCAGGTCTTTGCGAAGAACAACCACATACGCGCTGCGGGTAACCGGAATCTTGTAAGCGCCCATGCTCGCGGCCAGCGTCGGACCGACATCCGTGCTGGCGAAGAAATAGAGGTATTTTCCGCTCTTGTCGAAAGCGGGAGACGCCGTGTCGCTCAGACCGTCGGTGATTTGATGCGCGGCCTTACCTTGCAAATCGTACAAAAACAGGGCATGTACGGTGTTGTCGAGTTGCCGGGTGTAGGCGATCCAACGGCTGTCCGGAGACCAAACCTGGCCAAAGTTCGCGCCATCGTACGGATTCGTGTCGACCTTCGCGGGCCGGCCGTCGTCGATATCCACATACCAGAGATTCAGCCGCTTGTCTGAAAAGGCAATCTTCTTGCTGTCCGGGGACCAGGTCGGCGAGTAGAAAAATGAGGGCGGATTGCCCAGATTGATTTTGCGGACTTCCCCCAGGCCATCCTGCGGGCTCAGGTGCAGGGCGTATTCGCCGGACTCATCGGAAAAATAGGCGATCCATTTTCCGTCCGGAGACCACGAGGGGTCGCGCTCGGCAACACCTTGCGAGTTGGTCAGGTTGCGGATGTCTCCATGCTCGACCGGCACGGTGAGAATCTCACCGCGTGCTTCGAACACCGCGCGGGCGCCGGTCGGCGAAATATCGCCGTTCTCGATCTGCTCTGCGGCTTCGACAAAATGAGGCCGCACCGCCGGAAAATCACCGGAGACATGGATGTTGACGGCATTCTCTTTGCCGGTCGCCGGGTTAAACAAATGGATGGAACCGAACTGCTCGTAGACGATTGCGTCCGGCCCTGCCGACGCCGACTTGATGTCCATCCCGTTGCTCGGCAGCGCCAAGTTGACGTTCTTGGTAGCCGGGTCGTAGACGTAGAGACTTACCGGACCGTTGCGATCGGACAGGAAATAGATCTTGTCGCCGAGCCACATGGGCGTGGAATCGTTCGAATCGGTGCGCGGCACCTTTTCGATGCTCGAATCGGAGAGCTTGGCGATCCAGATCGGCGAAGCGGTTCCGCCGCGATAATGTTTCAGTCCCCGCTGGAACTGCCAGGACTCACGGAAATTTGTGAACGGCACGTAGGCGAGGTGTGAGGAATCCGGCGAGTAAGATCCCTCGACAGCCATGGGCAACGGCAGCAGCTCCGGCAAGCCGCCGTTAACTCCAACCGCGTACAGTTGCGTAAACCCGGCGTAGCTTCCCCGAGGCGAACGGAACAGGATGCGCTTGCCGTCGCGCGTCCAGCCGGCCGCCTGGTCGCTGCCCGGATGCGTGGTGAGCCGTTTCGGCGACCCGCCAGCGGCAGAAACCACGTAGACGTCTTCGTTGCCGTCGTATTCGCCGGTGAAAGCAATCATCGATCCGTCCGGCGAAAAAATGGGGTCGATTTCAATGCCTACGTCGCTCGTCAGCCGGCGGGCCTCCCCGCCATTGCGGCCCACGATCCACAAGTCGCCGCCGTAGCTGAAGGCGATCTCGGTCTTGCTGACCGTCGGCTTGCGCAGCAGCGCATAGGGATTGGCGGCTTGCGCAGCCACATCACCAGTGCTGATAAAGAAGAACAAGCTTACCGCCAGCAGCAGCCGGCATACGCGGAACATGGACGTGCGGATCTGTGCGGGCATCACGACCTCCGAAGACGGAAATCTAGACATGTTAGACGGTGGACCCCGCCGAAAGGTCAGGGCCGGTATGCGTATTCACACGCGGCAGCGCCGATGCAAGTTCCCCCGGATGTCCTGATTCGAAGCAAGAGGAGAAACGGAACTGCGTTCATCAAGCGAAGCTGCTGGAGTCTATCACAAGCGGCGCTCGGAAGGCGCACTTCTGCGTGGACTTCCCGGTCCTCTTGGGTTATTGTCCAGTTCTCTCGATTCTCTCCGGCGCGGATTGGTCGCCCCTGATTGGCCCTTTCGGGGCCCGCCGAAGGCAGGGCCTATGAGCAAAACGGTGCTCGCTACATTGGCCGCGGCGCTCGTGTACTTCTTAGGGTCCAACTGCCCGGCGCAGACCTCCGGGCAACGGCGCACTTCGATTCCCTGCTCGGAACAGCCAGCGGGCAAACAGTTCCGTCTGGTCTGCCCGGTTCCCGGGTTCTTGCCGGTGCCAGATGACGACGAGGACGCGGCTGCGGCGATTCCGATCGTTCTGAAACTTCCCGAAGGAACGGCCCTGCGGATCGCCATGGATGAACGAACCCGAGTTGGACACATTGGGGAAATCCTGAGGGGGCACGTCGTCGAAACGGTTTATGCGTTTGACGAGCCGGTGATACCGGAAGGCAGCACGGTCACCGGGCGCGTTACCGAGGTCTTACCCGTGCCCAAGCTGCAGCGGGTCCAGGCGTACTTCAACGGAGATTTTTCCCCACTTCGGCAATACCGCGTCAGCTTCGACCACCTCACGCTGCCCGACGGACGGGAACTCGCCATTGAAACGGCGGTCGCGCCGGCAGTCTCGGAAGTTGTTCACCTGGTGAGCAAGCCTTCTGCGGACAAAGACGAAGAGAAGAAGCACAGGAAAGGAGCGGCGAGAGCCGTGGATGCGGCCAGGCAGCAGGTCAAGGCCGGAGTGCAGGAAGCAAATGATTCCGCGCATCAAGCCGCCGCCGAGATCCGCAAGCCCGAGAAAATCTCCCGCTTGAAGCAGTTTTTCGTCTCGCAGTCGCCGTACCGCAGGCAATACATTGCCGCGGGTACGCGGTTTAGCGCCTCGCTGACCGGGGAGATGGATTTTGGGTCCGACAGCCACTCGCACGAGGAGCTGGCTTCGCTCGGGACCTTGCCGCTCGCGAACACCGTGCTTCACGCGCGCCTGGTGCTCGAGGTCAGTTCGGCGACGGCTACTCGCGGCACGCCGGTGGTTGCGGAACTGACCGAGCCGGTCTATTCGACCGATCATCATTTGCTACTGCCTTCGGGCTGCCGCTTGATTGGCCAGGTGGTCGAAGCCCGGCCGGCACGGTATCTGCACCGCAACGGGGAGCTACGCGTCATTTTCGAACACCTTGAGCTACCCGAAGGCAATTTGCAGGAAGTGCAAGGCACAGTTGAGGGTATCGAGGTCAGCCGGGCGGCGCACATGAAACTGGACGAAGAAGGCGGAGCCCGCGCCACGGACAGCAAAATGCGTTATCTTTCTACCGGAGCGGCGCTGCTGATGGCCGTGGCCGTCGCGCATACGGATGTCGACCGCGCCGCTGTCGAGGATTCGTCGGGGGATCCGGCGGTGCGCGCCGGGGCTGGAGCTTCCGGATTTGGCTTGATCGGAGCGGTGATCGGGCTGGCGTCTAGATCCAACGTTGTCTCCATCGCATTTTCGGCTTACGGTGCCAGCACCTCGATCTATACGAACTTCCTTTCTCGCGGTCGCGAAGTCGTGCTGCCCAAGAACGCGCCTCTTGAGATTGGCCTCGGGACGCGCCACCCGAGCGCTCACTAGCAGGCCTATTTACCATCCTAGCAGCGAATCATGACAGGCAACTGGGAGCGCTTCGACCGCGAACGGTGCGCACGGCGCGAGCTGGCGTTCGAGGAACCTGCCTGCATCTCCCCGGGACTCATCTTTTTGCAATCGGTGGGGTCGTGGTGCGACGAATGGATTTCGACAGAACCACGACCGAGGTTCGGGTTGGACTCCGGTCAATCGGCAAGAACGAGCGCCAAGGCAAAACCGTCATAGCCTTTGCTTCCAACGGTTTGAATCTCGGTGGCGCTTACTCGGCGTTCCGCGGCCATGCGCTCGTTGAAACGCCGCACCCCCTGCACGTCGGCATCCTGGCTCGCAGCATCGATCACTCGACCATCGCGGACCACATTGTCAGCGATGATCATCGTGCCCGGACGGGACAGCTTCAGCGCCCAGTCAAAATACTCCGCCATAGTGGACTTGTTCGCGTCGATAAAGATCAGATCAAAAGGCTCGCGGTTCTCGGCGGCGATTTTGGGCAAGGTTGCCAAGGCGGGCCCCAAACGCTGCTCGACGACTTCCGCTAGGCCGGCGCGCGCGATATTCCCACGAGCCACTTCGGCGTGTTTGGCGTCGGTCTCCAAAGTGAGAAGAACACCGCCGGCGGGCAGGGCCCGCGCCATCCAGATCGTACTGTAACCACCCAGCGTGCCGATTTCGAGAATGTAGCGGGCGTGGATGGAGCGTGCCAGCAAATGCAGCAGTTTTCCCTGCGGCGGAGAGACCTGGATCGAAGGCAACCCGGCTTCCGAGCTTGCGCGCAACGCCGCTTCGAGCGTTCGATCATCCGGGATAAGCGATTGCGTAACGTACTGGTCAACGGCGCTCCAGACTTCCTGGTTCATGGCCATTCTCCTTGGGCAAATCCTCAGAAACGCCAGCCGTAGCCGACGATGAGTTGAATGCTGTGCTGCAGCTTGCCGCCCGGAAACTGCTCGACTGCGCCGTCGACATTCACGTCGCGGGTATTGAAGAACAGATGCGTGTCACCGATTTCGATGCGCAGGGTGTTTCGTTCGTTGGGGTAGAATTCCACGATGCCTCCGAGATCGAGGACAAAATTGTTCGAGCGGCTATAGCTATAGCTCGATTTGGAGTCGCTGGTGCTAACGCCGCTAAGAGCATCCGAGTAGCTGTGAAAACCGGGACGAACTTTGCCGAAGAATCCGAAATGGTTGCGGCGAATACCGCCCTTGAGACCGGCGGTTCCTTCGAGAATGGTCCCGCCATCGTGTGGTCCAGCCATCTCCGGAGGCCGCGGGAAGTACAGCAGGTCTCCGTCGAGATAAAACACCCCGTAAAAGCGGTAAGAGGCGTAGCCACCAACACCCGGTTCCGTGCGCACGTTGTCGGTCAAGCCTTCTCTCGAAATCATCAACGCGCTCGCCAGCGGACCGAACTCCCATCGGCCAGGAACATTCGTTTCGCGCTCATTGGCCGCGAGCGCGCCGGGCCGATAGGCGACGCCAAAACTCAGGCGCGTGGAGTCGTTGATTTTGCCAGGAATCGACGGGGCGTTCGGAGTTGCATTTGAGGCGATATCGGCGGGCACGCGGTAAGGATCCCCCTCGATGTCGAACCGCAGCACCCAGCGCCCGGAAGGGTAGTATTCGATGCCGCCTCCCAGATTGACGACGAAGTAGGTCGCCGGCGTGTCGGCGTAAGGGCCGCCCGTGCCGCCCGAGAGCACTTCGACGCGCGAAAAATGAAGCAATCCGGGACGGACCAGGCCGAAAACGGCGAAGTGACGCGTCTCGAGCACCTTGGCACGAATACCGAAGACCGCCTCGATCGTTTGTCCGCCCTGCACCAGCGGAAGCGGCACACCGTCTTCCGGAAAATAGTCCAGCGAAGATTCGAAAGCCAGGCGGCGAGTGAAATTCCAGTCAAAACGGCCCCCGCCACCGGAGAAATTCTTGCCTTCCAGAGCAAAATTCGTTTCGCGAAGGGTGGAATACTGGGCCCCAAATTCGAAGCGGGTGTAGTGGTCCTGCGCGTGTGCCACGCGCCAGGGCAAAAGCAAGAACGAAAAAAGCATCAAGCTGGTGACACGATCTTTGCGAACCATGATCGAACGCCGGCCGGTTGTCCTTCCGCGACTCAAAATAGAGATGCCCGGAGCGCGAAAAAGTATGGCACGGCCCGCCGGAAAACCGCCATCTTCGGTGCGCGCGAGGGATCAAACGGGATGGGTGTCGCGGTACTCGCCGCACGCTTCGAGGAAGCGTTCGACATCTTTTTTCAGAAGGTAATAGGGCGTGGACAAACGAACCTTGGAGGGAAGTCCGCCGCGAATGCGGATGCGCTTCTGCTTCCACATCCACAGTTCGGGATCGGGCATCTTGTAGGGCTCGATGGTGATGGTGGCAATGGCGCAGCGTAGCGCAGGATCCGGCGAGGTCCACGAATCGGCGCCCAAGGACACCGTTTCACGGAGAATATAGTCGGCCATTTTGCGGTGCCGCTTTTCGATGCGGTCCATGCCGATCTGATTGGCGAACTCGATCGCGGCCTTCAAGCCGCAGAGCGCCGGGACGTTGGAGCTGCCGATGCGCTGAAAGCGTTCCGCGCGAATCTTGGTGTCGTCCCAGCCTTCGGTGGCGATGGTGTTCCACAGACGATCGATGAATTCGTCGCGGACATACAGGAACCCGGTGCCCTTGGGCGCTTGCAGCCATTTGTGAGGGCTGGCGGAATACAGGTCGCAGCCGAGGTCGTGAACATCGAGCTTCATCATCCCCGGAACATGCGCGCCATCGACGGCCGAGAGAATGCCCTTCGAACGAGCAAGGCCGCAAAGTTGCTTTGCGGGAAGAACCACGCCGGTCGCCGTGGTGATGTGGCTGAAGAAAAAGACGCGCGTGCGCGGAGTGATGGCATCCTCGAAAAGATTCAGCACCGTCGCCGAGTCCGGGACGGGCCGCGGCAGGGTGACCTTCTTGACCACGACTCCATAGCGCTTGGCGCGCAGATTCCACGGGTGTTCTCCACCAGGATGCTCCTGATCGGTCATCAGGACTTCATCGCCGGGCTTCAGGTCCATGCCGTTGGCGATGTAGCTGTTCCCTTCCGTGGCGTTGCGCAGAAGCGCCAACTCATCGCGCTTCGAGCCGATGAACTCGGCAAGCGGATCGCGGAATTCATTCCAGGCTGCGTAACCCCAGATGGGATAGTCCTCGGGATCGGTTTGCGCCAGCCGTTCGGAGTCGCGGTAGCCTTCGAAGACCGCCTTTAAGACCGGAGTGGGCGACGAACCTACGGTTCCATTGTTTAGATAGACCTCGTCTTGAGGAATCAGGAAGAGCTTCCGAACCTCGGTCCAGTAGGCCTCTTCATCCTGGTCATAGAGGCTACGGTCAGGCAGCTTGCCGGGCGCGTTCGCGAGGATGTCCTGGCAAACATCGGGCCACGGGGTGGCGGCCAGTCCGGCGAGACCAAGGAACGAAGAAAGAAACCCGCGGCGGTCGGACATGGCAGCTCCTAGAGCATTAGCGGTCGGCAACCACGGCGGATTCTATCCGAATTCGCGCCGGGCGCGCACCGGAATCGGCGGGTTATACTGGGCCGACCGGGGTGGCAATGACAACTCGGAAGGGCCACGCTGTACTTCGCTGCGGGGGCTTCTGGCTGGCGTTTTGCGCCGCCGTGCTGCCGGCGGCTTTGCCACAGAATCCCCGCGGGACGCTGTGCGGCGAGGTGCGAGACGCGACCGGCGGGCGCGTGGCCGCGGCCAAAGTTGCACTGCAAAGCGCGGCATTGTCGATTACCCGCGAGGCTCGCACGGACGAGCGTGGCGAATTTCGAATCGAAGGGCTGCCTCCCAGCCCGTATGTGCTCACCATAAATGCAAACGGATTTGCCGAAGCGCGCTCGGAAACGGTGGTGGCGATTAGTTCCGTACGAGAGGTAATCGTCACGCTGCAGCCGAAGACGATCAAGGAGAACGTGGTGGTGAGCGCCCCGGCGCAATCCATCGCGACCGAACCCCTGGACACCAGCAGCGCGGTCCATCAAGCGGTGATTTACAGGCAAGACCTCGAGACGATTCCCCTGGCTGCGCGCAGTTTCGCAAATATCGCCTATCTTGCGCCCGGGACGGAGCCTGTCGAGCCCTCCGATCCGACCAAGGCCCGCATCACGGCGGTCTCTACCGGAGGCAGTTCCGGCTTGAACAACGAGATCTCCGTGGATGGCGGAGACAATTCCGATGATTACATTGGCGGCTTTCTCGAAAACTTTTCGCCGGATGCAATTCAGGAGTTTGCTTTTCGCACCGCGCAGGCCGACGCCGACACCGGGCGCACGACAGCAGGCTCCGTCGTGATTGCTACACGCAGCGGCAGCAACGATTGGCACGGTGAATTGTCCCTATACGATCGCGAGGCCGCGTTGAACGCCCGATTTCCGATCGACAATCCCGCACCAAATCCCAAGCAGCCTTTCGCCCGCCAGAACTATGTGGGCACCTTGGGAGCGCCCATG
>Ga0306922_10006105_pt1 | contig 11529 bp, 7 predicted proteins | sample sta12Cox44000082_FD_203758 | JGI IMG/M metagenome (GOLD analysis project Ga0306922, IMG submission 203758) | Lab enrichment of tropical soil microbial communities from Luquillo Experimental Forest, Puerto Rico - statoxic.12C.oxic.44.000.082 (v2)... | ecosystem: Environmental > Terrestrial > Soil... | reverse complement strand
AACAAACTGCCTGTTGACATTCGCGACGATAATCTGTCCGACTTCAGTCTGCACCTCCGAGAAGATCCCCATAATTTTCATTTTCTGCGCTTGGGACTCGTTATCTTCGTTCGGTGTGAGGTAGTGGACGGCGCTAGCTTTATAGCGGTAAATCAGAAACAACTGGGCGAGCATCATTAATCGCTTTTTGCGAAGCGGCGCCATCGTGTTTTGGTCGCGCACTGAAAGTATATTTCGCCCGCGGCGATCCTGCAGCGCGCCGAAGATGATGTTGGCCAGCTTTTGATCACTTGACTCATCCAGGAGGTTCAGTTCCAGCAACTCCGAGCCGGCAGTATGCGGACGCAGCTCGACTCGAATCTTCGCCGGGTGATCCCACTGCTTTCTCCACTCTCCGAGCCACCCTTCCAACAGCTGGGGTGGAACCTCGGTCTGAACCAAATGCTGGTGGTGCGTCGAGGCTTTGCCCATGGCCTTGGTTGCCGCAGTACGTCCGGATGAAGCCATGAGCGCCCCGTCCAGTCTCTCTCCGCCCACCAGCGCCTGGGGTGTGCGATAGGGTGACTCAAGGAGCCTGAACTTGCGTTGCAGACGGGCGAGCGCCAACATGCCATCTTCCTTGAGTGCGGTCGCGAACTCCTCGGCGGCCAAGCCATCGATTTGATGTCCGCCATAAGTTATGAAGTTAAAAACGAAGCCGAGCTTTCCAAGTTCTTCTGGAAAACGCCTCATTTCCGCGTCACTCATGCCCGTCGTATCCCAATTGAAGGAGGGCGACAAATTATATGCAAGCATCTTGTAAGGATATTCGGCGTGGATCGCGTGGGCGAATTTCGTGGCATCTTCCAGGTTCGCGGTTTTGGTCTCCATCCACAGCATATCGGCAAAGGGCGCCACAGCCAGCGATCTGCTGATGGCATAATCGATCCCACTCTGAATTTGATAGAAGCCTTCCGGAGTCTTGGGCAATTCGCTATCCCAGATGGCCTGTATGCCCATAGGCTTGGCCCGCTCGCGGATCTCGTAGAAGGAAGCGCGTTTTGAAAACGCCAGCCATTCCTCGATGCTCATTTCGAAGCGTTCGCCTTCGTCGGTGCGCGACTTCATCGCGTCGGCGACCGCCTGGCCATAAGACTTTAGCCCGGCTTTGGTTTGCCAGATCTCGACGTAGCGCGTATCGATGTTCTCAAGCGCAGCTTCCAGTGCTGCTGTGGACGCCTGCCTAAGACCCGCGGCGGTCTCCTTGATCAAGGAGGTGAGTCCGACCCGGTCAAGCCAAGCCGAGGCGGCTCGGTGCTCAGCTTCCGAGACGGCGAATAGCAGGTGTCCGCGGACCTCGACGCCCAGCTCGAACAACTTTCGCAAGATTGCCAGATAGCCAACTCGATAGCTTGGCAGGTCAACATTGGTTGCGCCGAGGATGGCGGGCTGATCTCGCTCGTCGCTGCGATTGTCAAGAAACGTCGCTGCCTCCGCATCCGTTCGGGCTACCAGGATGCCGGGGACGCGCATAATGTCTAGCTGGAAGCGGGCCGCGTTGAGTCGCCGAATCTGCTCGTCTTGTGCTACCAGCACCTTGCCAGCCTGGTGACCACATTTCTTGGCTCCCGGCTTCTGATCTTCGATGTGGTAGCCCGGAATCCCCACTTCCACGAAGCGGCGGATCAAGTTCCGCACGTGTGCATCTCCGCCGTGGCCGGTGTCCGCATCAGCGATAATGAATGGCCGAAAATCGATCGGTGAAGTGGCCTTGCGCTCCTCCTCGCTCAGCCGCATCCGTGCGAAGTACTGGTTTTTGTCGGCGCTGAGCAGGGCCCGAACTAAACTGGCTGCCTCGTCTGGCACTTGGTTCAAGGGGTAGCTTGCTAGGTCTGGTCCCGGATCCTCTGAGACCGAACCCTTGGCGGAAGTGGCCCAGCCGCCGAGGTAAATGCCCGCTATTCCCATCCGTTTGAGCGTAACTGCCTGGCTCGGCGAATACGGACCGAAGGTCGTAATCTGCTTGCGCCGCCCGAATAGAGTGCGTAGCAGTTGGTAGAACTCCTCGGCAGTACGACGCGCCACAGTATAGTCAGTTGCGATCGTACCTTGTTGCTCGGCCACCTCACGTGCGGAGTAGAGGCGAACGATATCGGCGAAGCGGGGGCTTAGAAACCATTGCTCGGCCGCTGCCACCTGCTGATCGAATGCGGTCATACCTCCTCCTTTTGGCGTGACCAATTCGAGATCACCCGCGCACCCGCTTCAGGGACGCGGAGTTGCGCGGGTCGGCCCCCAATACAGTGATGTATATCACGATAACCGTGATCCAGGGCGACATGATCGTCGACGTCGGTAGGCCCGCTGTGTTGACGGTCACATCGAGCTGTGATTTCCGTCACGGTCTCCTACAGCCAACAAGCGTAAGCGTGAACGGAGAGTGAGGTGCGGGCTGCGACATGTACCACGTGTCGAGGAAACTGGAACAGGGAGAATCCGTACACGTAGCCTCACGCAATGAGCTTGAGGGCGCTGTGAAACTCGTCGTAGAGCTGAAGTCCCTTTGGCCTGGACAGTACCTGATCAAACTGAGCACGAAAATCGGATCGGTTCTGGAACGGAAGGGGAGTGAGGTTTGGTTCGTTGCACCAGATCAGACAGCCTATGAGGCCATTGAAAAAATGGCGGACAAGAGAGTGGGAGCATTGCTTGTGATTTCCGAGGAGAATCTTGTTGGAATCATCTCCGAGCGGGACTACGCGAGAAAGGTCATTCTCGAAGGAAAATCCTCAAAATCCACCTTGGTCAACGACATCATGTCGAGCCCCGTTGTTTTCGTTACTCCCGATCAACCAGTGGACCAGTGCATGGACATCATGACGAGAAGGCACATACGCCATCTTCCGATTATGAAAAAAGAGAAAGTGCTGGGAGTTGTCTCCATCGGCGACCTGGTGAGGTGGATTATCTCGGAGCAAGAAGAGACGATCGAGCATTTGCAGAATTACATCTCGACTATATATCCGACCTAATACGGGCAGGAGGATAGCCAAGAGAGAGCAGCATGGCGTTTGCAGGCGCAGTTAGCCATAAGATTCGTTGCGACTGTAGCAGAAGTTCGCGGTCGGCCGATCACGTGACACAGTGACGCCGGTCACCGAAATCAAGCGACGACAACGGGTATCAGTCACCTATCTGTGAAACCGGTGGCTGGATAGGCCTGAGCCCTGGACTCGTTTCGGAATCGTTGGGGGAGTTTTGAAGCTAGGCAGCTTGGACCGTTATTCTTACCTCGTCGCAACACTGGGGTGCATCACTCTGGCGCTGGCGGCTGCGCGAGCGCGTTTGTCGGCGCAGCGAACAAACGCGTCGCCTCAGCAAGCAGCTGCGGAAGTCTTCACCCCCGCGCATCCTACGGTTTACGAGGCAGTTCGCGAATTTTTGGGGGTTCGCTCAAACCCTGTCCAGCCAATCGCGTACACCCACAAAGTACATCTGGCGAACGGCATGCAATGCACGCAATGCCATGTCGGGGTTGATGAGGGGCCGGACGCGCGTATTCCGAGTGTCAATTTTTGTATGACCTGCCACCAGGTGATCGCCACCGATAAACCTGAAATCAAGAGGCTGGCTGGCTACAAAGCGCGAGGCGAGGACGTCCCCTGGCAGCGCGTCTATAATTTTGAGCCCTCCGCCCACCTGAAATTCAATCATGCGCCGCACATTCGCGCAGGAGTGGATTGCTCGGTTTGCCACGGCGACATGAAGCAACAAACGGTGGCCGAGAGAAAAGTCGACCTCACCATGGGTTTTTGCATCAATTGCCATCAACAGAAGAGCGTTTCGGTGGACTGCGTGACGTGTCATTTCTAATTGCGGAAAGGCCTTATGCGCGTGATGAAGCTTTCCTTCTCGCGCGAATTTGCACAACGCGTTTATGGATCGTCGAGACTTTCTGAAAATTTCGGGCCTGGCGGGGGCGACAGCAGCTCTGGAGGGCTGCGGCAATCCCGATCATCAGCTGATCCGGTTCATTCCGGAAGAGGATCTAATTCCGGGAATCGCCACCTCTAAACCGAGCATCTGCACGCTGTGCCCGGCGGGCTGCGGTCTGATCGTGCGTGTCATGCAAGGTGAAGCGGAGGTCACCCGCGATGGGCGCCTTGGCCTGCTCAAGATGGGGCTGGCGAAAAAATTGGAAGGCAACCCCGCGCACCCCATCAACCAGGGAAAACTCTGCCCTCGCGGACAGGCAGGATTGCAGGTCACCTATCACCCTGACCGGCTTAAAGGGCCGCTTGGACGTGTCGGGCCGCGCGGCCAAGGACAGTTTGGCGAGATGACCTGGGACACCGCCCTCCGGCAGCTCGTTTCCCAGCTTTCGGATCTGCAATTGAGCAATCAAGAAAGCGGGCTGGCCCTCATTACTCCCCCGCTTCGCGGACAAAAGAAAACAATTTTTGACGCGTTCGCAAATCATTACAAAAAACCACTCTTTGTTGAATCGGCGTTCTTTGGAGATGAGGTGATCCGCGCGGCGAACGCCGCAAGCTTCGGACAGGCCCTGCCTCCAACCCTAGATTTAGCCCAGTCCAATTACGTACTTTCCTTTGGCGCGGATTTTCTCGGAACCTGGAACTCGCCTGTCGCGCAGGCCATCGGCTATGGTCACATGCGCACCGGACGCCCTGGTCAGCGCGCGAAGTTCGTTCAGTTCGAACAGCGTATCTCCCAAACTGGCGCGAGCGCTGATGAATGGATTTTCGTTCAGCCCGGCACGGAAGGCCTGCTCGCTCTGGCTCTCGCGCACGTGATCATGGCGGAAAAGTTGCGTCCCGCTGCCGCGGCGGGACACGCCGGTTCGCTCATCGACGGCTGGTCCCAGGCGCTGCCCGACTACGCGCCGGAAGAAATCGCGGAGCGAACGAGCGTAAAGGCCGAAACCATCTCTCGCCTTGCTCGCGAAGCGGCGGCGCATGGTCCCGCAGTGGCCGTTGCGGGCAATGCCGCTACAGCGCAAACCAACGGCCTTTTCAATGCTCTTGCCGTAAATGCGCTGAGCGCTCTTCTGGGAAGTGTGGGCCAGCCGGGCGGAATCACCTTCAGCCCTGCGCCAGCCATAAAGGAATCGAGCCTTTCGCTTGAAATCTTGGCTTCGCAGCTGAATTCTGGCGCGGCCCCGGTAAAGGTCCTGCTTCTCTACGGTGCAAATCCTGTGTTCACTGCTCCTCTGGCGTGGGGCCTGCGCGCTGCGCTAGACAAAGTTCCGTTCATCGCGAGCTTCAGCAACTTCATGGACGAGACGACGGCGCTGGCGGACCTCATCCTGCCCGATCATTCTCCCTTGGAATCTTGGCTCGACGATCTGCCCGTCTCGGGCTCCACAAGGACGATCGTGAGTGTCGCGCCGCCGGCCATGAAACCACTGCACGATACGCGAGCAACGCCGGACGTTCTTCTCGATGTTGCTCATCAGCTCGGCGGCGATCTGGCCAAAGCCTTGCCATGGAGAACCTACGACGAAGCGATTCAGACTTCCTTCGCTGCGCTTTACAAAGAGAAGGGGAGTAAGACAGCCAAAGATGCCGACCAGTTCTGGACCAAAGCGCAAGAGCAGGGCGGCTGGTGGAGTGCCGAGTCGAATGCTGCTCCGGTTTCCGCCAGAGGCGCCCCTGGCGCTGCCGGCAAGGCGGCGGCGCCACACTTCGATGGCGAGGCGAACGACTATCCATTTCACTTCGTGCCCTTCGCCTCACAGCTTTTTTTTGACGGCTCGCTCGCCAATCTTCCCTGGATGCAGGAAGTGCCCGATCCTCTTACCACCGTCATGTGGGGAACTTGGGTCGAGCTCAATCCGCGGGCTGCTCAAAAACTCTCGATCCAGCAAGGTGACTTGCTAGAGGTTTCCTCGCCACACGGCAAGCTGCGAGCGCCCGCTCTCATAAATCCCGGAATTTCGCCTGATGTGGTCGCTATGCCTGTGGGGCAGGGTCACGAACATTTCACTCGTTACGCGAGCAGGCGTGGCGCGAATCCGGTTTCAATTTTGTCGCCGCTCTCGATCGAAGGCACTCATTCGTTCGCCTGGGCGGCCACGCGCGTGAAACTATCTGTGGCCGGCCGCGGGAAGCCTACTTTATTCGGCGCAAGTTTGCGGGAAGCTTCAGCGGAGCTCGAGCACAGGTAAGACAGGTTCGAACAATGGCCCATCATTGGGGCATGGTGATTGATCTTGATCGCTGTACGGGTTGCGAAGCTTGTGTCGTAGCTTGCCGCGCTGAAAATAACATTCAGACGGTCGGCGAAGACCAAGCAGCGCGCAGCCGCGCGAAACACTGGATTCGTGTGGAACGATACTATGAAGGCGAGTTTCCCGACGTAAAAGTAAAATTCCAGCCAGTCCTTTGCCAGCAGTGCGACGCTGCGCCGTGCGAGCCGGTCTGCCCAACGTTCGCCAGCTACCACACGGCCGAAGGATTGAATGGGCAGATTTATAACCGCTGCATCGGCACCCGCTACTGCGCGAACGCCTGTCCGTACAATGTCCGCTTCTTCAACTTTTACAATCCGGTTTGGGACAAGCCACTCCATCTGCAACTGAATCCGGATGTTTCGGTGCGCTCGGTTGGCGTGATGGAAAAGTGCACATTCTGCGTGCAGCGCATCAAAGCCGCGGAAGTCCAGGCCGAGGCCGAAAAACGACCACTCAAAGATGGCGAAATTAGGCCCGCCTGTGTGCAGTCTTGTCCCCCCACCGCTTTAGTTTTCGGCGATCTCAACGATCCAGAAAGTGAAGCGTCCGGGCTTGCCAATTCTCGGCGCTCGACAAAGTTGCTCGAAGAACTCGGCACGCGGCCCAAGGTCACTTACCTCCAACGGGATTCCTGGCATGCGAGCGAAAACGCCTGAGCAAATCACCGAAGATCTGCTGCGTCCGCTCCGAGGCATGTCAGGACGCTACGCTCTGGGTGCCGCATTGCTGGCCGGCGTGGCCGTGGCGGCGTTCTGCGCGTTTTTCTATCAGGTGTACGCAGGCTTAGGCGTGTCCGGCCTGCGCTGGCCCGTGTTTTGGGGTTTCTACATCACCAATTTCGTTTTCTGGATCGGGCTCAGCCATGCCGGCACGCTGATTTCGGCGATCCTCCGGCTGGCCAATGCCACTTGGCGGAGGCCAGTGACGCGATGCGCCGAGGTGATCACGGTTTTCGCGCTGACCATTGGCGCCACATTCCCGATCGTCCATTTGGGACGGCCATGGCTGGCCTTCTGGCTATTTCCCTATCCCAGTGAGCGCGGTATCTGGCCGAATATTCGCTCGCCATTGCTGTGGGACTTTTTCGCCATTAACACTTATTTGCTCAGTAGCGTGACGTTTCTTCTGCTCCCCATGATCCCGGATATGGCTTTAGTTCGCGATCGTGCGACTGGTGGGAAACAGAAGATCTATACCGTTCTGTCGCTCGGCTGGAGGGGCACTCCGAAACAATGGCATCGACTTGAAACCGCCATGCACATCATGGCCATTGCCGTGATTCCCGTAGCGGTTTCCGTTCACAGCATCGTGTCCTGGGACTTTGCCATGGCGCCTGTGCCCATGTGGCACTCTACGATTTTCGCGCCTTATTTCGTTGCGGGCGCGATCTTCAGCGGAATTGCCGCGCTAATTTTGGCCATGGCGCTGCTGCGAAAGTTCTTGCATTTGGAGGCATATCTGCTGCCGGTTCACTTCGAGAATTTGGGCAAGCTGCTCCTGGTGATGAGCCTGCTCTGGTTCTATTTTGTCTTCTCCGAGCGGCTCACTACGTGGTACGGCAACCAAACAGGCGAAATGCCCGTCTTTTGGACAACCCAGCATGGCTCCTACGCGCCTTTGTTTTGGGCCATGGTCTTCTGCAATTTCCTGATCCCGGTGCCGATTCTCGCCGTTCGCAAATTGCGGACCATCACCGGCACCGCGATCGCTTCCTTCACCGTGGTAGTGGGCATGTGGCTCGAACGGTTCCTGATCATAGTGCCCTCTCTTTCTCACAAATATCTGACTTACAGCTGGGGAATATATCGCCCGACGTGGGTAGAGATCACCATTACGGCCGGCACGTTTTGCGCGATGGGGCTGCTTTATATGATTTTCTCCAAAGTCGTTCCGATTATTTCGATATGGGAGTTGAAGGCGGGCTTGCGCCAGCAAGCGCATAGTGAGCGCATCCTCGCCGCAGAGCGGGGCATGCATGCTCTCAACCGCGCAGGCATTAGTCCCAAACGGATCATCGTCATGTCCGAGGAGCCTTTCGACGGATACTCCTTCAGCGAAATGGACGGGGCCACGCCGATGCCGTGGATCGCAGTGATCGGAGGCGCAGTCGGCGGCACTCTTGGGTTCCTGCTTGCTCGGCTAACGCAGGAAGCTTATCCATATCCGCTCATTACCGGAGGCATGCCGCTTCTGGCCGCTTGGCCCACCGGCATTGTCACCTACGAGCTCACCATGCTGGGAGCGGTTCTGGCTACGATTGTGACCCTACTCATTTCGACGAAGCTCCCCAATTGGAAACCCAAGCTGTCTGATCCGGAAATCTCACAAGGCAAGATTCTGCTCGGTGTGCTCGATCCCTCTGACGCGGCTCGCGCGGAGATCCCAAGCCGCCTACGTGAAGCGGGTGCCGAAAAAGTAAAAATCGCAGGCCCCTTCTAGGGCCTTGGTTGGAAACAACGATAGGTTAGATCACGGATTCTTCCTTCTTGTCGACCTTTACCCACGAACCAGCAAAGTGAGCGCCGTCACAAAGGGCCGTGACTCTGCTCACAGAAGGTTTCTCAGGCGTTCGCTACTTTAAGCGCGTCGTTTCAAATCAATTCTGAATCTGGTCGACGGATTGCCAATCGGCGTTCGGAGAAGTTTTGCTCCGCGAAATTGACACGAGGGAGGGCAGGCGATGAGGAAAGTTATGCGAACGAAGTGGATCCAGGTCGTCGTTACCGGCGCGGTTTTGATTGTGCCGTTTTTGATCACAGGCGTCCGGCCGCCCAGCGCGCGCGCCGTCCCCAGCTATTCGCGCCAGACCGGCTTCCCTTGCAGATCGTGCCACACCACGCCGCCCGAGCTCACACCGCTCGGCCGCCAATTCAAACTGAACGGCTATACCATCACCGGTATGCCCGTAATAACCGCCGAGAAGGCGCCCCGAACCGCCGGTTTCAATCTGTTGCAAACTCTGCCTCTCTCTGTCTTTTTCGAGACGTCCTACACCCAAACGAATAAGGTCCAACCCGGCACTCAAAACGGCAGCTTCGAGTTCCCTCAGGATGTCTCGCTATTTGTCGCCGGTGCCTGGGGCTATCACATCGGAAGCTTCGTGCAGTTTACCTACGACACTCAGGACGATCACTTCAGTTGGGATCAAACCGATATTCGTTATGCGAATTCAAGAAAGAGCTTCCTCGGCAAGAGCCTGGTGTACGGTCTCAATCTCAACAACACGCCGGGCGTCGAGGACCTCTGGCATACCACGCCTGCCTGGGGCTTCCCCTTCATCGCTCCCGATCAAGGGCCCTCGCCGGCAGCCTCCACGGTGATTGACGGCACGCTCGCGCAGGACGTTGCCGGATTCGGAGCGTATGGCATGTGGAACGACCATCTCTACTTCGATTTCACCGGATACCGCTCTCTGCACAAAGGCTCCCCGCAACCGAATGCGAACGGCAATGGTGCGGCTTTTAATATCCACGGGCTCGCTCCCTATTGGCGCGGTGCCTGGCAAGAGTCTTGGACGAATAACTACTTGATGGTGGGCACATACGGGCTGTTCATGAAATCGACCCCAAGCGATGTCGTCGGTCCGATCAATGGGAACGGTAATACGGTTGAGGACAATTACACGGATGTCGCGGCCGATTTCCAATACGACCGCACGCTTCCAAAGTTCCATAATGATATTCTCTCTGTGCGTGGCACTTACATCCACGAGAACTCTTCGTTGAATGCGACGCATCTGCTTGGATTGGCGGACGTTGTCCCCCACCACCTGAATACGGTGAAAGCCAATGTCGAATACCATTTCGGCAACCGCTACAGCGGCGCCTTCGGATGGTTCAACACCACGGGCACCCGTGATTTAACGCTGTACGGGTCGGCGGATCCGGTAAACGGCAACGCCAATGGGAGTCCAGCCGGTAGCGGCTATATCGTGAACTTGTCCTGGTGGCCTGTGCAGAACATAGATCTCGCTGCGCAGTACACTGGCTACTTCAAGTTCAACGGGGCCTCGACGAATTATGCAGGTTCGGGTCGAAACGCGTCCGACAACAATACGCTCTACATACTGGCGCGGTTCGTTTTTTGAGAAACGAAGAATGAGGCGCAATTCGGAAATTATCTCGGCTAAGCAGTGCCACGAACTGGGCCCGCTCCCCTGCGCAAGCCCAGTTCGTGGATCAAAGACTCGGCTACGCAGTGTTTTTGGGTCTCGCATTGGGCGCATCGAAAAGGAGCGAGGAGACGAAACCATGAGCTTCAAACTTGTGATCGCAACGATGGCGGCAACAGCACTCCTAGCGAGTTTTGGCATCCGTCTCATGGCGCGCCCCGCGGACACGGGAAGCATTTCTGGACAGGTGAACTTTCAAGGCAAGCCGCCTGCCTTGCGCCCGATCAACATGGACAAAGATCCGGTGTGTGCGTCGGAAGCGGACACTTCCACGTTGCCCGAAGACGGGCGGGTGAATTCCAATGGCACGCTGCCGAATGCCTTTGTTTACATCTCCAAGGGCTCAGCCAACCTAAACATGCCTGCGCCGCCCAACTCCGTGACACTGACCCAGAAGGGTTGCATGTTCGAGCCGCATGTGCTCGGAATCATGGTGGGACAGCCCTTGCAAGTCGTGACGGATGACCCCACGACTCACAATATTCACATCACGGCAAAAGATGCCAACCGTGATTGGAACGTTACCCAGCAGCCTGGAACTCCCTCAATCACCACGAAACTCACACACCCCGCTATCATGGTTCCCGTGCACTGCAACATCCATCCTTGGATGGAGGCTTACATCGGAGTGGTGACCAATCCGTACTACGCCGTCACCGGTGGCGATGGAGCCTTCCTGCTCAAAAGCGTGCCGCCCGGCGAATATACGCTTTCGATCTGGACCGCAACCTTTGGAACGCAAGAGCGCAGTGTAACGGTTCGCGCGGGCGAATCAGTCAAAGTAGACTTCACCTTCGCGGGCCAATAATTGATGCTCACCAGCGATCCTTGGGAAGAACTAAAGCGCGCGTAAGCACTCAGATGGGAGTGAATTCGCCACCAGCGATCATCTTTTCGCTGAGGGCACGAGCCTGCTGAAACTGGCCGCGGATCTCAGGAGGGCCATCTACCGGCAATTCGTTGAGTATGCGGGATAGCTCCTCGTCGAAAATCTGGGTGATTCGTTCTGGGGTGTGGGAAACGGGATGGCCATTGTCATCCACGATTGGGTCCGCGTCGCGATGACGCATTCGTTGCGCGATCATCAGCCGGTAGATGCGGTCGGTTGCCAGGTCCTCCATATAGC
>Ga0306922_10006104_pt1 | contig 11529 bp, 22 predicted proteins | sample sta12Cox44000082_FD_203758 | JGI IMG/M metagenome (GOLD analysis project Ga0306922, IMG submission 203758) | Lab enrichment of tropical soil microbial communities from Luquillo Experimental Forest, Puerto Rico - statoxic.12C.oxic.44.000.082 (v2)... | ecosystem: Environmental > Terrestrial >... | reverse complement strand
TCCTCGCCGATCCGGTCGACCCAGGCCTCGCCATACAGCAGCAGCGGCCGAGCGTTCCGCAACTCCTCGAGGAGCGCGCGAAACGCGGCACCCTCGAGCAAGAGCTCGGACAGCAGGGCGGCGAGCTCTGGCACCTCGCACGGCAGCATCGCGCGCACGCTGGCGGCGAGCTCTTGCTCGGCGCTTGTGACGAGCAGCGGCTCGCGGTCGACCAGGCGGCGCGCTCGCTCGACGAGCTCGTCGGCGATCGGATAGCCGGACGCCTCGAGCTCGCGCGCGACCGCGGCGAGCTCGATCGGCCACGTGCGTGCGTTCGTGCGGCGACTCATGGGCTCGGATTGTCGACGCGCGAGTTATCGGCGATCGCGCGTGCAATGTCGCACGCTCTTTTTCCGGGTCGCGGCGCAGATCCGCGAGCGTAGCGGATAGCGTGCGCGCCCATGTCGAATCACAACCCTAAGGACAGTGTTCCTTTGGTCCCCTCGAGCGCCGCTGTCGGCTCGCTCGAGGAGCTCGTCGACGACTGCGCCGCGCTGTCGGCCAAGGTGGCGCGGCAGCTTTCAACGCCTGGCGCGCTACTGCTGCCAGCACCGGCGCGCGAGTGCATCCGCGAGCTCGCGCATCTGGTCACACGCATCGCGGTCGAGGTGAAGCAATGCCCCTGCAAGCGTTCCAATCCGTGAAGGTCAAGACCGGCGACCAGGCCGGCCGCGCCGGTCACGTCACCAACGGCGACAGCGATGCCGCGATCGCGGTCGAGCTCGACGCCGACGAGCAGCACGCGACGACGGTCGCGACGTTCGCGATCGGCGACCTCGAGGTGCTCTGACCATGCCGCGCCCGAAGAACCCGAAAGCCGGGCGCGGTCCCTGTCCCAACTGCAGCACGCCTGTGCTGTTCCGCTCCTCGCCGAGCTCCGGTCGCATCTCGTTCACGTGCGACGAGTGCGACTCGGCGGGCTATGCGGACCCGGACAGCGCGGCGGCGAAAAAGTGGCGCGCGTCGTTTGTCTCGAGTGAGTCGGCACCCTCGTCGACGAGCTCGAGCGAACCGACGCCGGCGAGCTCGCCTGCGCCATCGGCGCCGGCGCCTCGAGCAGCTGCTCGAGCACCGGCGCCGGCCTTCGGGCTCGAGCAGCTGTGAGCGACGAGCTCGAGCAGCTCGCGACCGCGGCCGACCAGGCCGACCAGGCCGCGACAGCACCAGGCGGCGCGACCGGCGCCGCGCCTGGCGCTGCGCCTGGCGCTGCAGCTGCGCCGCCAGGACCGAGCGCGAATCTCGCCGCGATCGTGTTCCTGCTGTCGACGTTTCGCACCGTCGCAGGCCTCGTGCTCGGCGTGCAGTCGCTCGCGATCACGCTCGACGATGCCAAGGTGCAGGCCTGCGCCGACGTGCTCGCGCCGGTCGCCGATAAGCACGGGTTGCACCTCGAGGCGATGCTCGGCGGTCCTGAGGGCGCCGCGATCATGGTCGCCGGTCCGATCCTGTGGGAAGCAGCGCGACAGCTGCACCTCGAGCTCAAGGCGAAGCGCGCGAAGCCTGTCGCGCCGGCGCCGGCGACGAGCTCGAGCGACCAGGCCGACGCGGGCGCGCTCGCCGGCGCGTGAGCGCAAAGCCTCTCATCGTCGCCGCGCTCGGCGCGCGCGGCACTGGCAAATCCGCCTACGTGAAACAGCGGCTCGAGCAGCTGCGACCCGCGCGCCTGGCTGTGTGGGACCTCATGCAAGAGTACGGCGACGTTCCGTCGACGTCGAAGCTCGGCGACGCGATTCGCGCGATGCGCGCGCGTCGCTTCGCGGTCGCGTTTCAACCATCGCGCGACGATGCGACGCGAGCTCGGCAGTTCGATACGTGGTGCCGCGCTGTGCTGCTCGCCGGCGACGTGCTCGCGATCGTCGAGGAGCTCCGATTCGTCACGACGGCATCGCACGCGCCGGGACCCTGGCGCGAAATGACGCTGCTCGGTCGACACGATCGGCACCGCGTCTCGATCATCGGCACGTCGCAGCGGCCGGCGCACATCGACAAAGACTTTCTCGGGAACGCTGACGTCATCCACTGCGGGCGCCTCACCGCGCGCGCCGATGCGCGCGTCGCGGCCGAGGTGCTCGGCGTCGACTTTCGCGACGTGCTCGCGCTGCCTGACCTCGCCTACATCGAGCGCGCCTCGAGCTCGAGCACAGCGTCACGCGGCACGCTGAAATTTCGCGCCGCTCGTCCTGCAGCTGCGCGCGCGCGCCCCGTGTCCTTAGTACCGCGTACTAAAGAACCGCGAGCACACGTCGACGCCGAGCGCGATCACAGTCCGCCCCGTTTTTCGCTCGAGGCACTGTCGCCGACGAGCTCGCAACCGGAGTAGCAGATGGACAGCGCAGCACTCATGAAGCTCGGCATGGCCGCGGCGATCACGTTCGGCGTCTACAAGTTTTCGAAGAACGCGGCGGTCAAGGCCGCGGCGCTCGGCGTGCTCGGCACCGTCGTCGCGAAGCAGATTCCCTACGTGAAGGACGCGCTCGCCTGATCGGCTCGAGCTCGAGCAGCTGCTCGAGCTCGTCGAGCTCGTCGTCGAGCTCGAGCTCGCACCGCAACACCGCAACACCCTCGAGGAGCGCGCCAAGTGGCAGCACAAATCCTGCAGCTGAATCCCTTTCAAAACGTCGTCGCTTCGGGCGTCGCGATTTGCGACCTCCGCTCGCTGTTCGGCTACACCATCGAGCGGCTGATCTTGCAGCTCGGCGGCGGCGCGCTCACGAAGGCGATGCTCACGTCGATCCAGCTGAAGGCGAACGGAAAGGTCATCTGGGACAGCACCGGCAGCGCGGCCGACGCGCGCCAGCAGTACCGCGGCATCACGGCGAACGCCGCGTTCCTCACGATCGACTTTCTCGAGCTCCGCGCCCGTGCGAAGAACGGCCTCGTCGGCGGCTCGCTCGATACCACGCTCGGCATCAAAGACTTGCGGCTCGAGGTGACGATCGCCGGCGCGACGACGCCGAGCCTCAACGGCTATGCCGAAGTGTCGACGCCTCAGGTCGGTCCGGAGTTTCAGTATCTGCGCCCGCTCATCGCGCGCGTGCATCGCCTGACGCAGACCATCGGCGCCGCGGGCACGTTCCCTCTCGTCGTTCCGCACCTCGATCCGAACAGCGGCGGCTCGATCTTCAAGCGCATCGCGATTTTCTCGAGCAACTGCACCGGGGTCCGCGTCGAGCGCAACGGCATCCGCGAATACGACCTCGCGTCGGCCGCGGCGAACAACTACAACCAGACCGAATACGCGAAGGCGACGCAGGCCGGGCTGTGGATGTGCGATTTCGTCGTCGACAACGTGTTCGAAGATCGCGTGCTCGACACGCGACCCGGCGCGAAGTGCGCAACGGCGCAAGTGTTCGGCACGTTCTCGGCCGGCGAAACCATCACGATCGAAAGCGAAGTGCTCGAGCCGCTCGACGTCTACTGATCGACGCGCACCGACCAGGCGCGCGCACACATCAACGACTTCGGAGCTCTGAATGGCAGCACTTCTCCCCGATGGCACCGCGAGCGCGAACGCTGACGCGGTGCGGCAGTCGGCGCTTTCCTCGTTCTTCTACAGCGCCGGCAATCTGCTCGCGGGCATGGACAACGCCTCGCGCATGGGCAACGTGCAGAACGACGCGAGCGGCACCGGTGGACCCGACCTCCTCGGCTACGGCACCGCGAACGGCGTCGACGTCGGCATCGGCGCCAATGGCGAGGTGTACGTGCGCGGCAACGTCGGCCAGGTCGGCACGCAAGACCAGGTGGCGAACAGCGGCCAGGCCGCGAAGCCGGCCGCAATCTCGCCGCTCGCGCTGCTGCTCATCGTCGGCGCCGCTGTCCTGCTGCTGAAGTAGGGGCGCCGCGATGGCGCTCGTCTGGGGGCCGACCGGGATCACCGGCGAGAGCGGCGAAATCTGGGGCATGGTCGAGGCGCCGACGCCGGCGCCGGCGCCGGCCGCGCCGACGTTCTCGCCGCTCGTTTCCGCGTTCCTGCAGCTGCTCACGCCTGGCAAGCTCGCGAGCGATCAAGTCTGGTCGCCCGACGTGCAATCGCTCGTCGACGGTCCGAGCGTGTGGCACGCGGCAACGTACACCGCAACGAGCGGCGCGGCGAAGGGCTCGACGCTCACCGACGACCTCGGCGCCTACGTCACGAACAACGACGGCACGCACGCGCTGGAGGGCGGCACGTCGGGCATCGTCGCGACCGACCAGGCCGGATACGACGCCTACCAATCGAGCCTTGCGAAGAAACTCGGCCTCGATCCCTCGGCGCACTATCTGCTCGGCTCGCAGTCGCTCGCGGGCGGCATCAACGAGAGCGACGTCTATCGCGTCGACTCGACCGGCCTCACGCGCGTCGCGTCGAATCAATGGAAGCCGCAGAGCTCCTGGGTGAGTTTCTGGCGACCGGCGCTCGAGGGCTCGGCCGCTGTCGTCGGCGCATCGTTCGGCCTGGCCGCAGCTGCAGGCGCGATCGGCGCCGGCGCTGCGACGGCAGCGGTCGACGCTGCGCCGGCGACGCTCACCGATGGCGCTTTCCTCGGCGAGAACGTCGCGAGCGGCGTCGGCGCATGGGATGCCGCTGCGACCTCGGCCGGGCTCACGTTGACGACGCCGGCCGCGGCGCTCGCGACCGCGCCGACGCTCACCGATGGCGCTTTCCTCGGCGAAAACGTCGCGAGCGGCGTCCCGACGTGGGACGCGGCGGCGAGCTCGGCCGGGCTCACGCTCACCACGCCGGCCGCGGCGCTGCCTTCGGTCGACTCGTCGATCGCGAGCTCGCTGACGTCGGCGGCGAGCTCGACCGCGGCGCCGGCGAGCTCGAGCGCGCTGCCGACGCTCGGCCAGGCCGCAGGCGCCGCGAGCTCGCTCGTCGGCTTGGCGAAGCAAATCGGCATCCTGCCGACGCCGAGCTCGCCGAGCGCGGCGCAGCTGGCGGCGGCGAACCAGGCGCACACCGCGGCATCGCAGCGCGGCGCGCTGCTCCTCGTCGGCGCGCTCGTCGCCGGCGCTCTCCTCCTCCGAAAGAAAGGCGCGCTGTGAGCGGCATTTATGACTTGACGCTCGCGCCTGGCGCGGCGGGCAACATCGCAGTGCAAGGCGCGCTCGCGAAAGTCTCGAGCGCGCCCGCGGGCGCTGTGACGTTGAAGCTCGACGCCGGCGAGTCGTTCACGCTGCTCGAGGGGCAGGGCGTTCGCTTGCCCGACGGCAAACACTTCCGTGACGTGCAAGTCGTCAATCGCGCGGCGACGTCGCAAACGGTGAGCGTGTTCGTCGGCGATTCGCGTTTCGAAGACACGCGCATCACTGGCGTCGTCTCGATCGTCGACGCGGGCAAGGCGCGCACGATCGCCGGGCAAGCGTTTCTCGGAAGGACGGGCATCGGCGTCGGCGCGGCGACGTTCGCCGCGACCGGGCTGTGGAACCCTGCCGCGTCGCCGACGCGCGCCGTAATCGAAGTGGTTACGGCATCGTGCTCGGTGGCCGGAAATCTCTATGTCGTGCTCGTCAATTCCGCGCTGACGCTCGGCTCGGCCGCCAACTCGAAAAAGGGCGGCGGCTCCGTATCGACGGCGCTAATGCAAACGGGATCGAATGCCGCAGTCGGCGCGCTCGATCCGGGCGGCGAATTGCTGCAGCTTGCCAACGCGATCAGCACGCCGGTTTCGTACACGTTCAAAGAGCCTGTCGTCCTGCCTCCGGGCTGGGGTCTGCGCGTCGTCTCCGATAACTTCAACAGTCCGACCCTCAGCTCGACCTTCGAGTTTTTCGAGGAAGCGAACACGTAAGGCGATGCTGTGCGCGTCAACACGTGGACCCTCGGCAGCGTCGTCACCGTTTGCGCGCTGCTCGCTCTTGCGAATCGCCGCGACGATGTTCTCGCGTGGCTCGGCATCGGCAACACGGTCACGCTCGACGACGGTAGCGACGAGCTCGGCCAGGGTGGCGGGTTACTCGAGCTCTCGCTCGCTGCTCTCGACCCTGCGACCTATCTTTCGGGCTCGAGCTCGAGCGGCGACGCGATCGTGAGCGACTCGAGCTCGACCTATGACGTCGCGCCGCAGACGCAGGCCGACGCGAACCGCGCCGCGTTCCTACAGATGATTCGCGCGAGCGAAGGGACGAGCGGACCGGACGGCTATCGCACGCTGTTCGGCTATCGCACGTTCTCATCGTTCGCCGATCACCCTCGCACCGCTGTGCAATTCACGTCGGGCGGAAGGACGCTGTGGACGACCGCGGCCGGCGCCTATCAACTCATGGCCGTCTCGCCGATCCCGAGCGGCGGCTCGACCAAGGTCGACACGTGGGATCGCCTGCAGCGCAAATTGCAGCTGCCCGACTTCACACCGGCATCGCAGGACGCGGCGGCGCTCGAGCTCGTCGACGAGTGCGGCGCGCTCGGCAACGTCGACGCCGGCGAGCTCGACGTCGCAGTGTCGAAGTGTCGGCGCGTATGGGCGTCGCTGCCTGGCGCCGGCTACGGGCAACCCGAGCGAAGCATCGAAACGCTGCGCGCGGCATTCGTCAACGCTGGCGGCACGCTCGCCGCATAGGAGCTCTCGACGTGAAAGCACTCCCCCTCGTCGCGATCGGCGCTGTCGCGCTGCTCGTCATGCAACGCGCAAAGGCCGCGGCCACGCCCCCCGCGACGGTCGCGAAAAAGACGGCCGACTACTTCACGCCGACCGACATTGCCGCGAGCCTCGGCGGGCTCATCGTCGGCTTGACGAAGGGGATCGCGACCGCGCCCCCTGTCGGTCCCTCCTACGTGTCGCCGAACATGCCCGCATTGACCGGCGACGTCGCCGGCGACGCTTCGGCCTGGCTGTCGAATCTCGACAAGAACACGCCGACGTTGCTCGGTGCCGGATGGTCCGCGCCGGCGCCGTCGTTCACGTCGGGGAACACCGCGAGCCGCTACTCGAGCACCGTCGACACGGTTGCCGCGGCGCCGGTCTATTCGCAGGGCGACGATTTCACGCTCAACCCGTTCGCGTTCGCGGCACCGTGAGCGCAAGCGTCAGCGTTCCGGCGACGGCGATCGTCGTACTCGTTGCGGGCGTCGCAGCTGCGCTCTACGTGTGGAAAAAGGGCGGCGTCGCGCAAGCGGCGAGCTCGATCGGCGCGGCCGCGGTCAACGTCGCCGGCGCTGCGGCGTCGGGCGCTGTCGGCGCGATCGGCTCGAGCGTCGGCCTGCCGACACCGGACCAGACGACGACCGATCCCAAGGTGGCGCGATACCTCGTCGACCGCGCGGGCTGGCTGTTCGCGTCGAAATGGTCGAGCGCCGGCGCGCTGTTCACTGCTGCATCGATGAACGTCGGCAGCGGCACGCCTCCCCCTGCAGGCGGACCGATCGCGGCCGCGTTGCCGGCGCTGACGACGGGCGACTTCACGCGCACCGATCACGACACGTCGCCGGCCGATCCGGCCGCCGCGTTCGCGCAAGCGACGAGCGACGCCTGGCCCGACCTCCAGGGGTTCGGCTCGATCACGGGTCCGATGTGATGCCGCGGCGTCGCCTCACTGCGCGCGAGCGCGCGAAACGTCGCTGGCAGCACGCGATCGCACCAGGCACGCGCGGCGCGACGTCGCTGAACACGCCCGACGAGCTGGCCGAGCTCGAGCAGCGCGGCGCGTTCGCATCGTTCGGCGGTCCGCCCGTTCCGCGACCAGGCGCACGCCGACGCTGACGGCCGCGATCGCGGCACCGAGATCCACGACAGGGAAAAAGGCCTTATGAATCAACGCTCTGTTTTGAATTACTCGCACGCCCCGGGTTTTTGCAGTCTGGCGCTGCAATGAGTCTCTCGCTCCCCTTCGATGGCGTCGCGTCGCTCGTTCGCGACCTGATCGATCGCTTCGTACCGGACCCCGCGGCGAAGCTCGCCGCGACGCAACACGCGCTAGACGTGCAGGCGCAGCTGGCGCAGCAAGGCACGTTCGCCGAGCGCGCCGACGCGGCAGCGACGGCCGGCCAAGTCGCGGTCGACCAGGCCGAGGCGGCGAGCTCCGATCCGCTGCAGCACTGGCGCGGCGGGCTCGGGTGGGTTTGCACGTTCGCCTACGGGTGGAATTTCGTCCTGCAACCGCTCTGCCTGGCCGCAGCTGCGATCGCCGGCCGCACCGTGCAGCTGCCGGCGCTCGAGCTCGCGCCGCTCGCGACTCTCACGCTCGGGATGCTCGGGCTCGGTGGCTTGCACGTCGCCGAGCGCATCAAAGGGGCAGCGTGACGCTGCTCGATCAATTGCGCGAGTGGCGTGAGCTCCTCGCAGGCCTCGGCGTCGGCGCTGTGACAGCTGCCGGCGCTGTGCTCGGCGTGCGTCGCCTGCAATCGCGCGAGCGCCTGCAGGCGACGCGCGATCGCGTCGAGTCGACGTTTACCGTCGAGCTCGCCAACGAGCGCGCGTCAGCTGTGCTCGACGTGCGCCAGGCATTGAACGAGCGCGCCGAGCTCCTCGCCGCGAACGCGCGATTGCAGGCGCTCGCGACGCACCAGGCCGGCGAGCTCGAGCGCCAGGCGCGCGCGTTCGCATCCTGGCGGCGCCTCGTGCTGCGCCACGATCCGAAGGCCGCGGAATGGTTGCCGAGCTCGATCATCGGGCTCGACCAGGCGCCGCCGGCGAGCTCGAGCTCGAGCAGCTGACGGCTATGCCGCGAGCGACTCGCCGACGCGACGCGCCGCGATGCGAAGGCGCTTCACGTGCTGCGCGAACGAGTGCAGCGTCGCGCGCTCCTCACCCTGCAGGCGCTCGATCGTCACCGCGAGCAGGACGTCGCCCGCGTGCTCGATCGCCTGGCGCTCCTCGAGGAACCGACCAAGGCGCACCGCGAAGCGTGGCGACATCAAGCCGCGCCGCGCGTCCGCGAGCATCTGCGGCGCTAGCTGCAGCTGTCGCGCGAGCTCGGCGTCGCTCATCCCGCGATCGCCTGCAGCTGCCTTCGCGTCGGCCAGAAAGCGTGCGATGCACGCGCTCGCGACCCTTTTCGCCATGCGCCAGATTTTCGCATGGTGAGGTTTTCCGGGTCGGTATCATGGACCCCCACCTATGCAGAATCTCGACCGCACCGAAACTCGCCGCGACGCGCCTTTGTGGCACGTCGAGCTCGGAGTCGAGGGCCACGCCTGGCGGCACGCCTGGCGCGGCTGTGCGCGCGACTCGATCGCCGCTGTCGACCAGGCGCGCGAGTCGCTCCTCGGTCCTGTGCCTGGCGAAGCCGCGGCGGCGATCCGCGTGCGTGTGCTCGAGTGTGCTGCCCAGGTCGCGGCGTGAGCGGCAAGCGTCAGAGCGAACGCACGCGACTGCGGCACCAGCTGCAGGAGCGCATCGCGCGCGACGAGTCGCCGGCGCGGCAGACCGCGGCCGAGGAGGGCGCGGCGCGGCGCGAGGTGTTTGCATCCCCCGACATGCAAACACGCCGACGCCGAGCGAGCTCGCCGGCGCCGGCCGCGGCCGAGCGCGACCCGCGACAGCTGCAGCTGCCGGAGCTCTAGGCGATGCTCGTCGACGAACCCTCAGGCCTGCGACGCGAGCCGCTCGAGCTCGAGCGCGAGCCGCGCACGCTGCCGCGCCTGGCGATGCCGCGACCCTGCGCCGACGCGCTCGAGCTCCTCGCGCGCGCCGCGCGCCGGCAGCTGCGCCGGCAGTACGCGGCCGATCCGGTCCCCCTGACCGACTTCGGCGAGGCGTGAGGGATGACGCTCCGCACCGCACGCCGATCCCCTCGCGTGCGGAGTCGTCGCTGTGCCTGGCGGGCGCATGACGGTGCTCGCGTTCGCAGCTGCCGCGATCGCGGCGCTCGGCTCGCCTGGCGATCCGGTCGCGGCGCTCGAGGGCCGCACCGTCGAGCTCGGCGGCATCTGCTACCGGATCACGGCGCTCGACGTCGGACCAGGGCAGCGCCCCTATGCGTGGCTCGTCGCGGTCGAAATGCCGCGCGGCGTGCGGCACGACCCGCTCGCGATCGTCGACCAGGCGCCGCCATGTTCGACACGTTGACGCCGACGCCTAGCGAGCTCGCCGCGCTCGACCAGGCCGAGCCGCGGCCGACGCTCGAGCAGCTGCGCGCGCGCGTGCTGCACCTCAAGCGGCACCAGGCGCGAAACGTCGAGGCGCTCGAGCGCGAGACAGGCGTCGCCGCGTGCATCCGGCGCGCGCGCATCCTCGAGGGCCTCGCGGCGCTCGAGCTCGCGGTCGCCGAGCTCCAGGCGCATCCGGAGTGGCGCCCGTGAGACAGACGCGCACGACGGCTCTCTCGCGGCACCGCGCGCCGTCGTTCGCGCTCGTCGCAGGCCTCGAGCTCCTGCAGCTGCGCAAGCTCCCCTCGTTCGCGCGCGCCGTGTTCCTCGAGCTCGTCGCGCTGGCCGCACCGGACGGCAGCGTGTGGACGTCCTATGCACAGCTGGCGGCGCTGCTCGACTTCGACCAGGCGCCAGGCGCGCACACCGAGCCGCGGCCGACGCAGCGGCGCCTGCGCACCGCGCTCGAGGCGCTCGCCGACGTCGACTTGATTCGGCTCGATCGACGTCGCAACCGCAGTGCGAAGGCGCTTTTTTTTCAGCTGTCGCCGCGCCAGGGCATAGCCTCGCCCGCGAATAGGAGCGACACGAGGAGCGACAGACGTCGACCGGCCGGAAAGCAAGCACCGGCGCGGGTTTTGCCGCTGCCGACCCCTGAGGAGCGACAGACGGAGCGACAAGGGATTCAAGAGAGAGAAACACCCCCTAGTCCCCCACTGTCCACAGCGACGAAGGCCGAGGCGCTCGAGCAGCTGCGACAGCTGCAAGAACGCATGGCGGAGCGAGCCGCGCAGGCACATCAAGTGCGCCCCCCAAGGGGCGCGAAATGAACGCGCGCTGACGCGCGCGCACGCCCCCCGGCCGAGCCGCTCGCTTCGCTCGAGCAGCTGCAGCGCGAACGCGACGGCCGCGAACACGTCTTGATAGGGGAGGGGCGCGATCGCTCGAGCGTCAACCGACCGAGGAGCACGGCACCGACGCGCCAGATCAACGCAGGCGCGACGATCGACCAGGCGCGAGGGGCATCGGCCGCACCCCCTCGGAAAAATCGCCTGTAGGGCCGCTATTCGCGTCGAGCGACGAGCACGCGCAGCACGGCGGCGAGCTCGACCTCGAGCCGCGACGCGAGCAGCGGCTCGGCCTCGAGCTCGGCGAGCACTCGGCCTCGGACGTTCGCGAGCACTCGGCCGCGCCCCTCGAGCTCGAGCAGCACCTCGCGCACCAGGCCGACGAGCTCGAGCTCGCGGCCGGCGAGTTTTCCGCTTTCGCGTGTGCTGTCGATCACGTTGTTTTCTCCGGTCGCGACGTCCGATCGCGAGCGTAGCGGATAGCGTGCGCGCCGTGTCGAATCACAACCCTAAGGACAGTGTTCCGATGGTTCCCTCGAGCGCCGCTGTCGGCTCGCTCGAGGAGCTCGTCGACGACTGCGCCGCGCTGTCGGCCAAGGTGGCGCGGCAGCTTTCAACGCCTGGCGCGCTACT
>Ga0306922_10006102_pt1 | contig 11530 bp, 7 predicted proteins | sample sta12Cox44000082_FD_203758 | JGI IMG/M metagenome (GOLD analysis project Ga0306922, IMG submission 203758) | Lab enrichment of tropical soil microbial communities from Luquillo Experimental Forest, Puerto Rico - statoxic.12C.oxic.44.000.082 (v2)... | ecosystem: Environmental > Terrestrial > Soil... | reverse complement strand
CCGGCTTGCGGATGTGCGTGGTGGGGATGTCGATGGCCGGGAACGTCTTGTAGCGCTGGGCGGACATGAACGCGCGCCAGCCGCGCTCGAACTCCGGCCAGCCCACGCCCGCTGCGGTGGCGACCGCGACGCGCGCGTCGTCGCCGGCGGCGACGCGCTTGATGGCCTCGCGCAGCGCCGGCATCCCCCCTTTGTCGTGGAGGTAGGCGACCGCGTTCTCGACCTCGGCGAAGGCGAGCGTCGCGTCCTCGGCCGAGGGGAGCTTGGCCATCGACGGGTGCATGGCCTCGAAGGTGATGAGCCGGCCGGAGCGCAGCGCCTTGGCGAGGAGGTGCTCCATGGGCGGCGCGATGCGCCCGCCAGGCGGCTCGCGCCAGCGCCGCTCGAGGAACTTCGCCAGCCCCTCTTGCAGCCAGACCGGCGCCCGGTCGCCGGTCAGCATCGAGACCGCGTAGTGGACGAGCTCGTGGTTGATGGTGTCGAGCCACGGGTAGCCGTAGGCGAGCGCGCGCGGCGTCGTCACCATGAGGCGGGCCCACTTGCACAGAGCGATGGTGCCGGTGCGCGCCACCTCCGCCTGCGACAGCGACGTGACGGCGGCGAGGTCGGACGGCGAGCGATAGAGCTCGATCCGGATCGGCAGCTCGGGCTCGAAGCCGAGGTCGTCGTGGAGCGCGGCGTAGGCCGCCTCGGCCGTGTCGCGCGCGTAGGGGACGAGCACGGCGTCCTCGGGGGCGTAGCGGACCACGACGTGGCCGGAGCGCTCCTCGCGCAGATCCTTGACCGCGTCGCGGGCCTCGCGGGCGAGGCCCGCCAGCGAGCGGACGTCCTCGGCGAGCGCCGGGGCGGGCGGTCCCGCCTGGGCGGCGGTGGTCAAGGCGCGCACGGCGTCGTCGTAGTCGCCGCGCAGGAACTTCTGATAGCCCTCGAGGTACGCGGTCTCGGGCGCGTTCGGGGCCGCGCGTTTGAGCGTCGCCAGCGCCGCGTCCCCCTCGCCGAACCGCCAGCCGTCGTAGAGGGCGTTGATCTCGTGGGCGCGGACGGCGATCTCCGAGGCCTCCGGCACGGCGGGGGTCGCGGGGTGGGGGACCGCCGCTGCGCCGCCGGGGGCGAGGGCCAGAGCGGCGATGGCGAGCACGGCGGCGCGCGCGAAGGGCCGGTCCGTCATTTCACCAGCTCCTCGTAGTAGCGGCGGACCTCGTCGCGGAACCGCTCGGGGGCCTTCTCCTTCATGGCGTCGAGCAGCTCCTGGCGCCAGGCGCGCGGCGCGCTCGACTCGTCGGCCCCCGGGATGCGGACCGGCTCGTGGCGCTGCCGGCCGGTCCCCATGGACCGCTCCTGCATCGAGTCGCGCAGCTTGGAGAGTCGATCGGCGGCGTCGCGCTCGGCGGTGGCGGCGGCCTTCGATTGATCGCGGCGCAGGTCGTCGGCGGCCTGGCGCATGCGCGAGGCGGCCCCGCGCAGCTCGCCCTCCGCCTTCTCCATCCCCGGCATCTTCCCGAGGCGCCGCGCCGCCTCGTCGGCGACGTCGTCGGTCCGCTTGCCGATGGCGCCCTGCCGCTCGGATTGCGACCGCGCGGCCTCGCGCTCTTCCGGCGACAGCGTCTCGGACGGCCGCGGGAGGATCTTCCCGAGATCGTCGGCGATCTCCTGGGCCAGCGCCTGCGCCTCGCCCACCGCCTCGGCGCGCTTGTCGCGCTCCGGCTCGTTCGGGGCCCGGTGGGCGCGGCGCGCCTCGGCGAGCTCCGAGAGGTGCTCGCCGGCCCGGTCCAGGCTCGACGCCGCCCGCTCGGCCTCGTTCTTCGCCTCGGCGACGTCGTGCTCGCCGAGCAGCCGCCGCATCTGCTTGGCGCTGTCGCGGGCGCGGTCCACCTCCTCGGCGAGCGCACTCTCCGGATCGCCGGTCGGCACGCCCGCGAGTCGCTGACGGAGGCGCTCCACCTTCTCCGCCTCGCGCTTGACGAGCTCGTCGAGCTCCCCCTTGAGCCGCTTCTGCAGCTCCGCCTCCTGCTTGTCCGCCACCCCCTGGGTCTCCTTCTGGAGGGTGCGCTCGTCCCCCTCGATGTCGCCGATCTTCTTCATCAGATCGGCGACCACCCGGTTCTCCTGCGGGAAGCGCTCGGCGCCGAACCCCTCGAGGTTCTGGTCCAGCATCTTGCGCATGCTGCGGAGGTCGTCGCCGAGCTGGGCGAGCGCCTTCTCGAGGTCGGCCTCGTTCCCTTTCTCCAGCATCTCGTCGAGCTTGCGCGCCTTGTCGGCGAGCCCCTTCATGTCGGGGAGGTTGCGCCACTCCTCGGAGACGTCGTTGCGCGAGCGGACCTCGGCGATCTTCTGGGCGAGGTCCGCGATGCGCGCCCGGAGGTCGCGCAGCTCGCGCTCGAGCTCGAGGCGCAGGGCAGGGTCCTTGGTCTTCTTGTAGCGCTCGAGCAGATCCTGCAGCCGCTGGTGCGCGTCGGTCAGCTCCTTGCCGAGGCTGGCCAGGTCCTCGAGACGCTGCCGGCCGATCACGTCGTCGAGCGCGATCACGTCGTTCTCCAGCTCGCCGACGTGGCGGGCCTGTAGCGTGTCGAGGCGGGCCATCCCGCCCGACGTTGTCGGTCTCCCCTTGAGCGCGCCCAGCGCCTGCGCTTCCTCGCGCAACAGCTTCTCCAGACGATCGGCGATGCCTGCCAGCGTGGCGCGCAGCGCCTTGCCGAGGCTGCCGTTGCGCCGCTCCTCGTCGACGAGCTGCCCGAGCAGCGCGAGGTGAGACTCCTCGGCCTCGTGCACGGCGGCGTAGGCCGAGAGCCGCTCGGCGAGCGCCGCGTCCGCGCCGCCCGCCGCCGCGGCGCCGGTGTCCGCCGCGCCGTGCTCGAGCCGGTCGGCGAGATCGCCGATCAGCTTCTCGAGCAGCTCCCGCTGGCGATCGAGCCGGTCCTCCAGGCTCTCGTGCGCGTTCTGGACGATCACGTAGAGCGTCCGCGACGAACCCACCTTGGCTCCCGACACGGCGTCGCGATCGCGGGCCTCGATCCGGTAGGCGATCCGCTCGGCGCCGCCGAGGCCGGCGGTGGCGGGATCCCAGAGCGTGCGCCCCTGGACGGCGCGCGCGCCGGCCCCGTCGCGCAAGGGGACCCGCTGCTCGGGGCGCTCTCCCACCCGCACCACGAGGTCCACGGCGCCGAGGCCGAAGTCGTCGCTGGCCGCGTAGCCGATCTCGATCGGGCGCGGGGTCGGCAGCTCGAGGCGGTCGGCGGGCCCGGAGATCTCCACCCGCGGCGGGGCGTCCGGCTCCGCGGTCAGGTGGTGGCTCCGCTGCTCGCGCACCGCGCGCCCGAACCGCGGCTCCAGCCAGAACCGGTAGCTGCCGTCCACGTTCAGCGTCAGCTCCGCGGAGAGCGTCCCGCCGGACAGCGTGGCGGCGAGCTCGCCTCCTTCGCCCGCCTCCCCCAGGAGAATGAGGGCGCGGCTGGCGGGATGTAGCGGGCGCGTCTCGATCCGGACGCGGGTCCCCTTGACGGCGGCGACGTCCCCCGTCGACCCCTCCACCGTGCGCGGCGGGAGGCCGGTGTAGGGCGGGTAGCTGTAGGTGATGCGCACGTCGCCGACCAGCGGTACCGCCGAGACGACCGCGCCGTCGAAGCGGGAGGGGCGGTGCACGAGCGTGCGCAGCCCGTGCCCGAGCGCGGGCACGAGCGCCCCGGCGGCGCCGACACCAGCAGCGGCGATCACGGCGGCGGCAACGGCGCGCGCCGCCGGCCGCATCGGGACGAGCCGCCGCGGCTCGAAGCCCGCCACCGCGTCCGCGACCTGGCTCTGAAATGCCAGGACCAAGCGCGGGGACACGCCATCGGGCGGCTCGGCGAGCTGCACGGCGGACAGCAGATCGCTCGCCAGCGCAGGCACCGCGGCGCCGGCCCGGCGCGCGGCCGCCTCCCGCGTCCGCAGCGCGAGCGCCGGCCGTGCGAAGCCCCAGAGCACCGCGCCGAGCGCCGCGGCGGCCACCAGGGTCGCCGTCACCGTCGGCCAGAATCCAGCGGGCCCCACGCCCACGGCGACGAACGCGAGCACCGTCACGAGCACGCCGAGCCCGGCGGCGCCCCAGCCCGCCGCCTCGAGCCCGGCGCGGAGCAGCAGCCGACGGCGGAAAGCCGCGAGGAAGCTGCGGATTCGGGCGGCCTCGTCCATACGTCGCTCCGCCAATCGTAGCGCAATGTCGGTCCCTCGCCGACCTTGTGCGGCCCGGCACGGGAGGTCGGCCCTCGGGTTGCACTAGCCCCCCTGCGGAGGACGTCAGATGCGACCCAACCCCGCGCCCCCCCGTCACGAGAAGGCAAGAACGCCTCAGCCCACCGAGGCGGAATCGCAACAGGTGGTTGAAGCGGCCCAGCGTGGCGAGCGCGAGGCGTTCGATCGGCTGATCGCCTCCGCGCGCCCGCGTCTCTACGCGCTCGCGCTTCGGATCCTGGGCGACGCCGACGAGGCGGAGGACGCCGTGCAGGACGCGTCGCTGAAGGTCTGGCGCAACCTCGGCCGCTTCCAGGCGCGCTCGTCGTTCTCGACCTGGCTGCACCGGATCGCCGTGAACGCCGCGCTCGATCGGATCCGGCGGCGCGGGCCGGCGCCGCGGGCGACGGACGCCGCGGTCGACGACGATCGCAGCGAGCTCGGGCCGCCGCCGGAGACGCCGGAGCGGATCTACGCCCGCGCCGAGGCGGGGGCCGTCGTGCGCCGCGCGCTGGGGCGGCTGTCGGACGCGCACGGCGAGGCGCTGCGGCTCTGCGATCTCGAGGGGGAGCCTTACGCGGCGATCGCCGTCGCCGCCCGTTGCCCGATCGGCACGGTGATGTCGCGCCTCTACCACGCCCGCCGGAACCTGGCCCGCGAGCTCGCGGCCGAGGCCCACGACGAGGGGGATCTGCAGGCCCTCCGCGCCGCCTGAGCTAACCTTTTACCGACGGCCCGGGACGCTGATTTTCGGACCGGTCCGGCGTTTTTCGGGTGCCCTTTGCGATGCCTGAGCCTGCTAGTATTCGCGGGCCGTGCTTCCCCCGCCCGTGCCGCCCGCTCCCGGGATGCCTCCTCGGCCGAGCCCGCGCGGGGTCGTGGCCCGGGCGCTCGCCTGGGCCGAGGCGCACCGCCGGCTGAGCATCGGCGGCGCGGTGCTGTTGCTGCTGGTCGCGATCTACCCGTTCGCCGTCGGGTCGCTGGTGGCGGGGATGGTGGCCAAGCGGGGGACGGCGAAGCTGGGCCGGGTGGTCTCTGTCGAGCGCGGCCGCGCCTGGCTGACGCGGGTGGTGCTCGAGCACGTGACCGTGGCCGGCGCGCCCGGCGGCAAGCCGCTCGTGTCGATCGGGCACGTCTCGATCCCGTTCGGCGTGGCGTTCGGGGGGCGGGGCCCGGTCGTGCTGTCGGGCCTGCACGTCTACGCCGTCCGCGGCGGCGCCGATGACAACCTGACCGCGATCGTCGACCGGCTGCGAGGGCGGGCGGCGTCCAAGGCCGAGGCCGCCGCTGCAGAGGCAGCGCCGGAGGCGTCCCCGCCGGCGACCCCCTCCGCGCAGGCCGCGCCTCCGAAGCTCCCCGACATCGAGATCGAGCGCGGGGCGCTCGAGGCGCGTGACGACAAGACGCGCCTCGCGCTCCACATCGCGGCGTTCGACGGTGAGCTCCGGCCCGGGCAGCGGCTGGCGTTCCGCCTGCGCGGCGTGCGCGGCGTGCTGGCGCTCGGCGGCGAGGGGGAGGGGCCACGGTTCGGCGCCGACGAGCTCGATCTCCAGTCGCCGCTCGACGGGCTCCATCCCACCGGCGTCCCGTCGCTGCGCGTGGCCGGCGGAGAGGCGTCGCCACTGCCGTCGCTGGCGCTCACCGGCATCGCGGGGGTGATCGCCCCGCCCCCCGTCGGCGTCGGCGGCCCGGCCGACGGCCTGGTGATCGATCTGCGCGGCAGCTACGGCGGCGCGAAGGAGGCGCTCTGGACGGCGAAGGGGCGCGCCCAGCCCGACAAGCTGACCGGGACGCTCGCGCTCCGCGCCGAGCAGTTCTCGCTGGGGCGCATCGCCGACGTGCTGCCCGCGTCGGTGCTGACGCCGGAGAACACCACCCTCGACGCCGCGCTGGATCTCGGGTGGGCGGGCGACGCGGTCCGCTTCAGCGGCGAGCTGGCGGTGGTGGGGCTGTCGATGAAGCACGAGTCGCTGGCCGCCGACCCCGTGGAGAACATGTCGGTGGCGCTGAGCATGCGCGGGACGGCCTACCCGCTCGCCCGCCGGCTCGAGCTCGAGCGCGCCGAGGCCCGCGTCCGGGACGTCACCGCCCGCGTGAGCGGCCACGTCGCGCTGCCGCCCGGGAAGTTCAAGTTCGGCAACGGGCGCGAGCTGGACGTGGTCCCCGACATCGACCTCGCGCTCACCGTGCCGAAGGTGCCGTGCGCGCGCCTCCTGACCAGCATCCCGGCGGCGCTCATCCCGCGCCTGCAGGGCTTCGTGCTGCAGGGGACCTTCGGCGCCGACGTGGGGGTGAAGATCGACTTCGCCCACCTCGACGACCTCGACCTGACGGGCAAGGTCGCCATCGACGGCTGCAAGGTGCTGAAGGCCCCGCCCGAGGTCGACGCGCTGAAGGCGTCGACGCCGCCGTCGTCGATCGTGGTCAACGTCGAGGTGCCGAAGCCGCTGGGCGCGCCGGCCGCCAGCGAGCCCGACCTGCTGCCGGTGGTCATCGGCCCCGACAACCCGGACTTCGTCCCCTACGACCAGATCTCGCCGTACCTCGTGGGGTCGATCATGACCACCGAGGACAACGGGTTCTTCAAGCACCGCGGCTGGGTGAGCTCGGAGTTCAAGAGCGCGCTCCGCCGCAACCTGCAGCGCGGCGGCTTCCGGCTCGGCGCCTCGTCGATCACCATGCAGATGACGAAGAACGTCCTGCTCACCAAGGACAAGACGCTGTCGCGCAAGTTCCAGGAGCTGTTTCTCGTCTGGTACCTCGAGCAGGTCCTGCCCAAGGAGCGGATCCTGGAGCTCTACTTCAACGCCATCGAGTTCGGCCCGCGCATCTACGGCATCGGCGCGGCGACGCGCCACTACTTCGGCAAGAAGCCGTCGGAGCTGACGCCGCTCGAGGCGGCGTTCTTCTCGTCGATCCTCCCCAGCCCCAAGCGGCGCTACATCCAGTACTGCCACGGGTCGCTGCTCCCGCAGTGGGACAAGTACGTGCACCGCATCCTGGCCAAGGTGCACGAACGCGGGCGGATCACCGACGAGGAGTACGAGCCCTACGCCACGGAGACGCTCACCTTCGATCGCGCCGAGGCGACGTTCACCGAGAAGCAGTGCCTCGAGTGGGTCAAGAGCATGGCCCCGCCCAAGACCGAGCCCGAGACGCCGCCCGAGCTCGAGGACGCCGAGGGGGACGCCAGCGCCGGCGGCTGGCCGCAGAAGCGGCTGCGCAAGCTGTTCTCCCGCGCGACCGCGCGCCGCGAGCTGCCGCCCTCGAAATCGGTCGCCGCGCGCGCCCAGTAGACGTCCGGCGGCTGGTGGCGTCCCGCGCAGGAGCCGCCCGGCGGCTGGCGTCGGGCGCGATCCTGGTTAGAGTTGGGCCATGGCGACGTCTGGAACGGGGAAGCGGATCGCGCTCGTCACGGGCGCCAACCGGGGCATCGGCCTCGCGCTCTGCCGGCAGCTGGCCGAACGCGGCCGTGAGGTGATCGCCGTCTGCCGCACCTCCTCGCCGGCGCTCGACGCGCTCGGCGTCCGGGTCGAGGCCGGCGTCGACGTCACCTCCGACGACGCGGTGGCCGCGCTCCGCCGGCGCCTCGAAGGGGTCACGCTCGCGGAGCTGGTCTGCAACGCCGGCATCCTGCGCGAGGACGACCTCGACGACGTCGCGTTCGACGACGTCCGCGCACAGTTCGAGGTCAACGCCCTCGGCCCCCTGCGCGTGGTCAAGGCCCTCCGCCCGAACCTCCGCAAGGGGGCGAAGGTCGCCCTCATCACCAGCCGCATGGGCTCGATCGGCGACAACGGCTCCGGCGGCTCGTACGGCTACCGGATGTCGAAGGCTGCCCTCAACGCCGCCGGCATGTCGCTGGCCCGCGACCTCAAGGCGGCGGGCGTCGCCGTCGCCATCCTCCACCCCGGCTGGGTGAAGACGGAGATGACCGGCGATACCGGAAACGTCGACACCACCGAATCGGCGCGCCAGCTCGTCGACCGTATCGACGCGCTCACGCTCGAGACCACCGGCGGCTTCTGGCACGCCAACGGCCAGACGCTCCCCTGGTGATTGGAGCGCGACCGGCGCTACCGGAACCAGCCCGCCGACCACCAGGTGAAATCGAAGACGAGGCCGCCCGTCCAGCCGCCGACCTCGAACGTCTCGGTGGTGCTCGGGGGCTGCTCGCACTCGAAGTCGAAGAGCGCGCAGCGTTCGGTGAGCGTCGCGGTGATCTGTTCTTGCCGGATGTCGCGGCGAACGAACGCCGAGACGCCCATGAACATCGATCCCTTGCGGCCCGCGAAGGCGAGCCGACGGCCCGCGCGCAGCCGCGCTCCGAGGTAGGGGAGCATGACGGTGTCGACGGTGGAGGTGTGGGAGTCGTCCGCGCCGAGGTCGGCGAGAAAGTGCTCGCCCCCTTCGCCCACGAGCTGGAACAGCCATCGCTTGGTCTTGAGCTGCTCGCCGAGGAACCCGCCAGCGTAGACCTCCTCGGCGTACCCGCCGAGCGCGGCGTCGAGATCGACCCCGGCGACGAGGGGACCCGCGGAGAAGCTGCCCGACGCGGCCAGGTAATATTGCGGCGTCGTGTCGACGTTCTGGCTCCCTCCCGGCCGAACATCGCGCGCGGCCGCGAGCCCCGCGTTCGCGCTCAAGGCGAGGCCCATCGCCGGCTCGGCCCGCGCCGTCGCGCCGGCGAGGGCGACCAGCGTGGCGAGAAGGACGGCGTGACGCGTGGGGTCCATGCGATCACGAGTCCCTCAGAGCAAGGCAGGTGCCAGCCTCGGGCTCCCGGTCCCTCGGGTGATCGCAACTGTGCGCGTTCAACACCGCCGCGCCGGTGCCAGGTTCTCAACGGATGGAGCTCAGGGGGATGGCGGCGCGCACGCGGGATCGGCGGGGTCGGCGCAGCCGACGCACTGGATGTGCGTGCGCGTGTACTCGGCGGGGCAATAGCCGCCCGGCCGGGTGATCTCGAAGATCCACCCGCCGGGACAGAACCCCCCTTCCCCCGCGGCCGGTGGTCGGAAAGACCAGCACGGCGCCGCGGCCGCGTCGCAGCTCGGCAGGATGCTGGTCGCCCTCGAGCCGTCGTAGTTCTCGATGGTCTCATCGACCGCGCACGCGGCCTGCATGCCGGGCGTGGCGGGGTCGTTGTCGCGCACGCCGGGGACGCAGGCCGGTCCCAGCAGGATGGCGAGCTTCTGGCCGAGCGTATCGAGCGCGTTGCGGCCGCCGCTGTCGCAGATCGCGTCGATAAGCCCGCTCGCCCCCGCGGACTCGACGAAGGCGGAGAGGCGTGGCGGCATGGAGACCAAAGCGGGAACAGCGGCGCAGTCGGTCGTGGGGGGGACGACGGCGGAGAGCAGGATGGTGTTGCTCGGATCGGCCTTCAGGCTCCGGACGAAGTCGACCGTGCTCGCCACGTCATCGGGTGAGGCGTCGTCCTCGCCGGCGACGATCACGATGACCAGCGTGGCGCCGGGGCGGAGGAAGCCTTCCCACCCCGGCGGCGGGCTCGCGAGCACCTGCCGCAGGGCCGCGAGCGGCTGGGCGGGCGCCGCGCTCGTGGCGCCGAAGTCGCCGAGGCACGGGAACAGGGTCTCGAGCGAGCCGGTGAAGTTGACGTGCTGCCCGCAGCCGTCGACGGTGGCGAAGGCCGCGGGCGGGGCGACACCGCAGCTCCCGGCCCGCGTGGTCGGCGACCCGCCGGAGAGCGAAGACGAGATGAACCCGACGTGCAGCTCGGGGACGCCCCCCTGGAGGCCCTCGAGCACCCCGGCGTCGGCCGTGAACCCGGCGGCCAGCATGGCCGCGTACGGGGCGATGCCCGGGGTATCGTCGACGACGAACAACATGTCCATCATGCGGTTCTCGGACCACTGGAAGACCTGCTCGACGGTCACCTCCGATGGGCACGGGCCGCCTTGACAGAGATTCGCCGGTGGCGCGTCCACGCAGCCTGCCGCGAGGGCGGCGGCGCAGAGCATGGCCTGGCACCTCATCGACATATCCTCCAACGCAAACTTCGGGCCCGCGCGCCGTGGCAGAGCTTCCGGGGGGTCAGGCTGCAAGTCCGTCAACCAGGTTGGCCGCGGCGGCAACCGCGATCACGGCAGGCCACCGACGACAAGGTAGTGCCCGGTTTCAGACAATTTCGGTCGAGAAACGGCGGTCGTTGACCCGCCGGTCCGCTAGCGGCCTCGTGTTATGAGGAGGCATGAAGATCTTCGGCCTCCTCCCCGGCGCGGCGCTGCTCATCGGTGGCGGCGTCGCCCTCGCCAACGGCACGGTCAGCGGCACCGTTCATCTGGTGGGCGCTGCCCCCGCGCTTCCCCCGCACCCCGTGGTCAAGGACGGCAGCGTCTGCGGCCGTGAGGCGCCGAACGAGGCGGTCCTCGTCGGCAAGGGGGGCTGCCTGCGGAACGTCGTCGTGTTCGTCAAGGACGCGCGCTTCGACGGGAAGGCGCCGCCGGTCGCGGGCGCGGCGCTCGATCAGAAAAGCTGCCGGTACACGCCGCACGTCCAGGCGCTGACCGTGGGGACGCCGCTCGCGCTCATGAACAACGACGCCATCCTGCACAACGTGCACGCGAACGAGGCGAACATGACGGTGTTCAACGTCGCGATGCCGATCAAGGGGCAGAAGCTGCCGATCCCGATGCGCAAGCCGGGGCTCATGAAGCTGCAGTGCGACGCCGGGCACACCTGGATGAACGGGTGGATCTACGTCTTCGAGCACCCCTACTACGCGGTCACCGACGAGAGCGGGGCCTTCACGATCAAGGACGTGCCCGCGGGTGAGCACACCCTCGAGATCTGGCACGAGCCGGCCGACGGCAACGGCGCCGGCGTCCGGACGACGGCGAAGGTGAAGGTCACCGACGGCGGCGTGGCCAAGCTCGATCTGACGATGAAGCTCTAGCTCGCGCCGCCGCCGAGTGGTGGCTACGGGCTACTTCTTGGCGGCCGCCGGGACCATCGCCGGGGCCGCGGCGGGCGCCGGGGCCGATGCCGCCGCGGGCTTCGCCGCCGGAGCGCCTGCCGCCGCGGGAGCGCCGGCCGCTGCCGCCGCCGGCGCGGCCGCCGGCATCGGCTGGCCCGACTTCATGGCGTCGAGCGCAGCGACCTCTTGCGGCAGCACCTTCATGACGCCGTCCATCACCGGCTTCGGGACCTTCGGGTCCGCGACCGGGTTGTGGATCGCCGGGATCGTCTTGAGGAACGCGAACACGGCCTTGAGGTCGTCGTCGGTCATGTTGCGGAACTCCTGCCACGGCATCGGCGGCATGACCGGGCGCCCCTCGGCCCCCATGTGCAGGCCCTTGTGGAA
>Ga0306922_10006100_pt1 | contig 11532 bp, 11 predicted proteins | sample sta12Cox44000082_FD_203758 | JGI IMG/M metagenome (GOLD analysis project Ga0306922, IMG submission 203758) | Lab enrichment of tropical soil microbial communities from Luquillo Experimental Forest, Puerto Rico - statoxic.12C.oxic.44.000.082 (v2)... | ecosystem: Environmental > Terrestrial >... | reverse complement strand
CAGTGACCTCTAAATCGAGGTCCCGGCAGCAGTTGTGTGCCTTGCCAGGTTGACCTTCCCGATCATTTCCCGGAATTCACGGAACTGTGCTCACGGCCAGTTCGTATCTCCGTCTGAAGTAACGGGCCGAAGTGTGTGCGCCCGGCAGACGCAAAGGAGATCAGCGATGAAACCAGCGAACTGGCGGCTTTTGGCAATATTCGTGGTGATGGCAACCTGCACGGCAATGGCGGGTACGCCCGAGGAGTGGACCAAGACGTTCACCATCACCGACCGGCCCGATCTTCGAGTAGAAACATCCGACGCCAACATTCACGTCGATACCTGGGATCAAAAATCGATCGAGGTGCGCATTACGTCCCAGAAGTGGGGCTTTGGGCAAGGGGGATTGCAGGTCGTGGATCGTCAAAACGGCGATGCGATCGAGATTGAAGTGCGTTTTCCACATTCGACACACATCCTCAGCGTAGGTAGCCGGCGAGTCGAGATCGAGGTTCGCATGCCACGTGAAGGCAAGGCACGCCTGCACACCGGCGACGGCGAGATTCGCGTGACCGGCCTGAAGGGCGACCTGGACGTGGAGACCGGCGACGGCCATGAGACGTTCGAAGGCATCGAGGGCAATCTGCGGGCGCATTCGGGCGACGGAAGGATTCAGGCCAGGGGCCGTTTCGATAGCTTGCAACTGCATACTGGTGACGGCCGCATTGAGGCTGAAGCCGTGGCGGGCTCGACCGTGGGTAGCGGCTGGGAACTGCGGACAGGAGATGGGTCGGTGAAGTTAGACCTGCCGGAAAATTTCGCTGCTGACATGGAGTTGCACACCAGCGATGGCCACGTCACTCTCGACATGCCGGTTACAGTCCAGGGACGATATGATTCCAACCGCATTGACGGTAAGTTAAACGGCGGAGGGGGCCCGCTGCGGATTGAGACCGGCGACGGTTCGATCCATATCGGGCGTACGACGGCTTCTCTCTAATCGGACTGAGACCCGGGCAATTGCGGTCCTGAATCCATCAGCGAGGTTTATCGGATGAAAGCAGTACGAGGGTCGAGGAGGGCGGGTGGAGTCTGGGTATTTCTAGTCGCTGTCATTGTATTGGGAGGGGCCGAGCCAGGTCTTTCACAGAACAACTCTTCTAAAGCTGAGCCACCTGTACTGGATGTGTCCGCAATGGATCGCACGATCGATCCATGCGTGGATTTCTTCGCCTATTCGTGCAGGGGATGGATCAAGAACAATCCCATTCCGCCGGACAGGTCTAGCTGGGGCGTCTACTACAAAGTTGGCGAGGATAATCTCGCGCAGTTGCGCGGTATTCTTGAAGCCGCCGTGGGAGGCGGCAGCGCACGCAACGCTTATACGCAGAAGATCGGCGACTACTACGCCTCGTGCATAGACGAGAAGGCGGTCGAGGCTCTCGGCGCGGCTCCGCTCCAGCCTTCGTTGAGCCGGATCGATGGGTTGCAGAACAAGGCTCGGCTCGCCGCGCTGGCCGCCCAGTTGGCGCGCAATGGGATTCTCTTTGCCTTCAACTCGAGCCCCAGCCTGCGCGACGCGAACCAGGCGGTCGCCGATCTCAGCCAGGGAGGGCTCGGTCTACCGGATCGCGACTATTACTTGAAGGACGATCCAGAATCCGAAAAGCTGCGGAAGGCCTACGTCGCGCATGTGACCAAGACGTTTGTGCTGCTCGGCAACTCCCCGGAGAAAGCGGCTGCAGAAGCGGCCGCTGTCATGCAGATCGAGACTGCATTGGCGAAGGGATCGCTGACTCGCGTGGAGCGGCGCGACCCCAAAAAGCTCGATCACACCATGACGGTCGCCGAACTGCAGAAGATCACTCCGGCGTTCGACTGGTCGGTGTATCTCAAAGGCGTGGGCTTGCCCTCACTCGCGTCGCTGAACGTGCAAGAGCCGGATTTTTTCAAGAACCTGAACACGCAAATCGACCACGAAGGTCTTCCGGCCTGGAAGAGTTATTTGCGGTGGCATGTCGTGCACGCCAATGCGGCCGATCTTTCGTCGGCGTTTGTGAATGAGAATTTTGATTTCTACGGGAAGACGCTTTCCGGGCGGGAAGAACTCGCCGCGCGTTGGAAACGTTGCGTCAATGAAGTGGACGACGGGCTCGGCGAAGCTTTGGGGCAGGCCTATGTGGAGAAATACTTCAGCCCAGAAGCCAAGCAGCAGGCGCGGAAAATGGTCCTGGAGATCGAAGCAGCGATGGGGCAGGACATCGAGTCGCTGTCCTGGATGACCCCGGAGACGAAAAAGAATGCGATCGTAAAGCTGCATGCGGTCGCCAACAAGATTGGGTATCCGGATAGTTGGCGCGACTACGGTTCACTCAACGTTGTTCGGGGGGATGCATTTGGAAATGCCGAACGCGCGCGGAGCTTTGAGTTTCACCGCGAGATGGCGAAGGTTGGCAAGCCGGTCGACCGTGGCGAATGGGGCATGACGCCGCCAACGGTGAACGCCGAATACGATCCGCAGCACAATGACATCAACTTCCCGGCTGGCGTTCTGCAGCCGCCCTTGTTCAGCGCCAAGTCAGACGCGGCCCCAAACTATGGCAACACGGGCGGAACGATCGGACACGAACTGACGCATGGATTTGACGATGAGGGCCGGCAGTTTGATGCGCAGGGGAACCTGCGCGACTGGTGGACCGCAGCCGACGGCAAAGAGTTCGAGGAGCGCGCCAGGTGCATCTCGGATCAGTATTCGCAATACGTGATCGTGGATGACGTAAAGATCAACGGCAAACTCACGCTCGGCGAAGACGTGGCCGATTTGGGCGGCCTGATGCTCGCTTACATGGCCTGGAAGGAAGACACACAGTCGCAAAAGCTACATCCGATCGATGACCTGACACCGGATCAGCGTTTCTTCGTGGGCTATGCCCAGAGTTGGTGTGGCGACACCCGCGATGCTGAGAAGCGGCTGCGGGCCACAACCGATCCGCATTCCCCGGAGAAAAATCGAACGAATGGCGTGGTAACGAACATGCCGGAGTTCCAGCAAGCGTTTCAGTGCACGACGGGGACGCCGATGGCGCCGGCGAAACGATGCAGGGTGTGGTGAGGGCATCATGTCCGGGGCGCTGCACCGCGAGAGCAGATTCCTCGCTGCGCTCGGAATGACAAGATCTTAAGGGATAGGACGGAAGGCGAGTCAATCTGGTTCGCAAACAGATCTAACCCGGGTTAGCTTACCGTATTTCCCCGGGACTCGGATTGTAGTAGAACGAAAACCGCAGCGCGAGATACTGACCTTTGAATTCGGTCGGTAGCGGCGGAAACGGGCTGGATGCCGTGATTCCGCCCCATGCGGCACGATCCAGCGCGACGTCGTTCGAAGTTCCCACTAAGCGCATACCGGCAACCGTCCCGTCTTTCGTGATCGCAAACTCGATCGAGACTTTGCCTTTCTTCCACTTCGCGGACTCCGGAATCACTGTGTACCAGTTCTGCCGCACGTTCTCGACCACCCGCTTCAGGTAAGGACCGAAGTCCACACCCATGGTGTCGCTGAGAACTTCAAGCGCACCCTGCGCCCTCGCGCCTCCCCCCAAATCCGCGCCAAAGTCTCCGCCATCGCCGCTGTTCGGCGCTCCTCGGCCAGCCGCTACAGCAGCTGCAGCCTGGCTGATCTGAGAACCCGCGGATCCTCCCATCTTGAAGTTGATCTGCGGAGTAGGCCGCTGCTGCGGCTGGGGCGGAGCCTGCAACTGCGAGACCTGACTATTCTGTTGAGGCGGAGCCGGTTGCTGCTGCGGCTGCTGCTGTGCCTGAGTGGCCGGAACGTTCGGCGAAGGTGCACTCGGCTGCTGCGAAGGCGTCGGAGGAATTTGCTGCCCCGGCCGCCCCTCGTGCCCCTTACGAATGATCTCGCGCAATTCCTTCGGATCGATTTGCGGGGTCTTCGAGGTCGCAATCCGATCTTTATCGGAAATGATCTTCGTATCGGGCCGCTTCGTAACCTTCTGCAAGTCGGGAGGCAACTCGAGGAACGTCAAATCTTTGTCTTTCAGTGGATCTTTCAGCGCCAGCGCGCCGACTGGCCGCTTCGGCACATACACCAGAAGCAGAACAAAAAGCAGGTGCACAACCACCGAAAGCCACGCCGCCTCGCGCCGGCGTGAGCGAGTGAGGTCATCCTGCAGGAAGAGAAGGATCTGCGGAACGGCGTCTTCATCGAAGTGCCGGTACGCAGTTTCCCAATGGCTCGCATCGTAAAGGTCCGGATGCTCCCGCACCGGCGGGTCGGGGGAAGTGTGGGGCTCTTTCGATGGCGTCTGGGTGTAAGGCATTGTACGGCTTCGCGATTAGACACAAACGGAAGAGATCGGGTTGCAGCGAACCTTGTGAGCTCTCCCCAGGCGATTGTGACCCTAAACCTATTCTCGCATCTTTCCGCCGAAACCGCTAAAGGTCAGCGGTCGTAAGACTTAGGGTGCTCCCCCACTGGTTTCAGTACATCACGGCCAAGAACCGGGTCCAAGTCAAGAATTGTAAAGAGCTGCACATTTTGACTTTGAATCGACTACGGCGCGAGTTGGTCGATCTGAATGCGGTGGCCGTGATCGCGAATGTTCTTCACCACCTCCAGCGCCAGCGCCAACGCTCGACGACCGTCTTCGAGCGGCACCACCGGGGTCGACCGGTTGCGGACCGCATCCAGAAACGATTTCAACTCCGCCAGCAGAGGCTCTTCGGAAACAATCGGCGGTCGCGTCATGCCAATCTGCGGATTCACCGAGGGATTGGCAGGTTGAGCATCGCCCTCGGCCACCGTAAACACCAAGACATCCTGACGGCCGTAATCGAGCGAGACGTATTGCCGCGGCTGGAAGAAGCGCAGCTTGCGCACGCGTTCGGTCGAGACCCGGCTTGCCGTGAAGTTGGCCACGCAGCCGGACTCGAACTCCACGCGCACGTTGGCGATGTCCGTTTTGCCCGAGAGGATGGGCAAGCCAACAGCCCGCACCTCCTTGACCGGCGAGTGCACGAACGCAAGCACGATGTCGAGATCGTGGATCATCAGGTCGAGCACAACATCCACATCGAGCGCACGCGGCGTAAAGACGCTGAGCCGGTGGACTTCAAAAAACATGGGCTGAGTGATCAAGGGAATCGTCGCGCGCACGGCGGGGTTGAAACGCTCGAGATGGCCCACCTGAGCCACGCGTGCACGATTACGAGCCAGTTGCAGAAGTTCGTCGGCCTCCAAGAGCGACGTCGCGAGCGGCTTTTCAATCAGCACGTCAACGCCTGCATCCATCAGAGAGCGCGCGACCGCCAGGTGGTGAATTGTAGGCACCGTCACCGAAGCGGCCCGCAATTCACTGTGCGTGGTGAGCAACTGCTCGAGCGAGCCAAACGAGCGGCAATCGAATTCGCGGGCAATCGCGTCCGCGCGGGCAAGGTCGGGATCTACCACTCCCAGCAGCCGCACCCCCGCTCCATCTCTTTCCAGTTGCTTGTAGACGCGGGCGTGATTCCGGCCAAAGGCTCCCACCCCAATGACCGCGACCGGAATGACAGACTCTGGACTCAGGATAGAAACCCGGGGGCTGGTTGCCGTCGGTGTTCGATTCTACTGAGGGCAAGCGGAAAACGATACGCCGAAACGGTCTCTACAGATCGAACCTTAGTTGCATTGGCTCATCGCTCCCGGCGACGAATGCCGCATTCTTGCTCTCCCGAGAGCCGTGGATTAGTCTGAGCATCCGGCATGGAGCACCCCTGTTCAAAATGTGGCGCGATGGTCCTCGACGGCTCGCCGTTCTGCGCGCATTGCAAAGCTCCACAGATCCGCGTACCCGGCCCGGAGGCCGAGGTCGTTGCAGCCGACAGGACGCCCTCAGGCGAGCACGAATTGAGCCCAGGACTCGGCGCCATCCGGCCGCCGGTTCTGGCACCGCACGGAGTTCAATGGCACCAGGCGCTCCCAGCGGCCGCACTGGGCGGGGTGATCTCGATTCTGGCGTTGGTTTTGCCGCTCGCCGTGTGGGGACCAGCCTATGCGCTAGGAGGAGCAGCAGCGGTTTTCGTTTACCGTCTGCGCGCGAAGAGCGCCCGGCTGACTCCCGCAGCGGGAGCGAAAATTGGAGCAGCCAGCGCTGGATTTGGTTTCGCCATCCTCGCGATCATCACGGTTGGCACCTATGTCTACCACAGCGACGACCTGCGCAAAGCTATGGCGGACGCGATCAACCAGATGACCTCCCGCGGCTCCGATCCGCAGACCGCACAACAAGCGTTGGAACTTCTAAAAACACAGGAAGGTTTAGGGTTCTTCGTAGCATTTGGATTGTCGATGCTGCTGGTGGTCTTCGTGCTCGCGTCCAGCGTAGGAGGAGCCCTGTGCGCTTCCTGGCTCCGCAGGCGGTAGGCCACTCCCGCTGCTATGCTCACATCATGAGCGCCGCAACCAATCCCGGGCTCTGCCTCGACTGCCAATACTCCCGCCGTACCGAGTCGGACCGGGGCTCGCTCTTCTGGCAATGCCAGCGCAGTTTTACCGATCCGAGCTTTCCGAAATATCCCAGGCTGCCGGTACAGGAGTGCCGCGGCTATGAGCGCACAGCCGAATCCGACACTGACGCAACTCACTCACCGCGTCCGTAAACGGAAGCGCCCTGCTAGGCAATCTGATCCCGCCGCAGCAACGCGAAATCGACGAAGTATCCGATCCCGACGCACAGCGGGATAATCCCAAAGGCAGCCGCGATTAAGGCGTCCGGTTCGAGGCGGGAGATCAGCGCAAACGTCGCAATGTAACCCAGAGCGCCTGCTACCAGGAGAATTCCGGAACGGCGCGAACGCGCGGCATGCGGGAGTTCGGGCTCCATCGGTACGCTGACGCCGCGGGCAATCGCCGACATGCGCTCTTCCGAGCGCAGCTTGCGAACGCAATAAAACGTGTACATGGCGGCCATCGGAATCCCGAGTGACATCACGACCGCCGCCAAACCAACCAGGTTGCCATCCATAGGAAGCTCCTCGCAAACGAGCGATCTTTACACCCGCCCGCTCTCAACAACAGTTACGCAGTTGTCTTCCCGAAAGTTCCGTCGCCCCGGTCAGGGGCGAACCCTGCGTTTCCCTCCACCTTCCGCCGGAAGGGCATCTCGTTCTTGCTGCACAGCGCTCCCAACGCGTATGATGCAGCGTTTATGAGTTCCCAGGCAGAACGCAATCCGGCTGTGCGCGAAAAAGTGCAACTCATGTCGGCCTCCGAGATCGAGCGCACGCTGGTCCGGCTGGCCCACGAAATTATCGAGAAGAGCAATGGCAGCACGGACCTGGGACTCGTCGGCGTCCGACGGCGCGGCGTCCCTCTGGCGGAGCGGCTGGCCAAGACCATCGAGCGCATCGAAAAGAAGCCGGTCCCCGTTGGCGTCCTCGATATCACGCTCTACCGCGACGACCTTTCGACTCTCGGCCCGAAACCGGTCGTACAGAAAGGCGACATCGGCATTCCGGTGACCGGCAAGACCATCATCTTGGTCGATGACGTCCTCTATACCGGGCGCACCGTGCGCGCCGCCATGGACGCACTCTTTCGTGAAGGACGTCCCAGGCAAGTCCGGCTCTGCGTGCTCATCGACCGCGGACACCGTGAGCTTCCCATCGAGGCGACCTTCGTGGGGCGCAACGTGCAAACCACGGCGCAGGAAATCATCGAGGTCCGGCTCAAAGAAATCGACCGGACTGATCAGGTCATGTTGATGGAGAAGCAATCTTAGGCAGTGCTTTCCAGGGCGAGTGCGGAGCACTCCGCACTGAGCCATCAGGCGAATGTGAATGACGAATAAAGTTGCGCGCGGTTCCCTCCTCGGAATCGAGCACATGGAAGCGCCGGAAATCCTGAAAATTCTGAATTTTGCCCGGCGCATGAACCCGCAAAAGCCACGCCCGCTGCTGCGCGGCAAGCGCGTCATCCTGCTTTTTTACGAAGCCTCCACGCGCACACGCTCATCTTTCGAAATCGCAGCAAAGTCGTTAGGAGCGATTACGACGCTCGTGCTTTCAAGCGGATCGAGTATCGAAAAAGGCGAGTCTGTCCTCGACACCGGTTACACTCTGCGCGCCGTCGGCGCTGACATCATTGTGATCCGGCACCCCTCGGCGGGCGCGCCGTTGCTGATGGCGCAGCATCTCGATATTCCGGTCATCAACGCGGGCGACGGCATGCATGAGCATCCTTCACAAGCGCTGCTCGACGCGCTGACGATGCTCAAGCACAAGAAAACGCTGAAGGGGCTGAACGTCACCATCATCGGCGACATCCTGCACAGCCGGGTTGCGCGCTCGGCGAGCTACCTGCTGACCAAGTTTGGATCGAAGATCACCCTGTGCGGGCCGCCGGAGTTTGTGCCCGAGGTCGCGGCTACCCTGGTACCCGGATTGCGCATCTCGCGTAACGTCGAAGAGGCAACTCGTGGCGCCGATGTGGTAATGCTGCTGCGCGTACAGAGCGAGCGCCTCGCCGGAATGAAGATCCGCTTGCAGGACTACATCGAGAAATACCAGATGACGGCGGCCCGCGTGAAACTCGCGCGCAAAGATGCCATCGTAATGCATCCCGGCCCGATCATCCGCGGACTCGAATTGACCGCCGACGTGGCCGACGCCCCCAGCTCCATGATCGTCGACGAAGTGCGCAACGGCGTGCCCACGCGCATGGCAATTCTGTCACGCGCCGCGGGGAAGATGAAATGATTCAATCGCTCATCGCGCACACGAACTCGCACACAAAACTTTCTACTTGTCATTCCGACGCCGAGCGCAGCGGAGGCAGGAGGAATCCGCTTCTTGCCTGCGCCATAACCGCAGTCGGCATCGAGCACGGTGGGTCGCAAAGGATCACGGGGTAGAAATGAAATCACTGCTGATCAAAGGCGGCCATGTCATCGATCCAGCCCAGAAGATCGACGCGCCCATGGACGTGCTGCTGCGCGACGGCCGCGTCGCTGAAGTCGCGCCTCCCGGCCAAACCACAGGCGGCGCCGACGAGAAGTTCGACGCACGCGGTCTGGTCGTCGCCCCCGGTTTCATCGATCTGCACGTGCATTTGCGCGAACCCGGCCACGGCTACAAAGAAACCATTGCCTCGGGCACAGCCGCCGCCGCTGCTGGAGGCTTCACCAGTGTCTGCTGCATGCCGAATACGAACCCCGTGGTCGATTCCATGGAGTGGGTTTCGTGGATGCTTCGGCCCGAACGAGGAGCAGTGGTGAATGTATTTCCCTTAGCGGCAGCGACTAATGCTTCAAAAGGCGCGGTGCTCACCGACTTCCGCGGGCTACAACGCGCCGGAGCCGTAGCCGTCACCGACGATGGCAAACCGATCCTCGACAACGACGTGATGCGGGAATGCTTACGGCTCAGCGGCGAACTGAATTTCCCCGTCGTGCAACACGCCGAAGACACCCGCGTAACCGAGAACTGTCCGATGAACGATGGCCCAACCTCGTTTCGTCTGGGACTGCGCGGATGGAAGGCGGAAGCGGAAGCCAGCATCGTCGATCGCGACGTCCAGTTAGCCGTCCAGCTGCCGAACTCTCGCTTGCACGTGGCCCACTTATCGGCCGCCGACTCGCTGAAAGCCGTGCGCCATGGCAAGCGCGCCAAAGCCCGCGTAACCTGCGAAGTCACGCCGCATCATTTCGTGCTCACCGACGAAGCCGTCGGCGACTACAACACCAACTGCAAAATGAATCCTCCGCTGCGCTCCAAGGCCGATCTCGAAGCACTGCTCGCCGCGCTAGCCGACGGAACGGTCGATGCAATCGCGACTGATCACGCCCCCCACGCCCGCCACGAGAAAGAAGTCGAATTCGAGCGTGCGTCGTTCGGCATCACCGGTCTCGAAACTGCGTTGGGTTTGGCAATCACCAAACTGCATCGCGAGCACAAAATTTCATTGGCTCGCATCGTGGAACTATTCACCGCGGGCCCCGCCCGCGTCTTCGATCTCCGCGGCCGCGGATCGCTCGCGCCAGGGGCTCACGCCGACGTGACCATCTTCGATCCAAAGAAACGCTGGACCTTCGATATCTCAAAGTCGCATTCCCTCTCGCGCAACTCTCCCTTCGACGGCTGGTCGCTCACCGGCAAGGCGGTCACGACAATCGTCGGCGGAAAGATCGTGTACCGGGCAGACTGTCCGGACCTGCCAAACAACCAGGGCAAAAAAAGAAGAGGCGCGAGGGCACCGGATTAACCCAAAATCGCCATCCGCTTCCCGACTCTCTTCAAAATTTCAAGCGCCTGGCTCAACTCTTCATCCGTGTGCGTAGCCGTCATGATCGTACGAATCCGTGCCTTGCCTTCGGGTACGGTTGGGAATGCGATACCGGTCCCGAGCACGCCTTCCTTGAACAGCTCGCGGGAAAACTCCATGGTCACCGCGCCATCGCCAATGATGATGGGCGTGATCGGCGTCTCGCTCGCCGGCGTGGTCTTGCCTCCGATGTCGAAGCCCAGTGAGCCGAGCTCTTTCTTCCAGAAGCGTGTGTTCTCCCACAGCCTCTCAATGCGCTCGGGTTCATCCTGCAATACATCGAACGCCGCGATGCAGGTCGCCGCCACTGACGGCGGATGCGACGTCGAAAACAAGAACGGCCGCGCGCGATGGTAAAGAAAATCAATCAGGTCGCGCGTACCGCACACGTACCCGCCTAATGCACCGATGGCTTTTGAAAGCGTTCCCACTTGAATGTCGACCCGCCCATGCACGTCGAAGTGATCGATCGTACCGCGTCCGGCGCGGCCGAGCACGCCCGAGGCATGCGCGTCATCGACCATCATGATCGCGCCATACTTCTCGGCCAGCTCGCACAGGCCCGGCAACGGACCGATGTCGCCATCCATCGAGAAGACACCATCAGTGATCAGCAGCTTCTTGCCCGGCTGATCCTTCACGCTGGCAAGTTGTTGTTCGGCGTGAGCAAGGTCTTTGTGATTGAAAACCAGAATCTTCGCCCGCGAGAGACGCGCGCCATCGATGATCGATGCGTGATTGAGCTGGTCGGAGATGATGAAGTCTTCTTTGCCCAGCACTGCCGAGACCGTGCCCGCATTCGCCGCGAAGCCCGATTGAAAGACCACGCATGCTTCTACGTTCTTGAAGCGTGCGATTTTCTCTTCGAGCTCCATGTGGATCTTCATCGTTCCGGCGATGGTGCGCACCGCACCCGAACCCACTCCGTATTTGCGGGTCGCTTCGAGCGCCGCTTCGCGCAGCTTGGGGTGCGTGGTCAGTCCGAGGTAGTTGTTCGACGCCAGGTTGATGACCTTCTTGCCATCGAACGTGCACTCCGGCGCCTGCTCATCGTCGAGCACGCGCAGCTTGAAGTGCGTCCCCTTGGCCTGGAGTGCATTCAGTTCGTCGGTGAGGTAAAAGAGCGGGTTGCTGCGGGTTGCCGTGGTCATGAATTCCTCGTAGAGCGGGACGAACGATCAGAAAAGGTTTTGTATCCAGCGGAACAGGTCGCAAAGGCAACCAGACAA
>Ga0306922_10006097_pt1 | contig 11533 bp, 7 predicted proteins | sample sta12Cox44000082_FD_203758 | JGI IMG/M metagenome (GOLD analysis project Ga0306922, IMG submission 203758) | Lab enrichment of tropical soil microbial communities from Luquillo Experimental Forest, Puerto Rico - statoxic.12C.oxic.44.000.082 (v2)... | ecosystem: Environmental > Terrestrial > Soil... | reverse complement strand
CCATCGCATCCGTCACTACGGATTGCTCGCCAGTGCCACCTGCAAAGCCAATGTCGCGCGCGCCAAAGAGCTCATCGCCGCGCCCCTGGCGTCGATCGATCCGTCAACGGAACACGACGACCCGGACGTGGCCACAGGCGCCGCTGCAGATCATCGCCCGCCATGCCCCTGTTGCGGCGGTCGCATGATCATTGTCGAGAGCTTCGGGCGCGGCGGCCAACCTCGCGCTCCGCCGTCGCCTCACGACGCGGTCAAGACCGCAATGCCATGACGTTCGTTACCGCCTCACCCCGCCCTCGCCTGCTCCGGAGCCTCGCTTTCGGCGTTGCCTTGCTGTCGCCTCGGTGCGTGCCAAGGCACCTGCTGCATCGTCGATCACGCCAATATCGCCCAACCGACCGCGGCGGCAGCAGCAAACTCGCTACTGCGATCGTCGCTCCCGTCGACTACACCCGCGAACGCATCTGCAACCCAAGCCGCCGCCCCGTCAAATCCCCATAGACGGCAACCGTCCACCCGGTGGCCCGCGGGTTCCTTCCTGGGAGGCTTTCGGACGCCGCCCTCGGAGCCCGCACGAATAGCTACGACGGGCGGGCACCGAAACCCTTCACCCGAGCGGACTCCCAGCGCGGGTATCAAGTGTCAGATTTCATCCAATAGGACGAACAGGTGATCTCAGGAAAGGGTCAGACGAGCGACGAACTCATCGGTCGGCATTCACTGACAATCGGAGGACCGGGACCTGGAAGCGAAAGGCCGCGCTCTGGGCCGACCCCGCTGGTAGGCCAGGGAAGCTGTCGCCGCTCCGTTCCGGTGACGACCATGTCCACTTGCCGGCCACCGCACCCGGAACAGACGAGCCGCTCCCGCCATTCGGGAACGGTTGTGTGGACACCGTACCGCTCGGCCATCTCGGCGGCGTCGGGCTCGACCCGGTGGCCGCATGCCTTGCACCACGCGATCAGCCTACGCGGGCCGCCGCGGCGTTGCCTAGCCGTCATCGGCGGGCCGGGTGGTGATTTCATGAGCCTCCGCTTTGATACCCGAGATCGACATTTGGCGGCCAACTCGATGCTCAAGCTCTGTGGGACGAGGCCGTGGTGGAAGGCGCCACGCGAGCCGCCTTACCGCGTTCGGCGTCCCTGCCTCGATCGCCGGCTCGGATCGCGCTCCTCCGGAGTCCTGGAGGCGAGCGGGCGGAAGCGGCGCATAGCGGCAGAGAATCCGCGCGAGTTCCGGCGGTGTATCAGCGCGGCGAGTAGCCTGGACATTGACGCAACTGCATCGCAATCGACGCGCGCAGGGGTGGATCGTCCGCCCGAGCATCGAACAAGGCGCGCAACGCGCTGCATTGACCGACTGAAGGTGCCGCCAAGGGCGGCTGCGGGCGCTGTAGCTCTTGTGAATTCAATGCGCCGGCTTGAGATGGGGGAGCCACATTTGGCTGTGCCGCGATCGGCCCAGGCTGATCGTTAAGGATCAAGGTGTGCTGGTGGTTGTTGATCGCCCAGCCGGGCAACTTCGATAGAAAGCTCTGACCGAGTAGCGGGTCCCCTTTGACGGACACCACGCTGGCGATCACGTTTCTCACGGCGTGATTGCCGACCTGCACCTCGTGGAGGACAAACAGCCTGCTGGCATGTTCCGACCCGTCTGCCAGCACAACCGTTCCGGTTCCAACGAAATCGCTCATTTTGATGGTGCCGGTTCGGGTGAGGGTCAGAAATACATCCTCGGGGATTGCTAGTGAGGAGGCACCGGTATCTAGAACGAAAGGCAGCACTAAGCATGATTGATCTGAACTGGTACCATGTAGGTCCCGTTCTTGCGCTCAAGCTGAATGGTCTCAGCAGCGCATGGATGCACTGGAGCGACTGAAAGTAAGACTAGAAGGAAGAGCTTCTTTAAGCTTTGTAACACAGACATAGGGGTAAGGGCGGGCACCGGGTTTCGTTCCTTGGTGGACATGTCCAACGTCAAGGCCCTGATGGGTTCGGTTTCGATATGCGCTTTGTGGCGCCTGCGCAAGCCGTGGCCCCTTCCCACCCGATTTCCCACCCGAATTGAGACTACGCGGTGGGACTTGGCGGGATGAGCGGACGAGGTTGCGTTCGTTAAACGCCTGATTTTCAGAACCCAACGATACGGCGCGGTACGTGCCGGGACGGGTGGAAACGGATTTCAAGACCGGTGCATCGGCACCTGCTCCGTGCGAGCGGCGATTGGTCGCGGCTCCTTTTGTGCGCTTCGATGGGATCGGTGGTCGGGGGTTCGGCGATGGGTCGCGAACGATCGCCACAATCATCGGATTGCTGGCGGCGAAGGTGATCCGCCAATCCGACGTTGGCGAAGTCTACTTGGCGCTGTGGGGTGGCGCCAGGGCGACGACATTCGGTTCGGCCTTGGCCAGCCCGGTCGCGAGTGCGGCCAGTTGATCGGCTAGCGCCCGCGCTTGCTCTTTGTCGCTGTGGACGTAGTTCAGGTAGGCCACGTGTGACTTGTGTCCGGTCAGAGCCATGCCGATGCGCGGGTTGCTGACACTGTTCGCCGTCATGGTCGTGAACCAGTGTCGGATGGTGTGCAGGGTGCAACGCTCGACACCGGCGCGGCCGGCGATGTGGCGGAAAATTCTCTCGACGGTGGAGTAGGGAAGGGGAGCTGTCGATGGCCTGATCCCACGGAACACGAATTCGACACCAGGCATTCGCTCGACGCTGTCGAGCACGGCGAGTGTCTCGGCCGAGATCGGTCTTTTCGAGAAGCCCGTCTTCGTATCGATTAGATGCAATTCCATTTCGTCGTGACGGATGTCCCGCCAACGCAGTCCGAGCAATTCCGAAATGCGGGCTCCGGTGAGGATGGCGACGCGGATGATAGCGATGACCTGGGGATGCTCCGTCCCGTCGCTCTCGGCCGTGTCAAGCGTCTTCATCAGAGCGCCGACTTCGCCGCCGGTCAGCAGTCGCTCGCGTCGTGGGACCTTGGGCTCGACCACACTTTCTAACGGGTTCCCCGCCTCTCTCGTTCGGAGCTTCCATTGCAGCGCCTTATGGAAAAGGTGATGCAACATGCGGTAGATGCTGCCCGCCTCAGCCTTGCCTTTGGTAATGCGCCCGGCATCGTCGATGTGCAGCGGTCGCCGGACGATCGCTCCAACGTCCTCTTCGGTCACATCGTTGATCCTTAGATGCCCGATCGCGGGCGCCACAAACCGAACCCAAATGCGAGTCTTGTGGGCTATAGTCCTCGGTTTATTCTCGATCGCCACCACTTCCTTGCTGTAGCGATCCCATAGGTGGCCGACGGTCCGCAGCCGGCGCGCGTTAGCAGCATCCTCCTCGGCACGTTGCTGTGCGGCACGGCGATTGGCCTCGGCCTCCTCGCGCAAAGTGGTGGGTCCCTGGCCGGTGCGCCGCGCTTTGCGCAGCTCGGCGAGCTTCTCCTGCGCCTTGGCCACCGTCCAGCCTTCAGCGGCCCAGCCCAGCGCCTCCTCGACCTGCTTGCCGCCGACCGAGAAGCGCAGCGTGAAGTAGCGATCGAGCCGCGCACCGTGCTTGCGGGTGCTGTGCTTGCGGTAGCGCACACCGGGCGCAGCGGTAATCCAATTGGTTGCTTTCACTCTGTTCTCCCCGCCTTATCCCTATCTTGTCCCTAGAATTCGGGTGAAGCCGATTAGGAACGCGTGATGGTAAGTGAGACAAAATAGGGCCTGAAACCTTAGAGGACAAGCGGATTTCGTGAAGCGGTGTGAAGCCCTGTGGAGAGCCTTGATAGCTAACTATAAATTTATTTGTAATCTTCAATGAAAAAATGTAAGTTACGACGCACAGAGATCGCTGCTTGCGAAGTTCCTGGTAAAGGTTACCCAGAATCCGAAGCGCGTCAGTCTTTATATTTACTGTGGTTTGCTGAGTGCCACACAAGTGATGAGGTATACCCACGGAGGGATGATGATCTCGGAACTCGATATCTTGCGTGCCGCACATCTGATGATGCACGAATTTGGCGGAGACGCCGAACTCGAAGCCGCAAACTGCATCGATCGCGTGCGCCGGCAAGGTGACTGGGACGCGTTGCTCACCTGGGCAAGAATCCAGCGGACGATCGCCCGGCTGGATCTGACGAGGACGGCAACCGGCCTACCAAACTGACAGGGACCCGGCTCGATTACCGGCCTGTGGAGATCACGTTTGCCGCGCCACACTCGAGCTGGGTGACTCGGACTCGGCTCGTCGGGCTCTGAAAGCCAAATATAGCGTTCTCAAGTTTACCCAATACCAGGTGTTGCGAAGCGCGCCTGGTTGCGATCTAATCCAGATCATGAAGACGATCTTCGGGCGCAGCGCCGAGGTCGAGTGACGCGGTTCCGGCCCAAGCGCTTCGCGAGGGCACGGTGGCGCGCTCTTCAGCGAGCGTACCGGCGACACGTCGTCCCGCATCGCCGCGCGGCTCTCGTTGCGCTGCTGGTGTTCGGCGCCGGCGTCGTGCTCCTCGCGACATTGTCATCTCGTCACGGCGAGCAATTGCCTGCACCGAGCGCCGCGCGTCCGGACGCGGTGCCGGCTGCTCCAGCGCAGCCGTTCGCGTCACCCGAAAAGGCGGTGCGACCGGCCAGGCCGACCGAAGAAGCGGCATTACGGCCGCCCCCGCCGATGCCGCTGCCCGGCGTAGCCAAGCCGGCCTGGCTGCGCTACGCGGTGCCGGCACCGGCGACCGGCAATCGCCCGCTCGTCGCGATCGTACTCGACGATCTCGGCCTCGATCGCCTGCGCACCGCCGAAGCGATGCGGCTGAGCGGGCCGCTGACCCTGTCCTTCATGACCTATGCGAGCGACCTCGCGGCGCAGACTCAGGCAGCGCGCCACGCCGGTCACGAACTCCTGCTGCACGTGCCGATGGAGGCGGTCGACCAGCATGCCGATCCCGGCCCCCACGGGCTCTTCACCGCGCTGTCGCGCGACGAGATCCTAGAGCGGCTGCGCTGGGGGCTCGGCCGCTTCGACGGTTTCGTCGGGATCAACAACCATATGGGCAGCAAATTCACATCGGATGAGCGGGGGATGGCGCCGGTCATGGAAGAGCTGCACGCCCGCGGTCTGATGTTTCTCGATTCACGGACCTCGCCTTCCAGCGCGGGGCTTCGTCTGGCGATTGCCTACGGAGTGCCGCACGCCGCCCGCGACGTGTTTCTCGACGACGATCAGGCACCCGCCGCGATCGCCAAGCAGCTCGCAAAGCTCGAACAGCTTGCGCGGCAGCACGGCAGCGCAATTGCCATCGGTCATCCGCACGATGCGACAATCGCGGCCCTCAAGGCCTGGTTGCCGCTGCTCGGCGGGAAGGGCTTCGTCCTCGTCCCGGTCAGTGCTGTAGCGCGGTACCGTATGACGGAGGAAGGCGAAGTAAGGCGCTGACGGCCGCTCGCAAGTGCCGCCCTAAGCCCCGGATGGGCGCATTTCCACGCCGGTTAAGAGACCAACGGCGCGAGGATTACCTATTACTCTTAATCTGTGCACGCAGCCGCCATCCCGGATTGCTTTCGTCTCCGGCGTAGGCGCCGCGGAAATAGTGGCCGCCTTTGCTGAGGCCGTTGAAATCCCGATCGAAGTCGAGCTCGCCGGCAAACGGAGAGAGATCCAGCGGCGACCCCGTCGCCCTGCCGGGAAGCGGATAAAAATCCAGCGCGCCGAGCCGAGATAACGGCGCTCTGACATAATTGCCAGCGTCGGCTGGCCGAGCGACGAGATTGTCCGGTGCGGCGAATGTCGCGGCCGGCTATTGGAGTCTCGGCAAAAATGAGATTGCCGACAACTACATGGCCCTCACGCGCCGGGCTGCCGAATTTGATGCCGATTTGCGCTGAATAGATCGTATTATTAAAGACGTGCGCCAGCTTGAGCGGCAAAATCATGATCGCGAAAGACGGCACCGGCCGATTGCCCGCCGCGAGGATATTGTCGTGAAAACTGATGCGGCCCGAGCCCTGGAAGAGCGCCTCACGCGGGTTGTGCACAAGTAGATTGCCATAGATTTGGTAGAGGTCGTGCGAGCCGGGGCCGCTATCGGGGAAACCTCCGACCAGCAGGTTCGGCCGGTCGCCATCGCGCGACGGGCGGTCGTCCTTGATGAAGACGTTTGTTCCGAATGATCGTCGATTGTGGTCCCTGCGGCATGCCGAGGAGGTCTGGGCGACCCAGTTGGTGTTTGATCTCCATGCAATATCCAAGGGGATCGAGGACGAGATTGTTTTCGATGATTCCGGCAACGAAGGGGCTGCTGCCGTCAGAGTCGCCAAGATAGATCCCGGTCCCGGCACCGACGGTCGTTTTGCGCCGGATGACCCAATTCCAGGTCGGGGTCTTGGTCGAGATCCCGTCCGTCTGCTGGAAGGTGCCAGCGCCGATTATAAGATTTCCATCCAGGACGATGTGATGCATGGCTTGATGGGCCGCGCGCCGAGCCTTGATCCCGTCGCCGCCCATGCCGAGACTGTCGATGGTGACATTGCTGACGACGATGTAGCTCGAATCAACGATCTCGACGGTAGTGTATCCCTTCTGGCCAGCGATCACTGCACGCGGGCCTTCCGCCGGGCCGGTGACGGTTATACGACGACCGGGCTCGCCGTTGAGGTTGGCGATGGTCAGTCGGGGATATCGGCCGGATATGAGCAGCAGAGTATCGCCGGGCCGTAGCGCTGGAACCAGTTCCTGGTAGTTGGAGGGGTCCGCGCGGAGGACGGCTTGCCCCTTTGCGACACAAAAGCCGTCCGACGGCACACCACTCGGGTCATGCGGGGGCATCGCGCTCGCCGTCGCGCTCGCGAGATCGGGACCGAGCGCGGCGAAAGATAATCCGACGGGGAGGATTCGCCATGTCCTGTCCAGTCCTCGATAAGGGCCGGCTTGGCTCATCTCGGTTTTTCCTCATGAGCCCGATCCAGTAAGCCGTTTTTGACCCCGACCAAGCATGTGTCGATGTCGCCTCATCGGACGGCGATTGCGATCCGGACAGCGATCTGGTAATGGTCGGTTCATGGCTCGCGTCGCGCAAACAGCAGCTTGGTGGTGGCCCGTCTAAAACGGGCGGCCATCGTTTTCGTTTTTCCGATAGAGGCCGCCACGGAAGCGCTGGGCGGCCTTCGCAGTTTCAGAGCGGACCCTCCCGGATCTCCCGCGGCGCCCCAGCCCAGAGGGGAACCGCATGCAGCTCATGAGCTACCGTACCGAGGGCGGCATCTGCATCCAACGAGAGATTAGTGATCAACCCTATCGCCCGGCCGACAACGCCCTCGCCGGGGCGCTCGACACCCGGCGTGGTGTGCTCTTTTCCTCGAGTTTCGAGTTTCCCGGCCGCTATACGCGCTGGGATATGGGCTTTGTCGACCCGCCGCTGCTCTTCACCGCGCGCGGGCGCCGGTTTACGATCGACGCGCTGAACCGGCGTGGCCATCTCCTGTTGGCCCCGATCGCCGAGGCGGTCGGCGCTCTCGCGGCAACGACGATCGAAAGAACGTCCGCGGACCTCATCTCGGGCGAAATCGGCGAAACCACGGAACGCTTTCCGGAGGAGCGCCGCAGCCGGCAGCCCTCGGTATTCTCGGTGCTGCGCGCGCTGATCCATCTGTTCGCCAGCGCCGAGGACCAGCACCTCGGCTTCTACGGTGCGTTTGGATATGACTTGGTCTTCCAGTTCGAGCCGACCAAGCTGCGGCTGCCGCGCCCCGACGATCAGCGGGATCTCGTCCTCTATCTGCCGGACGAGATCCTGATCGTCGATCATATGCGTCAATCGGCGGCGGTTCACCGGTACGAGTTCGAAGTCGGCGGAGCCACGACGAGCGGCCTGCCACGGACCACCGCGCCCGATCCCTACCGCCTCGACCGGGCGGCGGCCACCCGACCGAGTGAAAGCGATCATGGGCCGGGCGAATATGCCGCACTGGTCGAGCGGGCCAGGGCGGCCTTCGCGCGCGGTGATCTATTCGAGGTGGTGGTTGGGCAGCTCTTTGCCGATGCCTGCGGAGATCTGCCGAGCGTCGTCTTCCAGCGGCTGCGCCAAGCCAACCCGGCGCCGTACGGCGCGCTGATCAATCTCGGCCAGGGTGAGTTCATCGTCGCCGCGTCGCCCGAAATGTACGTCCGGGTCGAGGGCCGGCGGATCGAGACCTGCCCGATAAGCGGCACCATCGCCCGCGGCCGCGACCCGGTCGAAGATGCCGAGCGCATCCGCCAGCTGCTCAACTCGACGAAGGACGAGAGCGAGTTGACAATGTGCACGGATGTCGACCGGAACGACAAATCACGGGTGGCGATTCCTGGCAGCGTGCGCGTTATCGGCCGCCGCCAGATCGAGCTCTATTCGCGCCTGATTCACACCGTCGATCACGTCGAGGGTAAGCTGGCGGAGCCGTTTGATGCCCTCGACGGTTTCCTGAGCCACGCTTGGGCGGTAACCGTGACGGGGGCGCCGAAACTTTGGGCAATTCGCTTTATCGAAGAGCAGGAGCGCTCGTCCCGCCGGTGGTACGGCGGTGCGATCGGGCGGATCACTTTCGACGGCAACATGAACACCGGCCTGACCCTGCGAACGATCCGCATGCAAGACGGCGTGGCCGAAGTGCGTGCCGGCGCTACCCTGCTCTATGACAGCGACCCGCAGGCGGAGGAAGCCGAAACTCGCCTGAAGGCTTCGGCCATGTTCACCGCGATCCGCGGACCGGTGACGGCTGTCACCCGCGCGCCGTTGACGACTGGGGTGGGCTGCGGCCGGAAGGTGCTGCTGATCGACCACGAGGATTCGTTCGTCCACACGCTCGCCAACTACATTCGCACGACCGGCGCCGAGGTCGTGACGATGCGCCCGGAGCTCGGGCGGAGTGAACTGCGGCAGGGGGCCGACCCCGATCTCGTGGTGCTGTCGCCGGGGCCGGGGCGCCCGGCCGATTTTGTGATGGCCGAGACGCTCGAGCTGCTGGTTGAGCGGCATCTCCCGGTTTTCGGTGTGTGTCTCGGCCTGCAGGGGATCGTTGAATATTTCGGCGGATCGCTCGATGTGCTGGATGTCCCGATGCACGGCAAGCCGTCGCTGGTCCGGGTCCTGGGCGGCAGACTATTAAGCGGGCTGCCGCGCGAGTTCTCGGTCGGTCGGTACCACTCTCTGCACGCGCGGCGCAGCACTTTGCCGCCGGAGCTCTCGGTCACCGCAGAAACCGAGGATCGGGTGATCATGGCGATCGAGCACGCCTGTCTGCCGATCACCGCCGTCCAGTTTCACCCCGAATCGGTCATGACTTTGCAAGACGAAGTCGGGATGCCGGTCATCAGCGCTGTCCTGTCGGCCCTCCGACCCCTGTAAAAGCCGGAAAACAGGGCGAATCACCGATTCGGTGCTGAGATTTGACCCTATCATCCTCGATAAATCCATGTATATCAGATACTTAACGGACACTTCTGACGCCGACGAACAGGGGGCTGTTTGCGCCGATCAGGGCACCCGAATCGGGCTATCAGGGGGCGAGCAGGGGGGAACCAGAAGTCGATTCATCGGATTCAAACTTGCTTGTTGCAAATACGCGTATTATCATATTGACAATAGCAAGTAACCTTGATATAAGGGCGAAACTCTGCCTCCGCAAGCCGGCGATCGACACCCGCCGCTTCCCGCGGAGCGGAGGAGGCGGCCGGAGCGGCCGGCCGACCGGGCACGCCGCGATGCCGAACCCAGAAAAATCCCCTATCGGAATAGCGCAACGATGGCTGCCGACGCCGGGCGGCAATCGGGAAGCCAGGGAGACCAAATGTCCGAGACCAACCGCGAATACGCGGCCAACTACCGCAAGCCGCCGCTGGACACCCGTTTTAAGAAGGGCCAATCAGGCAACCCCCACGGTCGGCCCAAGAAAAACCTGCCGGGGCTTCTAGTCGCCGCACTGAACGAGCCGGTGTTCGTCACGACGGACGGACGGCGGCGCAAGATCACCAAGCGCGAGGTGATCGTCACTCAGATGGTGAACGAATCCGCCGGCGCCAATTTGCGCGCGACCAAGATGCTGATCGACATGATCAAGGACATCGAAAAGAAGGCCTCCGCAGAACCGCCGCCAGAGCCACCGGTTCGCCCCAGCCGACGAGGAGGTGATCAAAGGCGCCGTGGCGTAAATACGGGGAGCCCTCTTACAAGAAATCCAGGACATGAACGCGGGGAACCCGGCTCTCGCGATGGTTTCTTTGCCTCTATCGTGAGCCGGCCAGCGCATTGGTCAGGCAACCCGGTGCCGGCTGGCGGTACGGTTTGGCCAGGCGCGAGCGGGCTCGGCGCCTCGTCCGGCCCCGGGGTGCCGATTGAACCCGCCGCTGGGTTTCCGTAAATTGATGGACCCTGTGCCCCGTAAACCGGTCTCGTGCGTGCCAAAATTCGCAAACTGGGGTCACTACACGAAAGTGCTCTAAGAGTGCGACATCTTGGACGAAGCATGAACGGGCCGCGCGCTGGTATGTCCGCTGCACCCTTGATGGCTGCCGCTCGGCCGGCCGCCGGCGTCACGTCTCTGATGTGCCAATTACGGACATTGCTGCTGGCTCAACAAATAATATCGAGTCGACGCGGACACCTTACGAGCTAGTGCTTAGATGCAGTCAGAAGATTCACCCGATTTCGAAAGGCCCAGGCAGCCCGCCGTGTTTCCAGGACCCGCCGCGAACCACCCGCCGACCGACGTCGGGGTTGCAAGTCCTTGCATCGCCGTCTGTCGGCGCCCCCTCGTAATCCTGGTGCCAGCAGTCCTCGACCCACTGACGAGCAGGCGTCAGTCGGGCCCCGACAACCGCTCGACGAGTGCCCACTCCGCGTCGACCGGCTGTGCGGCTCCGCCCTGCATGTCGCGCTCCCAGCGGGCCGGCACCGGCTCGCCATGGCGCGGCACGTGGGCGAGACGCAATGTGAACTGCCGCACTGATCGATCAGGATGATCGCCGGGTCGCGATAGCCCGCGATGTTGCGCGGCGGCCGTTAATATGCCCCAGCGGGGGTTATCTGGGTGCGGGTCCGTAGATTGGCTCCATGGGATTGAGTTCGTTCTCCTCGGATGGTCTCTTTAACGATCGAGCTCTATCGATCACGAGATCGGAAGAACGAATGTTGACGGTCTTTTTGCCGACAAATATGGTTAACAACCTCTTCAGCAGGGCGCTAAGTGACCGTTTATTGCCACCCTCGGAAAACCGGACGACGCGTCGAGAGAGAAATTGTCCTCACCAGCTATAGGACAGCAACCCGACAAGTGGGTGGACTAGAGGGGAAGCCGTGAGCGCGCCCCGGGTCTTGAAGTGGCTGGGGGACAAAGGTCAACGGGTCGGTATTTTGATTCTTTTGGTTAGCCTTATAGCTCTCTACTTCAACGTCCGCACGTATTATACGCAACAGAGTGTCAACGTGCCTAATCTCATTTCTCTCGCGCCAAAAATATATTCGAACAATCAAACTGCATCCGTCGTGCTCGCTTGGTTCAATATCGGAAGGAGGCCGGTCATAG
>Ga0306922_10006095_pt1 | contig 11535 bp, 9 predicted proteins | sample sta12Cox44000082_FD_203758 | JGI IMG/M metagenome (GOLD analysis project Ga0306922, IMG submission 203758) | Lab enrichment of tropical soil microbial communities from Luquillo Experimental Forest, Puerto Rico - statoxic.12C.oxic.44.000.082 (v2)... | ecosystem: Environmental > Terrestrial > Soil... | reverse complement strand
GGCGCCGGACTCTCGCTTGTCTTCCCCGGCGGCCCCCCGCAAAAGCTGATTCAGGTGAAGGGCCTGCAGTTCCGCACGCCGCAATTCGCCGACACCATTTATGAGTTCGTCGTCGAAAACGGCCAGGCGAAAGCCTTGCGCCAGCGCGATCCCTCGAGCGAATTCACCTTCCCGCGTCAGTAGCCCGGCGATTCTTTAGAAGAGAGTGCGTTTTCTTAGACCGTTTCGGGCAAGGGGCTTTGATCCTTTCGGGCACAATCCGACCCCCGCTTGGGGACACGTCGGCCAGGTTGGAGGCTGTCAGATCAGAAGGATCTGGAGGTCGGCGACCCACTGACCGGCACGGCTCCGATCTCTATCGCCGGATCCAATGGGTCTACCTACCGGCTACAAGAACTGGCGTTCTTCTCCTGGTTCTATGGAGCTTCTTCCATTGGAGTCAATGGATGGTTCTCGGACAATCGAACAGTCATCCTGCGCCTTTGCGGGCGAAGGATCTCAACCACTGCGTCTGGCTCCCAATGCAAATCCCGTCATTCCGAGCGCAGCCAAATATGTTTGCCGGGCGCTCGCTACCCACAGAGTGAATTGAATAGACAAGCGCCTCCCCCTCTTAATTGAGAATTCATTCCGCTCGTAGCGCTCGAATTGGATCCGTTCGCGCTGCGCGCCAAGCGGGCAGGAAACACGCCGCAGTCGACAGAAGGGTCATCGCCGCAAATGCCGCGCCGAAAGCCAGCGGGTCTCGCGGGCTTACCTGATACAGGAGGTTGCCGAGCAGGCGCGTTAGAAGAAGTGCTAGGGCGCTCCCAATAACTATGCCGGTCGTGGTCAGTAGCAGACCGCGTGACAGCACGAGACGCAGTACGTTCGAGGTGCCGGCGCCAAGAGCCATGCGCAGCCCCAACTCTCGGGTGCTCTGCGAGACGGTGCACGACATCACGCCATAAAGGCCGATGCTGGCAAGCAGCAGCGCCAAGCCTCCGAACAGGGCGACCAAAGCTACGGCCACGAGTTGCTGGGACGTAGAACGATTAACTTGTTCCTCTAGCGTAGTCATTTCGTATAAAGCGAGGTTAGGATCGAGGGCGCGCACTTCTCGAATCAGAGCCGTTTGGATGTTCCGCAGAGGTTGCATCGTTCGAATGTGGATGTCAGGTTCTATCGCGAAATACTGGCGGAGCGGAACATAGAAAAACGGCCGGGGCGTTTCATCCATGCTGTAGTATTTCGAATCTTTGACGACCCCGACGACTTGCACCCAATTGCCTTTCACTTGCAGACGTTCGCCGATGGGATTCTGCCCGCGCCAATACCGCGCGACCATCGTTTGGTTTACGATGGCGACCCGCGGCGCGTTTTCGTCGTCCGCGCGAGTGAATTCGCGCCCGGAGATGAGCGGAATGCCCAAGGTGGCGAAGTAATCGGGGCTGACCTCGTTGTATTCGGCGGTGGGCGCTTCGTTGGGTTGCGGTTCGTACCCGTCGACGGCAATCGGCGTCGAAGCATACGATTCATAGCCGAGCGGAACAACGCGGGCGTAAGCGGCCGCTTCGACACCGGGTAGCGCCCGGACATGTACGATCAATTCATCCTGAAAAGTTTTGGCGCTAGGCGCGTCATAGCCGGCGGCGGCCAAAGGTATCCACGTATTCAACACGCGCGTTGTGGAGAAGCCCGGGCTGGTGCTTCGAATCTTGTTTAGGCTTTGCATCAGCAAGCTCGCGCCCACCAGCAAGATGAAGCTGAGAGCGACTTGCAGGACCACGAGGCTCGAGCGGAACCATCCTCGGCCGCGCGCCCCCATAACGGCGGATGCCTCGGTTTTGAGCGTGTCGGCAAGGGCAAGGTGGCGCGTCTGGAACGCGGGGATCAGCCCAACAGTAAGCGTAACAACGAGGCAAATGGCCGCACTCAGTCCGAGCACGCAGCCGTCGATTTGTCCGGGCAGGTACAACACATCCCCCGGGAAAAACAGAACAAGCGCGTGACGGCACCAGTACGCCACGAGCATGCCGCCTGCTGCGCCGAAGGCTGACAGCAGCAAGCCTTCCGTAACGAGTTGCCTCAGCAAGCGGGCGCGGCTCGCGCCCATGGCGAGGCGAACCGTCATCTCGTGTCGGCGCGCGAATGCCCTAACGAGCAGCAAGTTGCCGACGTTGGCGCAGACGATGAGCAGAACAAACAACGCGACAACAACCATGATCTCGAAGACCGGCAGCAGCTCACCGGCGTGATTGAAAGGCGTTTGCCACAGCGGCCAGACCTGGATGCCGCGGCCGCGGTTGGTGGCGGGATATTCAACTTCGAGCTGCGCGGCAATGGCGGAAATTTCTAGCTGAGCTTGACTGCGGGTCACGCCAGGCTTCAGTCGTATATAGGCCTCCGCCCATCGCGCGCCGCGGTCTTCGAGTTTGTTGCTGCCGGCGTTGTAAACTTCCACCATCGAGGCAGGCACCCAGAACTCCATGCTCCGGCCGACGAAAGTTCCGTAGAACCTCTCGGGCGTGACCCCGATGATGGTGTGCACGACGTTATCCAGGCGCTGCGTCTTCCCGATGATTTCTGGATCGCCCTTGAAGCGCGTGTGCCAAAGATGGTAGCTGATCACCACGACCGGATGCGCGTTGCGGCCAACGTCTTCGCCTGGCTCGAACCCGCGGCCCAACATGGGTTGGACTCCGATCGCATCAAAATAGTTTGCGGAGACGATGCTTCCCGTGGTGACCTCAGCGCGCTCGCCAATGCTCAGCGTCGCGCCGGTGATTGAGCTGACAAAGACGGTCTCACAGAGGGCGCACCTTCTTTGCACGTCGAGGAGATCGGGCCACGACGTTTCGTCTCTCTCGCCACCCGCCGTTCCCGACAGTGCCACCAGGCGCTCCTGGTGAGAAACGAGTGGGTAGGGCCGGAAAAGAATGCCTTCGACCCAGCTGAACACGGCGGCGTTTGCGCCGATGCCGAGCGTTAGGCACAGAATCGTTAGAACCGTAAATCCCGGACTGCGGCGCAGCATGCGCAGCCCCAAGCGCATGTCCCGCACAAAATTCTCGATGAGATTCATCTTGCGCGCCTCGCGGCATTCCTCTTTCACTTGCTCGACTCCTGCGAGCGACCGGAAAGCCGCATGACGAGCTTCTTGCGGGTCCATTCCCCCCGCTATGTATTCATCGATCTGATTTTGCAGATGAAACTGCAGCTCCTCTTTGAGGTCCAGCTCCGCTTTCTCTCGGCGAAAGAGTGAACGTAGACGGAGCGGCAGTTTGTAATGCCAACGCATGGTTTTGTGCCTTAGGGCGTCTCTAGTACATGGTTAATCGCCAACGAAAGACGCTTCCACTGCGCTTGCTCTTGGCGCAGGTATCTCGCGCCGTCCGGAGTCAGCGAATAGAATTTGGCGCGACGATTGTTTTCCGACTCTCCCCATTTGGCCTGAATCCACCCTTGTTGCTCCAGGCGGTGCAGCGCGGGATACAGCGCTCCCTGGTTCACCTGCAAGACCTCCTTGGACACTTGCCGGATGCGTTGTGCGATTCCCCAACCGTGCATGGGCTGGAGCGCAAGGGTTCTCAAGATCAAGAGGTCCAGCGTGCCTTGCACAAGATCTGTCGGCTTGGCCATAACGGCTCTCCTGTCGATAAATGACAGGGCAATAGTTTAGACTCCTGTAAACGAATTAGGGAAGCAAAATTTTCCGTGTTCTCGCTCCATGACTCTGCCGGAAAATCGTTTGGCGTGCTTCTTCAGTTCTGCTCCGATAACCCGTTGCTCAGGAACACCTGATAGAGCCGCCTAGTGCCCAAGTTTGTGGAGTCGAGGTATCGTCTGTTTCCCCGACGGCAGGATCCTTAAACGCATTCCTGAGATTAATCCGGAAGTCTGTTCGGAGAAACGCGCCAGGAGCGGCATGGCTGCGCGGGCAAGTCCTAACAGCGCGGATTCGGATATGGCTTATGCCTTGGATCGATTAGCGAAACGGAACACCTCGGACCCAGGCACTTCAGCTGGTTGCGGCCGTGAGCAGCAATAACCACTCATCCCAATCATTCAGCACGACATTGCTGTCTGCCCGCACCAACTGATGATCGGCAGACGGGATAAGTGCGACAATCTTGACCTTTGGAAAATTCGCTTTCAACCAGTCGACCATTTCCTTTCTCGTTTGCTCAGGTGCCTTGTGGCCGACGACAAAAACATCCACGCTATGAATCGAAGCTAACGCACGCTTTGCGGCCTCGTTGTCAGCTACCGATATGACTTCGTGCCCGCAGCATCGAAACAGCTGTGCCCTCACCTTCAATTCTTTTTCCTCATAACCGATCTGAAACATTATCCGTTTGCGCGACGACTTGATGGAAATCCTCTCGCCCTTTGGGTTGGCGATCACATATTCACCGGGTGAAGCTGCAGCGAGCCCTTTCACAAGCGCTTTGGCGCGTTCTACATCTGGCGCCGCCTCCATCCAACGAAGGCTACCATCTGTCTGCACTTTGAAAATGTTGACGGGCGGAAACAAGGCTCAATCCAAAGTTATGGTCTCGCGGATTCAATCATATGCCCTGACTTCTTGTCTATAGCGGGGATTCGGGCATTTGTTGCGCAATGTGAAAACCCCTGCTGGAGAGTTTCTACCAGGGAATGGCCACGATGAGCCGCAATGCCGGCGCCATATACCGCGTCTATTGTGGGACGTTAATCTGGCGCGATATACTCCCCGACCACGCATACTAGAGCTAGCCGTCAGGTTCCGAAAGGTCGGGAGACAGCCTTGGAAACCGAGAGCAACCGCCCATCGCGCGATATATGGAATCCGGCTACACCGGTGCAAACGGCGATCCTGGTGTGCTTCGTGGCCGTGCTTTCCTACTTCGCTCCACGACTAGAAGGGGCATTGATACTGCACCCCCAAACGGTGTGGCCGCTGTGGCCGGGTTGCGCGCTCTTGGTTTCAGTACTCTTGCTGGTTCATGACCGGCTCTGGCCCGTACTTATCCCCGTAGCCCTTGCAGCGTTTGTTGTCTACGACTTGCAGGCAGGTGTGACGCTGCGTTCCATTGCTTGGTTCATCCCGGCTGATGCGGTCGAAGTCCTCGTCGCCACTTTGTGTCTTAGGTATTTCTTCCACGGCGTGCCTCGGCTAAATAGCGTAAAGAATTTGACCAAGTATTTGCTCTGCGCGGTGGTCCTTGCCCCAATCACTGCAGCCTTTATCAGCGCGCGTGGCATCGCCCTCGACTACTGGAGCGGTTGGAGGATTTGTTTCTTTTCTGAAGTGCTGGCGTTCCTCACTCTGACGCCAGCCATCCTGAATTGGGTTCGTAACGGTCGTGCATCATTACGAATGTCACCCACCTACCATCTGGAGGCGGCCGCGTTGACCGCCGCGTTGGTCCTCCTTGGCTATCTCAACTTCATAGCCCCTCGCGGGAGCAATTCCCCGCCCTTGCTTTATTCCCTCATACCCCTTCTCCTCTGGTCCGCGCTGCGCTTCGGAGCAACGGGAGTAAGCTCCGGGGTAATCGCACTTGCCTTTATGTGCGTATGGGGTGCGGTACGTAGCCGGGGTCCGTTCATCGAACAGGGTCAGCCAAACCATGTGTTTCCGATGCAGCTTTTCTTAGTCTTCACTGCGACACCGTTTATGGTGCTGGCGGCTCTCGCTGAGGAGCGCACGGAGGCCGAATTAGCGCTAAGAAAACGAGAGGAAGAGCTTCTAGAAGCCCAACGCGTGGCGCAAGTCGGCAACTGGCAATGGGACCCAAAAACCGACACGGTCGCTTGGTCCAAGGAACTCTGCCGAATCGGGGGCCGCGATCCCGACCTGCCGCCGCCCGCCTTTGGTGAACAAACAAAGTTGTATACACCAGAAAGCTGGGAACGCCTGAAGTGCGCCGTCGCGGAGGCATTGCGAACCGGAGCTCCGTACAAACTCGATCTGGAGATCCTTCGTCCCGACGGCAGCACAAGATGGATCACCGACCGAGGTGAAGTGGTGCGCGATGCGGCCGGCCGCATCGCGTGGCTGCGCGGTACCGCTCAGGACATCACTGAACGCAAGCATGCCGAGAACGAACTGCGTGCGAGCGAGGAGAAGTTCCGCAGGGTCTTTCGGGATGCGGGTGTGGGCATGATGGTCGTTTCGCCCAAGGGTGGTTTTCTCGCCGCCAACGAGGCATTTTGCCAGTTTCTTGGCTATACCGAGGAGGAACTGCTCCAAGAGACGGTGCAGTCGGTCACTCTTCCCGAAGACTGGCCATTTTTCTCCGAGAGGCTTAAGGAGGCCCTTGAGCGAGGAACGAGTTTCCAGAGAGTTGAGAAGCGCTGCCTCCACAAGAGCGGGCGCATCGTTACCGCCGAAACCAGCGCGTCTTTGATTCGGGGCCCGAGCGGCGAACCTCAGTATTTCGTGGCAGAAGCTTTGGACGTTACCCAGCACAAGCTTGCGGAAGAAGCTCTTTCCGGCGTGAGCCGCAGGTTGATTGAAGCGCACGAGGAGGAACGTAACTGGATTGCCAGAGAACTGCACGACGATTTTAGTCAGCGCATCGTCTTGTTGGCCGTGAATCTGGAGGAAGTGAAACAAGGTCTTCCGGCTTCAGACGGCAGAGCAAGGCGCCGCATCGAAGAGGCCTGCCAACGTGTGGGGGAACTCGGCAGCGATATTCAGGCATTGTCGCACCGACTGCATTCCTCGAAACTGGAACTACTGGGACTCGCGGCAGCAGCGGCTGGTTTCTGCCAGGAGCTTTCCAAGCGGCAGAATGTCGAGATTGACTTTCACTCCGAAGGCATTCCCAAAGCTCTTCCTAGAGAAATCTCACTCTGTCTGTTCCGCGTCTTGCAAGAAGCGCTCCAGAATGCGATGAAGCATAGCGGTAAACGGTGCTTCGCAGTGTCACTCAAACGCGCGCTCAATGAGATCCAGCTAAGTGTGCAAGATTCAGGTGTTGGCTTTGATCCCGAAAAGGTAATCGCTGGGTGCGGCCTCGGTCTTACCAGCATGAAGGAGCGCTTGAAACTAGTAGGCGGCCAGCTTTCCGTTGACTCGAAGGTGCGGGTTGGAACTACCGTGCAGGCGTGCGTGCCTCTCTCCCTAGTGAAGTCCGCAGGGTACGTCCAACTGGACCGAAGCCACCAGTCAGGGTAACGGCCTAAGCCAATTGACGTTCGGGGGCGCTCTTCGTTATCGTTTATCCGCCACCGTTCACTCGAAAGACCAATGAGGCCTATGGCGAAGAATGAACCAAACGAAAACCATCCGACCACACGCGAAATCCCTTCGCCCTTCCTGTTCCTCGACGCCACTTTCCACCTCCTGGTTGATCAGATTACCGACTATGCGATCTTTCTGCTGACTCCCACAGGCGAAGTGGCCACATGGAATTCCGGTGCGCAGCGCATCAAAGGCTACAAGCCTCAAGAAATCATCGGCAAACACTTCCGCAATTTCTATGGTCCCGAAGCTCAGGCCGCGGGCATCCCGGAGGAAGCACTGAAGATTGCCGCAACCACGGGACGTTTCGAAGATGAAGGTTGGCGCTTCCGCAGCGACGGCTCGCGCTTCTGGGCCAACGTCATCATCACCGCCATCCGCGACAAACAAGGCCGATTGCTCGGTTTCGGCAAGGTTACCCGTGACCTCACCGAACGAAAGCGCGCCGAAGACGCCCTGTCCGCCGTGAATCGCAGCTTGATCGAGGCGCACGAGGAGGAACGTGCCTGGCTCGCCAGAGAGCTTCACGATGACGTGAGCCAGAGAGTTGCTTTGGTGGCGATGAATCTCGAAACATTGAGACAAGATCTTCCACCTTCAAAGGGCCAAACGATTCGCCGGATCGAGGAGGCCAAAAAACAGATTTGCGAACTGGCCAGCGATATCCAGGCGTTATCGCGCCGTTTGCACTCCTCGAAACTGGAATTACAGGGACTCACAGGGGCCGCGCGCGGTCTTTGCAGCGAGCTTTCCGACCAACACAATGTCAAAATTACCCTTCATTCCCACGATATACCGAAAGAGCTGCCCCAAGCGGTCGCACTCTGCCTCTTCCGGGTTTTGCAGGAAGCCCTCCAGAATGCCATGAAGCATAGCGGCGTGCGGCAATTTCAGGTGTCGCTCAAAGGCGGATTAAATGAGATCCAGTTGACCGTGCATGACGCGGGTGCTGGATTTGATCTCGAAAAGGCAATCAGTGGGCCCGGGCTTGGCCTTACAAGCATGCGGGAACGACTCAAATTGGTTAACGGACAACTCTCGATTGACTCCCAACCGCTTAGCGGAACAACGATTCGTGCTCGAGTGCCTCTTAGTTCTGATATCGCCTCAGGCGGGAAGTTCGAATGAAGTCAACAAGTTGCTAAAGTAGGATGCGCAATTCACACCAAATGCTCTTCTATGCTGATGACGCCGCCCTTCTGGATGGCCTCACCCGTTTTATTGCCGACGCTCTGGACGAAGGCAACCCGGCGATCGTGTGGGCCAGCGAGTCACACAGGCGCGCTCTTATTCAGCGATTACGCACCCGAGGCGTGGACGTTGACGCTGCGATTCAACAAGGGACCTACATCGCGTCGGATGTTGCTGAGATAGCGGACCCGGCGCGCCTCCTTGCGACCCTCAGAGGTTTGAACGAAGCAGCATCCAAAAGAGGGACGAAACATCCTCGTGTTGCGGCCTGTGGTGAACGCGCAGGCCGTTTGTGGGCGGAGGGAAAGACCGATGCCGCTATTATGCTCGAACAACTCTTCAACGAGTTAGCCAAGGAACATGAGATGGACATTCTTTGCGTATATCCGTTGCCGGACGCCGAGCATGACATGTCCGCCTTCAACATTGTCTGCGCAGAACACTGTTCATTTTTCTTCCGCTGGAGCCCATGACAAAGACCTGTCATGGAAGTCAGCAAACCCGACGAATGACCAATGATACTTATTTGGGCGGTTAGTCCCTTCACCTATCCCTTGATGTGACGGTTAAGTTGGCCCAAATCTACTTTGGATCGGCGATGACTACCGCGAGCGCGAACCCGTCGTACCCTTTGCTGCCCACCGTCTGTATCTCCGTCGCGCTTACGCGGGGCTCGGCGGCGAGCCGCGCGTTGAACCGCCGCACGCCCACGATGTCCGGATCTTCGCTCGCCGTGTCAATCACCTTCCCATCGCGAATCACGTTGTCTGCCACGATCACGCTGCCCAGCCGCGCAAGCCTCAGAGCCCAGCCAAAATATTCGGCCATTGACGATTTGTCCGCGTCGATAAAGATCAGGTCAAACGGCTCGCGGCCTTCCGCGGCAATTTTCGGCAGAGTTTCGAGCGCCGGTCCGAAGCGCAGCGCGATTACCGTGCCAAGGCCGGCGCGGTCGAAATTCGTTCTCGCCACCTGGGCATGCTTCTTGTCGGCTTCGAGCGTCAGCACGTGCCCGCCCGGTGGCAAGGCGCGAGCCATCCAGATGGTGCTGTACCCTCCAAGCGTTCCGATTTCCAGAATGTTTCGGGCTCCCACCATCCGCGCTAGAACCTGCAGGAGTTTCCCTTGTGTAGGCGATACCTGAATCGCCGGCAAACCTGCCTCCGCGCTGGCCTCGAGCGCGTCGTTCAGCAACGCGTCGTGTGGCGCCAGCAGTCCCCCGATGTAGCAATCCACTGCGCTCCAAAGTTCCCGACTCATCTCCGTCCATCCTTTGCCGTCAATGTCTCAGAATCGCCAGCCGTATCCGACCATCATCTGGATCGAATGCTGTAGCTTCCCGCCGCTCACCTCTGTCGGCATGCCATTCACGTTCACATCTTTCGTCCCGAAAAACAAATGCGTGTCGCCGACTTCCAGGCGCACCGTACCTTTCTCGTTCGGATAAAACTCGAGGATACCGCCAAGATCGAGAACCAGATTTGTCGAGCGCGCATAGGTCAAAACCGGCGCGCCTCCCGAAGAGGATGTGCCAGTCAGCGCCTGCGAGTAGCTGTTAAAACCCGGTCGTGCCTTTCCAAAGAAGCCGAAATGATTTCGACGGATTCCTCCTTTCAATCCGGCCAGGCCCTCGAGGATTGTGCCGCCATCATGCGGGCCGGAAGCGCCCGGATTTTGTGGGAAATACAGCAGGTCGGCGTCGGCGTAGAACACACCGTAGAAGCGGTAGGAAAAGTAACCGCCGAAGCCTGGTTCGGTCCGCACGTTATCGGAAACACCTTCGCGCGCGATCACCAGCGTACTGAACAGCGGCCCGAACTCCCAGAAGCCGGGAACCTTGGTCTCGTGTTCGTTTTCGACCAGCGCTCCAACACGGTAGCCAACCCCAAAACTCAGCCGAGTTGTGTCATTGATCTTCCCGGGGAGCATTTCCGTGCCGCCGCTCGAAGAGATCGGCTGCGCTGCAACCCGGTAAGGATTGCCTTCGATGTCGAAGCGCAGCACCCATCGCGGCGAGGGGTAATATTCAAACCCACCGCCCAGATTCAACACAAAGTGGGTGATGGGTTCCGTGATGAGCGTGGGGTTCGGCAGGCCGGAGAGTGTGCCTGCGGCGGTGAAGTGAAGCACGCCCGGCCGGACCAAACCAAAGACAGAGAGCTGTTTTGTCTGCACAACCTTGGCCCGAACGCCAAAAACGGCTTCGAGGGTCTGCCCTCCCTGAATAAGAAGAAGAGGCGCGCCATGCTCGGGGAAAAAATCTACCTGCGCCTCGAGGCCGAGTCGTCGGCTCAGATTCCAGTCGAAGCGGCCACCGAACCCGGAATAAGTTACCCCCGAATGGTCGGCCTGTGTCTGTTCGATGGTGGAATACTCTGCTCCCAACTCAAAGCGCGTGCGAGTGTCCTGCGCGCAAACCGGCAAAGCGGCCAAGAAAAGGGCCAGCAGAGCCAGCAACCTGTTGTGTTTGTGAGCCGCGAGAAACATGATTCCGGTGCGGAATTGCTTTCGCCGCAAACGAAAAGATATAGATGCCGCAAGCCGCTAAAGGTAATGCAGACGAACAGATATTGGCTGAGTCGGAATTCCCGCTGGGCCTGGTGGGTGTCGCGGTATTCGTCGCATGCGTCCAGAAACCTGTCGATATCTTCTTTGCGCAAATAATACGGCGCCGATAAACGAACCTTCGACGGCAGCCCGCCGCGGATGCGGATTTTTTCCTCCTTCCACAGGAAGCGGGACGGAACCAAGGGTGGCCATTCCCGCAAACGAAGACAGAAACGATCGGCGGTCAAACATGAACTCTCCTCAACTCTGTGCGGGCAGATTCTAACTCGAATTTCGTCCACTATGCACGGGGAGACAGCGCCGAGTTGCGAATCGTGACGAAACCAAATAAGGTGGCAGGCGCAAAAGTAAGGTTGTCTCGGAGGTCGGCAATGAGCTGGGTTCGCAAAATACTTGCGGCGTTTGCTGGAGGCGCGTTTCTTCTCGGTCCCGCTCTCGGGCAGAATCCTCCGAAGTCAGATGGCGGGCCGAAAACAACCTCCCTGAAGGCGGCGGGGGATCCGCTGCGGTCCTTGTTTTTCGTTCAAGCCTTCGAACAGGTTGCCATTACGCCGGACGGAAAG
>Ga0306922_10006087_pt1 | contig 11539 bp, 9 predicted proteins | sample sta12Cox44000082_FD_203758 | JGI IMG/M metagenome (GOLD analysis project Ga0306922, IMG submission 203758) | Lab enrichment of tropical soil microbial communities from Luquillo Experimental Forest, Puerto Rico - statoxic.12C.oxic.44.000.082 (v2)... | ecosystem: Environmental > Terrestrial > Soil... | reverse complement strand
ACAACCCCCCCGGCTGCACCGTTCCCGTGAAGTACATGTGGAAATCGAATCCCACGGCTCACAATTTTTCTCCTCGTGTAGGCTTCTCCTGGGATCCATTCAAAACCGGAAAGACTGCTGTGCGCGGTGGGTTCGGTATCTTCGACGTCCTGCCCCTTCCTTACACCTATACCATCGGCGATTCTCTGGCTGTCCCATTCGCAGTACAACTAAGCGGCGCGGGCACATATCACTCGAATTTTGATCCAGCTACCTTGGGCAATCATGCTTTGTCACGATATGTCGACCAGCATCCACACCGCAGCTACGCTTTAAACTGGAACTTGAACATTCAACGTGAATTCACTTCACACATTACCGGCACGCTCGCGTACATCGGTTCGCATGTCGTGCACGAACCGTTCACAACCGACGATAGCAACCAAGTTGGTCCTCCGAATGTACGGCTGATCAACGGAGTCTATACCTGGCCTTTGCCGGTTGGGAGCGGACCTTTACTCGATCCAAACGTGGGTGACATCCGGCCCCTGTTCTTTGACAGCACTGTTAAATACAACAGCCTTCAATCTCAACTTCTGGTAAGAGACCTGCATGGTTTGCAGAGTCAGGCTGCCTTCACCTGGGGTAGGTGCTTCTCTGAAGGAGACGGCGCGCAACTCGGGGATCCATTCTTGACTTCAGTCCCATCGCTCATCTTCTTCGATAAGCAACAGAGGCATGGTCCATGCGACTTCGACATTCCTTGGAACCTCGTAATAAACAGCCTCTATGCACTCCCCATTCGGAGAACGGATTCAGCCTTCAGCCGAGTGGGAGAGGGATGGCAACTCGGATTAATTATGATCGCCAGTAGGGGAACTCCTTTCACCGTGGTCACGCCAACAGATGATCTTGGGCAGAACAGCACCGATCCATGGTCCTTTCCCAATCGTGTGGCCGGCTGCGCTCCCTATGTTTCCGATTTCAGGAGCCAGGGTATGGTGTACCTGAATAATGCTTGCTTCACACCGCTCACGGTCACTGCCAACGGACCTATTGTTGGCAACAACGGACGCAATTCCCTAGTCAGCCCGGCACTGGTGAATTTCGACTTCATCGTTATCAAGGACACTAGAATTACGGAAAGGCTCCAGGTCCAGTTTCGTGCAGAGTTCTTTAATATATTCAATCATACCAATTTCCAAGCGCCGAACATCGACGCAGGGACTAGCACCATCCTCGGCGGCAACAACGTGACCTTGACTCAGACCGTCACTGACGGCCGGGTTATTCAGTTCGGTCTGAAGCTATTGTGGTAAGTGTTGGTTCTGACGGAAGAGGAAGGAGTTCAGGCTTCTCTTCCTTGCGCGATTTTGCTTGCTCCTCGGGTGCTTGAGCAGCAGGACTCGCGGTGCTCGGAATTAGATCCTCTCTGGCCGAGCACGACATAACCTATTGGCTCGCTTATGAGTGTCGGTGCGCGCGTATTCGTTGACCCGGGCCCCTGTTGTTGTGCGCTCGAAGGAAACTACAGGACTTGCGCTGTTCTTGGGTAAGGCAGAAGCAGTCTGCAACACGGGAGTTACACACGCCTTGGATCATGTGAGCAACGCTGATAGACAAACACTTGCGGCAAACGGCGCCACAAACTCCAGTGCGCCGACCGCTGTGCGCTGGTACGTCATGAGCATTGTCATGCTGATCATGGCGGTGACGGCATTAAATCGCCTGAACTTGAGTATCGCGGGCAACACCGTCGAGCAGGAATTCGCGTTCGATACCATCCGGATGGGAGGCATCTTCAGTTCCTTTCTGTGGGGATACGCGCTCTTCCAGATTCCGTGGGGATACATTTGTGACCGCCTTGGCCCCATGCGTACACTAACGACATCGATGCTGTGTTTCGGCGCAGGCGCAGGACTGATGGGAGTTGCGCCGCGTTTTGCCGTGAGTACCGGGATCAGCGTCTTATTGGCTTTCCAAGTCATCCGATTCCTTACTGGCGTGGGGGAAGCGGCTGTCTCGCCCAGTTGCGTCCGTGTGATTGCTTCGTGGACCAGTGTCAGGGAGCGGGGCTTTGCCAGCGGGTTACAAAGTGCGGGTCTTGGCCTCGGAGGAACTCTAACGCCCATTCTCATAGCGTGGGCGACGATTCATTACGGCTGGCGCATCGCCTTTTATTTGTGTTCCGCCTTTGCGCTTCTCACTGTCGTGATTTGGCGCATCAATGCAACCGACTGGCCGGAGCAGCATAAGAAAGTGAACGCCGCCGAACTCGCCGAAATTCACCCCGCGGCTCGCAGCGGCAGTGACCACCGCCACCTGATGACGAACGCCAAGACTGTGCCTTGGCTAAAAATCCTCTCGAGCGCGTCGGTGTGGGGCTTGATTCTTGCCTATGGCTGCCAGGGTTACGCTTTCTATGTTTACTACAACTGGTTTTATTTCTATGCTGTGAAAGTTCGTGGCTTGCAAATGATGCAAGCTGCTGCCTGGACGTCCGCTCCATTCTTGGCGATGGCTCTGCTTTCCCCCGCAGGCGGGTGGTTTTCCGACCGCGTATCGCGCCGCTCCGGCCGAAGGCAGGGGCGAATCTACGCCGTATGGCTCGGCATGGGCGTTTCTGCGGTTCTGCTGATTCTGGGAAGCCATCTAGCGATTACCGTAGTTGCTCTCCCCATGATTGCTCTGGCCGCGGGGTTCAATTACTTTGCCACTTCAAATTTCTGGGCGAGCTGCATTGACCTTGCCCCTGAGTTCTCGGCTTCGCTATCCGGGCTCATGAACACGTTTGGAAACATAGGCGGAGCGATTTCTTCTACAGCAACCGCCTATCTTGCTGTTCGTCAAGGATGGAGCCGTGCGTTGGACGTTGCTGCGCTAGCGACCGTCGGCTCCGGCTTGCTGTTTTCTATTGTGAATGCAGGTCGAACCATTGAAGAAACATCCGAGGCAGCTTGATACGAGAGGGTAGAGAGCGCCGAGGAAAAATTCCGGGGGGAGGCTGTCGGCTATGAAAAGAAGGCTTGCAACGATCTTGAGCAGCGTACTTCTGCTTTTCATGGCAATTCTGTGCGGACAGTCCGCCGCGCAGGAAAGAGAAGTGCTTCGGCTCGTGCAAACCATTCCAATGCCCAACGTAAAGGGCCGCATCGACCATATGGACGTGGACGTTAAGGGAAAGCGGCTCTTTGTTGCCGGGCTCGAGAACGGCTCGCTGGAAGTGGTGGATTTGAAGGCTGGCAAGTGGGCCAAGAGCGTACCCGTTTTTCAGAAGCCCCAGGGCATTGCCTACGTGGAATCCCTAAACAAACTGTTCGTGGCCAGCGGAGATGACGGAATGCTCCGGGTTTTCCGAGGCGATACTCTTGAACTGCTGGATTCCGTCAAGCTGGATCTGGGCCCAAACCGCGTGGCTTACGATCCGCACACTAGACTGTTGTACGTCGGCTACGGTGGCAAAGACGCCGGCAAGGACTACGGGGAAGTTGGGATCATCGACGCAAGATCAGACAAGCACATTGGCGATGTGCAAGTTGCTGCGCACCCGGCGGAGCTTTTGCTTGACGAGTCGGGGAGTACGCTTTTCGTTTTCGTTTCAACGGAAAGCAAAGTGCAGATAATCGATACGAAGAACCGCCAGGTCGTCTCGAGCTGGCCTGTGAGCAGCCAACGCAACGGCGATGGCGCTCTTGATGAGGCAACGCACCGACTATTCCTTGGAACGCGAACCCCGCCGGAAATGATCGTTATGGACTCGAGTTCAGGGAAGGAAATCGCTCATCTCCCGACCGTGGAAGGAATGGACGGAGTCTATTTCGATTCGGCGCGTAGGCGAATCTACGTTTCCGGGGGCCGGGGATTTGATGTCGGATACCTATACTGTTACCAGCAAACGGATCCGGACCACTATCAGACCCTCGGAAAAATTGCCACCAGGCCGGGAGCTGGCACATCATTTTGGTCCACGCAGCTGAATCGCTACTACGTCGCCGCACCTGCGCATGACAACGAAGAGGCCGCCGTACTTGTATTCGAGCCAGTGCCATGAGTCTGCAAGATTTTTTTCGAACATCACAAGACTCAACAACCAAATCGCAGGAGGAGAAATGAGACAATTGCTGGTGCTAGGAGCTGTCGTATTGGTTGGATTGAGCATGCTCGCTATCAAAGGCAGCAATACCGTTGTTGCGCAAAGCCAGGCGCGCGAGCTTTTGCCGTTGCAATTGGAAGAACAGATTCCCGTGCCCGGCGTTGCGGGGCGACTGGATCATTTCACAGCGGATGCAAAGCGGCGCAGACTGTTTGTTTCCGCGCTGGGCAACAACAGTCTGGAAGTTATTGATGTATTTGCGGGATTGGTAATCCATAGCATCAAAGGGCTGGCCCAGCCGCAAGGGCCCCTATATGTTCCGGGGGTCGACAAGCTCTACGTGGCTAATGCCGAAGACGGCAAGGTGCGAGTCTACGATGGCGCGACCTACACGCTTGGCAAGACCATCGACTTTGGCAAAGATCCTGACAACATGCGCTATGACGAAGCCTCCAAGACCGTCTTCGTAGGCTTTGGCGAAGATGACGGTGGAATCGCGATGATCGATCCCAAGACCGACGAACGCGTCGGCCAGGTTTACAAGACCGACGGGCATCCCGAGTCGTTTCAGGTGGAAGCTTCAGGTGGGCACATCTTTGCAAATGTGCCGGACGCTGGCTTCGTTGTTGAATCCATTGACCGCAAAAGCGGTGCGGTGACCAAGTGGCCCCTGAAGGGATTGCGGGGAAATTATGCTATGGCGCTGAACGAACAGGATCATCGGCTTTTTACCGTTACTCGCAAGACTCCCATGATGGTTGTCCTGAATACGGAAACGGGGAGCGAGGTCACTCGGATGCGAGCCGCAGGTGAGTGCGACGACGTTTACTTTGACGCGGATCGCAAGAGGATCTATGTCATCGGTGCCGAAGGATTCATAAGCGTCTTTCAGCAGACTGATCCTGACCACTACGAATTGCTCGCTAACGTTCCTTCTGGAATCGGTGTTCGCACGGGCTACTTCTTTGCCAAGCGTGATCGCTTTTATGTCGGGGTTCCGGCCAAAGGCAGCGAACCAGCCCAAATCTGGACTTATGAAGCGGAGGACTAAGCAAAGCGTAAACCGTTCTCCTGGGCTCGATTATCCCTGCGGTTTTGTTTTGCCCGGTGGGTGAACGTTTGATCCTTGATCCATCGCCCCCACTCAGAGTGACTTTCATGAGCGAAAGCGTACATGTTATCGATGTGACGCCGCGCGACGGCCTGCAAAACGAGCCAAATCTTGTTTCAACGCAAGACAAGCTTGCGTTAATCGACAAGCTCGTTGCTTCTGGCATTAAGCATATTCAGGCCACCAGTTTCGTTCATCCGAAGTGGGTTCCACAATTGGCGGATGCGGAAGCCGTTGCTGCGCAGCTCAACCGGTTCCATGGGGTTCAGTTTTCTGCTTTGATTCCAAATTTGAAGGGGTACGAACGGGCGGTTGCCGCTGGCATCCGTCATCTGGAGTTCGTCATTGCCGCGAGTGACACCTTCAATCGCAAGAATTTGAATCGCAGCATGGCTGAATCTTTCGAACTACTCAACCAGGTCAGCAAGAAGGCAGAAAAGGATCATGTTGTGCTTCGTGTTGGATTCTCTACCAGCTTTCATTGCCCTTTTGAAGGAAGAATCGCCAGCCAATCATTATTGAAAGTTGTTCGTCGAGCTCGCGAGACAGGTCCCTGGCGCGTGGCCATTTGCGACACGGACGGCGTGGCCTTTCCGGATCAAGTCACCGAAGCTTTGGCACTGATAAAGGAGAAGCTGAAAATTCTGCCGCGGGAGTTGGCTCTTCATTTCCACGATACCTACGGGCGCGGTCTTGCCAACACTCTAGCAGGTCTCAAGGAAGGTGTTCGTGAGTTCGATGCCGCCACGGCCGGGCTCGGAGGATGTCCCTATTGCCCCGGCGCGAGCGGCAACTTGGCCACCGAAGACCTGGTCGCCTTTCTCGATGGAATGGGACATGAATCAGGAATTGACCTGGAAAAATTGCTGGACGCCGCAGAGTTCGCCAGCCGTTTTTCTTCCAGGCCATACCAGGGGCACTTGCTTCGCGCAAAGAGGGCTGCTCTTTGCGGTGTTACGCGAGCTGCCGAAGCCAAAATTTTGTAGCATGGGAGAACATAGGCGCGATCTCTCCCAAAGCTGAGGCACAATGACACTTCCATTGGCCGGCATCCGAGTGTTGGACGTCACCAATGTTCTCGCCGGGCCGTTCTGTAGCTATCAATTGGTGCTACTTGGCGCCGAGGTGATCAAGATCGAGCAGCCCGGGCGAGGCGATTTGGCGCGATTGCTCGGGGCTGATCCTGCGCTCGCGGCGAAGTTGATGGGTGCTTCCTTCGTGGCTGTCAATGCCGGCAAACAGTCCGTCACGCTGAACCTGAAAACTCCAGAAGGGAAAGAGATATTCAAAAGGTTTGCGAAAATTTCGCATGCGGTTGTAGAGAATTTCCGGCCTGATACTATGAAAAAGCTTCAACTTGATTACCCCGTTCTTTCCCAAATCAATCCCGGCATCGTCTATTGTTCTCTGTCCGGCTTTGGCAAGGATGGACCTCTCGCTATGCGTCCTGCTTACGACCAAATTATTCAGGGCATGTCGGGAATCATGAGCGTAACCGGCGACGAGCAAACCGCCCCCTTGCGTGCAGGCTACCCCGTTTGCGACACCGTTGGCGGTCTTACGGCAGCTCTCGCCATCTGCGCTGCATTGGTGAGAGCCGGGGCTACAGGGCAGGGCTGCATGATTGATGTTTCCATGCTGGAATCAGCCCTCGCCTCCATGGGCTGGGTTGTTTCCAACTATCTAAATGCAGGTGTTGCTCCGGTGCCCATGGGCAATGAAAATTTCACAGCTGCTCCCTCGGGCACGTTTCAAACGGCGGACGGGCTTCTCAATATCGCCGCAAATGAAACACATCAATTCGAGAGGCTTTGCGATCTATTGGGACGACCCCGCTTGAAAAGGGATCCTCGTTTTAACGATCGTGAACTCCGAAAGAGAAATCGCGCTGCCGTCAACCGCGAGGTTGAGCAAGGCTTGGCATCGCGCACGGCGGCCGAATGGGAAGTTCTCCTAACCCAAGAAGGGGTTCCCGCAGGTCGCGTGCTGAGTGTTCCAGAGATCCTCTCTCATCCGCATCTAGCCGGGCGCCACTTTGTTTTGAGTTTAGACTGCCCCACTGGAAAGCAAAGCGTAACGCGAGGCGGTTTTACGTTTTCGGTAGATCGTCCTGTTCCCTTGACTCCGGCACCAACGCTTTCCGAGCATACGGAAACGTGGCTGCGCAAACTCGGATATGCCCCCAACAAGATCCACGATCTGCGTAAAGAAGGCGTGATCTGAGCCGCAGCGAAGCTGGGAAGTGCTTCAGAATCGAACTCTACCCCCGCTTTGAAGGGACGGATTCAATCGGGACACGATACGGTGCCTGGAAGAGATCGACCTATCGAACGAGGAGCGATACTAAAAACGGGAGTTGCGTGGCTTCCTATCCGATTTGTTGTCTCCCGTGGGCCGCTTGTCGTACGGCACATTCGTCGCGAGCGAGATCACAGGAAAACAGCTTGGTCGCTACTGTGGACATGCCGGAATTGCTGGACAAGCTAACGCCTCTTTAAGGTCTCAGCTAAAACTGGACCGACAACGCGCCGCGATCTTGGTGCCAATTGCGTATGTCGAAATATTCCGATGACACGCCCCGGAACCGGGTGTACCAGTTCTGATTTCCATAGGCGACCTGCATCGGGCCATCCACATTGGGGGCCACACTCGTTATCTGGCGTACGCCTGCCAAGATGGCCGCGGAGTCATCAACGGTTAGCGTTTTGGTTTGCCCGTTGCCAGTACGGACGCCATTCACATTTCGTCCACCCGCTTCGATCCAGATCATGTTGACGCCGAGACCTGTCAGTTGGTCTTGGACCTGTCGCGTGGCACCCTGACCGACTGCAACGGTGCGGATGACGGCTGCTATGGCGATGATGATTCCGAGGACCGTAAGTCCTGTGCGAAACTTGTTTCGCTTTAGCGCGCGAAACGCCATGCGGAATGTGTCGCGATATGGTGTGAAGATCTCGCTAGGAGCCATTCGGCGCATCGTGCGCGTCCTATTGAAGTACAATTCCAATTCTGCCTTCGTCTCGTGTTGTGCAAACGAAATTTGTGATTAATTTTTGTTCACCTTCCCCAACGCCTTCAACCACGAGCTTAAAATGTTTGAGAGCGTGATCGCCGCGAAAGGGAGACGTCAATGAGATTGTACACGTTGGCCTTTGTTTTATTGATTTGTCCGGTCATGACTGCGGCACAGGATTTGACCACCACGAAAATCGACGAGACACTTGGGCGCACCGGTCAGAAATCCGGCGACATTTATCGTGTATCTTTTCCGCGAACCGACCTGCATGTCATTGCCGACGGCGTCGCCATCAAACCGGGCCTGGCACTTGGCTCCTGGGCAGCCTTTGCGGGGACTGACGAGCACGCCTCCGTGATGGGAGATCTCGTCTTGTTGCCTGATGAAATAGACGGAGTCATGCGGAAACTCCGTTCCGCCGGCTTCGAAATTTCGGCCGTTCATAACCATCTCGATCAGGAAACGCCGCAGGTGATGTACATGCACTACATGGGTCGCGGCGAAGCCACCGATCTCGCCAAATCGCTAAGGTCGGCCCTTGCCGGATCCAAAACCCCGGTCGGGCTTCCAGGCGCTTCGGCAGCGGCAGAGGCAACACCCTCCTGGGTGCAGACTGTGAATACAACTCTTGGAGCGCAAGGGAAATGGGCCGGTGGCGTCTTGTCTTTCGGCATCCCACGCTCCGAACCTATCATGGAAGATGGGATGGCCCTTTCCGGCGCTCAGGGTGTCGCGGAATCCATTAATTTTCAGGAGGCGAGTCCAGGGAAAGTCGCGACGACAGGCGACTTCGTGTTGATCGCGCATGAGGTGAATCCTGTGATTTCCGCTCTGCTCGAGCACAACATTCGAGTAACGGCCTTGCACACTCACATGCTGACTGAGCATCCGCGTATTTTCTTCATGCACTTTTGGGCCGTCGGACCTCCAGAATCGGTCGGACTTGGAATTAAAGCCGCTCTTGATAAAATCCAGATCAAATGAATTTAGTGTGAATCTTGTCGCCTTTTGGCCCAGGGGCTGTATCGTTTCGCTTTAGTGACACCAACTCACGCATTCAAGATATGCAATGGGGACGTTTTGGGAGGGCTAACATGAAACCGATTTGGAGAGTTTTCTTGTTATCGACCCTATTGGTTGCGTTCGCCATGCTGGCGGCTAACGCACCACGTCAACTTGGGCAGGCATTCACCGAGCCAGTTCTCGTCAAGGGTTCGGCAACTAATCTTAGAGCCTTCGATGTCAGCTGGAACGCAACTCCAGGCAAAGATATTACCTTGCTGACCGGACGAACAACGCGATCGACTTAGTAGACTCAGCCACGGACACATTCCTCGGCTTCATCGGTCAATCCATCGTAAGGGGCGAGTAAGATACTCGCGGGAGACGACATTGGGAAGAAATACACTTTAACAAGGCCTGCTTTGGATGCCGAATCCATTCTAGGCCTCTCGACTTCCGCAACGGGTATGAGGCATCCCGCTGTCACCTAGTCAAAGCAAAAAATCGTCTCTTCTAAATTACGTAGAGGTCGACGTATTCATGCACGGGCATGTTCTCGAGCTTCTGTTGGTTGAGCGATATGTCGAGGATTTTTGCCTGCCGCTCGAGTGGGAGACGCCGAGCAAGATTAGCCTTAAACTTCTTTTCGAGCAAAGGAATGCCTTCTTTGCGACGACGCTTGTGCCCGACCGGGTACTCGACAGTTTCCTCCAGTGTCGACCCGTCCACGAGATCCAAGCGCACTGAATTAGGAATCGACCGCTTTTCCGGATCGTGGTAGTCCGTACTAAATTGCGACACTTCCACTGTCTCCATTTTCTGTCTCAGAGCATCGATGCGGAGGTCGGACGCGATCTCATCTTCGTAGTCCGTCGCCACCAGCCTGCCGAACAGCAGAGGGATCGCGATGGTATACTGGATACAGTGATCGCGATCGGCTGGGTTGTTCAGCGGGCCTGTCTTATCGATGATGCGCAGGCAAGCTTGATGCGTACCAATAGTGATTCTCTGAATGTCGTTGGCAGACTTCCCAATGGCTAGGAGTTTCGCATATAGGGCCATCGCCGCTTCAACTGCGGTTTGGGCATGAAATTCAGCGGGAAAACTCACCTTAAACAGAATGTTCTCCATCACGTAGGAACCATAAGATCGTTGGAACCGAAAAGGTTGTCCCTTGAAGTGGACGTCGTAGAAACCCCATGTCTTTGCCGTGAGGGCGGATGGATATCCCATCTCGCCGGTCTTGGCGATAAGCGCTAGGCGAACCGCACGGCTCGTAGCATCACCCGCCGCCCAGCTTTTGCGCGACCCGGTGTTAGGCGCGTGACGATATGTGCGCAAACTCTGACCGTCAACCCAGGCGAGAGAAAGTGCAGCGATGCTCTGTTCGCGCGTGAGCTTCAGCAACTGAGAGATGACTCCGGTGGAAGCGACTTTTACCAAGACCACGTGATCGAGCCCCACATTGTTGAAGGAGTTCTCCAAAGCAATGCAGCCTTGGATCTCGTGGGCCTTAATCATGGCGGTAAGAACCTGTTTCATGTGAAGAGGCGGTTTGCCGTCAGCAACAGCGGTTCTAGAGAGCCAATCTGCTACGGCCAGAATGCCACCGAGATTGTCGGATGGATGTCCCCATTCAGCAGCTAACCAAGTATCGTTGTAATCGAGCCAACGAATCAGGGTGCCGATATTGAAGGCCGCATGTACTGGGTCGAGTTGGAACTGAGTCCCTGGTACTCGTGCGCCATTCGGCACAATTGTGTTTGAAACGATTGGCCCGAGTAGCTTAGTGCAAGCTGGGTATTCAAGTGCCTCGAGTCCACACCCAAGTGTGTCGATGAGGCAATTCCGGGCGGTTTCGTATGCGAGCTCACTGCGTATCTCGTAGGACATCACGTAGTCGATAATATCGATGAGTACTTTATCGGGACTCGGGCGCTCGTTGTTGAACGACGAAGACACAGCGTTTCCAATTCCTTTCTGCATGAGTGAAAAATCGAGAGCAGGGCTCGCGATAACGCCACGACCGAGAAACCTTGCCATCGCGCGGCTTCAGCTCATCTTCGTTTGCTTACTGCGCACCCTCGTACCGCAAGGGGAAGGCGCATGCCAACAAATCGATTCATTATGGAATGTAATTGCAGACGGTGAACTTCGGACCGTTGTATGAAGAACGCCCATGGCGATCTTCACAACGCTCGCTCTCGTCTCAAGTGTTTTGGCCAAATCCCACATCTTCCCGGCGATAGAATCCCGTTCGGATCTACGGCGTCCTTGATTGTTTCATGAAGCCGACGTAACGCGTGACTGTTATAAGAATAAACGTTCGCGACGGTGT
>Ga0306922_10006083_pt1 | contig 11543 bp, 14 predicted proteins | sample sta12Cox44000082_FD_203758 | JGI IMG/M metagenome (GOLD analysis project Ga0306922, IMG submission 203758) | Lab enrichment of tropical soil microbial communities from Luquillo Experimental Forest, Puerto Rico - statoxic.12C.oxic.44.000.082 (v2)... | ecosystem: Environmental > Terrestrial >... | reverse complement strand
AGGTACTGCAGGAGTCGCGCCACCTGGCCGGCGAAAGTGACGCCCAGCACGGACAACGGCACCAGCACGAAAAAGGGCGTGAGCGCGGTGAGGATGCCGGCCGAGAGCGAGCGCCGGCCTTTCATACGCCGCGTCAGGTTCTCGTGCAGCGGGTGCAGAACGAAGGCGAGCACCACTGCCCAGCCGATCATGCCGAAGAGCGGATTGAGGAGCTTGTAGAGCGCGTAACCGAGGATCGCCGCGGTGATGATCTGGAAGCAGCGGCGATAAAAGGTCGAATGCATGTCGTAAGCGTAACGGGAAGCGCCCCGCGAGGCGATACTCACTTGCCCGCGACCTGCGACGCGCCGGCATCCGGCGCATAGCGCCGCGCGAACGACTCGTCGGTGAGACTCTCGAGAAAGGCGCTGAGCTCGGCGCGCTCGCGGGCAGAGAGCGGGCGCTGTGGCAGGCGCCGGTCCTGATGTCCACCCTCTGGCGCCTGCGCCCGACGACCGAGCTCGGAGTAGTGCTCGAGCACCTGTGCCAGCGTCGCGAAGCGGCCATCGTGCATGTAGGGGGCGGTGAGGGCGATGTTGCGCAGTGTCGGAACGCGCATCGGGCGTGTGGTGGTGCCGTTGTCGGCGAAACTCGCGCGCCCGGTCGCACCCTGCGCATCGCGCCAGTTGCCTGCGAAGTTGAATCCCGAGTGGCATTGCGCACAGCCGACGGCCTGAGAGAAGAAGAGCGCCATGCCGCGCTTCGCCTCCGCCGACAGCGCGCCGTGCTCGCCACTGAACACGTAGCGGTCGAAGGGCGACCTGCCTGAGATGAGTGTCCGTTCGAAGGCGGCAATGGCCTTCACGATGTGGTCGAAGGTCACCGCGCCTGCGGCATCCTGCCGCGGTGCGGCTCCCTGCGGAAAGGCGGCGGCGAAGGCAGAGCGGTACTGCGGATCGGCGGCGAGTGCGGCGCACACGCTCGCTTCGCGCCCCGCGAGCCCGAGCTCGACCGGGTGGCGTGCGAGCAGCGGCTTGAGCATCTGCGCCTCGAGCGATCGCCCCCGGGGATCGGTCCAGCCAAAACTCACGTTGTACGCGACGTTGATCAACGCCATCGCGTTGTGCGGCAGCGTGTCACCGGTAGTGCCCACCGCGAGCGTGCGTCCATCCGAGAAGGAGCGCGCCGGATCGTGACAGCTCGCGCAGCTGTAACGGCCGTTTACCGAGAGCTGCGGCTCGAAGAACAGTCGCTTACCGAGAGCAACCTTGGCTTCCGACATGGGGTTGTCCGGCGGCGCGGCCGGGACGGGAAATCCAGGGGGAAGCCTCCACGTGTAGGACCCCGACACCGCCTGAGCCGCGGCCGCCGGGTCCGTGGCTGCAAGCGCAGCAGACGGCAACAGCAGCGCCGCCGCCAGGCACGCGCGCACGGTCAGCGCCAGCTGGCGGCTGTCCCCTCGCGTGTCAGCGCCGCCGTCTGGCTGGCGATCTGGGTGCGCTCCTGGATCCACTGGTCGAGCTCATCCAGGTTGGCCGCGCCCGAGCTGGAAGGGCTGGCCCGCTGTGCCGCGGACCAGGTCTTCATGGCACCCAACAACTTTCCGGCGAGGGCGCGGTTGCCGGCGTAGAGATCGAGGTAGGCTTGCTGCGCGTCGGGAATGCGGCCTAAGCCCAGGTAGGCCTCGCCGCGGTACTCGAGTGCATCGGGGTAGCCAGGCTTGATGGCGAGCGCCTTGTCATAGGCGGCGAGCGCATCGTCATAGTTGCCGAGCTTGCGATTGGTGTAGCCGACGTAGTTCCACGCCTCGTGCAGCGTCGGATCGAGACTGGTGGCCTCCGTGAACTTCACGAGCGCGGCAGCGTAGGCATCGTGCGCCTCGTGCGTAGCCTTGTCCTTCTTGCCGGCGTCGGTTGCCTCGGCAGCGGCCTGCTGCGCCTTGTCGGCCTTCTTCACCGAGCGGACGCCGTCGTTGTAGGCATCACGAGCCTTCTGCTGCGGGGTCGCAAGGCTCGGCATGGGCATCGAAGGCCTGGACATCATTCCGCCGCCGTTCGCGAGAGCGGCAGGGCTCAGAGCCACGAGAGGAAAGACGGCCATCAGGCAAAAAGCGAAACGCATGACGGATCTCCGGCGGCGCGTGCTGCACTAGCGGGTATGCTGCTACCGCCGGGTTGAGAGCGGCAACTGCGCTGCGCGCCGCGGGGCTGCGGCGCCGTTCCCACCACCCACTCATTACCAGCGGTTACGCAGCTCGCGCAGCCTCACGAACACCGTGCGCGCATCGGGCGCCTCGCCGATATCGGGAAACGCCTGGCGCAACCGCGCGATTACCGTCGGATTCTGCAGCCGCAGAAAGGTATTGATGCGCTTCTCCTGAGCGAGCGTCGTCACCACCGCCGCCGCAGGGTCGTGGTGACGCGCCTCGCCGAGCAGGCCCTCGGCGTCGGCATTGCCCGGCTCGCGATCGAGAGTGAACTCGAGGTTACGCGCCAGGTACTCGTGACCGGGGTAGACGCGCGTGCTGTCGGGCAGCCGCGCGAGCTGGTTGACGAAGGTCTCGTAGAGCGCTTCGGGCTGACCGCCGTTGTAGCAGTTGCCGGCACCGGCGTTGAAGAGCGTGTCGCCGCAGAAGAGCGCCGGCTGCTCGGTGTGCGAGAGCAGACAGATATGAGTCATGGTGTGGCCCGGCGTGTCGAGGCATTCGAGCTCGACCGTGCGGCCGACCTTGATCACATCGCCTTTGGCGAGCCCGCGGTCGACGCCCCCGATGCGCGCAGCCGCGCCGGCGTGTGCGAGCACCTGCGCCTGGGTGGCGCCTCTCAGGCCTGCGTTGCCGCCCGTGTGGTCGCTGTGCTCGTGCGTGTTGAGGATCTGGGTGATCTCCCAGCCATGCCGCACCGCGGCAGCGAGACACAGGCGCCACTCCAGCGGGTCGACGGCGAGCGCCTCCCCGGTCTGCGGGCAGGCGATCAGATAGTGAAAGTTGCGTAGGGAATTCCCTGACCAGATGCGCTCGACCAGCATAGAACGGCCTCCCGGCACTCGCTCCGCGCAACGTACCCCCAAATGCCGACGCGCGCCATAATGGTCGCGTGAAGCACACGTACCTGTTCGAGCCCGCGGTGTGGGGCGTGGCCGGGACATTCTGGCGCGCGGATGGTCATGAGCTCGAGGCGGTGGGCCGCACCGAGATCGCGCACCGGCCCGAATGCTGGTTGCTGTCGGGCAAGCTCAAAGTGCTGAGCGCCCCGCCGGTGGAGTTCGTGCACGCCTACTGGATCGAGCCGCCCGGTCCGCAGGGCGGAAGCGTGCGCTGGACGTTCGAGAACGAGATGTTCGGCAAGCTCCAGGGCCGCTACACGGTCATCGGTCCCTCGATCATGTCGGTCTACAGCTGTGAGACCTCCGGCTACAACGGCGCGGAGCATCTCGCGCAGCTCGATGCCGACAACTACCGCTCGAGCGGGATGCTGTTGCTCAAGGACCGGATCATGTACTCGTGGCAGATGATGCTGAAGCGCGGCGGCTGAGGGAGCACGGCATGCTGGAGATTCGTCGCAGCGCCGACCGCGGCCGTGCCGATCACGGTTGGCTCGAGAGCTTTCACACGTTCTCTTTTGCCGACTACTACGATCCGGAGTGGATGGGCTACGGTCCGCTGCGCGTCATCAACGACGACCGCGTGGCCCCGGGGCAGGGCTTCGGCAAGCACGGCCACCGCGACATGGAGATTCTCACCTACATCCTCACGGGCGCGCTTGAGCACCGCGACTCCATGGGCAACGGCTCGGTGATCCGCCCGGGCGACGTGCAGCGCATGAGCGCCGGCACCGGCGTGACGCACAGCGAGTTCAATCCCTCGACCACCGAGGCCGTTCACTTCCTGCAGATCTGGCTGCTGCCCGAGGCGCAGCGGCTGGCACCGGGTTATGAGCAAAAGCACTTCAGCGCCGCCGACAAGCGCGGCCGGTTGCGGCTGATCGCGTCACACGACGGTGCGGAGGGTTCGGTCGTCGTTCACCAGGACGCGCGCGTCTACGCCGGGCTCTTCGATGGCGCAGAGCGCGCGGAGCTGCGCTTGCCGCCGGGCCGCCGCGCCTGGGTGCAGCTGGCGCGCGGCACGTTGTCCGTGGATGGCGTGCGGCTCTCGGCCGGGGATGGCGCGCACACCCCGGGGCCCGCGCAGCTCACTTTGCAGGGCGGCACCGATGCCGAGGTGCTCGTTTTCGACCTGCCGTGAGGTATCCCTTCCTCCAGAGGCTCGCGTCCTCTAGAGGCTCGCGGCGCCCCGGAATACCGGCAGGTAGTGATCGATGAGCAACGCCGCGAACAGCCACATGAGGTAGTTCACGGAGAAGCGGAACACGCGCATCGGCAGCTCCGCGCGTGCGGTGATCTTCAGAGCGAGCGCGTAATAGAGGAAGCCGGCGTTCAGTACCAGGGCGGCCGCGAGATACAGCAGGCCGCTCATGCGCGTCAGGTAGGGCATGAGCGTCACCACCGTCAGCAGCACCGTGTAGAGCAGCACCTGGAGGCGGGTGTACGCCACTCCGTGGGTCACGGGCAGCATCGGAATGCCGGCGCGGGCGTAGTCGTCGCGGCGCGCGATCGCGAGCGCCCAGAAATGCGGCGGCGTCCACACGAAGATGATGAGGAACAGCAGCAGGGCGTTGGGGTCGATGCTGTTGGTGACCGCCGCCCAGCCGAGGACCGGCGGCGCAGCGCCCGCGGCGCCGCCGATGACGATGTTCTGCGAAGTCGCGCGCTTCAGCCACACGGTGTAGATCACTGCGTAGCCGATGAGCGAGAGGAAAGTGAGCGTCGCCGTGAGCAGGTTCACGAGGAAGGCGAGGATCGCCATGGCGCTCACGCCGAGCAGCGCCGCGAACAGCAAGGCCTGGCGCTCGCTCAGCTGACCGGTGGGCAGCGGCCGCGCGCGTGTGCGCGACATCTGCTCATCGATGCGGCGATCGAGCACGTGGTTGAGGGTGGCGGCACAGGCGGCGGCGAGCGCGATACCGAGGTTGCCCCACAGCAGTGCCCCGAGCGGCGGAAGGCCCGCACTCGCGAGCAGCGTGCCGACGATCGCGGTGAATGTTATGAGCGCGACGACCTTCGGCTTCGTGAGCGCGAGGTAGCGGCGCCACACTGCCGGCGCACGCCGCGCGAAAGCGGCCCCGCCATCCGCGGCCACGAAATCGCGCGTCTTGCTCGGTTCCGATGTCGTCGCCACGGTCCTCGCCCACGGGGGCAGTCGTTCCTGGGGGATGCGGAGCCTAGCAGATCAGGCCGGAGCCCTCACGCGGGGGCGCAGCACGCGCAGCAGCGCGAGCGTGGCGAGCAGCAGCAGCGCCGCCCCCGCGGTGTGTGCCGTCGCGAGCCACAGTGGAAAGGTGCTGAGCACCATCGTGATGCCGATGGTGAGCTGCAGGGCGAGCGCCGCGAGCACGGCCCAGGCCCGGGGGCGCACCGCCGGCAGACTGCGCCGCCGCAGTACGAACAACGCGGCGAGCGCAAGCGCGACCGTGGTGACGAGCGCACCGAGGCGGTGTGTCAGGTGAATCGCGACCCGCGCGGAATTATCGAGCACCCCGCCTTCGTAATTGACCTTGAGACCACGCCACAGGATGAAGGCGTTGCGGAAGTCGGCGTGCGGCCACCAGGCTTTCTGACACGTGGGGAAGTCGGGACAGGCGACGGCGGCGTAGTTGCTGCTGGTCCAGCCACCGAGCGCGATCTGCACGGCGAGCGCCATGAGGCCGAGGAGTGTGAGCCGCCGTGCCCATGCGAGCGTCGAGGCGGCGCCGCCGCTCACGGCGTAACCCGCGCCATGCAGTGCCGTCGCTCCCCAGGAGCCGCGGGGGAGCGACAGCAGCAGCCACCACAGGAGCGCGAGCGTCGTCATCCCGAACAGCAGGTGCAGCGTCACGATGAGGGGATTCAGCCGCCAGGTGACGGTCAGCATGCCGAGCAGCGCCTGCATGATGAGCGTCGCGAACAGTGCGACTGCGAGCGTCACGCTGACGGGACTTTCCCGGCGGGCGCTGATCGCCAGCGCCGTCACCAGGATGACGATCACGCTGAGTGTACCGACGGCGTAGCGATGGATCATCTCGCGCCACGCCTTGCCGGGCTCGAGCGGCCGGCCCGGGAAGGCGGCGGCAGCGTCGGCGGACTGCGCGGCGCCGGCGGGCGTCAGGTGCCCGTAGCAACCCGGCCAGTCGGGGCAGCCGAGACCCGCGGCGGTGAGGCGCACGTAGGCGCCGAGCACCACGACCGTGAAACACAACACTACGCCCGCGATGCACAGGCGACGGATCCAGAGGGTAAAGGAGTCAGCAGGCATCCAGGTCAAACTGCATCCAATTGGCACTGAGCCGCAGGCGATTTTGACCAATCAACCGATATGCGACAGCCTCAGGAGCTTCTTGAGGTCCTCGAGCAAGCCGTGCGGATTGCTGCGGGCATCGTAGCTCATCATGAGGTTGCCGAGCGGGTCGACGACGAAGAGAGTGTGATCGTGCCCCTGCGGAGGGAACAGCGCGAGAAGACTCACCGCCTGCGGCGCGCTGGCATCGAGGACCACGAGCCCCGCCTGCTCGCGGGCGAGTGAGCCGAGGTTGCAACACGCGCGGCTCACGAGGAACACCCGCTCGACGCGTGACATGTCGTTGTTGAGCCCGAGGCGTGTCTGGCGCATGACGTAGAGCGTTTGGTGGCACGCGGCGTCGCAATCGCCGGCGCCGATGTACACGAGCGACCAGCGGCCGCGGAACGGCGTCGCCGTGTCGGGCGGCGCAGCGGCCGCGCCCGGCACCAGGTTCACGCGCGGCAGTGTCACCGCGGGCAGCGGCCGGGCGGGGCTGATGAGCTGACCGTGGTTGACGTGCCCACCCGGTCGCCAGTCGGTGCCGTAATAGGTGCAGAACGCGATGGCGAGCGGCAGCAGGAAGAGTGCCGCGAGCATCGCGAGCGTCCGCAGGTTGCGGGCACGCAGCTGCGTCCCCGTGGCGTTCATGAGGGTGCGCCAGGCATCTGCGGGCGGCGGCTCAGCAGGACCCACAGGATGAGTGTCGCGACCGCGAAGGTCCACCACTGGACGGCGTAGGAGAAATGCCGCAGCGGCGGCAGCCCCGGCGGCTGCCACGCGCGCACGTAGCCGAAGGGAGCTGCGGCATCGAGCAGCAGGATGTGGGAATACAACGGACGGTCGAGCGCCACGGCAAGCTGCCCGATGTCCGGGTAACTCGTGACCCTCGGCCAGGGTCCCGTGCCCGCCGGTGCCGCGCGCCCGCTCGCGAGCCCCGGCGAGGGGAGCGGCGCAACGCGGCCGGTGAGGCGCACCGGGCCATCCGCCTTCAGGGTCACGTCCGGCAACCGCGCGCGGCTTCCCGTGAAGGGCACCCAGCCGCGATCCACCAGCAGCGCCGGCGCCGGGGGAGGCGCGTGGACGAGCGGGGTAAGCACCTCGTAACCCGCGCGGCCCTCGAAGATGCGGTTGTCGAGCAGGAACTGGTGTGCCGCATCGAGCGTACCCCCGACGTCCACCCGCTGGTAGAGCGGTATCCCTTCCACGTCGCGCGTGCCGAGCTCGAGCACTTGATCGGTGCCGCGCGCGAAGCGCTCCGCCGCTGCCTGGCGCTGCTCGCCGCGCTGCCATTGCCAGACACCGAGGCGCACGAACAGCGCCGCGAGCACGAGTGCGAGCAGCGTGAAGCCCAGCGTGGGCGCGAAGCGCTTTCCCGCGCTCATCGCCGGCGGCATGCCAAATTGCTCCGCGGCGCGCGCACGCTACACTCTGTGTCGCACATGGATCGACTCGTATGGATTTTGGTGCTGGCGTGTCTCGTGACCGTGCTGTGGAGTCTCGCGGCCGGCCTGTACCACCTCTCGCGCGGCACGCCCGAGGACTCCGATAAGCTCGTGCGCGCCCTCACGATACGCATCACGGTGTCATTGCTGCTGTTTGCGCTGCTGATGCTCGCCTGGTACTTCGGTCTCATCTCGCCTCACCCGCTGCAGGGCACGGGCGCGCCACCGTAGGACCACACTCTGCGGCGATAGTTAGCTAAACGCCGAACTATTGGCCAGGAGACCTTCGCATGAGGTCCGGCAGTGCGGTGCGCAGCGTGCAGGCGTGCGGGCAGTTACAGCCAGTAGACGAAGATGAACAGTCCCAGCCACACCACGTCGACGAAGTGCCAGTACCACGCGACCGCCTCGAAGGCGAAGTGACGGTTGGGGCTGAAGTGGCCGCGCAGCACACGCAACCAGATCACGGTCAGCATGATCGCACCGATCGTGACGTGCAGGCCGTGGAAACCGGTGAGCATGAAGAACGTCGAGCCGTAGATGCCGGTCGTGAGTCTGAGCCCCAGGTCCCTGTACGCCTCGCCGTACTCGTGGGCCTGGAGTCCGACGAAAGTGAAGCCGAGCAGGAAGGTGAGCGCGAGAAACACTGCCAGGCGCGTGCGGTTGCCCGAGCGCAGCGCGTGATGCGCGATCGTCACGGTGAGTCCGCTCGTCAGCAGGATCGCCGTGTTGATCGCGGGGATGGGGGTCGGCGCCATGGGCGAGAAGGTGCCATTGGCGTGACCGCCGACGTGCCCGGGTCCGTTGGTGGGCCAGAGCGCCTCGAAATCCGGCCAGAGGATGAAGTTGGTGAAAACCTTCACGCCCTCGCCGCCGAGCCACGGTACTGACAGCACGCGCGCGTAGAACAGCGCGCCGAAGAACGCGGCGAAAAACATCACCTCGGAGAAGATGAACCACATCATCGCCATGCGGAAGCTGCGATCGACCTGCAGGTTGTAGACGCCGTGCTGGTTCTCGCCGATGACGGTCGCGAACCAGCCGAAGAACATGTAGGCGAGCAGCAGCGCCCCCGGCAGGAACGCCCACAGGCCGGCCCAGTCGTTCAGGTAAACGACGGCCCCGATCATGACGCAGAACAGCGCAATCGAGGCCCGGATCGGCCACGGGCTGCCGTGTGGGACGTAATAATGACTGCTGTCGGAGGCGGATGTGGCGTGTGACTCGGCCATTGGCTTTGACTTTCGTTAGCGACGCGTGACGCGCGAGGACTCGTCGTAAAAGGTGTAGGCGAGGGTGATCAGATCGATGTGGCGCGGCAGCGCGGGATCGATGATGAAGCGCACCGGCATCTCACGGCCCTCATTCAGCGCGAAGTGCTGCGGTGAGAAGCAGAAGCACTCGGTCTTGTGGAAGTAGGCAGCGACCTCCGAGGGCGCGATGTTGGGTACCGCCTGCGCCACGGTGTCGCGTCCGGTGAGGTTGTGGGCGTAGAACTCGGCAGTGAAGAGCTGTCCCGGGTGCACCTCTACCGTACGCACCACCGGGCGGAACTCGAAGGTGCCGGCGCTCGCCACATCGGCGAGGAACTCGACCGTCACGGTACGATCGAGCTGTGGCTGCTCGATGGCGACCGCGCGCTCGCGCAGCTTCGCCTGATCGCCGTACCCGGTGACGGCGCACAGCACGTTGTAGAGCGGCACGAGCGCAAATCCGAACCCGAAGCTGCCGGCCGCGAAGGCGAGCAGCTTCCAGGTCATGCTGAGGTTGGCGCGCCGCAGGTCGCTCATTTCATGCCGCGCACGATCGACATGACGATGAACCCGAGGTAGAACGCCGCGGCGACCAGCCCCCACAGCCAGGCGCTGCGGCGCACACGGCGGCGCTGCTCGGCGTCCGCTTCCGTGCCCACGGCCGCCATCAGTGCTCGGCCCCGCGCGCGATCACCGCATCCGAAGGTGGCTCCGTCCACGAATGGAAGGGCGGTGGCGAGGGCAGCTCCCACTCGAGCCCGTGCGCGCCCTCCCAGGCGCGGTTGCCGACCGGCTGACCGCTGCGGATGCACTTCCAGATGAGGTACGGCAACAGGAACTGCGACAGACCGAAGCCGAAGCCGCCGATCGAGGACACCATGTTCCAGTCGGTGAACTGCACGGCGTAGTCCGGGATGCGGCGCGGCATGCCGGCCAGCCCGAGGAAGTGCTGCGGGAAGAACAGCACGTTGACGAAGATCGCCGACAGCCAGAAGTGCCACTTGCCGAGCGTCTGGTCATACATCTTGCCGGTCCACTTCGGCAGCCAGTAGTACACCCCCGCCATGATGCCGAACAGTGCTCCCGTGACGAGCACGTAGTGGAAGTGCGCCACGACGAAGTAAGTGTCCTGGTACTGGTAGTCCGCCGGCACGATCGCGAGCATCAGCCCCGAGAAGCCGCCGATGGTGAACAGGAACAGGAAGGCGAGCGCGTACAGCATCGGCGGCTCGAAGGACAGTGACCCCTTCCACATCGTGGCCGTCCAGTTGAACACCTTCACGCCCGTCGGCACCGCGATCAGCATGGTCGAGAGCATGAAGAACAGCTGCGCGGCGAGCGGCATGCCGACCGTGAACATGTGGTGCGCCCACACGATGAAGGACAGGAAGGCGATCGAGGCGATCGCGTACACCATGGACTCGTAGCCGAACAGCGGCTTCCGCGAGAAGGTCGGGATGATCTCCGAGATGATGCCGAAGGCGGGCAGGATCATGATGTACACCTCCGGGTGCCCGAAGAACCAGAAGATGTGCTGGAACATCACCGGGTCACCACCGCCCGCGGCCGTGAAGAAGGTGGTACCGAAGAAGTGATCGGTGAGGAGCATCGTCACCGCCCCGGCGAGGACCGGCATCACCGCAATCAGCAGGTAGGCGGTGATCAGCCAGCTCCACACGAACAGCGGCAGTCTGAGCAGGCTCAGGGCGGGCGCACGCATGTTCATGATGGTGACGATGATGTTGATGGCGCCGAGGATCGAGGAGGCGCCCATCAGGTGCACGGAGAAGATCAGCATGGGGAAGGCGGCGCCGGTCTGCAGGATCAGCGGCGGGTACATGGTCCAGCCGCCCGCCGGCGCGCCGCCTGGCACGAAGAACGAGCCGATCAACAGGGTGAAGGCGAACGGCAGGATCCAGAAGCTGAGATTGTTGAGGCGCGGCAGCGCCATGTCGGGCGCGCCGACCTGCAGGGGTATCATCCAGTTCGCGAGTCCGACGAACGCCGGCATGATCGCACCGAAGATCATGATCAGGCCGTGCATCGTGGTGAGCGAGTTGAACATCTGCGGATCGAAGAACTGCAGGCCGGGCTTGAACAGCTCGGCGCGGATCGCCATCGCCGCGCTGCCGCCGATGAAGAACATCGTGCCGGAAAGGATCAGGTACATCGTGCCGATGTCCTTGTGATTGGTGGCGTACACCCAGCGCCGCCATCCGTGCGGCTTGTCGGCGTGCTCGTCGTGCGGCTCCGCGTGTGTCAAAACTTCGGCCATGGCGCTCTCTCTGATGAATGGTTCCTGCTTGTCCCCGTCAGCCCGTCAGGACGGCCCCGCTCCGCTCGCCGCTGCGGCGACCGCCGTGGGCGCAGCCGCGGGGGCGCTGCCGGCGGCTCCGGCCGGCGCGTCGGGCGCTGTCGCCGGCGCGGCCGCCTGCTTCAGCTCCGCGGCCTTCTGCTTCAGCCACGCGGCGAAGTCCTCCTTGGAGCGGGCATCGA
>Ga0306922_10006082_pt1 | contig 11545 bp, 9 predicted proteins | sample sta12Cox44000082_FD_203758 | JGI IMG/M metagenome (GOLD analysis project Ga0306922, IMG submission 203758) | Lab enrichment of tropical soil microbial communities from Luquillo Experimental Forest, Puerto Rico - statoxic.12C.oxic.44.000.082 (v2)... | ecosystem: Environmental > Terrestrial > Soil... | reverse complement strand
TGACCGACAAGTCGGAATCGCCCATCGAGTGGACATCCGCCCTCGGCGCGAGGTGCATGCCAACCCGGGAGGGTCCCCAGACCTCGACGGCTGCATCCGCTGCTTCCAGTGTCAGGCGCGCTCTGTTCTCAATCGCGCCACCATATTGGTCAGTTCTTTGATTCGAACGGTCCTGAAGAAACTGATCGAGCAAATAACCGTTCGCACCATGCAACTCGACACCATCGAACCCGGCACGCTCGGCAAATTGCGCTGCGCGCCGGAAATCCGCCACCACGCTCGCGATTTCATGGGTTTCCAAAGGACGCGGCGCCACGAAGGACCGCTCCGGGCGCAATAGGCTCACGTTACCCTTGGCGGCCAACGCGCTAGGACCGACCGGCGGCTTTCCATCGTGGAACATCGGATCTGAGATCCGCCCCACGTGCCAAATCTGCATGAAGATCCGACCGCCGGCCGCCTTTACGGCCCGGGTCACGCCCTTCCAGCCGCTCACATGGTCTTCCGCCCAAATTCCGGCGACGCCGCGATAGCCGACTCCCTGTGGCGAGACTGGAACCCCCTCGGTTATGATCAAGCCGGCTGAGGCTCGTTGCGCATAGTACTCGGCCATCAAGGCATTCGGCACCTTGGTTTCACCGGCTCGAAGCCGCGTAAGCGGCGCCATGATAACGCGATTGGGCAACTGCAGCTCGCCGATCGTGAGCGGGTCGAAGAGAGAAGGCATAGATTCCTCAAAATAGGAGCGCAAAAGCCACAATTGCAGCCGAGATCAGCTGCGCTTGCTGATCATTGTATGTCTATCATAATATTATAGACTGACGTCTCTTATTCAAATCTGTCCCAGAGCTCGTCAAATTCAGGCTTTCGGATGACGGCCTAGGCGTGAAGTATGTTTGCCGCATTTTAGGTTTGCTCCATGCCCGAAATCACGTTTGCAACCATCAAGGATTATGTTGGTCAGCCACTTGGCACGTCCGATTGGGTATCGATCGACCAGTTGAAGATTGATCATTTCGCTGCCTGCACAGGCGACCATCAATGGATCCATGTTGACGTGGATCGTGCGAGGCAAGAGAGCCCGTTCGGAGGCACGGTTGCCCACGGCTATTTGACCTTATCCCTCGTAGCACCATTGGCGATGGAGATGGGCTTCGTTCCGAAAGGCGCTTCGGCCGTCTTCAACTACGGATCGGATAAAGTCAGATTCGTCACGCCCGTCCGCTCGGGGGATCGCGTGCGTCTCCATGTTTCCCTTTTGAGCGTCGAGCCGAGGGAAGCTGGACAGTTGCTCATCAAAAGCGAGGCCACATTGGAAATTGAAAACAACCCCTTCCCAGCCATGGTCGCCGAAATACTCGAACTCGCAGTCCCTTAGTGTTCAGCAGCGCGTTGCCGACGTCCAACAAGAAAGAAGCCGATGACAACCTATCAAGCCCCGCTGCAGGACATACACTTCCTGCTCAATGATGTATTTCAAATCGACCGGTTCTCGAACCTCGCAGGTTTTGCCGACGCCAGTTTGGATATACGTACGGCGGTACTCGGCGAAGCGGCCAAACTTAGTGAGGAAGCACTCCATCCTCTCAATGCAGTCGGCGACAGGGAGGGATGTTCACGCAACGAAAACGGGGAGGTGGCAACGCCTACGGGATTCCGCGACGGCTTCAAGAGTTTGGGCGAAGGTGGATGGATCGGGTTGTCGGCGCCAATCGAATATGGTGGACAAGGCTTGCCCACCACCGTCGCAACCGCGGTTGGGGAAATCTTCGCCTCGGCCAATATGGCGCTGGAAATCTATGCCGGCCTTAGCCGAGGGGCCGTTGCTGCCCTACTCAAGCATGGAAGCGAACAGCAAAAGCGGCAATTTGTTCCCAAGATACTCTCCGGCGAGTGGTCGGGAACGATGAACCTGACCGAACCTCATTGCGGGACCGATCTCGGCTTGATGCGAACTAAAGCAGTCCAGCAGGCGGACGGCAGTTTCCGCATAACTGGCACCAAGATCTTCATTTCCGGTGGCGAGCACGATCTTACCGAAAACATTATTCACCTGGTTTTGGCTCGTATCGAAGGAGCTCCGCCCGGTATTAAAGGCGTGTCGCTGTTCGTCGTGCCGAAGCGGCTCATCGATGCGGGCGGAAAGCCGGGCGAAAGGAACGGCGTCTCGTGCGGCTCGATCGAGCACAAGATGGGCATTCGCGGCAGCGCGACTTGCGTTCTGAACTACGACAACGCAGTCGGCTGGCTCGTCGGCCGGGAAAACAAGGGCATGGAAGCCATGTTCGTCATGATGAACGAGGCCCGGCTCGGTGTCGGACTGCAGGCGCTTTCCCAGTCGGAGATCGCCTACCAGAACGCGGCGACCTACGCGAAGGAGCGACTGCAGGGACGTGCGCTCACCGGCCCCCAAGCTCCGGACAAATCGGCCGATCCCATCATCGTTCATCCCGACGTGAGGCGGACGTTGCTGAGCATCCGAGCATTCAACGAAGCGGCCCGCGCGCTCATCTTTTGGACTGCTCTCAAGGAGGATCTGGCCCGTTGCACGGAAGACCCAGACGAACGCGAGTTGGCGGAGGATCACCTGGCGCTGATAACTCCGGTCATCAAGGGAGTGCTAAGCGACAGGGGCTTCACCAACACCGTGGCAGCGCAGCAGATGTTCGGTGGCCACGGATACATCGTGGAAACGGGGATGGAGCAGTTCGTGCGCGACTGCCGCATTACGATGCTCTATGAAGGAGCCAACGGTATCCAGGCGCTCGATCTCGTCGCCCGCAAACTTCCCCGCGACGGAGCTCGTGCGATCCATTCGTTCTTCAGGGACGTGAACGCTTTCATCGACGAGAGCGCCGGGTCTTCGGCGCTGTCGCCGCTCGTCCAGCCGATGCGACGTTCGCTTCGGGAGCTGGAACAGGCGACCGCGTTACTATTGCAGCGTCTTCGAGAGCAGCCGAACGAAGCCGTTGCTGGTTCGACTGATTTCATGAATCTCTTCGGTCTCGTCGCGCTCGGCTACATGTGGTTACGGATCGTGAAGACAGCCAACCAGCGCCTGGCGGCGGGCGACTCCTCGCCCGAACTCGCGGCGAAACCTTTAATCGGCCGCTTCTTCGTCGAGCATCTGCTGTCCGAGACATCAACCCTGCTGGCTCGGATCCAAGCGGGCGGTGCCACGGTCATGGCGGTGCCGGCCGAGGCAATATAGCCCCGGCCGGCATTATAGGGAGAGGGACCCTAGTCCAAGAAACAGCGGATAAGTGGCCATGGCCCGTTCGGCCAGGTTGCTGGCGCGAATCCTCGTCCAACTCTCCGTTCGATAGCGCTTCATCTTCGCCTGAATTCGCAGCTCTTCTCGGACGCCTAGGAAGCCGACAAGACGGCGGTCAGGCCGCCGTCAATAGCGAGGATCTGCCCCGTAATATGCTTGCCGGCGTCGCTCGCGAACAGGACTGCTGCACCCTTCAAATCGTCTTCGTCGCCGATCCGCTGTAGCGGTGTCCCCTCCGCCAGCTTCTCGATCCCTACCATATCGATGATGCCCTTCGTCATCTTGGAAGGAAAGAATCCAGGGGCCAGCGCATTGACTGTGATGCCGTAACGCCCCCAGCTCCCGGCGAGCGCGCGCGTGAAATTGACAACAGCGCCCTTGCTCGTGTTGTAGGCAATGGTTTGAATGCTTCCGATGCTTCCGCGCAGGCCGGCAATCGAGGCGAGGTTGATGATCCGCCCATATTTCTTCGGGATCATCGAGTGCTTTCCAATCTGCTGACTGAGGAGGAACAACGAACGGATGTTTAGATTCATAATCTTGTCCCAAGCCTCGATGGGATGATCTTCAGTCGGCGCTCCCCACGACGCGCCCGCATTGTTGACGAGAATGTCCACCTTTCCGAGTTTCGCAATCGCCTGTTCGGCCAGTCGGATGACCTCATCATCCTTCGAATTGTCCGCAGCGATCCAATCGGCCTTTATGCCCAGGCCGAGCAGATGCTTCTGAGCTTGCTCGAGGTCTGCGGCCTTCCTCGAGGACAGAAGAATCCTCGCCCCCTGCTCGCCCAGGGCTTCCGCTATTTGCAGCCCGAGCCCCCGCGAACCGCCGGTAATGAGCGCCGACTTGCCGCTCAGATCGAATGCCTTCTTTACGCTGCCCATATCGTGATCTCTCCACTCGCCTCGTTTGTCCGCCGTTCTTCCTGGGTTGAATGCCCTATCGGCCGCTGAAAACCGCAACCCGGCGCTCGATGAACGATTGAATGCCTTCCTTGGCATCCTCGCTGTTAAGCACGCGATTCTTGATTTTCGGTATGTAGTCGATGGCCGTCCTCTCCCCCGCTTCGATGTATTTCAGCGCGGCTTCCTTGGTCACCTGAATTCCGATGGGCGCGTTCTTCGCGATGAGCCGGGCGATCTCCATGGCGCGCTCGATCTGCCTGCCCGGAGCGACGACTTCCTGGACGAGCCCGATCTGGTAGGCCCGCTGGGCACTGAACTCGTCGCACAAGAACAGATGGTACATCGCGTTGCCCCAACCAGTCCGGCTAAGAAACCGGAAATGCGCTCCGCCCAGTGGAGCAATCCCGCGCTTGGATTCCATCTGGCAGAACCGACAGTCCTCCGCAGCAACGACGATGTCGCCCGCCAGCATCATTTCGATTCCGATCGTAAACACGACGCCCTGCACAGCAGTCACGATCGGCTTGCGGCACCGATTAGCGAGCCCGAAGACATCGATATTGCCTTCCTTCAGATCCCATTTTTCCGCCTTGGGGCCGAAGAACTTCGGCATATCCAGTCCGGCGGTAAAGTCGCTTCCCTCTGCGCAGACTACCCCGACCCAGAGGGCGTCGTTGTTGTGTAGGACGGTCAGCGCGTCGGACATCTGCGCCATCATCAGGGGGCTGAACGAATTCTTCTTCGACGCATTGTCGATTATGATCTTGAAGATGCGTCCATGCGTTTCCGTGCGAATCTGCCCGACGGGGCCCTTCTGCTCGCTCATTGCATCGTCCTCCCACTTCCAAACCGATGACGTGGCGTACCCGAGGACCGACTTCAAGCGAAGTTGGCCTCGTCCTCGAGCGCCGATCGTGTTCTTCGAACGACCTTCCCATCGCGCAGGCGCAGAAGAGCAGCCTCCGCGAGCTTCCCGCAACGAGAATTCTGGATAAGCCCTATTCGCCGGTGAATTGGTGTAGCCCTCAGGTACGGTGATGATCCACGAAGACACACGGGTTCGGTCCTTCTGTCCGCGATCGGTTTCTCGGGCATCAATGAATAGCCCCCGTTCACAATTGTTCTGGAAGCCACGAGATTTTGTCGCTTAGGTCTTCAAGATTTCGAATGCAAAGGGAGAGCATGCATGGCGCCGGTGCGCTTCGAAGCGGAAGGTAATCTCGGGGTGATAACGATCGACAATCCGCCGATCAATCTCGCCGACAACCCTTTGTTTGCGGCATTCGCTGAAGCTCTCGATGCGGTTGAGGCCGCTAGCATCAGAGCCCTGCTCGTACAGGCAAAAGGCGATCATTTTGGATGCGGTGTGAACGTGAATACCACCTTCGTCGGCCTGGACGGCAAAACGGGACGCAAGATGCTGAATCAAGGTCTCGCCATGGTTACCCGGATGGAGGGGCTGAATATCCCGATCGTGTGCGCGGTGCAGGGCCTATGCCTTGCGGCCGCGCTCGAAATCGCTCTCCGCTGCGACGTGATCATCGCGTCTGACGAAGCCAAGTTCGCCCAGGTGGAGCAGCACATTGGCGCAGCCACTTTCCTCGGCGGCGCCTATCTGCTCGCGGAACGCTGCGGTCCCGCTCGGGCCCGCGAGATCTGCTTCTCCGGAGACTTTTACGATGCGGCCACGTTCGAGCGCTGGGGCATCATCAACCGCGTCGTCCCTCGCGTATCGCTTCATGCGGAAGCCCGGAGCTGGGCACAGCGTCTGGCCGACGGACCCACGCTTGCTCACGCTGCGACTAAGCGCATGGTCCGCGCGTTCCTGGATCACGGCGTCCGGGGCGCGGATGTGATGTTGCTCGACCTCAGCCCACCGATCTTCGATTCCGCGGATTTCAGAGCAGGCGTAGACGCGGTTGTAAAGCTCGGCTCCAAGACGTTCCGCGGCACCGTCCGTTTTGGCGGCGAATAGTCCGGACCGTCGCTGCGCTGGGGCTCGAATGCCGCTTCTATTCCTGGCGGCCGATGCGAAGGTACCCCGGCGGGCCAGCCTCTCCAAGAGCGGTGCAGGGTGGTGACCCACGGTTACCGAAATCCCCAAGACAACAACGCCGCACTCCTTGGAGGACACCTCAACAGCGGAGACCTTGCCTATACGGATGAGGATGGGCCGATCTACATCGCTGGACGCGCCAAGGACCTCATTATCCGCAACGGCCATAACATCGACCTGAAGTTGATCGAGCAAGCGCTTCAGCGACACCCGGCCGTCGCGCTCGCAGCGGCAGTGGGCCAAACCTAACATTTATGCCGGGAATTGCCGGTCTGCTACGTCTTGATCCCGAGGAACTTCGGGCGTTCGCAGAGCCGCGCATTTCGGAACAGCCGGCCTGGCCGAAGCAATACTACCTCGTCCTCCGCGTGCCGGCATGCCCAGCTAGGATTTGGATCGATTGAGCTTGCGGCTCCCCTCCTCTCCCGCGAGCCAATCCCGCGATTTTGCGAATTCCCGCTCCAGAAAAGATCGCACACTTCGTGTCAGTTTTCGTAGGTCACTTTCCCGCCTGCGTAGCAGCCAGATGTTCAGCGACGCGGAACATTGCGGCAACACGCGAACGAGCCCCTCGGCCGTCGCGAATGGAACGGCAAGCAGCGCCAATCCCAACCCTTCCGTCGCCGCAGCAAAGTGATTTATGAGGGGAGAGATGCGAAGGGCGCAGCGCGCGCGGGAGGCCGCGAAAAAATGGGTAAACAGCTGCATCTGTCCTGAGCGGTCGTTTTGAAGGCTTGGAAACTCTTCAGTCACGCCTATGAGATCGTGATCTGCGAGCTCGTCTAGCGACCGAGGCGCCGGATGCGCAGCGAGATATCTCTCGGACGCGAATAGACCGAACGAAATAGTCGCCACGCGTTTTCCGACCAAGTCGTGCTCTCCGGGGTCTCCGATCCTGATCACGATGTCCAGATCGCTGGAGGATACGTTCTGCTGATGGACGGTCGCAAACAACTCGAGTTGGAGCTGACTGTTCAGCTTGCGCAGATGTTCTACGCGCGGCAGCAGCCAATGTTTGGTCAGGCCCTCAGTCGCGGAGATCCTGACCAGCGACGAGCGCTGACCGAATCTGGATCGCAAATCCTGCTGAAGGCCTTCGAACGCCGTGATCATCGCGTTCGTCGAGCGCTGTAGATCCTTTCCCTCCTGCGTCAGCTTTACCCCTGACGATACGCGAAAGAATAGCGGAGCGCCGACATAACGCTCTAGCTCTCTCAGCCGCCGGCTCAACGTCGGTTGACTCATGCCAAGTTCGCTGGCCGCCCGATTGACGCTGCCGATTCGTGCGACCGCTGAAAACAATGGAAAGAGATCCCAGTTGGGTCCGGACACCCTGCGATCCGATCTTTCACCAAACACGCTCAATGACCTGTCCTCCCCTTCTCAGTGATACATCGCTCTTCGTCCACGAACAGGCGACGCATTTTTGCCAGCGACACATCTCACCGGCGGGGCAACCGGCCATCGACGTCTCGGGCAGACTGTATCATAATGAAATGATCCCCCTCATCCACCCCTGGCGCAATGCCTGTTAGCGTCATCTGCCGCACTCCCCAACCGTTAGACCAACGGTTACCTCGCGCGAATCGGTGCCTTCATGATTAACGGACTTCATCAGATTATTCGCGCGTCGCGAGCTGCTGGGCCGCGCGGCCAACGATGCGCACCGTGGAAGACGGCATCTATTGCGCCTATTTCCGGCTCGAGAACACGACTTTGCGTATCGTGGCGCCAAAAGGCGATATCGCGCTGGCACATTGATGAATCAGCGCTAGAGAGCATGAAGAGATCGGCGCTGTTCAAGCTCCTAAAAAAGAGCCGCGGGTCTTTAGAACCGGCGGTCAAGTCTGGGAGGAAAACGCCCCACGGGCTACGAGCGCTGTCTCAATCTGCCCACTGTGCGATCAGCGGTACTCGATCTCCGAAAGATCAAGCGCGATCAGCAACCGGTCGTGTAGCACCCTATAGCCGTCGTCGCACAAATAGGCGCGACGTTTCGTTGGGACTACCAGCCCATCAAATCGTGCGCAGTTAAAGACGTAGTGGGCGACGCTGCGCCCGCCCGCGATGTCGAGCGTATAGTCTTGCCGCCGTAACAGGAAATCCTCACCAAAATAGAATTTCTGGACGCTGCTGTGACTAGCCAAACCGTCGGGCAGCGTAACCTGAAGGCCGCGCCAGCTCACGCCATTTTGCTCAAGAGGAGAGATCTCCTCGGTTTGCACGCCAGGCATTGTGAACACGAATGGAGTATTGAGGTAGATCCACATCGCGTATCCACTGAAGTAGGTCCGGTCTAAAGGATCCCACTTCGAGTCGAGGTCGTGACCCGCAAACGATTCTCGCGGATTGGTTCGTTCTGCAATAACTTCGCCACTCGTCTTCTCGATAACAACACGGTTTGGCCTGAACGATGATCGCCAGTCGGCCGCAGTCGGCGCGATCGACACGGCCTGTTCATGCAGGGACACTGTGAACCTAAGAGGGATGATGCCGCCTTGCGTCTTCTTGTCCAGAAGCTCGCCACTCGAATGTACTGTGGCGGCGCCGGTCTTGAGCTTTTGCCACCGCTCTAGACCGCCGTGAGCCTCGAGGACTGATGAGAGCAAATCGCTCATCGGGTTACCTATCGTCGCTGGCCCGGTAGACTTTGCTCAAGCAGTTTGTAGCGCAACTTGCAGAGTGGTGGCGGGGTCCGAGCCATTTATTCGTGAGATATCCTCTAGACACGCAATCAGCCAGAACATCATTGAACATCCCTATTTCGTGCATGAATAACCGATGGCGCGGAATTTGCCGCGCAACCTTTGCCAGCCGCCTGCCGACCCGATTTGAGGTCGCGCCGGAGTCGTTGGAGCAGGCACACTTCCAAATTGCGGCATATGGGCGGGCACACGCTATCGAATGTGAACCGGCTCTATCCACGCTCTCGAGCCGGGTCGGTGTAAATTGTCGAAGGTAACGCTGCCTTGATCGCTTCGACATCCCTCTCCAAGCGCGAAACGCGCTCGGCAAGTTAGTCGCCTTCTCGATAGTGGAAGCCTTCGTCAAGGGCTTGCCATCCATCCCAAATGCGCTTCGAAAGGCTACTCAATCTCCCAGTATTCATGTTCGATGTCTCCGACCCGGCCCCAACCGTGAGGCGACATTCAACATCGCTACAACGCTCGTGTACTTAGGCTGCAGGTTCAGCTGGCCGCTGCGTTCACAGCCCATTTCGTGCGGACGCAGGCCGGAGCGAAAATCATGGACTGGCCTCTGGCCCTTTCCGCCCCCTTAAATTGCACGACGATCGCTCCGGCGACTTCCGATCTCGGGGATTTCGGCCTGCAGGCTGCCCAAGAGGGTTTTTGCCCAGGTGTTCGCACGCAAGTGTCGGCTAGAGACCGTTCTCCGCAGCGCGAGTCTTCCGCCTTCAGGATATCGTTGGAAAGATCCTCCTGGTCCACGGACCTCGCAAGTACCAACACCTCGCCTGTTAGCCGCTCTAGCCAACGCGCCTGGCGTATCCCTGCCAGTATGGTTCGCGGAGCTCGCGCTTCAGTATTTTGCCGGTCGCATTTCTTGGAAGTTGCGAAACAAAATCCACCGATTTGGGGATTTTGTATCCGGCGAGATATTTTCGCGCATAGAGCAGAATTTCAGCGGCATCGGCAGTGCCTCCGTTTCTCAGCACCACCAAAGCCTTGACCGCTTCTCCCCATCGCTCATCGGGAACGCCAAAGACGGCGATATCGCCAACGTCGGGATGGCCGATCAACACCTTTTCTATCTCTGCAGGGTAGACGTTCTCCCCTCCCGAAACGATCATGTCCTTGATTCGATCCTCGATGAAGAGATAGCCTTCCTCGTCCAGATAACCCGCATCTCCCGTATGAAGCCATCCCCCTCTTAGCGTCTTTGCAGTTTCGGCATCGCGATTCCAATAGCCCTTCATGTTTTTGGTTGTGCGACAAACAACTTCGCCCACCTGCCGCGCGGCCAGGGTCGAGCCGACGAGATCGACGATCCTCAATTCCACACCGGGGATCGCGCGCCCGCATGAAGTCATGATTTGGCTGTTCGCGGAGACGTGATCCTCAGGCGAAAGAGCAGTGATGATTCCTGAGGTCTCGGTGAGGCCATAGACCTGGACGAAGCCGGTATCCTTGAATGTCTGAAGCGCGCGCTTCAGCAACTCCGGCGCAATCGCAGAGGCTCCGTAGATGATGCGTCGAAGAGAAGACGTATCCGTGGACTCGATGGCCTTCTCTGACATCAGCGCGCCGATCATTGCCGGAACGAGGAACGCCAGTGTAACCCGAGAGTGCTCAATTGCCTTCAGTACCTGAAGCGGAACGAACTCACGGAATATGATCGTCTTGATTCCGGCCAACAGGGCCATAATCCCTGTACCTGCTCCTGCGACGTGGAACTGCGGCATTGCCATGAGTAGGACGTCCTTGGCCGTCCAGTTGCCCCACGAATCGAAAATGTTGGGTGATGAAAGCCCAAGATTGTTGTTCGTGAGCTGCACGCCCTTTGGATGCCCGGTCGTACCGCTTGTGTACATCTGCAGGCAGACGTCGTCGGGGAGCGACTTCAGCTCGGGATCAGTCGAGGGCTGGGCATCCCGCCATTTGCGATAGTCGGCATTCAGCATAACCACTTCTTTTAAGGGTTCGCCTCGAAGTTCGCTTGCCATCGCGGCAAAGGCTTCGCCTAAGAACAGAACCTCCGCATTGGCGTCCCGAAGAATGAACGATATTTCGGCGACCGTGAGCCGCGCATTGATTGGTACGAGGACCGCATTGGCCTTGGCTGTACCTAAGAGGACCTCGAAGAAGGTATCGCTGTTCTTGTCGAGGATAGCGATGCGGCTCTGCGGATTGATCCCGCTCGCGATCAACCCGTTCGCCACCCGATTAGACGCAAGATCGAGCGCCATGAACGTCGTCTGCGCGCCTTCGAATTCTAATGCGATATCACTTGCGGCGCGTCTCGCTTGATATCGCGAGACATCGGCGAGCATTGCAGTTGGCATGTCAGCGCAAGAGCCCAAAAAGAGCGGCTTTTCGTAATGGCAGATCGTGAGCAGGGATCGTTTCTGCGTGCCAACGTGAACCGTTCGAACGCCGGCGGATAGGCCCGACTTTGGCGAAGACCTATTCAATTGAGAATTGCGAAGAGAGGTCGGTGTATCTACTGTCCGTTCGCTTTTTTGGAAAGGCAATCCTGGTCCGACGCAGCTATGCGACTTCTGAGGTCGACTACGTCGTTGTTGGCTACCTCCCTCGTTCGGATGCATCCGATCCATTGTCCGGCTCACCT
>Ga0306922_10006081_pt1 | contig 11546 bp, 11 predicted proteins | sample sta12Cox44000082_FD_203758 | JGI IMG/M metagenome (GOLD analysis project Ga0306922, IMG submission 203758) | Lab enrichment of tropical soil microbial communities from Luquillo Experimental Forest, Puerto Rico - statoxic.12C.oxic.44.000.082 (v2)... | ecosystem: Environmental > Terrestrial >... | reverse complement strand
TTCCCGGGCTTGCCGGCAAATTGCGGGTGACTCGCGAGGTGATGGCCTGGTTCGACGCCCCCGAGCGCGCACGCAGCATGCTCGATCGACTGCCGGTCTTCATGCTGGAGAGCCGCCACGGGATGCATTACGGCATCCCGCCGCCGCACGCCGATATCTCAGCCGGCATCAAGGTCGCCAAGCATCATCACCGAAACCAGACGGTGGACCCCGACGATTATGAGCGAGCGGTCTCGCAGGAGGACGAAGCATTGATCCGTGCGGCACTCGCGGATCATGCTCCGGCGCTCAACGGGGCACTTCTCGCAGCGAAGACCTGCCTTTACACGCTCACCCCCGACGGCGACTTCCTCATTGACCGCCTGCCCGGCTCGCCGCAAATCATCGTCGCATCGGCGTGCTCCGGCCACGGCTTCAAGTTCGCCCCGGTGATCGGCGAGATCCTCGCCGATCTTGCGACGGTGGGCGAAACGCGCCACGCGATTGCGCGCTTCGGGCTTGGCCGCCTTGGTTGAAATTGCGTCACGCCGGGACCTTGAATATCTTTTCTCAAACGGCGGCCCGCGCTAGCGCCGGCCGCGAAAAGCGTCCAGGAGGAAATGCCATGCTCGGGCTGATGCAGGATTGGCCGCTGCTCTGCCACCGCATCATCGACCATGCCGCGCTCAACCACGGCGAGCGGCCGATTGTCACCCGTTCGGTCGAAGGCGGGATGCACACCACGAGCTACGCAGAGGTGCGCGCGCGGGCGCTGCGCCTCGCGCAGCGCCTCGATCGTGACGGCATCCGGCTGGGCGATCGCGTCGCGACGCTCGCCTGGAACACCTGGCGCCATCTCGAAGCCTGGTACGGGATCATGGGAATCGGCGCGATCTATCATACCGTCAATCCGCGCCTGTTTCCCGAGCAGATCGTCTGGATCATCAACCACGCGCAGGACCGCCTGCTGCTGCTCGATCTCACATTCATTCCGATGGTTGAGAAGCTCGCAGACAGGCTTCCAGGCATCGAGCGCTACGTCGTGCTCACCGACGCAAAGCATATGCCCGCGACTTCGCTGCCCAATGCCGTGCCCTATGAGGAATGGATCGGCGAGGCTGATGGCGACTTCGCCTGGAAGATCTTTAATGAGAATACCGCCGCCGGCATGTGCTATACCTCAGGGACGACCGGCAACCCGAAGGGCGTCCTCTACTCCCATCGTTCCAACGTCCTGCATGGTCTCACGGCCAACAATATCGACGTGATCGGCCTGAGCTCGCGCGATGTCGCGCTGCCGGTGGTGCCGATGTTCCACGCCAATACCTGGTCGATCAACTTCACAGCCCCGATCTCGGGCGCATCCCTGGTGCTGCCGGGACCCAAGCTCGACGGCGCATCGATCTACGAGCTGCTCGATCGTTACCGGGTCAGCTGCACCGCCGGGGTGCCGACGGTGTGGCTGATGCTGCTTCAGCATCTCGCCTCGACCGGCGGCAGGCTGCCCTATCTCAAGAGGATCGTGATCGGCGGCTCCTCCTGCCCGCGCGCCATGGCCAAGACCTTCCAGGACGTGTACGGCGTCGAGGTGATCCATGCCTGGGGCATGACCGAAATGAGCCCGCTCGGCACCGCGTGCACGATGAAGCCGGAATATGCCGCCCTCGACGGCGAGGCGCGCCTCGACATCCAGGAGATGCAGGGGCCCTCGCCGTTCGTGGTGGAGATGAAGATCACCGACGACGCCGGCAAGCGACTTGCCTGGGACGGCAAGACCTTCGGACGGCTCAAGGTACGCGGCCCCTCTGTTGCGCGCGCCTATTACAGGGAGGATGGCGAGATTCTCGACGCAGAGGGTTTCTTCGATACCGGCGACGTAGCGACCATCGACCGCTACGGCTACATGCACATCACCGACCGCGCCAAGGACGTCATCAAGTCCGGCGGAGAGTGGATTTCGTCCATCGACATCGAGAACCTCGCCGTCGGCCACCCCAAGGTGGCGGAAGCCGCCGTGATCGGCGTGCGGCATCCGAAATGGGACGAGCGGCCGTTGCTCGTCATCGTCCTCAAGAAGGATACATCGGCCACACGCGACGAGATTTTGGCGTTCATGAAAGGCAAGATCGCGAGCTGGTGGATGCCCGACGAGATTGTTTTCGTGGATGAGATTCCCCATACCGCGACCGGCAAGATCCAGAAGACGGTGCTGCGGGAGCGCTTCAAGGATTTCGTCTTGCCGGCAGCCGCAACGGCATCCTGACACCCTATTGTGGGATAGCGGGAAGCCGTTCCCATCGCGCTGATTTCATTGCCATTGCCGCCGCTTCGATTGTAGGGGAAGCATAGGGGAACGCGATCGCGGCGCGGGCGCCGCCGGCGGGGCGAAGATCGAGCAGGAAAGTGGCGAAAGCGGCCTTAGCGGCGCTCAAGCTGTAGCCTTGCAGGCGGCGAGAACGTCACGCGCGGTTTTTGGGTCGCTCGCGCGCGCAATCACAATGGCACCGACCAGCATGCTCAATTCGCGGAACGCCGCGGCCTCTTTGGCGTGCGCCGATCCTTTCATCGTCCGCGCGAGGGCAGCGGCGGTGCGTCTGACGCCGGCGCCAACTGCGGCTTTCAAGCCATCGGCCGCGCGGCCAATCTCCTGCCCGACGGCGGCGACGGGGCAGCCAACGCCCGGATGGTTCTTGTGACCGTCTGACAGATAGCGCGCGCGATAGGCCGCGACAGCCTGCTGCGGGTCGCCGCGCTCCAGCGCGTCCGTGAACTCCGCGAAGGCCGCATCCATCGCCGCTTCGACCAGCGCTTCTTTGCTATCGAAATGCTTGTAGAAGCCGCCGTGGGTCATGCCAGCGGCCTTCATCACATCGCCGACGCTGGCGCCTGCGAGGCCGCGCTCGCGCAGCAGGCGCGATGCGCTCGCCACGATCCGCCCGCGGCTCTTCTCCTTTTCCTCCTGCGACATCCGCATCGGCCCCTCCCAAAATTTTCGCTTGACAACTTAGATGATAGTCATCATCTTTATGGACGTCAATCATCATCCTAATCGGACTGATGTAAGGAGAGCGAACATGATGCAGCCAACGATCCTGGTCACAGGCGCTACCGGCAATACCGGCGGCGCGGTCGTTTCCGAACTTCTGCACCGCGGCGTTCCGGTGCGCGCGATGGTCCGCAGCCGCGATGCACGCAGCGCGGCGTTGCAAGCGCGCGGCGCGGAGGTCGTCGTTGCCGATATCTTCGATCCCGACCAGCTGGTCGCGGCGATGCACGGCGTGCAGCGCGCCTATTACGTGCCGCCGTACCACCCCTATGTGATCCAGAGCGCCGTGACCTTCGCGGTCGCCGCGCGCGAGGCGAAGCTCGAGGCGATCGTCCAGCTCGGCCAGTGGCTGTCGCACCGCAGCCATCCCGCGCTCATGACCCGCCAGACCTGGCTCATGGACAAGATGTTCGCGGAGCTCCGCGGCATCGCGCACACCATCCTCAATCCCGGCCTGTTTGCCGACGATTTCCTGCGCACTATCGATTTCGCGACGTTGCTCGGCGTTTTTCCCATACTCGCCGGCGTCGGCACAGTGGCGCCGGTCGCCAACGAGGACATCGCGCGGACCGCGGTTGCCGTGCTGATGGCGCCCGAACGTCACGACGGAAAAACCTATCGCCCGACCGGGCCGCAGCTGCTGTCGGGCCGGGAGATGGTGGAGATTGTCGCCAAGGTCGTCGGTCATCGGGTCCGGCCCGTCGAAGTGCCGTTCTGGCTGTTCAGCAAGAACGCGCGCTGGGGGCAGGGCGTCGGTCCGTTTCTGGTCAGTGCGCTTCGGCACTATGTCGAGGACGTGAAGAACGGCGCCTTCGCGTTTGAAGGCGGCGTCACCGAGACGGTCGAGGCGCTGACGGGGACGCCGGCCGAGAGTTTCGAGACGACGGCGCGGCGGTACGCTGCGCTACCTTTCGCGCGGCCATCTCTCGGTAATCGGATCAAGGCCTTGGTCAAATTCACTGCCGCGCCGTTGTTGCCGGGCTATGACCTCCCGCGTCTCGAGCGGCAATGGGGTTTTCCAGAGCCGCAGAAACCAACGTTCGCGCTCGCCGACGAAGCGTGGCGGGACGAGCACAGCCAGCTGATGGCTGGACAGCCGCGCGCCGGACAGACATTGCGGGTGGCCTCATGACCGTGCAGCTGCTGTTCAGAACGAGCGTCGCCTTCGCCTTTGTCGCCTGGGCGGTCGTCGCCACCCTCTATATCTGGCCGCAATTGTCCACCCAATCGCGCATCGACGCGCTGCGGCCGCTGCTGGTTCTGCACGCATTCCGCTTTATCGGATTGTCCTTTCTGGTTCCCGGCGTGGTGTCGCCCGATCTGCCGCTCGCGTTCGCGCGCGACGCGGCCTATGGCGACCTCGTGGCAGCGATTTTGGCTTTGGCTGCCTTGGCCACGCTGCGGAGTGGCGTGGGGATTGCGCTGGCATGGGCGTTCAACCTCTGGGGCAGCTTCGATCTGCTCAACGCGTTCTATCAGGCCAACGCAACCGGATTATCGCCAGGTCAGCTCGGCGCCGCCTATTTCATTCCCACAGCGATCGTTCCGCTGTTGCTCATAACGCACGGATTGATGTTTCGTGTGTTGCTGCAGAGCCAGCGCAGGCGTGCGGCGGCAGCGTCGAATCCGTAGCCGCTCCGCTACGCGCCGCGCAACTGATCGTGCGAACCGGACATGTGCCTTTTCGGCGGCGCACGAGCGATATCGTCAGCGGCGGGAACGTCACGGGCTTGCGGACGGACATGGTGCCATCCTAAAACAACCGCGCTCCTGCGGGACAAGTCGGCTGCGCTGCTTCCCGGCCGCTTTCCCACGCCAGGAGCTCGGGAAGCGCGCCCCGCCAGAAACACTTATAACACGGCTACAAGTCGGCAATTCTATGCGCCGCATCACCCAAATCTCGCCATAGGGAGCGCATATCCCGGCACGGCGGTCCCTCCAGGAACACCAACGCATGACCATTTTCGATGCGGCTGGGCAGGCCGCGCCAGCGAGCCTGTCTGCGCCCGACGAGGTTCCTCGATCTGTCCGGCCCGGCTCGGCATCTGCGGGCGCGGTCGTGATTGTCGCATTGACCGGCGCCTGGCGGGTGATTTCAATCTTTCCCGATCCTGTTTTTGAGGCCCGGCTGCCGGTCGGTGAGGCCGAATGGCCGGCGCTCAACGCATTTTGTGCGCATCCCTGAGAGACCTGAATGGTCCGCCGCTACATCCATACGGAGCCGAACTCGAAGCTTGCGCTGTGGGCGCTGCGCATCGCCGGATTCGCGGTCGCCGCCACGATGCTTGCTGTTCTTGTCGTGCGTTGGGGTCAGCTGGAAACGAAGCCCGCGGTCGCCGCCTTCGGCGGCGCACTCGCAATTGCCGTGGTTGCGTTTCTCCTGGCGGTGGCCGCATTTGTCGTGATCTGGATGGAGGGCCTCGGCGGAATGCGCGCCGCCCTTGGGGCAATGCTGATCGCGCTCCTGCTGACCGCTTATCCCGCTTACCTTGGTCTCAAGGCCTATCGCCTGCCCTGGATTTACGACGTCACGACCGATCCGATCGATCCGCCGCGCTATGAATGGCTTGCGCGCATCCGCCCGGCGGATGCCAACCCGGCAGCCTATGCGGGCCTCTATGCCGCCGAGCAGCAACGCGACGCCTATCCCGATGTGGGGCCGCTCGGCACCAGCGCGACGCCGGAAGCCGCCTACCGGGCCGCGCTCACGGTCATGAACAAGCACAAGGATTCGTTCCTCGCCCCCTATTGGGTGGTTGTGGATTCGCGCGAGCCGGCGGGGCGCCGCGACGGGCGGATCGAAGCTGTCGCGCGCTCGACCATCATGGGATTTCGCGATGACGTCGTGGTGCGGGTACGGGAGGACCCCGATGGCGCGCGCATCGACGCGCGCTCTTCCTCGCGCTACGGCTCGTTCGATTTCGGCACCAATGCCTCACGCGTGCGCCGGCTGCTCAACGACATCGAAGAAATGATCAGGCTGCAGAGGAACGAGCGGCCGCGGCGGCCACGGCCCGAGGTGAAAAAACCCGTGGCCAAGGTCCAGCCTCACCGCGGCAGGCGATAGCGGCCGTCGATGGCGGGCTCGCCGTCAGTCACGACCAGCCTGCGTGTCGCCAGATCTTCGATATGGGCGAGAACCGATAGGCCTGCCGCCTTTGTCAGCCGCGGATCGAGCCCGATATAGATTGCGCGCACAATGGTGGGAATGTCGGCTTCACCCTTCCCAAGCCGACGCAGGATCGAGGCTTCCCGTGCCTGGCGATGGCGTATGTAGGATTGCACGAAGCGGGGCGCCTCGCGCACCGCTCCGCCGTGACCCGGCAGATACACAGGCTCCGAGCGCAGCGCGAGCTTCTCGAGGGACGCCATGTAATCGCCCATCGCCCCGTCCGGCGGCGCGACCACGGGCGTGGACCACGCCATGACGTGGTCGCCCGAGAACAGGATGTTCGCTTCCCTGTAGGCAAAGGCCATGTGGTTGGCGGTGTGGCCGGGGGTAGCGACCGCTTCGATGGTGAAGCCCGGGCCGCGCACGATCTCGCCGTCGGCGAGCGCCCGGTCGGGACGAAATTCGGTATCGTTGCTTGCATCGAGCCGCGGCGCCTCACCGATGCGCAGCGCACGGGCGGCGCGGTGCGGTCCTTGCGCGAGCACCAGCGCCGCGGTCGCCGCCTTGAGGCGAGGCGTCGCCGGCGAATGATCGCGGTGGGTGTGGGTCACGAAGATATGGGTGACGGTCTCGCCGCGCACGGCGTCGAGCAACGCGGCGATATGCGCGTCGTCGAGCGGGCCGGGATCGATGATGGCGACCTGACCGCGGCCGACGATGTAGGAGACCGTCCCTCGGAAGGTGAAAGGGCTCGGATTGTTGGCGAGCAGCCTGCGCACCCCGGGCGCGACCTCCTCCACCTTGCCGGGAGGAAGATCGAAGCTCTTGTCGAAGGGAATATCGTCGCCAGTCATGGATCATCCCAGCTGCGGAGAACTCGATGCAGTGCAATTATCGATGGTCCTCGACTTTGGTTCTCGGCAAACCTATCATGTCGGCTATGACAAAGCTCCTTGATCAGGCACTCGAGGCGGTGCGGCTCCTGCCGCCGGATGATCAGGACGAAATTGCGCGGATCATCATGCAGCTCGCAGGCTCAGACCTGCCCGCCCACGTAAGCCTTTCGCCGGAACAACGCCAGGCGATTGAGCGCTCCAAGCGGGCCGCCGAGCGCGGCGAATTTGCGACCGACGAGGAGGTTCGAGCCGTCTGGGCCAAACACGGCCTATGAGGCTACGCTACACGTTTCCGGCACTTGCCGACCTCGCGTCCATTCTCGATTACATCGCCGAACGGTCTCCACAGGGAGCGGCGCGAGTGCATAGCCGAATTAGGGACATTACCAATTTGTTGCTGCAATGTCCGTAGGCGGGAGTATTGACCGAGGCGCGTCACGACGACACCGTATCCGTATCTCATCTTCTACGAGGTCGCGGCTGACGAAATCATCGTCCACGCCGTGCGGCATGGCGCGCGAGACCCTTCGAGCAATCCAGGATCGTTGTAATACGCGGCGGGGACCCGCGCTGGAGATCAGCCGAGCCTGCGACCGATGATGTCCTCGCAGCGATCGGTCGTTTCCCCATCCCCGAGATAGAGCGCGCCCGACATCGCGGTGCGCATCCGGTTGGAAGGCGCCCCTGCCGTGCCCCAGCGGTCCGGCATGGGCATCACCTTGTCCCAGTACTCGGGGCCCTGCGGCACATGGGTGGCTTCGTCGAGCTGGTCGAGCTCGGTGGTGTATTCCGCGACGAAGCCGTTGGGCTCGATGAAATACGAGAACACGTTGCTGCCCGGACCATGGCGCCCGATCCCCCAAGCAATCTCGAAGCCGTTCTGCTTGACGCGGCCGGTACCGCGCATCAGACCATCGATGTTCGGCAGCTCGTAAGCGACATGGTTGAGGGAGGGCCCGTTGTTGCGGAAAATGGCGATGCTGTGATGATCCGCGCTGCAGCGCAGGAAGTCCATCAAATGCGTGCTGTCGGAGAGCCTGAAGCCGAGCACATCGGCGAAGAACGGCACCTGATCCTCGATCCGCGCGCTGTTGAGCACGACATGGCTGATCTTGCTCGGACGCGAGCGGTCGAGATCGACATTGGGATGGCGCGCGATGTCGCATGAGATGCTCATCGGCAGGCCATCCGGCGTCTTGAAACGAAACCCGTAGCCGCCGCCGGCGACGGCCGGAAGCGGCGCCGGCCCGCCCGCCACCTCCACGCCGTAACCCTTCGCCTTGGCGCACAGCGCGTCGACTGCGGATCGATCCGGGGCGGCGAAATGCACGCCCAGCAGCGCGGGCTTCTTGCGCTCGCGGATGGTCAGCACGTGGTGCTCGCCTCCGGTGGCGCGGAAATGGATGCTGTCGGCCTCGGAGCCGACCTCCTCCAGGGCCCAGACCCCGGTGTAGAACTGCGCCGACTGCTGGAGATCGCGTACGCCGAGCTCGATGCTGCGAACGCCGGTGACCCTGCCGTGTGCCATGATGCGTGACCTCTTGATGCGTGACCTTCTTGCCGCTGATATCGCTGGCTTGGCGACAATGTCGCACAGACCGCCGCAAAGGAAAAGTGGCCGCGCGCGAGAGCCGCTCAGAGCCGCGCCAGCGCGGGCATCACCTCGGTGGCGAAGAGCGCCAGCGAGCGCAGCGCATCATTGAGCGCCATCGTTCCAAGGAACAGATAGGTCAAGAGATAGTTCACGCCGAGCTCGCGTACCTGGCGCTCGATCTCGGCCCGAACCATCTCGGGCGTGCCGGATATGACGGTGCCGTCGGCAACGCAGGCGTCGTAATCGGCGCCGCGCGGAACATTGAGACGCGAAGTCAGCCCGGTGACCCCGTGCAGGTCGCGCAGCCAGTTGAGGTGGGCGAGATGCGCGTCCATGGCGGGCTTGGCGAAACGCCTCGCCTCCTCAGCGGTGTCGGCAACGAAGATGTGCCTCTGCACGCCGATGGCGGCGCCCCCCGGGAACTCGGCCTTCGGTTGCGCAGCATGGCCGCGCTTCGCAAGCGCCGCCTTGAAAGCGGCGATATTGGCCTTGGCCGTCGGCAGCGGCCCAAGCGTGACGAAATGCAGCCCGTTCTCCCCCGCCCAGGTCGAGCCGATGGTATTGGAGGAGCCGTACCAGAACGCCGGGTGCGGCTGCTGCAGCGGCCGCAAAGCGATGGGCACGTTCTCGTAGGTGAAATGCGGACCGCTGTAGCTCAGGCGGTCGGTGATCAGACCGGCGCTGATGCACTTGAAGGCATCGATGAAAATGTCGCGTGAATCGTCGTGCTCGACCTTGTGATATTTGAGCTCGAACGGCGAAACCCCGCGGCCGACGCCCACTTCCAGGCGGCCGTAGCTGAGGTGGTCGAGCATGCAGATTTCCTCGATCAGGCGCAGCGGCGAGTAGAGGGGCAGCAGATAGACGAGCGGACCGAGACGCATGCGCCTGGTCGCGCGTGCGACGGCACCGAGGTAGACGCCGGGGACCGGCACCATGTTGAGCGGCGTGGCGTGGTGCTCCGCCACATGCAGGCAATAGATGCCTGCATCGTCGGCCGCCCTGGCGAAGGTGAGCCGTTCATCGAGCAGCGTTGCGAGCGGCCTGCCACCATGCTCGACGTGATCGAAGAGCCCGATCTTCATCGGGATGCGCCCGGATCATGGATTTCCGGTGCGACAAATTCCTCCCCTTCGCGCGGGGAGGTCCAAATAGAGCGCTTGCCGGCCTGACGCGGACGCCTGCGCTTCATCGTCGGGCTATTCCAACGTCACGCCGCCGCTCTTGATTACCTTGGCCCACTTGTCGGTTTCCTGGGCGATCGTGCGGCCGAACTCGGCCGGGCTGCCCGGGGTCAGTATCCCGCCAAGCTCGGCGAGCTTTGCCTTAATGGCGGCGTCGGCAAGCGCGGCATTGATCTCATGGTTGAGCTGGTCGATGACGTCGGCAGGGGTACCTCTCGGCACGCTCATGCCGAAGAACGCGCTCGCTTCGTAACCGGGGACCGTCTCAGCGACGGTTGGAACTCCAGGCAGGGCATCGGAGCGCTGCGCGGTCGTAACCGCAAGCGCGCGCAGCTTTCCGGCCTGGATATGCGGCAGCGAGGACGGCATGTTGTCGAACATCACCTGCACCGTGCCGCTGATCATGTCCGTGAGCGCAGGCGCCGAGCCGCGATAGGGGACGTGCGTGAGGTCAACCCCGGTCATGATCTTGAACAGTTCGCCGGAAAGATGCACCGACGTACCGTTGCCGGACGAGGCCCAATTGATCTTTCCCGGGTTGGCCTTGGCATAGGCGATGAACTCGGCGACGGTCTTGGCGGGAACCGAGGGGTTGACCTCCATCACGTTCGGCACCCGCATGATCCCGCCGACGGGTGCCGTATCGTGCATGAAGTTGAACGGCAGCTTCTGATAGAGCGTGGCATTGATCGCATTGGCCGGGTTCACCAGAAAAACGGTGTAGCCGTCCGGCGGCGCGTTGATGGCCGCCTCGGCCGCGATATTGTTGCCGGCACCGGGCTTGTTCTCGATGATGAATTGCTGGCCGAGCCGCTCCGACAGCCAGTGCCCGATGAGGCGGGCGACAATATCGGTCGTGCCCCCCGCGGGATAGCCGACGATCCAGCGCACCGGCCGCGCAGGGTATTCCGCTGCACAGGCCCCCCCTGTTGCGACGAGAGCAGTGCAAACGAGATAGAGCGCAGCAAAGGGGCGAAGGCTCCTGCTCGGCTTCATTTGTTTTCCTCCGGCCGCGGTCTCTCGTTTTCGCTTAACCTCAACTCGCGGAACCCAACCGAGTTAAGCTACAGGGCATCGCTGCACAAGCGTATTTGCCGGCGAATCCCTCCCCGAAGGGGACGGTGGTCGAGCGGAGCGAGACCGGGTGGGGTTTTTGCAGCGAACTGAGCTTTGATGGATCAGAAGACGGTCCGTGTTCCATAGCAATTTGATTATGAGTCCCCACCCGGCCGCCACGCAGGCAAGTTTACGCAGCCTGCGCAAGCTTGGCTGCGCCGGCCACCCTCCCCTTCGGGGAGGGATTGAGCCGGGGGTCGCTGCTCGTCAGTCAAATCACCGTGCTGAGACAATAGCCGATTGAAGCCATTTGCATGAGGAGGAAATGTGCATGATCAACCCTGGTTCGGCGCTTGCGCTTCCCCCCGAGCTGCAGGCGGTGTTCGAGCAGGATTACCCGCGCTTCTCCGAGGCCGAGTACAAGCGCCGGCATGAGGCACTGGCAGGGGTGATGGAGCGTGCCGGCGTTGACCATCTGCTGATCGTCTCCGCGCAGAATGTGGGTAACGCCACGCGCTGGGTTACCGGCTGGCCCGGCACCAACGAGGCACTCACCATCTTCCGCCCGGGCGAAGCGATGATGATGTTTGTCGAATACTACAACCACGTGCCGCAGGCCCGCATGATCGCCCGCGGCGTCGACGTGCGCTGGGGCGAGGAAAAGGGCATTCTGAAAGTG
>Ga0306922_10006077_pt1 | contig 11549 bp, 11 predicted proteins | sample sta12Cox44000082_FD_203758 | JGI IMG/M metagenome (GOLD analysis project Ga0306922, IMG submission 203758) | Lab enrichment of tropical soil microbial communities from Luquillo Experimental Forest, Puerto Rico - statoxic.12C.oxic.44.000.082 (v2)... | ecosystem: Environmental > Terrestrial >... | reverse complement strand
CGTTTCATAGACCCCTCGGCTTTTCATACCCACGAAGCGATTCTCAACCATATCGACCCTGCCTATTCCGTTTCGGCCGCCTAGAAAATTCAGGGCCTTCATGATCCAGAATGGGGAGAGATGAACCCGGCCTTGGTCAATTTTCGAGGTCGAGCCTATCCGATCCAGAACCTCGGCAAGATTTGCGTGGCCAAGAGCAACGCAAATGCCCTTTTCAAACTCAACCTCGACATATTCGCTGGCGTCAGGGGCATCTTCCGGCGAAACACTCAATCTGTACATATCACGCATTTCGGGCCCGCTCGCATCAATCCAGGGATCTTCCAGGACGCCGCTCTCGAAGCTGATATGGAGCAGGTTGCGATCCATCGAATACGGTTTCTTTGCGCTCGCGACGACAGGGATCCCCTGCTCTTCTGCGTATCGGATCATTTCCGCGCGACCGGGGAATTGTTCGCGAAAACTTTCGGAACGCCAAGGTGCGATGACTCGGATATCCGGAGCCAGTGCGGCAACAGTTAATTCAAAGCGAACCTGGTCGTTTCCCTTCCCGGTTGCGCCGTGGGCAACCGCCTCGGCTCCCTCGGCGCGGGCGATTTCCACCATCCTTTTTGCGATCAGTGGCCGGGCGATACTTGTTCCCAGGAAATATTGATTTTCGTAAAGCGCCGAGGCTTGCAGCATTGGAAAAATGAAATCGCGTGCAAATTCCTCCCGTAAATCGTCGATGTAGCATTTGGAAGCGCCGGTTCTGAGTGCCTTCTTTTCTAATCCATCCAATTCCTCTTCCTGACCGATATCAGCGCAGAATGCGATCACATCCGCCGAGTAAGCATCTTTTATCCACTTCAGAATCACCGAGGTGTCGAGTCCCCCTGAATAAGCAACAACGATTTTCATTTCGTCTGCACCAATACATGGACGATGGGCCTCCGTCGAGTTCGGGCTCACTTAAAGACTTAAAGATACTTAACAGAAGTGTCAAAAGCGGTCTTCAGAGCAACAATCGGGTCACCTTTTGGGACGAATTCATGGGTAACATAACCCGTGTGCCCGGTCTGTTTGATTGCCCTTAAGATGGCAGGATAGAAAAGCTCCTGATCCTCATCTAAATCGTTCCGCCCCGGATTGCCAGCCGTGTGATAGTAACTGATGTGATCTTTTATTGAATGAATCGTGCGGATGATATCACCTTCCATGACTTGCATGTGGTAGACGTCGTATACTAGCTTGACACGTGGCGAAGCGACGGCACGACACACCTGAACACCCCACGCAGTGTGATCGGCCTGGTAATCGGGGTGGTCGACTTTGCTGTTGAGCAACTCCAAAGCCAGGGTAACGCCTGCGTTTTCTGCTGCGGGGGCTACGCGAGCGAACCCTTCGGCAGTAATTTCGGCCCCGGCTTGATCGTCCAGGCCATTTCGATTGCCGCTGAAGCAGATCAAATTAGGGATTTTCAAACGCTTGGCATTTTCAATGTTAGCTTTGATTTCGTCTTCAAGCCGATCGTGTAGATCGCGCCTGTTAAGTCCAATTGTCAGCGGTTGATGCCCGCCAATCGCAGAAAGCGCAAGTCCATGATCTATCACGAGAGACCAGTACTCCGGGGGCACTAGTTCGATGCCCTTATAGCCGGCATCGGCTACCGCACGCCCAAATTGTTCTGGAGTGAGTTTTTCGGGAACGAAGCACCACCAGGCTATTGACTGAGAGATGGTATTCATCTTGTTCGGGGTTTGAATCGGAAGTGAGAAATTCAATCGAGTCACCTTTGCCATCAGAGCACGCCCTGTCGTCCGGCGAAACTTGCGGCCAATTCATTGATTGTGCGGTTCATCTTTCGTCTCTTACGGAATGGCGAAATTCCTTTGTCGGCAATGTTTGATTCACAACGTAGGCTGGAACAAGAGAATTCATATGTCGAAACCAAGCGATATCGCGTCCCCGATAGGTTCGCCTTTTGCGGTTGTTGTAATGTTCTTCGGTAACGGCTTCGTGATGGCATCATCCTACTCCCGGATGCCAGGGATACGCGACCAGCTAGGCTCTACCCCCACCCAGCTCGCGTTCGCGCTGGTCTGCATGGGAATTGGATCAATCCTCGGGATGCCATTTACGGGGCGGCTTGTGGACCGGTATTCCTCACGAATGGTCAGCCTGGTTGCAACGGTAATCTGCCTGGGTGGCTGGGCAACAATACCGATGGCTCGTTCAGTGCCCGAACTGGCGCTCATGTTGTTGATAACCGGTGTGGGGACCGGTGTGGGTGACGTTGCCATGAATGTGCAGGGACATCTCGTCGAAGTGCGCCGGCGAAGGGTATTGATGCCATTCTGGCATGGACTTTTTTCTCTTGGTGCCGTGTCTGGCGCTCTTGCGGGTGCTCTCGCCGCCTCAATTAGTCTGCCCATCGCGTGGCAGTTGCTGAGTGTGTCGGTGGTTTTGATGGTTGCAATGTGGTGGGCTACTACGCGCTATATCCCGGACGCCGGCTTGCATCCGAGCGCCAGATCGGAACCAGTCGAAGAACCGATCTTTGACGAGCCGCAAGTGCTCGCATCGGATCGCTCGCCGGCCAATCAACTGCGGCGGTCGACCCTCCACCCCGTAGAAATCCTGCTCGGTATCATAACGTTCGCGACAGCCCTTGGCGAGGGCGCGGCAAACGACTGGCTTGCACTCATGCTGGTAGACAATCGCGGGGCGCCTCCGGCGGTTGGTGCGCTGACGTTTGCAGGTTTCAATCTAACGATGGCGATTGGCCGATTTACCGGCGGGGTTGTCATCCAGCGCTGCGGCAGAGCGCCAGTGTTGCGGGCAGCCGGTATCCTGGCCTGCGCTGGGGTGGCCGGGCTGTGTCTGGTAAATTCGACTCTGATAGCTCTACTTGGCGCCCTCGCCTGGGGGCTCGGACTTTCCGTAGTGTTCCCTTCGGCGATGTCAGCAGCTGGTGAGGTTCCTGGGCGGGGCTCTCGGGCGATAGCCGTCGTATCGACGATCGGCTACGGCGGCTTTCTGGTTGGAGCACCGCTGATCGGTTTTCTTGCCCACATGCTGCCCCTCGATAGGGCGCTTTTAGCAGTGGCGGTACTGGTGTTGCTTATTGCGGTCCTGGCGTCAGCCGCTCGGGAGCGCGGCGCAGAACCGGCCAAAGCGAAGAATGAGGCTTTGACGTAGTCCAGACTAGCTTTTCGGCCGTGTGATGTGCGGTTCCTTCAGGTAAAGCGGCTCCAAGGAAGTCTGAAACCACTCCCGGCGAGCTAGCAGATGTTCCGCTCGAGGCTGGACTATTAGAAGATCGACACCGGGTATCGGCCCAACCGCAAAAATCGGACGCCTGCGAAGCTCCGGCAGCAAAAGGCCAAACTCCTCGACGGGGAGCAGTTCCGGCGTACGAACCAACCGGTTCTCCTCAACGCTCGCAAGAAATACAGAGCCGAGTCTGGCGTCGCCAACGACATGGTAGGTAGCCGCATCGTAGGCAAGTACAGATGGGCATCCGAAGGCAGGACATCCGAGACCCGTTTTAAGTCCGATTGCAATCGCAACAGCGACCCGGGTGCCCGTATATGAACCGGGCCCAAGCCCGACAATGATTTCATCCGGAGAACCAGACTCAAGAAAGAGCTCATGGATCGCGGCCGCCAGCGTCCCGGCTTTCATGACCTCCCTGAGCCCAACCGTTTTGCCCTCACTCACCATAACTGCGGTCCCGAGGTCGGTCGAATTTTCAATCAGCAGACTTTTCACCACGCGATCCTTCGCGTGTTGTTTTCGAGGATGGTCAGGACAACTGCAACGGAGTCACGCGGCATGCGATCAGCAAATTTGTCCGCCCATTCGATCGCGCAGATACCGCCGACTCTCAAATAGTCCTCGAATCCAATTTCATCCAGCTCAGCTTCGTGGTTCAGGCGATAAAGGTCCATATGGAACAACGGTAACCGGCCACCGCGATACTCGTGTACCAGCGTAAACGTTGGGCTTGTAACCGCGTTCTGACAATTAAGGCCCGTCGCGAGGCCCTTCACGAATTCGGTCTTCCCTGATCCCAGATCGCCAAGAAGCTTGACAACCGAACCGGCAATAAGAGTTCTTGCAAAATCAGCTGCTACGACCCGCGTCTGATCCGGGCTCCGGGAAATCAATACATTCGACAAAATCATCTTCTACCCCAGAAAGTGATCGAACCCTCGATGCGCAAACGCACAATGACCCGAATCAACCAACCGTCCAACGGCGGTGAGCCGTAACCTTGGGAAGGCTTTCATCCATGCCGTTTCCAGGCGCGACTTGACGCCCTGGGAAACTCCGAAGAGCAGTTCGTAGTCCTCTCCATCCCGCAGCGCGTCTTCTGGGCTGCAACCTTTGCTGAGCGGGAGGTCTTCAAGGTCCACCTCAAACCCTAAACCGCTGGCAGCTGCCAAACGCGGAAGATCACTTCCAAGCCCGTCACTCAAATCCATCATGGCATGGATCGGAAAACGGCTAACCAACCAGCGGGCTTCCTTGACTCGCGGCGAGAACCGCAGATGTTTGCCACCGATCGATCCTCCCAGTTCTCCCGTTACGAAGAGACAATCCCCCTTTTTTCCGCCGGAACGACTTACATATTTTCCGTTTTCAGCCGTACCGGTCAGAGAGACCGACAAGAAGATGGGCCCCGGCGATCTTGCCGTTTCACCGCCTACTAAGTTGACACCATAGACAGAAGCAGCCTTGCGCAATCCTCTATAAAGCCTTTTCAACCATTCAAAGTCGGCATCGGAACGGATGGCCACGGTTACCAGAGCGTCCAGAGGCAACCCGCCCATCGATGCAATGTCACTGATTGAGCGGCACATCGCTTTCCAACCGACCCATAGTGGATCGGTATCAGGAAGAAAATGGATGCCTTCGATGACACAATCGGATTTCAAGAGTTGAAAATTACCAGCGGTTCTTACCACCGCGCAGTCGTCGCCTGGGCCAAGAATTACCCGCCGATTCAATTTCAATCCGCGCATCAAGCCGCGCACGATCTCATCTTCACCAAGCTCACTCAGTTTCATCGACTGGCGAAAAACACCTGAACGAGCGTAAGCGTATTGAAAAACGCGTGCATGGTCATCGGGACAAGCAACGATCCCGAAAGTTCATAAGCCAACGTCAACACGCATCCCAAAAGGAAGAGAGGCAGCAACGAAGGAATATGCATGTGGATCAAGCCGAACAAGAGCGCCGAAAATACCAGCGCGGGCAAGGCGCCTGCGAATCTCTTCAGCACCCCGTAAAGAAATCCGCGAAAGACAAACTCCTCGGAAATCGGCGCAATCACCACCGCCAGCATGATTAGCGGTACGCGCTTACCCGGATCGTTTGATTGTTCAAAGAGCTGCATAATCGGCTGAGTATCTTGTTGGGGATCCGCTCGCAAGAAATTGCTGGTCACCGTGCTGCTGGCCAGAATAAGGGGCATCGCTGCCAGCAAGAGACCCAAACCGAGCAGAAAGACTTTAGAAAAACCGAGCCGATCGAATCCAAATAGGGCGCTGGGATGCAATCCGCGCAGGACGAGTGACAAAACAATTGTTCCAATCACAAAGATCCAAAACCCAAGCTGCACCAGGAACAGGAACGTCGTGTCAATCGAAGCCGGTAACGCACCTCTGCTTCCTTTCAGCCCCTGTAAGGCCTGAACGAGAAACATTGTCACGCAGCCCACAACCAGATAGCCATCAACTCGCGCGAAATGCGTAGCGACAACTTTCCCGCCGGCCTGCAGGTAAATAAATCTGAAAATCCGAAGATAAAAAGCGACACTCGCGCCGACCAGCAGCGCAAGGAATAGAGGAGTAAGAGCATTCATCAAGCAATTAAAGCAACCTACACGCGAACGGTTGACGTTCAAAATTTCCGGTCGGCCATCAAAGTTTTCATCGGGACCTGGAGGGCGCCGAGGAATTGCGGATTGCGAATTGCGGATTTGTCTTTAGTTCACCGTGCCAAACCCGTTCTTCAAATTCAACGTGGGAGAATGGAAGATTGGAAGAATAGAAGATTGAGCATGCCCCGAGGAATTGCGGATTGCGGATTGCGAATTGCGGATTTGTCTTTAGTTCCCCGTGCCAAACCCCTTCTTCAAATTCATCGTGGGAGAATGGAAGATTGGAAGAATGGAAGATTGAGCAATGCTTGACGGGCTACGGTAGGGCCGGATCCCCGAGGCGGCCGCACACAGGGCTCTCATCGCGTAACACGGCTCCAAGCCGATAACGGTTATCGAAGTCTTGATCAGAACCTGGAGGGCGCCGGTCCCTCGGCGCCGCCGAACCCCAGCGGACAATGTTCTCTTCCCGCGGCTGCAAGGGACTGCAGCCCTCCAAGCCGATAACGTCTGTCCTTCGAACGAAAGTTGTTTGGGGTGACGCAACTTTCGGATTAGATCGATGACTGTGAAGGCAGTGATTCAGCGCGTGACAATGGCTTCGGTTACGGTAGAAGAACGCCTTGTCAGCGAAATCGGCCCCGGGCTCCTCATTTTGCTCGGTGTGCAGGAGAACGACACCGAAAAGGAACTCGATTGGCTTGCCGGAAAAGTTTCACGGCTCAGGATTTTTCCTGATGATAGGGGTGCCATGAATCGTTCCGTTCAAGATGTGGGTGGAGGGGTTCTTGTCGTTAGCCAGTTTACCCTTATTGCTGATACCCGAAGAGGCAACCGGCCCTCGTTCATTCGCGCGGCGGCTCCCGACATGGCCAGGGAGCATTATGAAGAGTTCTGCCTGAGGCTGGAACGGGAGACAGGGAGGCCGGTTGGTCGCGGCGTCTTTGGAACCCACATGAAAATCAGTCTGGTCAACGACGGCCCGGTCACGATCTGCATAGATACGAGGGATGGTTCTGCGTAATAGAAGAAGAAGCCAGCGCGGGAACGGTACGGCGGGAACCAGCGAACGCTTGTAAAGGATCGGTGGCTGCAAAAGAGCAGCAAGTGAACACCAATTACTTGAATCTTAATCTTTAAGATGCGACCCGATGCTTTACGCTAAACTGGTCCTAACCGGCATAAGAGTGTTGGCAACAATATGATCCGTGTCCGCTTCGGTGTGCGCAGTGGCAAGAATGAGATGATCCAGAGGCGGCGCGCTCTCTCACTGCTGCCGACAAAGAGAACGGAAGCATACGGGGGCTAGAAAAAGTCTTCCCATCAGTCAAGCCTTCACTATAGGTTCTTTTTAAGTAAGCGAATGGCTAAGTCGGCGATAAATCGCCTGTGTCCGCGGATACGTAAGTGGGTGCGAGACGTACGTGGATGGCCAGAACTCTGGCCAGTTCAAACACACGCGATCGAAGCCCTTTTGGCGTCAACATTTGGGAATCAAGATTGCTTGATTTCAGCACCGACGGCCGGCGGAAAAACAATGGCGGCGCTTCTGCCCCTAATGAATCTATGCGTTGAGCGAGACTCGAAACAATCTTTGGGTCTGGGCTATCGCATTCTTTACATCAGCCCGTTGCGGGCGTTGATTAATCAACAGTCCCGTGACAACGGAGACATTGCCTCACTTGCGAAGGCTGTCGGATATGATTGCACTCCATGGATGAGCGACATCGATAGCAACCGAAAATCCCGGAGCTGGGAGCACCCAAACGGCATCTTACTTACCACGCCGGAATCCATTGAGGGCCGCCTTCTACGAGATCCCGATCGAGTAAGACGCAATTTTTCACGCCTACAGTTCATTGTCATCGATGAGCTCCACGCCTACTTCGAAGGTGAACGCGGTCGGCACCTTAGGTCCGTTCTGGCGCGACTTGAAGCGCGCGCAGGCGGTCAGAGACCGCGGATTGCGCTTTCGGCGACCCTTGGAAACACCAGCGATGCTGAAACAGCGGAGCGCGACGTTGCCCGCTTGGGCCGATTTCTGCGACCCGGATCGACGACCCCACCTTTAGTCATAACAGAATCCGGACGGCAATCGGCGACGGGCACGCAGATCGGTGCTGAGAAATACTTCGATCTGCGCCTGAACGTCGTCATGGAGGACTTCGAAAGGCCCGCCTTGGCAGAAAATATGCCGGCGCTCTCTGCATTGACAACGGGCCAAAGGGAGATTGTTAGGCAGATAAACGAATTGTACAAAGGGTTCGGCAGAATCATCCGCGGGAAGCCGAAAAAACCGCTCACCGCGCTCGTGTTCGCTAATTCGCGCCATGATGTCGAGGAGTACACTGCGGCATTGAATGCGATAGGCAGGCCTATTGAGTTTTCAAGCGAATGGGATCAGACACACAAGTAACACCGCCCAAACTGTCCTTCATCAATTTCTCCGGAGACAAGTCGCCATGTTCGTGCCATTCCTTCAACGCGTGCGCCAGGTCATCGCGCTCTTTGTTCTGGTACTCTTCCGGGTCGGCATTGAACTTAGCCTCAAAGGGTTCGTTAACATCATGTATTCTCTCATCTGTGATCTCGCTGCTGAGATAGTTTACACCTTCTGGCGGCGCGTAGAGGTAAGGTGCAGTTGGGGCCTCCTCTCGCAGTTTCTCAGTCAGGAGAAGGAGTAATCGGATAATGTCCAGACGACGCGAAAATTCCACGATGTCCTTTGAGGCGCTAACCACTACCATTCGGTTCGACTGACCATAATCCACAGAGGGTGGGCTGCTTCGCCTGCGGTTTTCGGACGGGAACGCGTGGTCAATCAATGTGCCGATGCTTTGCACCTTGCATTTCGTGCGAAGTTCATCCAGACGCATCTTTGCTACGCCGTATACATACGCGAATGTCTGATCGTCATAAGGATCTAGCGCCTTGCGCAGATCGCGTCCCGACAGTGACTTCTTGTCCGGCTTGGCGTCATGGGGCCGGTGGACTCCTGCCAGCGTGACGTTGTAAGTTTGCTCACCAACGAACGCCTCATCCAGTAGCGAACGCGAGGTGTTTACAATTACGCGACCGCTATCCGGTGCGACGGCATCGTTTAAAAAATCGACCATTTCGCGGTGTCTCTTGCTGGCCGTGTGGCTGACGAGGATAAACGGCCATGCGAAGTTGAACGTCACGAGTTCCCAGAGCAATTCCGTTAGAGTTGCGGATTTGGTCCATTGCGGCCGAACGGAGCGACTAAAGGCAAAACCCGTGATGGCGACGGATGCCTCCCCGAGCAGGGCCGCCTGATGGGTGGCTCGTAAAGATTTCAACTAGGCTTTTGTCATCGCTTTCTGGCAAATCTCGCCGCGGCCAACAAAAACACAGAGGTAGATGTCTAATCTCGGGGTTCTCAGGGGCGTTTGCCATGCTTTGCGCGATCAGTTGCCGAGTGTTACCCTTGACGACGCGGTCGATGTACCGGACGTAGGCACTTAAGCTCTCCGTCCATTCCGAGGCATCACCGGAAATGCGCCAGAGCGTGCCTGAGAGATGCGGTTTCAACTCGCTAGGAAGGAGCTTTGACTCGTCCGTCAATTCTGTTTGCTCCTCGGCCATTACTGAGGCAGACTTGGGCGAAGGCGATCGAGCAGGGCCATCTCGATATGCTTTGCGAGATCGCGTGCGAGCCCCGAAAGTGCACTTCATAGCTTAGGATTCTGCAATATTTTTCCGATGTTATACGTGGCTCACCAGTTAGAGGCTTTCGCGACGAACGTTAACACTCGTTTCTGACGAAACTGTTAGTCTTTCTTACTTCAGATGACCGCCCGAAATCTAGTAGTTCTTTGAAAGCTTGACGTCGGCGCGCCCCGGGTGTTCCGTCATTGTGGCGCAGTCTTTACCGAGATCGTGTTTCGGTCGAACGACTGGCTCGGAGATCCGGTGCTTACCCCCCATCCTTGACGACTGCCCCGCTTCATCGACGCTCTGCTACGCGAGATGAGCGCACGTCTAACTCTCTGCCCTTCAAGCTCTTCCACCATCAGTTCCTGGGTAGCGAGGCCGCGCCTCAGACCGCCGAGATGTAAGAAACTTCTAAAAGAGTCTGTCTTTGCGCCCCTTCCTCGAAGACAGTCCTTAGACTGGCGCGGAGGCGCCTGTTTAAGGTCCTTCAACCCGTCCGGCAATGGGCCGGATGCGCGCCGCTTCTTATAGCGCGTGATTTTTGCGGGTCAGGGGTTGGAACCATTGTGCCCTTAAATTTTGGCGGATCATCCTGCTCTATTCCAAAATTGGCGTTGTAAAGGGCGCTGATCTTTTCCATCTCCTCATCGGTTAGTGGGCTCTTTTCAGAGGTCGCAGCAAACTCAGACAGCTGCTCTTCATTGTAGATATTTGGCAAAACTGAAGCGACTCGTTCATCCTTCAACAGCCAGAGCAACGCAGCCTGCCCAAGCGTTCGGGAGGGGGACTCCAGAAATCGAAGCTGCTCCACCTTTCTCACGCCGTTTACAAGCCACGAGCGTGGTCGATGATTCCGGTGATCGTTTGGAGGAAACTTGGTTTCCAGCGTGTAGTGTCCCTCTAACATTCCCGAAGAATGCGGTACCCGAATCAGGAACATCGTATCTCGTCCAGACTCTGTAGCAGCGTTATGAATTGAAGCGCCTGGGTGTTGCTCGAGCATATTGTAGATATGCTGCACGCTCGTCAGCGGGCGCTCTTTAACGCAGTTTATTCCTTCGTACATCCAACCGATTGCCGGTCCCAGGGCAATCCCGTAAGATCGCACCCATCCTTTGTCGCGCAGCCGATCCAGTGTTTCCCAGACGGAATCGTCGCCTACCTGCTCCATGCGAATATTGTGCAGCTGCAAAAGGTCGATCCGATCCGTTTGCAGTCGTCTTAAGGCTGCCTCGGTTGCGCGCATCAAGGCCTCGGGAGAAAAATCCTGGGGTATCTCGCGTTGGCCGCGACGTTCATTTCCGTGGTGGACGAAGTCATATCCGATTTTTGTTGCGATCACAATCTGGTCTCGCTGGCCGTGAAAAGCCTTGGCGATCAGTTCTTCGCTCAAACCATTTCCGTAGGTGTCTGCGGCATCGAACAGGGTAATGCCCATGTCGAATGCTTTTTGCATCAGACTTACGGCCTGTTCCTCGGTGAAATCACCCCACCATCCCGTCGAGACCGTCCAGAGCCCAAACCCGACTTCGCTCACTGTAAGATCTGTGTTGCGATAGGTACGATATTTCATTTGCGAACCACCAGTATGACTCCGCGAAACCGCCACGTCAACGGACAGGCTGAGCCCGAAAATCTCGCGAGCCAAAGCGCTCGCGAGATTTTCGCGCCTTCCATCCGTTCCAGTCACGGTGGCGCGAGAAATGCTGGCCCTGAGCTACTAAATGCTTGCAACTCATGCATGCTCAGGTTGAGCTACGAAGCTGCTGACGTCCAAACTGGAAGGCGTCAGCGTAAAATTGGGAGACTATATCGATGCAACCCGTACAAACGTTCAACGTAGCACCCCGAATGCCGGAGGCGCTGGAACCACTCCGCGAATTGGCTCACAACCTCTGGTGGACCTGGGAGCCGGATGCGCGCCGGCTATTTCGGCATTTAGACACGGAGTTATGGGATCGAACGAACCACAATCCGATTCGGATGCTGCAACTTTCGCGCCAGG
>Ga0306922_10006075_pt1 | contig 11552 bp, 16 predicted proteins | sample sta12Cox44000082_FD_203758 | JGI IMG/M metagenome (GOLD analysis project Ga0306922, IMG submission 203758) | Lab enrichment of tropical soil microbial communities from Luquillo Experimental Forest, Puerto Rico - statoxic.12C.oxic.44.000.082 (v2)... | ecosystem: Environmental > Terrestrial >... | reverse complement strand
CGGCATTCGAGGGTCTCGCGCAAAGCTACACGGCTGCATTCTGCAGTCTGAACTGCCTCTTTTTTTGCGTTAATTCATTCCATTATTTATGCAGAGAACTATAGGATCAACTTTCGTCGCGAAGCACGCCGGACAATAGTCAATGATTGCGAGAACCAATTCGTCACTCGCGGATCGCCGGATGATCTACAATGGAAACCTCTGTAAGAAATCTCACGCGATGAGGATCTAAATGGCGCAACTGTTATCGGTGAATGTTGGCCTTCCACGTGAGGTGTCATGGAATGACAAGACCGTCCGAACGGCGGTGTGGAAATCACCCGTGGAAGGGCGGCGAACGGTCTGCAGGCTGAATGTTGATGGCGATGCGCAAGGGGACCTGGTTGGTCACGGCGGAGAGCACCGCGCCGTGTTTGTCTACCAGATGGATTCCTACCATTATTGGGAGCGCTATCTGAGGCGGAACGATTTTACTTTCGGCCAGTTTGGTGAGAATTTCACCGTCGAGGGACTGCTCGACCAGGACGTATGCATCGGTGACCGGTACCGCATTGGCAGTGCGGCATTTGAAGTAACGCAGCCACGCGTGACCTGTTACCGCGTGGGCATTCGCATGAGCGAGCCTCGTATGCCGGCACTACTCGTCGCCCATCACAGACCCGGATTTTATCTCCGCGTCTTGCAAGAGGGAGAAGTTGGCGCCGGCGATGAAATCACAAAAGTGGCAGACGGCCCGGAACACGTCACGGTGGCTGAAATGGATGCGCTGCTCTATCTTCCGGGGCACTCCCGCCAGCAAGTGGAACGCGCGCTGCACATCCCGGCCCTGAGCAAAGGCTGGCAGACATCCTTCGAGGCTATCCTTCGGCAGGGAACGAACGGACAAACCGTGCAAGGAAATCCAGGGCTCGCCAGTGAGGAGCCGGCGCCAGCGTGGCTTGGGTTCAAACCGATGAAAGTCTCGCAGATCCGGAAGGAGAGCAACAGTGTCACTTCCTTTGTGTTAACACCCATCGACGGACAATCACTGGACGCGGCCCGTCCAGGACAATTCGTTGTGCTGCGGTTGCAAGTAGATTCGCAGCAGCCGCCCGTACTTCGCAGCTATTCCTTGTCTGATCTGCCGAGCGCAGATCGCCTTCGCATCAGCGTGAAGCGGGAATCGAATGGTGTTGGGAGTTCAATCCTCCACAAGCGGGTGAGGGAAGGAGATGTATTAGATGTCAGTGCGCCCCGGGGAACCTTTACGCTGCGACCCGGCGACGGCCCGGTGGTTCTGCTCAGCGCCGGCGTCGGTGCGACACCAGTATTGTCGATGCTTCACGCGCTCGCGGCAGAGGCATCACGACGGCAAGTCTGGTGGATCTATGGAGCGCGCAATCGTGAGGATCACCCATTCGCGGAAGAATCCCGCTCTCTGCTGCAACAGCTAGCTCATTGCCGGAGCTACGTCCTCTACAGCAGGCCGGCTCCCGCTGACCGCGAAGGTGTGGATTTCAATGCTTCCGGGCACATTAATGTAACCCTGCTCGAGAGAATTGGCGTGCCTCGCAATAGCGACTTCTATCTGTGCGGCCCGTCTTCGTTCTTGCGCAGCCTGCGCCAGGACCTCGACAAGTGGGGTGTGCCCTTCGGGCAGATACACGTGGAAATCTTCGGCGCGACGGAAGCCATAACACCCGGTGTAGCGGCGGCAGATCATGTTCCGCACCCTCTGGAAGGGCCAGCGGGAGCCGGTCCCTCGGTGTCCTTCGCGCGCAGCGGCATCAACGTGTCGTGGGACCCGAGATTCAACAGTTTGCTTGAACTGGCCGAAGCCTGCGATATCCCAGTGAGATGGTCGTGCCGCACCGCAGTTTGCCATACGTGCTTGAGTGGTTTGATCAGCGGGTCGGTTCATTATCGACCCGAACCGCTCGACACGCCCGCTCTGGGCAATGTGCTCATCTGCTGCGCCCAGCCCTGCGCGAACGTCATTCTTGACCTTTGACCGATTTGGAATCGCCAGCGAAGAAATCAACTATGCGCTCTGATATCGTAACCGGAGCCGACCTTCCCCGACCACGAGTTGCCCGGCCACACGAGCGCACTGCGCAGGCTCAGCGAGCGGCAGGGGGATGAGTGCTGATCCTGACGCTCGCGCGAGGCTACTACTGCCCGAAAGCGATTTGGATGTATGCCACGGCGGCCTTCGGGTAGAACGCGACGAGCTCCAGGTGCTGCTGGTGCGCGCTTAAATGGCAAAGGTAGACAGTTTCGTTCAACGGCCAACGTCGGTCCTGATTAACGGCCAAATTCGCACCGGGCCAGGCCCCACAACAGGCCGCTCCTGATCGTGGCCGGGAACTCGGTAATCATCACAGAGCGCCTACATACAATCCTTGCTCGGTATGGTTCCGGGGTTTAATCTGAAATCTATAGGTCGGGCGCCTGCCCAAGCCTAACGTTTCGACCTAACTTCCAGCCTTAGTTTTCGCTGTTTCGTCAGCTTACCCAGCTCATTTCAAACTTCTATCGATGGGGGTGTCCATGTTCAGGTCGAAAATCTTTTGGGGCCTTGTTCTAGGAGTGGTCACGTCGGTACTCATATTTGAGGGCAGAATCCATCTCGAGTACAGCCCGCTGTGGAGCAGAGTGTCGGAACTACTTTCGGTCCCCGGAACGCGTTTCGCCGATGCAGTCTTCTCTTCTAGCGTTCTCAATGACATTTTTGGGAAGTTCTGGAGCACGCTAGCAATCGCTTGCAATCTCGTGGTCTACGCGTTTTTCTGGTCTGGGTGCATATGGATGGCGAGTTATTTTCGTGAACGGCGGCATCCGTACGATCGGCAAACCACATTGTTGCCGCCGAGCCTTAGGTGAGTGGCGGAAGAGACTAAGGTTTCTGCAACGGATCTAAGCGCCTGATGAACGCTAGTCAGAGCTTTATCGGGACGCGCATCCTGAGAGGATTGTGAAATGAAGCTGGGATCTCTGGGCGCTTTCGATAAAGCCGTTCGGAGGTCCGTCATCCCCGGCTGATACCGTTGCTTGGTCTCTGGACTCGAATGGCGCATCGCTCGTTGAATCACCGTGTCCGGCGCCACCCAGCTCAGCCGCGTGCAAAAGACGTGACGGAGATTGATGATCGGGAAATACGCGACGCCGGCCTTCTTGAGCGTCGTCCGCCACGCCCACTTCACGTTTCCGATTGGTTTCTGGGATTTCCGGGACTCGGCAACACGTAAGGACTCGTCAAAGGTAACTCTGCGTTCCAGCGCCTCAACACTTGACAGGCCAGGCTTGTCAAAGGCGCAGGTTAGGCCGAGGCGTCCGTCTTGAGCTCACCACTCAAGTGAATCACGGCATAGTCCGGCTCATCGTCCCTCGGCCGAGTGCGATCTGGTGGATTATTCGCGTAAAATAGGTCGACCAAGGAGAAACGGAAAGAGAGGGAAAAAAGCGCCTTTACATATATAGAGCACCTGAAAACGGAAAACGTAAGTTTTTGCGCGGTAGACGAAATCCTGGTGACCGTAACCCCAGCGCGCGGCCTCAACCGCAGCAGGTGCTCCACGAACCCCCCTCACTTAGGGAACCTCGAGAAGGGAAAAAGTGAGAAAAAATCTTCGTACCAGTACATTTTTCCGGAGTTGCGAACCGAGGGAACTCTATGCAACTAAGGCGATAAGTTCTCTACTTCACGAGTTCTACATCGGGCATCTTGAATGACTTATTCCAAAATGCTTCTTCCGGGCCGTAGAGCCGCAGCCAAACGTAAGGCTCCTTGCCTAGTGTCGGAATCCAGTTGGATCCCAGACCGCCTGGCGCTTTCGGTCCGAAATACACATCGACACTGCCGTCAGCGTTCTTTTGCATTTGGTCCATGTTGAAGGAGCCTAGTCCTGCGCGATCTAGCGGGTTATTGATAAATGCCCAGGTCGCACGTTCGTAGACAGTCAGCGACCAGAACTGTCTGGCCGGTACGTCTTTCGGGACCCTCACCTTGTACGTCTTGCCAGCCTCGACGGGCTGTCCCGTACTGTCCGCTATCGGTGCAAGATAGACAGTTCCGGCGTGTTCATCGAGCACTTTCGGGTACATCGTAAAGAAAAACCAACAAGCAGCACGCTTGTCGATTTGTACGGCATCGTCCGTCACGTACTCGAATCCGTGATGCTCATCGGGGACCATCACGAAACTCCAATGTCGGTCCGGCCAGTAAAGATGTGACGCAAACAGCTCTGTGTCCATCTTCTGCATGTAGAAATATGCGTCGGCAATGCCCTTTTCCATAGCTGTTTTGTACTTCTCTGGTGGATTGAACGGCTTGCCAGGTTCAATCCCAATCGTTGCTAGCATTCCCATCATCACCTTATCCCGAGGCTGCACAGGCTCTACGGTAATGATGTCGTAAATGTCCTGTAGAGCTCGGATGTCATAGAACGGCAGCGTGTAGACCGGCAAGGACAGAGCATCGACAAAGCCGGTCGGCTTTGGGTTGGCGGCCTCGGAAAGAGGATACATCTTCAAGGTTTTGCTATACGCATAGGCGTCGGCAGCTGTCGCGCCTCCCAGCTGGACCGAGCGGAACGCAAAAAGGATTCGATAACTGCTGGAACGGACAACGAAGTATCCGTCTGGAACCGAGTCTTTGTAGCCCGGCGGCAGGAACAGATACTTGCCACCCCTGCCCTTGTCCTCGCCCGCCGGTCCGACCCCCGCAATGGTTACCTGCCACGCATCGACCACCTGGCCATACAGAACCGCCTTGTCCGTCTTGGCGGGGACCTCCAAAACGACCGGCCCTTTCCGGAGGTCGGATGTAGCGCAAATATAAGGCGTCGTTTGATTTGGCGTAATCGCTTCCTGAATCGATCTTAGTGGTCCCGAGTAGGAAAGAATCACGTTGTCAGCCATGCCCGGCAACTGCAAGAATCCGACTCGCATTCGGTAGATTGCCGATGCTGGCATAGCCCACAAGACCGCCTCAAACGAGCGCTGGTACGCTACTTGTCCATCGAGATCATTCGCTGACTGCTTGACGTCGTGCGGCGGCTGGCCTCCGACCGCTTCTGTTTGCGCATTCGAGCCAACAGCCGAGCACACAAGAAGAGTGGCACAGACAACTACCTTGCAAAAAACGTGCATGCGTAGCCTCCGCTCACGGTCTCTTCATTTGCTGGAGCCGTAGACGAATATTAAAGTTGAGACGGGGAACAGCCACCACTGTCAACGGTGACAGAGGTGGGTAGCTTTGTGGTCAGTGCTTGGTAAACAGTCGACGGACGTGGCTGAGTTGTGGTTGAGGGCGGCAGATCCCACCGCGGATGTAGGTCCTGCTGGTGCTGTTACAGTTGGCTCCTTCGTGTCGAAAATGAAACGGCTGCAGGGCCGCTATGATCACGCGAAGGTCATCGGCGAGCCCGTTGACGTGCAGGCAAACTCCTTGTGACCTTAAGGGTGAGGGCCGACCCAACCGAGAAGAAGGAGAGGTTGCAAAAGCGGCCCTTGAGAAGTAGGAAGTTCGGTGACCATGGTATTCAAGCTACACGTTTACTTGCCCGCTAGAGAAATCAGCTCCGTCGCGTGAGTCGGTCTCGTTTGTAGCCTTACCCGCGCAATTCGCGACCGAAAACCTTCTTGAGCCACGCGTGTTGCTCCCGTGAGCTATAACAGCGGCTTCAAATATCCCTCAAGGGTGTCAGTGTATTCAAAGCCGACGACCTTCTAACGGAGTATCCCGTCGCGGTCATAGAGCATTGTTGTGGGCAGACCTTCGATACCGCCGAACTTCTGCTTCAAATCATCGGTCGCGACCGCGAGTGGATAGCGAACCCCAATCTTCTTTGCAAACTTCAATGGGTCCTCTGTGTCCATCATCGTGTCGAACTTGAATCCCATAACGACGAAACCTTGAGGGCCGTAGCGGTCAAGTAGTTTCTGATAGCCCGGCACTTCCTGTTTGCACGGCTGGCACCACGTCGCCCAAAAATCAATTAAAACGACCTTGTCGTGGAGATCAGCCGACGAAATCTTGTGCCCTTGCAAACCATCCACGGTGAAATCAGGTAGGCTGGAACCAATCTCACCTACCGGAATTACCCTCTCCTTCGGAGAGGGCCGACTCGCTGATTGACGACTACATCCAACGAGTCCGACCATTAGGCTTAGTAACAACCATCTGCCTAGCATTTATTCTCTTTTCTCAGTTTCCAGAATCAGAAGTTTCAGCGGAATCGAGGTGTCGACTTTCTGCTTCTTGCCGGGCGGCTTCTTGTACAGCTGCCCGCGAACTGTGACTATCGTTTGCGACCCGACGAGTGAATCGAGTCCCTTAGACAACTCGTTCGGCACAAGCGCAAACGACCGATTGGGTTCCACTTGCAATGCAAGGCCGCCCGAAGAGTCCTTGACGATCTTCCCCCGCGCAGTCACGTCCATCTCGGCCGCGCTGACACCGCTGTCGTAGGTCGCCTTTAGAAGCTGGACAGGGTCAATCTGTCCATCCTCTTTTGGCGTAATCACGACCTTCCCATCTATCAAACTGACTTCCACGTTTTGAAACGCCAGACTGGCGTCCTAGGTGTTGCTTCACACCGTAAGCTCAAAAGTTTCAAGTCATGCCTTCGACGCGCATCTCGATGTGTTTGATTTGCGCTTGCGATACAGGCGCAAGCACGCATGCGAGAAGTAGCTGTAGTGCGACTCGCTTGTTCATCGTTTCTCCTTTCACTTGAAAAAACGCATCTGAAACTCTCAAGCGAGTGAATCCGACAGCAAAACACCGGCCTTCGCGGACAAATAGATCCGGGTACCAAAGATTACTGGTCTGCGGGCAAGTTTTCGTCCTCAAGGTAACGCGCGCCGCCCAGAATCATCCCGATTTCTTATAAGCCAGCGCCCATGACACATGCAAAGACTAGCGGGTGCTAGAGGTCAGTTCCGTTCTTAGCTCGCGTCGGAACCGCCTGGGATCACGAGTGTGGTTCAGCCTTTTAAGATACTGGTAGTCGATGACTTTGAAGACTTCCGCCGATTTGTCCGCTCGGCGCTGCAACAACGGGCGGAGTTTCAGATCACGGAGGCTTCGGATGGGTTGCAAGCCGTCGAAAAGGCCGAAAAGCTGCATGCGGATTTGATCCTGCTCGATATCGGTTTGCCGAGCCTAAACGGGTTCGAGGTCGCAAGGCGCGTGCGTTATCTCGCTCCCCAGGCAAAAATCTTGTTCCTCAGTCAAGAGTCATCTCCCGATGTGGTACGAAAAGCTCTTAGCATAGGCGCACGGGGCTACGTTCATAAACTACGGACCGGGAGTGACCTGCTACCCGCTATCGAAGCGGTTTTTAGGGGCGAACGATTCGTTAGCGATGGCCTTATTCCAGCTCTGCCTTCGAGGCTGCCGCCTTTGAACTTACGTTCCGCCTTCTCTGAGATAGTGGCCCATGGAAATGACTGGTGCCGATATGGGTAATCTCCAAATCTTGGATCATCAGACGAACAACCTCTACATTGCTGCCCAGTCCGGCTTCAGCAAGCAATTCCTTGAGTTTTTCTACCGAGTTCCGCACAACCAAGGTGCCTGTGGCACGGCACTATCACGTGGACAACGCGTAGTCGTGGACGATGTGGCCGACGACCCCATCTTTCGCGGGACAAAATCAAAAGAAATCGTTCTCGGGGAGGGTGTTCGGGCTGTGCAATCGGTACCGCTTACTACGGCCTCTGGTAAATTGGTTGGTGTTCTGTCTACCCACTTTCGCGCCCCGAAACCTCCCCGTCAAAAGCTCTTACAGATCACCGATGCTTTCGCACAAGAAGTTGCCGAGCTGATCCAATCGAAAGTGTGGGCAGTCACCTGATCCCGACTCGTGCCACGGTGTACCGCCCGGATGGCTCCGCAACTCAGAAGCAGATCGCGGTAAAATACATTCCTGACGCGATAACAATTCGCGATTACGCCGTTACGCAGGACTTTAAGCGACTGCACCAAAATTGAGAGCGGCGGAGATCATGTGGCGCCCACTCAAGCGGGCCGAGTGTGGCTGCGTAGTCCTTCACAGCATGCCACACCACTCGGTCCGTTATGATCGGCAAAGTGTTCAAGGATCTTCCCGAAGTTGTTGAGTGACGGCTTCTCGTCTCACCGTCTCTTAGTCCGCTGTTTCATACGTCTCTTCGCTTCCTTTTTAGGTCGTGACCTCAAAAGTCGAAGGGCAGAGCCTTTATGAATTGCGATGTGCTCCGTTTTGTCACTTTTGATGAAGTATTGGGGTTCGTCTCTCGTGGCGTGGTGGACATAGCCTTTGAACCGCACATCGGAGACAACTTTCTTTCGGATGACGCCACGAACTCGCCCCGCTTCCGAGTTCCACTCAACGTGGTCGCCACTTTTGAACGTCTTGGCCATCCCAGCTAAAGCATGCTCCTCGGGCGTGCATTTGGCTATAGCGGTTGGCGACCAGACCAAGGGTTGAACAGCAAGCCCTTACCTCCGGCGCGAGGGGCCTTCTCGTTGCTTGCGCATTGTTACAGTTTGCATGTTGGCGCGCTTGGGAGGGAATCCATGGGAACGTCGGTGCGAGGAGCCGCAGGGGCAAGAAGCAGGCCTAGTCGTAAAGCCCTTCCAGGTCCCCCTTCAGATGCTGATAAAGGTCGCCTTGTTTCTCTAGCGGGAGCAGTTCACGGTGATGCTTTTCGAGCCAGGCGAAGAAGAGCAAAACCCCGGTTTCCGTGCGCTCCTCGCCGTACCGCGCTTCAAATAGCTGACGCACACGCGCTCGGCGCACTGCGTCGGATCCTTTTTTGGCGCTTCGGAAGAGCATGGGCGGAGCAATTCCGTCGGGCGATTCTAGTTCGGGTCGCGGGTGCGTTGCATTAGTCCGAAGGTACTAGAGATTGTCCAATCCACCTCCACAGGAATCAGAGAGGATTTGTGTTTTCTTCGCCCTGGAAGACCGCGAATTCCACAGCGATGGCAGGCTTTGACTTTGTTGAATTTATGCGGAGCGTCCTGCACGACAAAGGCGAACCCCGCCATCCGGCCGGGTATGCATTCGACACGCATGGCGGCTGCAAACGGTGACAGCAGACACGCCAGAGGCTAGAGTAGGACCTCCAGCCGGGAGTCCAACCTGTGAATACTATCTTTCAACGCACTCTTGTCCTCGGTGCGGCACTGGCTTTTCTGTGCCCCGCCGTCCGATCCGAGCAGCCACAAAAAGCCGCGCGACCCGTGCAGGAAGACCGCATCAAGAAACTCGAAGACCGCGCCGACGCTGTCGAAAAAGCCGCAAGCAGCGCGGCCATGGAAAAGGACTACATCACGCGCACGCAGAAGCAGTACGAGTCTTACTACGAAAGAGTGCTCCATACAGAGATGGGGGCACTGGCAATCATGGGGCTCATCCTGGCGGGCGTGTTTGGTTTCGCGATCAGATTCAGCCTGAAAATGATCGACGAGCGGACAAAAATGGCCATGGCCGAAGCCAGCGCTCAACTGCGAAACGAGTACTCTCGAGCCGTGGCGAAGGAAGTGCAGAAACTCTGGGATTCGAATGCCTCCGACAACAAGAAACTGAAGGAAAAATTGACGGTACAGATCGCGGAACTCGAGAAGAACCTCAAAGACAGGTCCGAATTCCAGTTTCAGTTTGTACAGGGCCTTGCTGGAAGCGTCGATCAGCGTCCCGGCGATGCGGTGGTCACGTTCCGTAGTGCCCTAGGGACCTACAAGTCGGGCAAATCCCGAAAGCTCATTGAGACAATCGTTGGAGCAACAGTTGTAGTTAACATTTTTGAGTTAGTCCGAAAATGGCTCGGGGAAAACTACATGGAGAAGGCCCGAGAGGAGCTAGCAGACCCGCTCTACGACCACCTCGAAGAGGAGCTTGCCCTCGCAGCACTGCAAAGCCCGTGGCTGACGCCCCTCATCAACGAAAGAAAACCAGCGGTTCCAGAGCCCCCAACTCATGAGCCAGCCGCGGAAACGCACGCGGCGGCGCCGACCCCGGTGGCGCACGTAGCTATGCCGACCCAGGTGGGGCTGGCCGCGGAGGCGGACTTCGCTCTCGACGTTGAGTCCGAGGCTCGCCTTGTAGGATAGCTACCGCCGTCATTCCTTGTTTCTCAGTGCGCGGTTCACCACTTGTTTCGCGAAAGCTTCATCGAGTCGCTCGCGTGAGAAAAAACGACGGTACAGGATCGGCCCGAGAATCGAAGCCACCAACTCTCGCGCATCGTGGGATCGAGACAGCTCCCCGCGTTCCTGGGCCCGCTCGATCACGGCCACGAAAGCCCCGCGCATCTGGCAGTGAATTCGCGACTGGAGTTCCGCCAAGTACTTATCACGCTCCGCCGCATCGATGATCGAAGGCATAACCGTCGCCCACGGCTGTTGCAAGCGAACCGCCGCGCCGCTTGCCAGAGTTTCGAGATCGGTGAGGAGTCTTCCGGTGTCGGGAACCAGCGGGCGCGAGGACAGTTGCGAGCAGGCATCGAGAAGGAGCGACTCGCGCGACGGCCAGTGGCGGTAAATCGTGGTTTTGGCGACACCTGAAAGGCGAGCAACCTCGTCGACGCTGACACCGCCAAGTCCGGATTTTGTAAGCAATTGGTAGGTTGCCGCCAGAACCGCCTTTTTCGATTTCCCGACGCGCTCATCGGTTTGCTGACGCGGTGGCTTGCCGGCGCGCTTCTTTTTGCTCACCCGCTTGACTCTCCCATTTCGCTACTATATAGTATCGCTACGATACGGTAGTGTATTATAGAAACAGGGCCAGTAAAACGCCGAACCTCCCTGAAATTAACATACGGGAGACGGGTTACGCGAGGCGGTTATGAACGACGTCGGGCGAAAAGGATTGCGTGCGTCAACCGAAAGGCGAGAGGACGCGAGATGAACACTCGCAGGCGAAGCACCGGGATCTGGTTCCGCACGGGAACCGTACTCGTCTATTTCCTGAGCTTTGTCCTTGCAGCCAGCGCCATCGCCAAGTTTGCGCAAATCCCAAAAGTCGCGTCACAAATGGCTGCGCTCGGATTTAACGGCGGCAAGCTGATTCTCATCGCGGCGCTCGAAATCGCAAGCGCCATTCTTTTTGCCTACCCACGCACCAGGTCCGTCGACCTCCTGATCGTTTCCGCTTACCTAGGCGGGGCCGCTGCGACCCATGTCGGCCACAACGAGCTTCCATTCCAGCCGGCCATCGTTCTCGCTCTGTTCTGGCTCGCCTGCTGGCTGCGCCATCGGGAAGTGCTTTGGAGCGTAAGCCAAAGCTCGTCGTCGTGACGGCCGCGTAGACGGAAGACGCAGGAATCACCGTTTCCGAAGAACCACCAGAAGGGAGAGAGCGCATGACGACGACTCCACTCAATGTCGCAAGTCAAAGTGGAAATTCGAGGGTTGCGTCTTCAGCAACTTGGCTTAGCCGGCTGGTGATGGCCCCGCCCACCTTGATCATGATCGTGATTGCCGTTCGCTATATCAGCAATCCAGCACATGCAGCTTCTCCCACTGGCGTGGCGCTTACGACGCCCCAGGGCCTTGACGGATACGCGTGTGGTGGGGCGCT
>Ga0306922_10006073_pt1 | contig 11553 bp, 9 predicted proteins | sample sta12Cox44000082_FD_203758 | JGI IMG/M metagenome (GOLD analysis project Ga0306922, IMG submission 203758) | Lab enrichment of tropical soil microbial communities from Luquillo Experimental Forest, Puerto Rico - statoxic.12C.oxic.44.000.082 (v2)... | ecosystem: Environmental > Terrestrial > Soil... | reverse complement strand
TGCAGCTCAAAGGATCGGCCAACGGCAAAAATTATATCGGTCCCCCCGGCAATGCCGGCGGTCCGCAGGATCGCGAGATCGTGTCGTTCGACGGCCGCACCATGGTGCTGCGCTGGATGGATCCGGAAGTCGCCGGCCGTTATGGCACCGGCGTCTATGTGCGCTGCGCGCCGGAGGGTGTGGCGCGAGCAGCGAAGCCCAAACCTGCCGCGCAATAGCGGCTGCGCGATAAGCTGACCACGCAGCAAGCCGGCTGCCCATCAAGTCATCGTCAATGGTGATTGCCGCGCGCCGGCAAGTCGACGATCCATGACACCGGCGGTGTTGTAACGGTACCGGATTTCTCACATCGTCCGGCGGTCGTCTCTCTGCCTACCTGCTTCGTCGGAATGACCTACGCTCATGCCAAGCCCAGGCGCATTCATCTTTGGTCCGTGGCGTGCGGTCAGCGTGCTTGGGATTACCGAAATCCTGTCGTGGGGCGCGTTGTTTTACCCGCCGGTACTGACGGTGCCGCTGATCGCCGCCGACCACAACTGGTCGCCGGCCTTCGCCATGGCGGGATTTTCCGTCGGATTGTTGGTCGGCGGCTTGTGCGCACGCTATGTGGGTGGCGCCATCGATCGCTTTGGCGGCCACGTCGTGATGCCGGTCGGCTCGCTGATCGGCGCCGCAGGACTTGTCGGGCTCGTTTCGGCACCTGGTGTCGCGAGCTACTTCGCCGCCTGGATTACGATCGGCGTTGCCATGGCGGCCTCGCTCTATGATCCGGCTTTTGCAACACTCGGTCGAATTTTTGGCGGCGCGGCGCGCGCGCCCATCACCGTGCTCACGCTCGCCGGCGGCTTCGCCTCGACTGTGAGCTGGCCGGCAACGCAGTTTCTCATTCAAACTGTCGGCTGGCGCGGCGCTTATCTGGTCTATGCGGCACTCATGGCTGGCCTCGCCGCGCCGCTGCACGCTTTTGCGCTGCCGCGCCAGTCAGCAAACGACACGTCGCGACATGCGACGTCCACCGACAAAGGAGCCAACGTCTTCATGCCGTCGCGTGGTTTCGCCTTTGTGCTGGTGGCGGCCGGCTTTGCTTCCTATGCTTTCGTGCCTTCGGCGCTCTCAGCCCAGCTTCTTGCGATTTTCCACCGCTTCGGCTTGGCGCCCGCGACCGTGGTCGCGATCGGCATGTTGTTTGGTCCGGCGCAGGTTCTGGCGCGGATCTGTGAATTTTCGTTTGCGCGGCGGGTGCATCCATTATGGATCGCGCGCTGTGCGGTCGCCTTGTTGGTTACGGCCTTCGGGTTGTTGGCGCTGTTGCCGTTTTCGGCGGCGCTCGCGGCGATCTTCGCGGTCATGTACGGAATGGCGAATGGGCTATTGACCATCGCCCGCGGCACGGTCCCGCTCGCCTTGTTTGGCGCCGCCGGGTATGGCCGGCTTATGGGCCGCATCGGCGCTCCTTATCTTGTGGTTCAGGCGCTCGCGCCGGTGGTAGTCACCTTTGTCGCTGATCGCGCCTCGGACTCGATCGGGCTCGCTTTGGTGGCGGCCTTCGCCGCAGTTGCGCTTCTTTGTTTCGTGCTGATCCGCCAGCCCTCTTAGTCCGACGCGCGCGGTGCTTATGCAAAATCAAACGAAATTTGGACGAAAAAGTCGTGGTGACCTAAGAAATCGAAGCGAGCGCATAGCCGCGCTCGGCTAGGAGCCGGGGAAAGCGGTCGCCGAGAAAAAACGCGTATTCGCGCTCGCGCAAATCGGTCAGCGGATCGAGCCGGCGCAATTCCTGATCGACCTTTCCTGGATGACACATCAAGAGCCCACCGTCCGGCAGGCCGTCGAGAAATTCACCAAAGAGCTCGCCGAAATCAGCATCGGGGCGAAACGAATAGGTGCCGGCAAAGGCCGGGTTAGTGCGTATCTCGTGCCGCGCGGCAAGCCGGCGCAAGCGCGCACTCAAAGCGTCGAGGATAAACCCTTTCGGGTCGCTCAGGCTTTTCCGCGCCGAAGCCGCGCGACCGCACTGCCGAAGCCAGGCTTGCGGCGCCTCCTGCTTCATCACGCGCAAGAGTGCGTCGCTGATCTGCGGGAAGACATGAATGTGTTGGTGGCCGTCCACATAATCCGGATCGCGGCCAAGAGCATTGCGAAACACCGCAAATTGGCCAGCAATCTCGGCTTCAAGCTTTGACCGGTCGAGACGATGCGCGAGCCCGCGGCCGGCCATGCCGTTAAGCGGCAGGAACGCGCCGTCGCGCCGCGGCGCGAAATCAGTCAGCGGATGAAACGGCGCCGTAAGCGTTAGATGCAGCCCTATTGCCGCGCGCGCGCCGGCGGCCTCGCGCAATGCCGCCGCTTCGCTTTTAGAGAAACTTGGCGTCAGCACCATGACCGACGCCGCGTTGATGAGCCCGCGCGCCACGAGCTCGCGGATCGCGGCGCTGACCGCCGGCGAGATGCCGTAATCGTCGGCGCACAGCCAAATGTGCCGCACCGCTGAAGTCATTCGGCCGCAGTGCGCGCGTCGCTGTGTTTGTCCGCTTCGCTGAGCTTCATCTCATGCTCGGCGACGAAATAGACCGGACGGCCTTTGATCTCTTCGAGTATCTTGCCGATATATTCGCCGACCACGCCGATCATGATCAGCTGTACGCCGCCAAGCACCATCACGCCGACGAACAGCGACGGATAGCCGGGCACCGCGGTGCCGTACACAAGCGTCTCGTAAATGATCTGCAGCCCGTAGAAAAAGGCGACGAGCGCGAGCACCGTCCCGATCACCGTGGCGAGCCGCAGCGGCGCCACCGAAAAAGCCGTGACGCCGTCGATCGACAGGCCGATCAGACGGCGCAGATTCCAGGTGCTGCTGCCCTCGGCGCGTGCCTCGGGCTCATAATCGATGCGCATCTGGCGAAAGCCGATCCAGCTCGACAGGCCTTTGAAAAACCGGTTGCGCTCCGGAAGCTGGCGCAGCGCATTGGCCGCGCGCGGCGACAGCAAGCGGAAATCGCCGGCGTCTTCCGGAATCTTCGGGCGCGCGCCCCAATTGAGGAGAAGGTAGAAACCTTTCACCGCGAGGCGGCGGATCAACGACTCGTTGGCGCGATGCGCTTTGGCGGTATAGACGACGTCGCAATCTTCATCGAGCCAATGGCCGACCAGCGTTTCGATCAACGATGTCGGATGCTGACCGTCGCCGTCGATGAATAGCACCGCGCCGCGGCGGGCATGGTCGAGCCCGGCGAGCAGCGCCGCCTCCTTGCCGAAATTGCGCGACAGCGAAATCACCTGCAGGTCGAGCGCGGTCGCCGGCAGCTCGCGGGCAATGGCGAGCGTGCCGTCGCGGCTACCGTCGTCGACATAGATCACCTCGCAAGCCAGCGCGCGAGTCTCGTGGAGCCGCTTGCCGACTTCAATCAATCGCGCGTGCAAGCGTGCGAGCGTGGCCGCCTCGTTATAAAGCGGCACCACGATCGACAGCCCTTGCGCGGCGCTATCCGCCGAATGGCGGTCGCGCGGCAGCGACGTGATTTTGGCGTCCGCAGCGGTCATCAATTACTCTCTCGAGCCTCGCTTATAGCGGCTTCCAGGCCATGTCGCCACGCCACGCGGTGTCGCGTTTGTGACGATCAAAGCCCGGCGTTAACCCAAGGAAGCCGGCAACTGACGCGCTGTATTCGCAATCGGGACCGGAAAGAAGCGGCCGTGGTTGCGAGGGCGTTGTGCCTTTCCATATCGGCCTCGGGTGCGAGGCGATCCATGCGGCGGGTCCGGTTGCGAATGATCTCGGTCTCGCACACTCGAAAATGCATCAGTTCGAATCCGACGATCTGGTCTACGACGCGCGCGGATGCAGGATCTCACGGGCAGAAAAAGTCGTAATTTCACGGCGCCGGTTTTTGGCTGACCCGGTTCGGCAAAGCAATGCCGCGTGGGCTTAAGTCCCCGTAAGACCTCGGCATTTCATCAGTTTCGTCATCCGTGTGATCCCCCATAATGGGACCCACCGCCTTAGCGTAAAATACAGCTGGGCCAAGTGGAACCTTTGCCGGCTTTTGCGATTTCACCCCTTGCTTGCCGTCCGGGAAAGGAGCGATGCCGCTGCAAATGTTGGCGAAAATTCAAAACTCGTTTGGCATTTGGGACCGCATCTGAAGGGCATGACCCCGAACGATTCAAATGCCGGCGACGCAGAGGACCGGACGTAATTGACCGGGTGAGGTGCTGTTGTGACCTGGACTAATCCACTGACAAGTAGGCCGACGCTTCGGACCGAACGCGACAGCTTGAACGGCTTAATCAGACCGGCGGCAAACCGCTTGCTCGCCGCTTTGCCCGACGATGCCTTTATCCTGTTGGAGCCCGATCTGCGGCCGCTCACGCTGCCTCAGGGCGTCGTTTGTTATGGCGCCGGCGATACGATCGATCAGGTCTATTTCCCCCACACCGGGATGATCTCGCAACTCATCACTACCGGTGATGGCGACATGGTTGAGACAGCCTCAATCGGCCGCGAGGGTGCGGTCGGCCTGCAATGCGGCTTCGGACCACGCCTGTCGTTTACCCGCACGACGGTGCAGATCCCGGGAAAATTTTCGGCGATTTCCGCCGCGCGCTTCGAGCACGCCGTTAATCGCAGCATGGCGCTGCGCGATCTCGTGATGCGATATACCGAGACGCTTTGGGCGGAAGCGCAGCAGAACGCCGCGTGCAACGCCATTCATGACGGCGCGTCGCGATTGTGCCGCTGGCTTCTGCAATGCGCCGACCGGACCGGCAGCGAGCAGTTATTGCTCACACAGGAATTCCTGGCGGAAATGCTCGGCGTGCGGCGCACAACTGTCACGCTGCTCGCTCAGGAGCTGCAGAAGCGCGGCATCGTCCGCTATAGCCGCGGCCGGATTACCATCCTCGATCGTCCCGCGCTCGAAGCATGCGCCTGCGAGTGCTACGAGGCGATCAAGCACGAAAACATTTCGCAGCGAATGGGCATCGCGCTCTAGGCGGCGATGCCGAAAGGCAATGTTTGCGGTTGAAGCGGATCAGCCCGAATGCTGTTTTAGCTTCCGTTCGATGTCGTCGGTGGTCGAGCGCACGCTCGACTGGAAATTATGCCAGTCGTCGCTCACCACGTCCCAATTGACCATCGGCGCTTTCCCGCCGGCCGCGGTTGCTGCCAGGCCGTTGCCGGCGCGGCCGGTCGAGGAATCATATTCGTAGACGCCAAGGATGGTCACAGCCACTCCGAGAATAAAACCAAGAAGGACCGGCATCGCGAACCTCCGTCGCAATCCAATAACGCTGCAGGGCGCACCATGGAACGCGCCGGCCCAGCGATCGTTCCCCGCTACCCGCTGAGGTGGCCCAGGCGGCGCTCAAAAACGCTTGGGCTGACAAATATTTGCGATGAAAATCTCGCGTGGCGCGAACTTTTGCGACGCTTTAGGCGTTAGCGAGCAAGCGAAGAGTGCGCAACAAAAACACCCGAGAGGAGTGTCATGGCTCAAGCCCGTTCCGCCAGCTCGGAGTTCAATCAAGGGTTTGGCGAAGTAAAAAAACAGGCGAGTGATCTGGCCGGCGAAGCGTCCGATGCCGCCCGGGACGTTTACGAACACGCGCGCGGCAAAGCCGCCGATCTGGCCGACAGCGCCAATGAGGCGGCGCAGGAGGCTGCTGGCTCGCTGGAGCGCGCGATCCGCAACACGATAGAAACGCAGCCTTATACTGCGGTCGCCATTGCGATCGGGCTTGGTTGGCTCCTTGGGCGCGCGCACCGCCCGTTCTGAGCCGCCATGCCCCAGAAGCTTCGCGAAGAAGAACGCGAAACTGAAGATCAAATAGCGCGTTGCGAGCTTGGTCCGCGCGGTGAGCCGGGCGCACCCGATCCTGCCAAGATGACCCCGCAGCGGGAGAACAAGCTGCCGAAATCAGACGCGCCGCTTCGCATCCTGAACACGTTTATGAGACCGGACGAGCCAGCTCCGCGGCAAGCGTGGCGTAAAGCGGGTTGTCGCGGGTATAGACATAATCAAGGCCCGCGACCGAAACCGCTTCGGCACCATGTTCGCGCAGGAAACTGGCCAGCGCCTGCACATTTCCCGGCGGGCAGTGCAGGGTGAGCATGCCCGAGGAGGTCGGACCGCCGAACGGCGTGGCCACGCCGAATTTTTCGCGCGCCGCGGCGAGCAGTTTGTCGTCCAATCCGGCGAAACGGGTGCGCACTTCGGCAAAGGCCTCGGCGCGCTTTTGCGCAGCGATGCGATCGAGCAGCAGTCGCGCGGTCTCGCGGTGTGTCTGTTGCCACGAAGCCGCGCGCGCGGCGACGAGGTTTGCTTGCGAGCGCAGGATCACGCCGTCCTCGATGGTCTTTAATCCGTTGGCGGCGAGCGTCGCGCCGGTCGTGGTGATATCGACGATCATTTCCGCGGTACCCGCTGCGGGGGCACCCTCGGTAGCGCCGGAGCTTTCCACAATCCGATAGTCGACGATGCCGTGCGCGGCAAAGAAGTCGCGCGTGAGATTGGCGTATTTGGTCGCAAGCCGCATCTTGCGCTCGTGCTTGAGCCGAAACGCGGTTGCCACGTCGTCGAGATCGGCCATGGTGCGCACGTCGATCCAGGCCTGCGGCACCGCGACCACCACATTCGCAAAACCAAATCCGAGTCCCGCGACCAAGATGACCCGCTCGTCCGATTGCGGAATCATCTCGCGCACCAGATCCTCGCCGGTGACCCCGAGATGCACCGCGCCCTGGCTGAGTTGCTGAGTGATTTCGGCGGCTGAAAGATACGCAATCTCGACAGCTTCAAACCCCGCAATGGTGCCGCGATAGTCGCGGGCGCCGCGCGGTTTGACGAGCTGTAGTCCGGCGCGGGCGAAAAAGCCTTCCGCGTTTTGCTGCAGCCGGCCTTTCGAGGGGACGGCGAGAATGAGCGGCGCATTCATGACGCGGCTCCCGCGGCAGTCAATTCTTCAATCGCGGCGGCAAAGCCGACCGCGGGGATCGCCTCGCGCGCGCCGAGCCGTGCCAAAAGTCCATCGTAGCGGCCGCCAGCCACCAGCGGATTGCTACCGCCCGCTCGGTACAATTCAAACACGAAGCCGGTGTAATAATCGAAGCCGCGGCCGAAAGCCGTCGCAAATTTGATGGCGCGGACGTCGATGCCGCGGGCGGCGAGGAATCCGGTTCGCGTCTCGAACAGATCGAGCGCTTGGCCAAGCGAGATTTTTGCGTCGGCGCCGAGCCCCCGAAGCTCCGCCGCGGCGTCGTCCGGGTCGCCGCTGACCGAGAGGAAGCGCTCGATCAGCGCGCGCGTCTCGCGCGGCAGCCGCGTTGGCGCGTTCAGCGTCGCTTGTTCAAGAAACCGATCCGCGATTTCGGCGACGGTCCGGCCGCCGACGGTGGCAATGCCGGCGATCGACAAAAGGTCGGTAACGAGATGATGCGCGGCTTTGGGATCCGAGCCGGCCAGCGCCGCAAGCACGCCCTGATATTCGGGCCGATTATCTCGCGCGGCGAGCGTGAGCTGATTGAGATCATGCTTGAGCGAAGATTTGCGGTTGAAATCCTTAATCAGCCGCCGTTTCCACGCCGGTGCCAGATCGAGCGCGGCAATAAAGGCTGAAAACAGTCCGACATCGCCGACGCGAATCTCGGGCGCCGCCAGACCGTATTGCGCGGTCGCCTCGAGTCCAAGCGCGAGCATTTCGGCATCGGCGGCAGCCTTATCCTGGCGGCCGAAGGATTCGATCCCGACTTGCACAAATTCCGCGGGCGCGGCGGCGCGGTGGCGAAAGACTGGACCAAAATAGCAAAAGCCGGCGGGTTTGCCGGCCGCGGCCGATTGCAGATAGGCGCGCGACACCGGAATGGTCAGATCGGGGCGCAGGCACATTTCGCGCCCTTGCGGATCGGTGGTCAGAAACATGCGCCGGCGAATGTCCTCGCCGGACAAATCCAGGAATGGCTCGGCCGGCTGCAAGAGCGGCGGATCGATCCGCGCGTAGCCGGCGCGCGCATAGGCGTCGACAAGCGCCTGCGCCCGCGGGTCCGCACCGTTCTCTGCCTTGATCGGCCTGTCGCTCATAAAGCAATCGTCCAAAGTCTTAGCCGCCGGATATTGTCGGCCTTTCTGCCGTCGGCGCGGGGCTTTAGCACGCCATCCGTCGACTTTCGATGAACAACGCGGCGCGCCGTTAACGATCCCGCGGACGCTTAACGATGCTCAGCGGCGTTGCCCCTATGAGTGTAACATTATAACATTACTTGCGATTTTCGCGTTTCTTTCAGGTTGGACGCGGCCTCGAAATCGCCGCCGGTGCGGTCCGGCGAATTCGGAGAATCCGATTGCCGACCAGGCGCCATGTGGTTTCGTTAACCGCCGTTGCAGCCGCCGTCGCCGCGGCGGCGGGGCTCGTTCCAGGGCGGGGGCAGAACAAAACGCAGGACCGTCCGCGTGCGGTCGCCACATTCTCGATCCTCGGCGATCTTGTCGGGAATGTCGGCGGCGAGCACGCCGAACTCGCGACCCTGGTCGGGCCCAACGGCGATGTCCACGTCTACGCGCCGACGCCCGGCGACGTAAAAACGATCGTCGCAGCCACCATTGTATTCGTCAACGGATTGGGCCTTGAGGGCTGGATCGATCGGCTGATCGCCGCCTCGGCGACGCGGGCGCCGGTCGTGGTGACGAGCGCGGGCATCAAGACCCGCAGCGGGTCGCGCTCGCACGACCAGGCCGTGAGCGATCCGCACGCATGGCAATCGGTCGCGAACGCCAAGATCTATATCGAAAATATCAAGGACGGCTTCAGCGCCGCCGATCGGACCGGCGAAAAAAACTACCAGAACAATGTTGGGGCGTATCTTGCCCAGCTCGACGCGCTCGATCGCGAGATCAAAGCCGCGATCGCGCCGATTCCTTCAGCGCGCCGCAAAGTGATCACAACCCACAACGCATTCGGTTATTTCGGCGATGCTTACGGTATCGAATTCATCGCGGCGGAAAGCCTGTCGACCGAGGCCGAACCCTCCGCGCGCGAGGTCGCCAGACTCATTGAACAAATCCGGCGCGAAAATGTCACGGCGCTGTTTCTTGAGAACGTCGCCGATTCGCGCTTGCTGCAGCGGATTGCCGCCGAGACGGGCGTACGGATCGGCGGCAAACTCTATTCCGACGCGCTATCGCCGCCGGACGGACCAGCAGCTACGTATATCGAGATGATGCGAAGCAATGTGCGCGAATTGACGAGCGCGCTAACTTCATAGAATTGCTTCGAAAACTTTATCCTCTTGCTTGGCGTTACAATGTAACGTTAGCATGTTGACGGGGATTGCCACGCGGTGTGGCATTTTTTGGGGATGCTTGGCGGGTGGGCTGGGTTCATCGCCATCGACACCGGGGTGCGGTACTGGCGCTGATCGCGCTGGCGCTGCAGATCGTGCTCACCTTTGGGCACGTGCATCTCCATGGCTTGAGCGGCCGCTCGCATTCTGTTGTCGCGGGACAAGCCTCGCTCGCTCAGCCACCGCTGCAAGCTCCAGCGCAAAATCCTAGCGATGATGACAATTACTGCGCGATTTGCGCGTCGATTTTTCTAGCGTCGAGCGCATTCGCGCCGGCGCTGCCGCAACTGCTTGTCTCTGCGGATTTCCAGTGGGTCGAGCATTACTTTGATGCGGCTAACCCGATCGTCGAACCGCCGCGGCTCGCTTTCCGATCGCGCGCTCCGCCCGTGGCCTAAAAGCTGCGGTTTTGCCGATTGTCTTTGTTGCGGCGCGTTCCACGCTTTGCGCCGGACAACAGCTCAAACCAACGCGGCGCGTTTTCCCGAGTTTAAAACGTACCGCGATTTGTTGCGATGGCAGGGCCGCTGTGTGCCGGGCGTTCCAACAAACATTGCTTGTTAGACTACGATGTTGCTCGAAATTAATCGCTGCCGTCGCGCGGCTATGCTGGGGGGCACAGCCCTGCTGGCGCTCCTGAACGCTTTGCCGCCAGCAACGGCTCAAGATCAGCCGCCCGCAAATCCACCAGCGCAGACGCAAGCGCCTCAACAATCGACGCCGTCCGCGCCGTCTCCCCCGGCGCCATCGGTGGAGACACCGACGACTGCTGCACCGACGCCCTCACAACAAACAAGCGGCGGTGGAACGCAATTGCCTCAGATCAACATACGCGGCGCCCGACGATCGGCGCCGCGCGCCGCCGCGCGGCGTCCCACGCCAGCGCGAACACCTCCGAGCACCGTGCCGCCGGTCTCGCCGGCCGAAATCGTGGCACAAAGGAATAATAGTTTCGACCAGGCGCGCAGCAATCTCTACACCACGATCGGCACGACATCGGACACGATCAGCCACGACACTATCGAGGCATTGCCGCAAGGCGCCAATGCGCCTGTCGAAAAGGTGCTGCTGCAAACGCCGGGCGTATCACAGGATTCCGCCGCCAGCGGCCTTCTTCATGTGCGCAACGATCATGCCAATGTGCAGTTTCGCATCAATGGCGTGTTGTTGCCCGACGGCGTGACCGGATTCGGCAGCATCTTTGATACCAATTTCATCGGCAGCGCTTCGCTGGTCGTCGGCGCACTGCCGGCCGAATACGGATTGCGCACGGTCGGTCTCGTCGACCTCACCACACGCAATGACGTTTTCAACAATACCGGAAGCATCAGTTATTATTTCGGCAGCCGGGAGACGATCCAGCCGAGCTTCGAATACGGCGGCACATTCGGCGCCAACTGCCCAAGCGCGAATTCAGCAATGCCGACGAAAGCGCCAGCATCGTCAGCGAACTGCTTCGGCGGCGTACAGTATTATTTCACCGGCAGTTATCTGCAGACCAACGAGGGCATTGAAAACTCGACGCCGTTTCTTAATCCGGTCCACGACTTCTCGCAGCAGGAGAGGGGCTTTGCGTATATGTCGACCTTCATCGACCCCTATACGCGCTTAAGCCTGATCGCCGGCACGTATAACGCCACTTTTCAAATCCCGAACGTTTTCAACACGCCGCTCTTCCCAGGGATTGCAACTCCGGTTTTCGGATTCAGCAATTTCGATTCCTCCAAGCTCAACGAGCGGCAGAATGAGCAAACACAATACGGCGTGCTGGCCCTGCAACGCTCGATCAACGGTTTTGACGGGCAAATCTCGTATTTCACGCGTTACAACAATCTGCATTTCATTCCGGATCCGGCCGGCGATCTTCTCCTCAATGGCATCGCCTCCGACATCAGCCGGCAATCCTATACCAATGGCTTTCAGGGCGACGCGTCCTACGTCGTCAACCCAGCGCATACCTTGCGCGCAGGTTTTTTTGTGAGCGCCGAGCAGACCTGGGTCGACAACACATCCTTCGTCGAACCGGTCGATCCAGTTACAATGACCGCGAGCCCTACACCTTTTTCCATTACCGATGACGTGCAAAAACTCGGCTGGCTCGCCGGCGTCTACGCGCAGGACGAATGGAAGATCACCGACAAGCTGACGATGAATGCGGGGCTGCGCTTCGACCAGATGTGGCAGTTTGTCGATGCCAATCAGCTAAGCCCGCGCTT
>Ga0306922_10006070_pt1 | contig 11555 bp, 8 predicted proteins | sample sta12Cox44000082_FD_203758 | JGI IMG/M metagenome (GOLD analysis project Ga0306922, IMG submission 203758) | Lab enrichment of tropical soil microbial communities from Luquillo Experimental Forest, Puerto Rico - statoxic.12C.oxic.44.000.082 (v2)... | ecosystem: Environmental > Terrestrial > Soil... | reverse complement strand
CGCTGCGATACGAGTAAAAAGGAGATCCCTGATCGCGTTGCTTTACATCCGGCCGCTAGATTCCAATCGCCGCCGGTCATAACTGACCGTTGAACAATCTCAGCCGCTCAATCACCACTGCCTTCACACTGCGCACGACGTCCGGTAGTACCTTGTACGGCGCTACCGACCCGGCCTCCTTCCTGAGCGACTCCTCGAGCCCTCTCCGCCAAGCGACGCGCAATTCTGTGTTGATGTGGATCATCGCGATCCCCGCCTCGATCGCCTCGCTGAAGTCCTGGTTATCCGTCCCGGACCCTCCGTGCAACGTCAACGGTACGCCTGCGATCTTTTTGATGGCGGCGATTCGCTGGATGTCCAACCGCTTGCGCTCCATTCCCTGGATCATGCTTTTTAGCATCCCATGGGTTGTTCCCACCGAGGGCGACAATAAATCCACCTTCGTTTCGGCAACAAATTCCCTCGCCTCCTCCGGCTCCGTCAGCCGGATATTGTCGGGCCGCTTGTCATGGATTTCCGAACCCGAGCCCACATAGCCGACTTCCCCTTCCACCAGAATCCACGGGCGCATGGACTTCACCGCTTCCACTCCGCGCCGAGTTTCCGCAATGTTCTCTTCGAGCGGCTTCTCCGACGCATCAAACACGATCATGTCAAACCCAGCCCGCGCTGCCTCTTCCGCTTTCTCGATCGAATGTGTGTGGTCGGCATTCAGAAAAATCTCTCGACCCCCTTCTTCCCGCATGCTGTGCACTAACGCTGCCGCCTGTCGCACTCCCAGAAATTCCCGCTCACTCTCTGAAACTCCCATGACCACCGGTACGCCGAGTTCGCCCGCCGCCTCGGCCGCCGCCTTCAATACGACCAACTCAGCAAAATTGAAATGCCCTACGGCAACTCGCCGACTCCCTGCCTCTTGAAGCACTTCCCTAAGCCCACGCATTGCCCCACCGCCTGCGGACCATCGTCGCATTGCCGGGCTCTGGCACCAAGCTCCTTTTGAGGCCGAGCTTGGCCAGTCGCTTGATGCACGGGAAAGTCTCCAGGGCGGTACGGGGAGGAACTTTGCCTGTTACCCAACGGCACTGACTCGAAATAGAGCGCCCGAAAGCGACAGACGTGGCCTCATTTCATTCCGCGGCGCCGACGAATGAAACGCACAGCCTTGAGAAGAGTCCCGGATGTTTCCAAAGTGTTGGTAAACCGCAGGTACGTGCGTGAAAGGACGGCTCAAGAGGTCGTTGGCGCTATTCATCGAATCCAACACGGTTTGGAAACAGCTCATCACGCCAATTCGCGCAATGCTTCGCCCGCCCCGGCGAGGTTGGTGAGCTTCATCTCCGCGTACTTTCGGGAAAGGACAACACCAAGTGCGCCAGCCCGGAACGCGGCCTGGACGGCTGCTCTTACGTCGGCGGGCTGGGTGCGTTTCTCATCCAGTGCAGTAGGAATATCAATGTCAATTCCAGGATAGATGGGGACGGCAGCGTTCGCGTCGGCGAGAGCGCGGCGCGTTTCTCGAGCGACATATTGGGCGGACATGCCGGTTGTCGGAAGTTTATCGAGCGAGGCTTCGTGTTCGTAGCCGAGCAGCCGGTAATGGAGTTCGAGCACTTCATCGGGTGCGAGGTCCCGAAACACGGTCGAATGGACATTGCGGATATATCGCGCGAAGCGCGGACCGGCGCAATTGTTGTAGGCGCAGGGCTTGAGGAAATCGGCGGTCTTGACGATGCGTCCAAAGTCCTGGTCTGCCTGATAAAAGGGGCTCATGGTCACCAGGTGCATGATGTGCCAGCCGACCTGTGCCCTCGGATTGATGGCTTTTACTGCGTGATAGAGCAGACCGTAGACCTCCTCCTGGCTGCGAAACCAGAATTTCTGCCAGGCCAGGAGTTCGGGATACTCCAAGAGTAGGCGCCAGAGTAAGACAAGCGCACCGCTTCCTCGAGGACGTTCGGATTTAAGCGTTTGCTTGACCCATTGATCGACAGAATGGAATCCGGCTCGTGCTCGCTCGACGCTGATGCCTTGCGCGGCGGCTTTACTTGTGCAGTAGGTGCAGAAGCAATGGATCGATGAGTTGCCGGCGAACTGGCCGAAGTGTGCACCAAGCGTATTGTTGAGCGGACCTTGGCGTTCGGATTCCCACATCATGCCGTCGAGATCGTTGTACTTGAACCAATCTTCCACCAGCGCCACGAGGAAATCACGGGCTTCGGGATTGTTCAGGCAAGTGCTGTCGCCGCTTCGGCCGTCGAGATCCACCTCAGCGATCTTTTCGAAGCCGGGCATGAGGCGAGGGTTGTAAGCCTCTTCAAAGAGGCAGTATGTCTGCATGCGCCGAGCTTTGGCCTTGGGAATGACATCGGCGAGGATGTCGAAATCACCCAGCTCCGGCGCGCGGACGTTTTGGATGACCGATTTTGCCGAGAATTCGGGGTGAAGCTTGGCGTAGCTGCCGCCGTGAATTTCATCGTATTGCTGGACACCGTGATCGGGCAGCGGCTGCCCGGGAGTTTGGCGTCCTGCAAGACCGCGGCCGTAAGTAAAGACGGCGGGCATGAGCACGTTGACGCCAGCTTTTTCCAGAAGATCGTCGAGCACTCTTTCGACACCCTCGTCCACGAAAGAGCGCGCGCCGATTTGGATGGCGACGAATTTTTCCTTGGTTGCCGGTGTTGTGGTTCTCGTCCCGTTGGGTGATGGATCTTTGGATAGATCGGCGAACGGAAACCTCCCTCCGAACATGGCCAGGAGTGGGAAAGCCGACATTTCTTTTAGGAAATTGCGCCGGGATGAGTCGTCGGCGGTATTCGCGTTCGATGGTCTGTACATGGTTCACCTAGGAGACAAGTGGGTGGGGAGTTGTGGAATGTTCGCGCACTATTTGCGGTGAACATTGTACGCGAAAAAACATGCCCTGATGCAAGCGCTTGCAAATTTGGCCCTTTCGGCTAGAGTGTTGGCTCATGAAACGCCGCGAATTCATTACCAACTTTGCAGGAACAGTGGCGAGCGTCCCGTTGGGGCAGGCTGCTGGGGCTTTCGCAGAGCAGCCTCACAGTGATCCATCTTCTCTGCCTTCCTCAGCGCTTGAAGGGCACACGCAGATCGCGGAGTTCACGCTCAACGCCACAACATGGAGAGTTTACGAAGACCTGCGGACGCGGGATGGAGAAATCACATTTGTCTCCGCCGACGGTGCGGAGCGCGTGTTGCGCAAAGCCGCCGAAGCAGCTTTTCCCGAAGCCGATCCGCCGCATCTCGGGCTGAGCATGGACGACATCGGCCTCTCCGGAAGGGACCTGCTCGCGGAGAAGCTGCTGGCCAGTGGCGATGACCCCGATCCGGCCGCGGTGAAGAGCGCGGCGCCCCCTCAGGGCTCACCGGTCCCTAGACCGCCCGGACAACCGCCTCCTCAGTTGCAGCCGCGCGCCCGTTGGGACACGTTCGTCGGAACGAAGGAATGCTCGGACACGATGCCGGTCTATCCTACCGGCAATACGCGCACGTATCATCCAAATCAGTATTTTCCTGAGCTGCGCAATGGAGACATCGTCGCCAAGCGATTCGACGGCCTCCTCGGAGGGTGGATGCCTGCGGTGCGAAAGGTGTTTCCCACCTCCGCGTCTGCTTACATCGAGGTCATCGTTTTCGGTGACGTCGAAGCGCGCGACCGCTTCATCGTGCAGACGTGGCATCGCACGACGCAGGTGGAAGACGGCAAGGTCACCAAAGCCGTCTACGGCTACAGCTATCCTGCCTACCCGCCGGCGCGGCAAGACCCCAAGCCTGAGGAGTTTTATCGCGCGCTGCTTGTTTTTGCGGAGTACTGGGACAAGCTGATGGCCAGTTTCACGCCAATGTCCTTGCCGGATGAATCCTGGACGGACATGGCGAAACACGCGTTCGCCAAGGAACTCGTCGTTCGTCCTGGCGGTGTGTACCCGAAATATGGCGCGGTTGATCGCGATTACTACGGGCCGGAGTACGATGGCTTCCAGGATATCTTTACGATGTCCACCTACGCCAACCTCGAATGCGGCCGTTTCGACGAGGCGCACGCGATCATTGACAATTACCTCACGGACTTCGTGGACGCCAAGGGCATGAACAACATGCGCGGCCCGGAGACCGCCCAATTCGGCCTGACGCTCTCGCTGCTGGCCCGCTACTTCAACTACACGCGAGACGCTACGTTGATCCAGCGACATCGCGCGAAACTTCTCGCCACTGCTTCAATGCTCGAGAAGATGCACGAGGAAAGCCTCAAGCTGCCGAAAGACGACGTGGGCTACGGGCTCATTCGCGGCTGGAGCGAATCCGACGCCTGCCTCGCCGCGACGCCGCAGTTGTGGTGGCTTCCGTACTTCGCGAACAGCGCTTTTGCTGCGCGCGGCCTGCAGGATTTCGCGCATGCTTTGACTGCGATGGACCACGGGGGAACCAGTCAGGCACAGCAATGGCTTGACCGCGCCAAGACGCTGCGCGACGCGACGATCGCAGCGATGGCAAAAGACATGTGGCGCGACCGCAAGCCTCCGTACATTGGGACGTACCCCGGGACGAAGATGACCTTCCGCGAATCTCTCGAGAAAGAGCGGCCCAGCCCGCAGCAATGGGCGCATCGGCCCTATGCAGAGTTGCTCCAAGCGGACATGCTCCCGGATGAACTGGCCGACGCCGTCATCGACTCCATGCGCGCGTACGGTGCCACGACCATCGGCGTGGTGGCCAATGTCGGCCCGGCGCGTCCCGGCGCACGCGCGATCCTTGGCTTCATTTCGTACGGATACGCGCAGATGCTGCTGCGGCTGGACCGCGTCGAGGAATATTTGTTGTTCCTTTACGCTCACCGGTACCACGATCACACGCGAGGCAGCTGGGTTGCCGGCGAAGTGTCCGGTATCAATGGTGGCACCGCGCTTTTCTGTATTCCGGCTCAGCAAACGATTCCGCTTCTTGTGCGATGGATGCTGGTTCTGGAAGATTCGGATGCAGAGCGGCTGTACTTTGCGAAGGGCGTTCCGCGCGAGTGGGTCATATCCGGCAGGCCGGTTCGCATTCAGCAAGCCCCCACTCGCTGGGGGCGCGTCAGTATGAATCTCGCTGCGGCCCCGGCGAGCAAGTCGGTAGTCGCAAGCGTGGAACTCGCGCGTCCCGGAGCGCCCAAGGAGATTAACGTAAAGCTGCGCGTTTCGAAGCAGAATCGGTTACGCAGCGTCACCGTGAATGGCCGGGCAGCGCAGCTCTCCGGAAAGCACGCCGATACCGTCATCGTCTCGACCGGTGATGAAAAGTATTTTGAAGTCGTCGGCCAATTGAACTAAGAGCGGTGGGGTAGGGGCTGGCTGGTCTGCATCGTCAATCAGCATCAAGCGCCGGGCGTGTGCCTCCGACCGCCGCATCATCGTCTGCCGATCCTGGCGCAGAAATTCTGCGCCCTAAAGGCGCGTGCCGGAGATTTTCTGCGCCAGCCTCCACTTTCCGGTTAGCGGGCACTCAGAGCAATCCGCGATAGATTCGGTTTATGACTCCCGGCTCCACAAAGATGAGAAGATAAGAAGATAGAAGGCAAATCAGCCTTGAGACCTGACCAGAGGATCGTCACAGGAATTCCTCTCACCGAACTGTGGGACGAGAGCGGCATTTTGGCTGACAAACGCGTCAGGAACCTTGACCGAAGTAGTCTTCTCGAACTGGTGCAGTCTGGCTCCTTACAATTCGTTGTGGCTGACTGTGGCTTGAAGCTCAAATGGATTCCGACGGAGAAGCGGTTTGAGTTTTGGAAGGCGGTAAGGCCTCAGATTGCTGACCCAGGGGAGCCCATTCACCGAGAAGATTTTCCCAACGAGACAGCGTACATTGCCTCCGAATGGTGCGGACCTGCCGGTGAATGCTTAGTTCTGCTCGAGAAACAGCATTGAGCGTTGGACGCTAAGCTCGGACGTCGGTCGCGACGTGACGCACGACTGTGGCGGGAGAGTGCTCTCATCATGATGACGATTGAGGAATGCCGAAACTTTTATGCACAAGAGGTAAAGGCGAACAGTGTACTCACGTGGGACCGAGGCGCCCTGGCAACGCTCATTTCATCGTCAAGGAGGCGGCCGGGGGCGCTAACAGCTATGAAGGGAAATTTACTTGACTTCAGAACAGTACGAGTACTCCCGTACTGGTTCAAATTGTATCCGTTGTACTAATCAATGCAACTTGGCTTACGTTGACACTGAGTGCGAGCGACATCTTTCGTTGATCGTAAAAGCCAATACAAACCCACAAGGAGACACATGATTCGGTACAAATGCGTTTCAGGATGCTTTCTCCCTCTTCTGGGGTTCCTGATGGTGAGCCCGTTGTCGCACGCGCAGGCGCCAAACAAGCCGATGGTCTATGAAGGTACCGTCGGAGGGCTGAGGCTCATTGAAGAAGGCCAACCGCCGGTCATGATCCACGCAACCGTCGAGGATATGAAGCGGTTTCGCGAGGCCAACCCCCATGTGCGGCCAGGCCAGCTACAAGCCGCCAGCACCGCAAATGACCTCAGCTACCACGGTGGAATCGGTGGCATCGGCGTCGAGACGAGCCCCAAAATCTATTTGGTCCTGTGGGGCTCGCAGTGGAACAACAACGACCCGAGCGGCGAGGCAGCTATTCTGGAGAATTTCTACCGAGGAGTCGGCAGCAACTCCTGGGCGAATAGCGTCACCCAGTATTGCCAGGGCGTAGTGAGCGGTACGGTGTCCTGCAACGGTTCAGGACAGGCGGCCGGCAATCCGGCGGGAATTTTCGCCGCAGTATGGGCTGACAACGCGAGCGCCGCGCCTTCACATCCCCGCCAGTCGCAGCTCGCGGCCGAGGCGGTCCGCGCCGCCGAGCACTTCGGAAACCGTACCGCCGCCAGCAATGCGAGCGTGCAGTACGTGATCGCCACGGCGACGGGGAACAACTCCAGGGGATTTGGGACGCAATATTGCGCTTACCACAGCGCGACCAGCTCCGCGGTCGGCAATGTCGCTTACACGAACCTACCGTACATCACCGACGCGGGTGCTAGTTGCGGCGCTAACTTCAACGGCCTGGGACCCAACGCCGGCATTACCATCGTCGGCGGTCACGAGATGGCCGAGACGATGACCGACCAGTTCCCAAACGGGGGATGGCTGGACTCAAGCGGGGCGGAGAACGGAGACAAGTGCGCCTGGATTTCCTCGGGGCAAGGCGCGGCGGCGGACATCAACTTGTCAACGGGAACCTTTCCAGTGCAGTCGTTGTGGAGCAACGCGTTCAGTGGCGGTTCGGGCGGCTGCGTGCTCTCGTATCCCTAGTGAAACGGCGCGGTGAACCTACCAATGCCGGAGGTGCCACGGGTATCTCCGGCATTTTTGTCTTCAGGAACCACCGATAGCGAGCAATGCATCCGAAGAGGTGTCTCTTGACAACCCTGTCGCTCTTATTGAGCTGACCGCGCTTGACGACGCTAATCGATTGATCGAAGTCGGAGCGGGACGCGGCAAGTCGGCGGGTCACCGCGAACTTCGAGATATCGCCCATTCCCAGGCTTAGGGTGCAGAGCCTAAGACCATCATCGCTTGCGCCCGACGGCGAACTGATCGCCGGCGCGAACGGGGCGGCCGCTCGTAAAGACGACTTCCAGTAATTTTTCGCTCTGCACGTGTCTTCCCGTTTCGTCTTCGAGTGTGGCCACAATGCGTTTGGTGCTGGTATCGATGACGTCGCCGGTGGAGGGATAAGCGCGCGTGCCGTCGACGCTGAAGGTGATCCAGCCGGGTTGGTCGCGCAGCTTGATGCTTGTCTTCTGCTTTGGCGGCATCACGGTGGCATCGAAGACGTGGATGCTGCTGTTGGCGCTATCGGCAAGCCACAGCTCTCTTTCATCGGGCGTAAGCGCGATGCCATGGCTTGGGCAGCCATGGCGCTTGGTCGGACCTTTCTGATAGCCCGTTACCTCGACGCGATACAGCATCTTTCCGGTCTTGCAGTCACCCACTTCAAAGCCGAGCAACTCGTTGACGTTGACGAAGCAAAGGGTCTGGCTCCCATTAATGGTGAAGGGGCGAATCGAATTGCTGAAGGGCCCGATCTGGTTCACAACAGTGTGGGTCTTCGTGTCCGCCACAGAAAGGATGGGCGAGCGCAGGCCCGCAAGGTAGACGCGAGACCCATCGGGTCCGTAAATCGTGTTATGCGCGCCGGAATCGAGCTTGATCTTGGTAACTACTTCGCCGGTCTCTGCGTCCACGACCTTCCAATCGGGGCCTTCGAGAGAAGGCACGTAGAGTATTTTCCCGTCAGGGGAGATGGCTAAGCGATCAGAGCCGCCGTCGTAGGTCTTCTCCCAGACTTTCTTTTCGGTAGTGAGGTCAAAGCAGGCTACACGCCTTATCGTGCTGACGTAGAGCTTGCCGGTCATCGCGTTTGCAGCGATACCCTTTACGTTCTCGGCCGCCTGGGCTGGCGGCACGTCCCAGGTTGCGATTCGCTTTATGAATTTATAGCCAGAATCAATGTCGTAGACCAAAAGGCCGACGCCGCCGTATTCCAGGTCGTTCCGAATACCAGGAACCGCGACATAGAGCCGATGCTGTTCGTTGTCCGGCCTTGGCGTAGCAGGGAGCTGTAAGAGAACCGCAGGAGCAAGAAGAAAGAAGACCGAGATTAGGCGCTTACGCAGTTGCATGCTGGTTTCTCCATCGACGCGAGAGCACGGCAGATATATCAAACCGTGGCTAAGCCGTCGAGAGCGCATCACGGGCCCAATCCGAACTGCCTGGGAAATCGCCGTGATGAGTCACCAAGTTCTTGTCGCCCTTCATTTGAATCTCAAGAGACCCGCTAAACGACCATAGCTGTCTCACTGGGCGTATGCCAGTGGGAGCAAACCGGGCAAGGTTGAAGGCTGATCCTTGGCTAGGATCGCCCCCCTCAACGGCGACCGTAAAGCACCCAGGAGTCACGGCAATGGGGTAAGGGATCTCTCTGGCACAAAGCCATAGTTTCATTTCCCTAGTTTGCAGGACAGAATCACTTCATTCTTGAGATAGAGATTGCACAGTCCGATCATGTCCTGTGGGCACACATAGGCCCCGTCATTGCCCGTACAATGCCCGCGCTTGAGGATTTCATCGGTCGAGGTGGGCACCAGTGCGCCGCAACTCGACACTGCGCCGTTGCTAAGCATGGCCTTGCACAATCCAAGCATGCCTTTGACAGGACACACGTATTTCCCTGCCTCGCCGCTAGCGCGAACACCGAGCCTTTTACACCCCGCGCCTGTTAGCGTCTTGTCTGCCGCGTCTGCTTCCTTGGTCATGTTGTTGACCTGCCCAGTGCTTGCGTTATAGACCTCAGCAAAATCAACCACACAGGTGGTACCGGCATGGCAGCCAAAATCGATCCCATTGGGTGGAAGATCAACCGCAAGCTGAGGGAACCAAATAGGCCAGTTCCACTGATTCGACCACACTGCGATGTCCACCCAGACGTTCGGGTTAAGGCCCGGTGTCACGCTAAACCCGAGGTTGTACACGGGGTTTCCGACGCTGAAATGGCTCTCGTTCCCTAGTGTGCTCGGGCTGACACCGAGCGACACCGTCTGTGGGTCTAAAGTAAGAGGCGTCTGGCGTCCCACGGTCTCGTCGTTCAACGTGAATTGCAGCTTGTTGGAGTTAAGACTGACATCCACAGCAGGGGAAAGCTGGCCCCCAGCCACGCCAAAGTTGAGCAACCCGCCAAGCAGGTCAATTTTGTCAAAGAAAAATTGGCCCCCAGGGACGTGTGCTCCTGGAGCCGGCGGCAGGAAGCGGCCGCCTTTCAAGGGCCCCTCGAGCAGATCGGTGAAGTCCAAGCCGGTAGGAAAATTAGCGCTGGGGTCTAGACCTGGCAGACTGACGCTAAAGCCGGCATCGGCGCCGACTTGCGCCACCAACTCCTTGCCATTGAAAATCTGGTCGCTGGAAAGTCCGGCTAAGAAGAAATCGTCTATGGTGCCCTGAATCGGGTTGAAAGTCGCAGTCAACTTCGCCTCAGCCGAATTGTTCGCGTGGACCACAATGTGATACTTGAACTGGGTCTGGATCGGAAAGCGCAAGCCAAAACCATAATTGAAGCCGGCGTGCAACTCGAGGCCGTAGGTGGAAGAGCAGCCTACGACGCACCAGTCGATCGTCACTTCCGCTCCCCAGTGCCACTCATAATCATGGCTAATGGTGAATCCGGTAAGAAAGATGTAACGGTCCAAATCGACATCGACCACCTTATCTCCGGTGGGGGACGTGGAAAGGGCCAAAGAGCGAGCCGGAACGACTTTCAGCAGTTTGGGGAAATTGGATAAACCGCCGCCGTGCTCGGGCACGCCCTCGCGCAAGAGGCGCTGGACAGCCGCCACCTCGGCGGGACTGGCAGCAATGGTGAGCGTGTGCTGTGGGTGCGCGTAATTGGCGGACTCGAGCCTGGGCACGAACATCGTCTCTTCAAAATGCTGGACCGATGAATTGATGATCTCTTCTTTGAGCTGGTCGTCGCTGAGAGTGCCCATGCGCGTAGTCTCGGCGTCGCCGACCCTGCCAGCAATTGCCGAGCGCTGACTTGGATTGGCGAGCGCTCTCCGCAAATCAGCAATACCTTTGTTCGCGTCGGCATCCGCCAGTGCACTATTGCGTTGGAACGCCGCGATTGCCGTTTGGCGTTTCCCTGAATCGGCTACATAGCGCGGACTGGCGGGCTTGCTGAATTCCGCCACGCGGTCGCTCATCGATGCGCGGGCAAAGCAGGCAATCCCGGCACGATCGAGCTGCGCCTTCGCATCGGGATCACTGCACTTTCCCGGAAGAATGCGGTAGCTCAGGACATGGTGAATCACCAATCCCTGTTCCACTTCGCTGACTTCCGAGGTGTCCTCCCGGACTTCCACATGCTGCGGCATCGCATGCAAGCGCGCCGCTAGATTGAACTGCGCTTTGGGATTGTTCAGCATCGGCCGGAAGTCAAGTCGCGCTTCGCCCAACGTTACTTGCGGGTTGGTACGCAGATTGGACATCTCATACTTGCGCAACACGCGCAAGCGCTGCATCGTTTCCGCATGTGTGCCGCCACGGAGGATCACCGAGTTGGGAAGTGAGCTTTGGCCCGTCGTGCGCGGTTGCGCCTGTTGAGCAGTGGGCATTGCTGGCTCTGGACCGCGACGGGGCGTTTGTGGCGGGCCGGCGACGAAAATTCTCTCCGCGTCCATTTCTATGTTATTGCTGTTCCGTCGTAAAGTGCCAAAGACCGAGACGTTAGCACCCGGGGTGAGAGCGCTAAGGGAGGCAGGCTGTCCACCCTGGCAGACGGTGACGGAGTTGTTGTAGTGCACAAGGACGGTCTGGCCGCCGTAAGTAACCTCCATGGAGCTGCCGTTGGGCGCAGTGGGAATTTGTCCCGTGAACTTTCCTTCCCCCTTGGCCGCGTTGAGGGCGCCGCAGCCAGATTGCGCGAGTGTTGTGACGGCGGTTGCCGCAAACCCGGCCGTGAAAGACAATAACACCACCATC
>Ga0306922_10006068_pt1 | contig 11558 bp, 9 predicted proteins | sample sta12Cox44000082_FD_203758 | JGI IMG/M metagenome (GOLD analysis project Ga0306922, IMG submission 203758) | Lab enrichment of tropical soil microbial communities from Luquillo Experimental Forest, Puerto Rico - statoxic.12C.oxic.44.000.082 (v2)... | ecosystem: Environmental > Terrestrial > Soil... | reverse complement strand
GCAGACGTTCAACGCGTTCTACCATCGGTATCCGATCCTGAGCGAAGAAGACGCGGATCGAAAACGGTGGCGTGCCGCCGGTGTGGTATACGTCCGCGTACAGCTCGCGCGGGCGCTCGAACTGATGGGGATAGACGTCCCGAATCGAATGTGACCATGACAGTCATTGGCATCACGGCCTGCCGGAAACTCGAAGACTACCGGCAGTCGATCCTTCACGTCGGCGGCGAACCTCGCACCCTCGACTCGTCCACGGCCGTCGAAGAGGCGTTGACGGGGATCGACGGCCTCATGCTGACCGGGGGCGGCGACGTGGCACCGTCGAGATATGGGGAGGTCGCCCACGCCACGGTCGAGGAGGCCGAGGCCGGCCGCGATGAGTTCGAGATTGCGCTCGTGCTGGCGGCCCGCGCACGTAATCTGCCGATCCTGGCGATCTGCCGTGGGGTGCAGGTGCTCAACGTCGCGTGCGGCGGGACGCTGGTGCAGGATATCCCCTCCCAGGTTGCGGGCGCGCTCACGCACAGCCTGCCGGTGCCGCAGCATCAGCCCTACGAGTTGGCGCACGAGGTCTGGGTCGACAAGGACTCGCTGCTCGCCAGGCTGATGCGTGAGAGGCTCGTTGACGAGGCGCTCGAGGTGAACAGCCGGCATCACCAGGCCGTGAAGAACGTCGCTCGCGGCTTCGTCGTGACCGCCACGGCGCCGGACGGCGTCATCGAAGTCATCGAGGATCCTGAGGCGCGCTTCTGCCTCGGCGTGCAGTGGCACCCGGAGAACTTCTTCAGGACCGGAGAATTTCGCGCGCTGTTCGAAGGATTCGTAGAGGCCGCCCAACGAACGTGAGGAACTGAGGAGTTGAGGACGTGTGAATCTGTTCCACGTCCTTACATCCTGAGATTCTCAGTTCCCGATTCCCGTGAACACCACGACCGTCTCGACGTGGGGTGTGTTCGGAAACAAATCGAAGGCGTCGGCGCGTTCGATGGCGTAGCCCGCGTCGACGATCTTTCTCGCGTCGCGAGCCAGCGTCGCGACATCGCACGAAACGTAGACGATACGCGTCGCCCGTGTCCCGAGGACCACGGCGCTCGCGTCCGGCGACAGACCCGTTCGCGGCGGGTCGACAATAACGGTCTCGACGGTCCGACCGCCGACCCTGAGTCCTTCCACCGCTCCATTCACGCAGTCCACGTTGATCCCTGCAGCCGCGACGTTCGCTCGGAGATCGCCGGCCGCATACGAGTCGCCTTCCACGGCCACGACCGGGGCGGCGCGCGTGACCGCCGCCGCCACGGTGAAGAGCCCGGCGCCCGCGTACAGGTCGGCCAGAGAACTACCCACTGGCACGCGCTCGGTGACGTGCTGCACGAACTCGCGCAGCAGATACCGATTGCCCTGGAAGAACGCGAGGACATGCCGGCGAAGCGCGAACGTCGCGCCGCCGACGGCTATGGCGTCCGTCACGTATGGGCCCGTCGTCAGCCCCTCGACGGAAACGAGTTTTGCGATCAGGCGCGGATCGAGCGGCTCTGACGTCTCGAGATGAACGACGCGCTCGGTAGCCTCGACGTTCTCCGACAGCTCGATCTCGCGGACGGTGTCAGCCCCGATCGATCGGATCGCCGCCATCAGCCGTTCGATCGTGTCCAGCGTGGCCGGCAACAGCTGCCGGGTCGCGCGCGCATCGCAGAGGTCGTGCGTGCCTTCGCGAAAGAATCCGGCCTTCGATCCCCGCACGTGCAGGCGCGCCCGCATGCGATAGCCGTCTTCGGGCGAGGCTGCGACCACCACGGGCGAAGGCAGATCGAGACGACCGATCCGCGCAAAGGCGTCGGCTATCACCTGGCTCTTGATCTCGAGCTGTCGCGAGTACGCGATGTGGCGGTAAAGACAACCACCGCACAACGGATCCTCGGACGACGTGCGGCGGTCCGGAGAAGGCTGGTCGATCGTCACCGCGACTGCCAGCGCCATGCCTTTCGTGACGCGGCCGATTCGCGCCCGGACGTGCTCGCCGGGAATCACTCCCGACACGAGCACCACGCGGCCCTCGTGCCGCGCGATCATCGCGCCGCCGACGGCCGGCTTCTCGATCGCAAGCGGAATTACGTCGCCGGGTTTCAGCATGGCTCACACGAACGCGATCGTGGGCAGCCGGACCCGCTCGCGCACGAGACGATCGATCGCGGCGTTCAGCGCCCGCGCGAACGCGTCCTGCGTCATGCCTGCGCGGAACGCTGCGAGCTCCGTTTCGGCTTCACGCGCAAAGGAGGCGCGTGCCGCATCGTCGAACGTCGCTCGCGCCTCGTGGACGATCTCCGCATCGAGCACGGCCAGGCGGTCGAGCAGCGCCTGCCGCGCGGCGCCGCGCAGCCCGCCAGCCCGCGCGCGCGCGGCATCCAGTTCGGCGGCCGCCCGGTCGATCAACGCGTCGAACTGGTCGCCGAGCGATCCGCTGGCACGCGCCGCGGTCAGGCGCATGACCACGCGCTCGAGATGTGCGGGCAGCGACGGACGACTCATCATCGATGACTGATGATTGATGGTTGATGATTGCCGACCACCGCCTGCCGTCGTGACGCCCGTGGCCCGCCGCCATTCGTCGAAGACGTCCAGCACGTCGGCCTCGCAGAAATCAATCTTGACCGGCCGGCGGCGAGGGCCCTTCCGGTAGTACCGCTCGAAATAGCGATCGATGCCCGAGAAGGCGACCTTGAGCGGGACGCCCTGTTCCGCCCAGCCGGAGACGACCTCGAAGGATGGACCGACCACCCGGATCAGATGGCCGTCGTTCTTCCGACACAGGTAGGTTTCTATCTCGCGGCAGTACTCGTCTACTGGTTGCGTTCCCACACGATTCTCAAACCGTGGAGCGTCAGATCGGCATCGACGTGCTGAATGAGCGATGTCTCCGGCGCGATGACATCCGCAAGGCCGCCGGTCGCGACGCAGACCGCATTGCCGCCCAGTTCGTCGTTCATCCGCCGCACGAGACCTTCGACCATGCCCACGTATCCCCAGAACAGACCCGACTCCATGGCGCCGACGGTTGTCCGGCCGACGACGCGCGAGGGCTTGCGGACGTCGATGCGCGGCAGGCGCGCCGCGCGCTGAAACAGGGCGTCAGCTGAAATCGTCACGCCTGGACAAATCGCCCCGCCGAGGTATTCCCCTTTCGCCGTAATCGCATCCAGCGTCGTCGCTGTGCCGAAGTCGACGACGATCAGCGGCCGGCTGAGGCCCTTACCGAATTTTTCGAACGCGGCGACGCCATTGAGGACACGGTCCGCACCCACTTCGGACGGATTCTCGTAGAGGATTGGCATCGAGGCGTTGACGCCGGGCTCGACCACAAACGCGGTCACGCCAAAATAGCGCTGCACCATGGCGCGGATCGTCCCGGTGAGCGGCGGCACGACGGAGCCGAGGATGACGCCGCGGACCTGGAGGCGCTCGATCCGGCTGTGCTCGAAGAGTCCTTCGACGACGAGCCCGAGTTCGTCCGACGTGCGCTCGCGCACGGTCTGCAGGCGCCAACTCTGAATCAGCGTGTCTCCCTCGAAGACACCGAGCACGATGTTGGAGTTGCCGACATCAATCGCCAGGAGCATCAGTGCCTCGTCGTCCCTTTGTGTTGGATCGTTGTCACAACCAGGTCACTTCCCCGGACACGATCCGCTCCACTCGATCGTCCACACGCACCAGCAGCGCCCCCAGATCATCGATGCCGGCTGTCACACCAGACCGCGTGGACGCGCTGGTGATCCACGAGACTCGCGCGCCCGTCGCACCAGGCGCCCGCCGGCGCCACGCGTCGAGAATAGCATCGAACCGTCCCGCGAGCAGATCCTCGTAACGGCGCGACAACGCAACCAGTGTGTCGGTGAGCAGATGATGGCGATCGACGGCGCGGCCGAGTTCCGTCTCCAGCGACGTCGCCCGGTCGCCCAACTCCCGAGGAAACGCCGTCGACAAGACGTTGAGGCCGTAGCCGACCACAACGCAGTCGCGCGGTCCGGCGCCGGACGACTCCGCGAGAATGCCGCCGAGTTTGCGGCGAGACACGTGAAGATCGTTGGGCCACTTGACATGGACGTGAAGGCCGCACGCCTCTTCGATGCCTTCCGCGAGGGCGACGCCGGCGGCGAGCGTCAGGAGCGTGGTGGCCTTCGAAGGATCGACGGGAGAAGTGGCGGGCGCGACCGCCACCGATACGTAGAGGCCCGAGCCAGGCGGAGAAAACCATGAGTGGCCGCGCCGGCCGCGCCCGGCGGTCTGTTCGTTGGCGACGACGACCAGACCTTCCTCCGACTGCGCCAGCGCGACATCGTTGGTCGATCCAATCGAGTCGAAAAAGAGAAGCGACGAGGCGAGGCGGCCGAGCCTGGGACGCGCATGATCGATCGCGTCGGCAAGCTCGCGAGGTACCGGCTGCGGGCGATCCTGCCCGCCGCGCTCAGGCTGGTCCGATTTCAAAGCTGATGTCGATGGCCGGCGCTGAATGTGTGAGCGCGCCAGCAGAGACGAAGTCGGCACCGGTTGCCGCCAGCTCCGGTATGCGCTCCAGCGTGACGCCGCCGGAGATTTCGATTTTCGCGCGGCCCCTGGCCCGGGCCACCGCCTCGCGGATCCACGCGGTCGGCATGTTGTCGACCAGGATGATGTCGGCGCCGGCAACCAGCGCCTCGTCAACTTGCTCGAGCGTCTCCGCTTCGATTTCGACGCGCAGTCCGGGCCGATGGGCGCGGGCGCGCTGGATGGCGGCCGGCACGCCGCCGGCAAGGCGGATGTGGTTGTCCTTGATGAGCACTGCATCGAACAGGCCGGTGCGGTGGTTCGATGCGCCGCCGGCGCGGACCGCGTATTTCTCGAGCGCACGCAGCGTCGGCGTCGTCTTGCGGGTGTCGAGGATGGTGATTTGACCATTCGCCGCCTCGACGAACCGGCGCGCACGCGTGGAAATGCCCGAGAGCCGCTGCAGAAAATTGAGGGCCGTGCGTTCGGCGACGAGGAGCGTCCGTGCCGAGGCCACGACATGGGCGATTTCGTCGCCCGCATGGCACGCATCGCCATCTTTTTTTGCGGCCAGAAACACGGGCGACGGCCCCTTTTCCGCGGCGGCAACCTGGCGAAACGCTTCGAAGGCCACCTCCTGTCCTGCCAGCACGCAGTCGGCCTTCACGAGGAACACGCCACGCCCCATCAGGCCAGACGCGACGGTCGCCTCCGTCGTCACATCGCCGTCGCCGACATCTTCAGCAAGCGCGCGGCGTACGAGATCGCGGTAGAAGGCAGGATCGAGAATTTCAGATTTCAAATCTATGATTTCAGATCGACGGTTCAACATCCCAGGGTTTTGGAGTTCTGGTCCTCAGTTCCATTTCTTACTTCCAACTTCTAACTTCTAACTTTCCTGTGCATTCTGACCGTAGCCTGCGACGACGATCTCGCGCGGTTCGCCGATCGCGGCGTCGAATACTTGCACGCGAAGCGCCGCCCGCAGGTCGGCGTCGACAATCGGCATCAACGCGACCGCGGCGGGCTCGGCTTTCACGGTGACCTTCGTGATCGGTACCTTGAGCGGCTGTTTTGCTTCCGAGCGCTGTTTCCGGACTTCGAACAGCACATCGGTCGCCCACTGATAGGTCGCTTTGTCCGCCGCAGCCGTGTCGGGCGTGTTGTCGTCGAGCAGGGATGTCAGCTCTCCCGCTGTTGGCCACGAACTCGTGTGAATCGAGCCTTCGCGCCACCACGACCAGACCTCTTCCGTCACGAACGGCAGAAACGGGGCGAACAGGCGCAGCATGACCGATAGTGCGGCGGTCAGCGCTGAATTGGCCGACGCCGCGCTCTCAGCGCCCTGTTCACCGTACCGGCGCCCTTTCACCAGCTCGAGGTAGTCATCGCAGAAGCCCCAGAAGAATGTCTCGGTGCGCTGGAGCACGCGCGCGTAGTCGTAGGCTTCGAAAGCTTTCGTCGCTTCATCCACCAGCGCGGCAAGATTTCGCAGCATCGCGCGATCGACAGCCGCCGTGATGGCGCCCGACGGAACGGCGCGTGCGTCCCCGGCCGCCTGCGACGTGTTCATCAACGCGAACTTCGACGCGTTGAGAATCTTGATGGCAAGCCGCCGGCCGACTTTCATCTGGCCGGGATCGAATGCCGTGTCGGTGCCGGGCCGGCCGCTGGCCGCCCAGTAGCGGGCGCCGTCGGACCCGTACTCTTCCAGCAACGCCATCGGGGTGATGACGTTCCCCTTCGACTTCGACATCTTCTTGCGATCGGGATCGAGCACCCAGCCGGAGATCGCCGCGTGCATCCAGGGCAGCGACTCGTGTTCCAGGTGCGCGCGCAGCACCGAGTCGAACAGCCACGTGCGGATGATGTCGTGGGCCTGCGGGCGCAAGTCCATCGGAAAGGTGATCGCGAACAGGTCCTTGTCGTCCGGCCAGCCGCAGACGATCTGCGGCGACACCGACGAGGTCGCCCACGTGTCCATGACGTCGGGATCGCCGATGAACCCGCCCGGGACACCGCGTTGATCCTCCCGGTAGCCTTCCGGGACATCGGTGGATGGATCCACGGGCAGCTGATCCTCGCGCGCCGGCATGGCCTTGTGGTACTGCACCCGGCCCTGAGCGTCGAGCGGGTACCACACGGGAAATGCCACGCCGAAATACCGCTGGCGGCTGATGCACCAGTCGCCGTTGAGACCGTTCGCCCAGTTCTCGAAACGGGTCTCCATGTATTCCGGGTGCCACTGGAGCTCTTTGCCTCGCGCGATCAGCGCCTCGCGGAACTCGATCGTCTTGATGAACCACTGCCGGCTGGTCACGATCTCGAGCGGACGATCGCCTTTCTCGTAGAACTTCACCGCGTGGGTGATCGGCCGCGCCTCGCCGACGAGATCGCCGCTTTCGCGGAGCTGCTCGACGACTTTGGCGCGCGCCTTGGCCGCGGTCAGCCCTTTCAGATCGGCATAATGGCGCTGGGCGCGCCCGGTATCTGCGGACTCCCAACCCGCAGTGCCCCAGGCCACATCGCGCAACGTGCCATCCTGCTGAATAATGGCGCGCACCGGCAAGCTCAACTCGCGCCACCAGGTGACGTCGGTAACGTCGCCGAACGTGCAGATCATCGCGATGCCGCTGCCCTTTTCCGGGTCGGCGAGCGCGTGCGCCCGCACCGGCACTCGCACACCGAAGAGCGGCGTCTCGACCTCTTTCCCGAACAGCGGCTGGTACCGTGGATCGTCAGGATGCGCGACGAGCGCGACGCAGGCCGGGATCAATTCGGGACGCGTCGTGTCGATCTCGATGAATTGATCGGCGGCAAGCTTGAACTTGATGCGATGGTAGGCGGCCGGAACCTCGCGGTCTTCGAGCTCGGCCTGCGCGACGGCGGTCTTGAAGTCGATATCCCAGAGCGTCGGCGCTTCGACCTGATACGCGAGTCCGCGGGCGAGGTGGTGCAGGAACACCAGTTGCGAGACTCGCTGCGCCCGCTTCCCGATGGTGGCGTACGTCATCGACCAGTCGACCGACAAGCCGAGCGTTTTCCAGAGTTTCTCGAACGCTTTCTCGTCTTCCTTCGTCAGCCGATCGCACAGCTCGATGAAGTTCGGGCGAGAGACGGAGAGCGGTGGTTTGGGTGGCTGCGCCGGCGGTTCGAAGTTCGCCACGTACGGCAGCGACGGGTCGCAGCGGACACCATAGTAGTTCTGCACACGACGCTCGGTCGGCAATCCGTTGTCGTCCCACCCCATCGGATAGAACACCGCTTTGCCCCGCATCCGCTGAAAGCGCGCGATGAGATCGGTGTGTGTGAACGAGAAGACGTGCCCGACGTGCAGCGACCCGCTGACCGTCGGCGGCGGCGTATCGATGGAATAGACAGCCGACCGCTTCGCGGCGCCAGGAAACCGGTAGACACCCGACTCCTCCCACCGCGGCATCCACTTCGCTTCGAGCCCTTCGAGAGCGGGCTTGTCGGGAAACTGCAGACGCGCGGGATCAAGCCGCGTCAGGGACGTCGACGATTGGGACATCCGGAGATCGTATCATTTTCGAATTCAACGTGGGCGTGCTCGACCTACACCTTCGGCCACGATCCGGAGTTGCAGGTCGACAACTCGCGGTCGTTGATTCAGTACCGAAGGTCAAATCGCCACGAAAGCGCGAAAGCACGAGATGTCGACTATCTCTTTCGTGTTTCGTGTTTTCGTGGCTGATCGAAGAGCGTAGCGAGACTTGGCGATACAGGGATTTACTTGATCGACGCTTTGATCCGCTCGATCTCCTCACGCACCAGGCGTTCGGCGATCTTGGACACGATGTCCGAGACGGTCTGCCGAACGACCGTGTCGGAGAGTCGCTCCAGAACGCGGCGAGTGATCGTCTCGATCGTGGCGTCGCTGACGGGAGCAGCCGACGATGGCGCCGGCCATGACACGACCGGCGGTGCGCCCTGCTCAGCGGCCAACAGGGCTGCGAAGGCATCGGCCAGCGGAGGAACGGATGCCGGATTTTTCAGCGGAAGCTCGAGCACGCGCGCTGTCGGTGACACGGCGGGCGTCGGCGCAACCTGCGCGGTCCGTACTGGTTCGACCGCTCGGGTCGTCTGGACGGCCGGCGGCGGGATGGATTCAATCGGCTTGCTCTCGGCGATCGGGGCAGGCGATGCTTCGGGTTCAGCGATCACAGTGTGCGCCGCCGCCACGTCATCGTGATGCGGCGCTTGGGCCTGTGACGCAGGCCCGGCGATGGTTTCGGGCTCGACAGCCTGAGCGGCGGCGTGTGCTGGTTCGGTTTTGTCGACCGACGCGGGCTCCGGCGTTTGCTGCCACGCCGACGGCACGTCCGCGTACGACGACGGTTGGTACTGCGGCCGATCCGCCGCAGCGTCGGCTCTCACAGGAGCATCCGGCTGCGGGGTTTCCGCGTTGTGGCCAAGAGCGCTGAACCAATCGAGTTCGGACGGAGGCGAGGCCGGCGAGCTCTTCACGTCCGCTTCCGCTCCCGACGTCGCAGGATTGAACGCGGTGTCGAGGCGATCGAAATACGCATTGAGATCGGCGTGCGTGCGATTGGCCTGCGTCTCGCCGGGCGCCTCGCCGAACGACGGCCCCGCCTCTTTGACGGTCGGCGCCTGATCCGCGGCGCGTTGCGGCCGTCCCAGTAGTTCTTTCACGCGGCCGATCACCAGCTGCGGCTCGAACGGCTTCGCGAGGATGCCATCGCATTTCGCATCGTCAGCGAGTGCCTGATCAACCGGCTCGAAGGCGCCGGTCAGCAGGACGACCGGAATGTGTTCCAGCTTTGGCGATCGACGGATGTACTGAGCCACCTCGTAGCCGTTCTTGCCCGGCATCCCGATGTCGGCAAGAACGATGTCCGGGGGTGACGATTCGAGCCGCTCGATGGCCTGGTCGCCATCGCCCACGGCGACAACCGTCACGTCCTCATCGGCAAACGTCAGCTCGATGACGCGCTGAATCGTGACGCTGTCGTCGGCAAGAAGGAGAGTATGCGGCACGGTCAGACTTATCGGGCCTTCAGACTCAAGACTTTACGTCCCGAAACGGCTCACACCCGGGCCCGGACGTTCCCGTTGATGAAGTCGATGATGTCCTGCATGGGCGTGCCGGGCAGGAAGATGCCCTTGATGCCCATTTCCTTCAGCTTGGGGATGTCGACGTCGGGGATGATGCCGCCAATCACCACGAGCACGTCGTCGAGCCCCCTTTCCCGGAGCAGTTCCATCAAGCGCGGAGCGATGTGGTTGTGCGCACCGGACAGGATTGACAGGCCGATGCAGTCCGCGTCCTCCTGCAATGCGGCCGATGCGATCATTTCCGGGGTCTGGCGGAGACCGGTGTAGATCACCTCCATGCCAGCATCCCGCAGCGCGCGCGCAATGACCTTGGCACCGCGATCGTGGCCATCGAGGCCGGGTTTGGCGATCACAACTCTGAGTTTTCGCATATTCAGGGGCTAGGGACTAGGGACTGGGCCCTAAGCCCTAAATGATCGGCACCTCTTCGTACTCCCCCCACACGTCGCGGAGGGCGTCGCACATCTCGCCGACGGTTGCGTAGGCGCGAACGGCGTCGATGATGCGCGGCATCAGGTTTTCCGTCGTTCGTGCGGCGGCCCTCAGGCTGTCGAGCGCTCGCGCGACCGCATCCTGGTTTCTCGTCTTCTTGAGCACCTCGAGCTTGGCGAGTTGGGTGTCGGCCGTCGATTCGTCGATGTAGAGAATCTCGATGGGCGGATCGTCCTGCTGCACGAACGCGTTGACGCCGACCGTGATCTTCTCTTTGCGCTCGAACGCCTGCTGGAATCGATAGGCACTCTCGGCGATCTCCTGTTGCGGGAATCCGCGCTCGATCGCCTCGACCATGCCGCCCATTGCATCGATCGACTTGAAGTAGGCGCGCGCGCCGTCCTCCATGTCCCTGGTCAGCCGCTCGACGAAATAGGATCCACCGAGCGGATCAACGACGTTCGCGACACCGCTTTCGTGGGCGATGATCTGCTGCGTTCGCAGCGCGAGCGTGGCGGCTTCCGCCGTCGGCAACGCGAGTGCCTCGTCCAGCGAGTTGGTGTGCAGCGAGTTGGTTCCGCCGAGGACGGCAGACAGCGCCTGCAGCGCCGTCCGCACGACGTTGTTGTACGGCTGCTGCGCCGTCAGAGAAACGCCGGCGGTCTGGCTGTGGAACCGCAGCTTCCACGAACGTTCGTTCTTTGCGTGGAACCGATCCCGCATCGCGTGCGCCCAGAGCGTCCGCGCCGCGCGGTACTTGGCGATCTCCTCGAAGAAATCGCTGTGCGCGTTGAAGAAGAACGAGATCTGCGGCACGAACGCATCCACGTCGAGGCCGGCGTCGACACCCCATTGCACGTATTCGAGGCCATCGCGCAAGGTGAACGCGAGTTCCTGGACCGCGGTCGCCCCTGCCTCGCGGATGTGGTAACCGCTCACGGAGATCGTGTTCCACTTCGGGACCTGCGCCGAGCAGAACGCGAACACATCGGTGATGAGCCGCATCGACGGACGCGGCGGGAAGATGTACTCCTTCTGGGCGATGAACTCTTTGAGGATGTCGTTCTGAATCGTGCCCGAAATCTTCTTCCAGTCGGCGCCCTGCTTTTCGGCGACCACCAGGTACATCGCGAAGATCATCGCCGCGGGCGAATTGATCGTCATCGAGGTGGTGATGTCGGCGAGCTGAATGCCGTCGAACAGCGTTTCCATGTCGGCAAGCGACATGATGCTGACGCCGCACTTCCCCACCTCGCCGAGCGACAGCTCGTGGTCCGGATCGCGTCCCATCAGCGTCGGCAGGTCGAACGCGACGCTGAGGCCCGTTCCGCCGGCATTGAGCAGCGTCTTGTACCGGGTGTTGGTATCCTCGGGCGTCCCAAAGCCGGCAAACTGACGCATCGTCCAGAGCTTGCCGCGATAGCCAGTGGGATGGATGCCGCGCGTGTAAGGAAATACGCCCGTGTTGTTCACGTCACGGGCGTAGTCGATCTGCTCGATGTCCTCGACGG
>Ga0306922_10006067_pt1 | contig 11558 bp, 8 predicted proteins | sample sta12Cox44000082_FD_203758 | JGI IMG/M metagenome (GOLD analysis project Ga0306922, IMG submission 203758) | Lab enrichment of tropical soil microbial communities from Luquillo Experimental Forest, Puerto Rico - statoxic.12C.oxic.44.000.082 (v2)... | ecosystem: Environmental > Terrestrial > Soil... | reverse complement strand
CTACCGCGGCGGAGCGCCGATGGTCGCCGATCTCATCGGCGGGCAGGTGCAGGTTGCCTTCGACGTATTGACCGGCTCGCTCGCACACGTGCGATCGGGCTCGCTGCGTGCGTTGGGCATGGCCGGCAAGCGCCGATCCGACGCGCTGCCTGACGTGCCGACCATCGGCGAGACAGTGGCGGGCTACGAGGCGAATTCCTGGTGCGGTCTCGGCGTGCCGAGAGGCACGCCGGCGGAAATCATCGCGCGGCTCAACCGCGAGATCAATGCGGGGCTGGCGGACCCGGCGGTGCGCGCGCGGCTCGCCGACGTCGCCACCACGCCGATGTTCTTCACCCCCGACGAGTTCGGCGCCTATATGGCGTCCGAGGTCGAGAAGTGGGGCAAGGTGGTCCGCCTGTCGGGCATCAGGCCGGAATGATCGCACGATCATAACGCGTGCTTGTGGCTATCTCCCGCGCGCCCCATGAATCTCGCCGCGTCATCTGCTAGCGTCGCGGCGCCATGGATGCCGCGCGCCCGATCATTCCCTCCGGCTTCGAATCCGGCCCGAGCGCCGAGGGCGCTCCGCGCGCCACGCCGGTGATGGAGCAATATATCGAGATCAAGGCCGCCAATCCGGATTGCCTGCTGTTCTATCGGATGGGCGATTTCTACGAGCTGTTCTTCGAGGACGCCGAGGTCGCGGCGCGCGCCCTCGGCATCGTGCTCACCAAGCGCGGCAAGCATCTGGGCCGCGACATCCCCATGTGCGGCGTGCCGATCCATCGCGCCGACGAATATCTCCACCGCCTGATCGCGCTCGGCCATCGCGTCGCGGTGTGCGAACAGCTCGAGGACCCGGCCGAGGCGAAGAAGCGCGGCGGCAAGAGCGTGGTGCGGCGCGACGTCATCCGCCTGGTCACGCCCGGTACGCTCACCGAGGACACGCTGCTCGACGCAAAGCGCAACAACTACCTGCTCGCGATCGCCCGCGCGCGCGCCTCCGTGGGCGAGGAGAGCCGCTTCGCGCTCGCCTGGATCGATATTTCCACCGGCGAGTTCCGCATCGCCGAATGCGACCGCGCCGGCCTTGCCGCCGACATCGCCCGGCTCGAACCGGGCGAGATCATCGTGTCGGACGCGCTCTACGGCGACGCCACGCTCGCCCCCTATCTGCGCGCGCTGCCGGCGGTGACGCCGCTCGCGCGCGACGTGTTCGATGGGGCCACGGCCGAGCGCAGGCTTGCGACTTATTTCGGCCTGTCCACGACCGAAAGCTTCGGCGCGCTGTCGCGGCTCGAGCTCACGGCGGCCGCCGCCTGCATCAGCTACGTGGAGCGCACGCAGCTCGGGGGGCGCCCGCCGCTCTCCGCGCCCGTGCGCGAGACGCAAGCAGCGACGCTCTCGATCGATCAGGCGACCCGCAGCAATCTCGAGCTCGTGCGCACGCTCTCCGGGGAGCGCCGCGGATCGCTCCTTGCCGCCATCGACCGCAGCGTGACGGCGGCGGGCGCGCGCCTGCTGGCCCAGCGCCTGGCGGCTCCGCTCACCGATCCCGCCGCGATCGCGCGGCGCCACGACGCGGTCGAATTTTTCGTGACCGACGCGGCGGCGCGCGCCGACATGCGCGAGCGGTTGGCCGCGGCACCCGATCTCGCCCGCGCGCTGGCGCGGCTCGTGGTCGCGCGCGGCGGCCCGCGCGACCTCGCCGCCATCCGCGACGGCATCGTCGCCGCCGCCGGCCTTGCGGACGAGCTGGAGAAGCGCACGAACATCGCCGCCGAGCTCGCGCACGCGGCGCGCGCGCTGCGCAAGCTCGATCCCGCGCTCGCGAGCGAGCTGAGCGCGGCGCTGGCCGAGGAGCTTCCTCACCTCAAGCGCGACGGCGGCTTCGTGCGCGCGGGCTACGACGCCGCGCTCGACGAAGCGCGCGCGCTGCGCGACGAATCCCGCCGCGTGATCGCGGCGCTGCAGGCCCGCTACGCCGACACGACGTCAGTGCGCACGCTGAAGATCCGCCACAACAACGTGCTCGGCTATTTCGTCGAGGTCACGGCGCAGCACGGCGAGCGCCTGATGGCGCCGCCGCTCAACGCGACCTTCATCCATCGCCAGACGCTCGCCGGTCAGGTGCGCTTCACCACCACCGAACTGGGCGAGCTCGAAGCCAAGATCGCCAGCGCCGCGGATCGCGCGCTCGGCATCGAGCTCGAAACGTTCGAGCGGCTCGCCGCCACCGTGACCGCGGCGGCCGCCGCCATCAAGGACGCCGCCGAGGCGCTGGCGGCCATCGACGTCGCCTCGGCCTTGGCGCAATTGGCCGTCGAGCGTCATTACACGCGGCCGCAGATCGACGCCTCGCTCGATTTCGTCATCGAGGGCGGACGGCATCCGGTGGTGGAGCAGATGCTCGCCGGCGACGGCGGGCCGTTCGTGGCCAACGACTGCGACCTCTCTCCGCCCCCTTCGCTCGCGAATGGCCGCATCTATCTCGTCACCGGGCCGAACATGGCGGGCAAATCGACCTATCTGCGCCAGAACGCGCTCATCGCGATCCTCGCGCAAATGGGCAGCTTCGTGCCCGCCCGCCGCGCCAAGATCGGCGCCGTCGACCGGCTGTTCTCGCGCGTCGGGGCGGCCGACGACATCGCGCGCGGGCGCTCGACCTTCATGGTCGAGATGGTGGAGACCGCGGCCATCCTCAATCAGGCCGGCGAGCGCTCGCTCGTCATTTTGGATGAGATCGGCCGCGGCACTGCGACCTTCGACGGCCTCTCCATCGCTTGGGCCACGATCGAGCATCTGCACGAAACCAATCGCTGCCGTGCCTTGTTCGCCACCCATTTCCACGAGCTGACCGCGCTCGCGGCGACGCTCCCGCGCCTGTTCAACGCCACGGTGCGGGTGAAGGAATGGCAAGGCGAGGTGGTGTTCCTGCACGAGGTGGTCGCGGGCGCCGCCGATCGCAGCTACGGCATCCAGGTGGCAAAGCTCGCAGGCCTACCGCCGGCGGTGATCGCGCGCGCGCAGGTGGTTCTCGCCAAGCTCGAAGCCGAGGATCGCGCGTCGCCGCGCGGTTTCGACGACCTGCCGCTTTTTGCCGCCACGCCGCGACCGGCATCGCCGCCGCCGCGCGCCGCGGCCATCGATAGCGTCATCGCCGTGCTGGCGTCGCTTCATCCCGACGAGATGTCGCCGCGCGACGCGCTCGAAGCGCTCTACGCGCTCAAAGCCAAGGCGGCGGCCGAGGATCGCTGATCATGACCAAACGGCTCGGCGCTTTGGTTTTGCTCACATGCCTTGCCGGCGCGGCCGCGGCGCAGGCGCAATCCTATCCCACCCGCACGATCACGCTCACGGTGACGGCCGCCGCCGGCGGCGTGACCGACGTGGTGGCGCGCGCGCTCGGCGAGCGGCTTGCGCAGACGTGGGGCCAGCAAGTCGTGATCGAGAACAAGGGCGGCGCCGCCCACGTCGTCGGCGCGCAGTCCGTGGCCAAGGCCGCCCCCGACGGCTACTCGCTGCTGGTCGCCGAGGCTGGGACCTTCACGATCAACCCCACCCTCTATGGCAAAGGCAAGCTCCCCTACGACGAGGAGAAGGACTTCATCCCGATCACCGGCATCGTGCGCATCAACCAGGCGCTGCTTGGCCATCCTTCGCTGCCGGCCAACGACGTGCGCGAGCTGATCGAACTCGCGAGCAAGAGGCCGGGCGAGCTCACTTACGGCACCGCCGGGATCGGCTCCGCGCCGCACATGAACATGGTGTTGTTCGAGAGCATGGCTAAGGTGAGACTTGTTCCCGTTCACTACCGCGGCGCCGCGCCGGCGCTCACCGACGTCATCGCCGGGCACGTCAACTTGATGTCGGTCAGCGTGAGCCTCGCGTTGCCGCCGTTGCGCGCCGGCCAGATCAAGATCTTCGGCATCGGCAGCGGCAAGCGCCTTCCTCTCGCTCCCGACATTGCGACCGTCGCCGAAAGCGGCCTGCCGGGCTACGAAGCCACGACCTGGTTCGGGCTGTTCGCGACCGCCGGCACGCCGCGCGAGATCGTGACCAAGATCAACGCCGAGGTCGCGAAGATCTTGGCCGATCCGCAATTCCGCGAAAAATTCCTGGCGCCGCAAATGTTCGAGCCGATGGCGAGCTCGCCGGAAGAGTTCGCCGATTACATCAAGGCGCAGACCCGCAAATGGGCCAAGGTGATCCGCGAGCAGAAGCTTGTCATCGACAAGTAGCGCTCCCACTCTCGGCACTGACCCGCCCGCGGTCGTTGCCGGGCTTGACCCGGCAATCCATCCTCTTGGATGAAGCGCTTTTTTTCAATGGATGCCCGGCTCGTAAGCGCGTTTACGCGCGTCTTCCGACGCGCTATGCCCGGGCATGACGCATCATAGCCCTCGGAACGCCATCTACCACAATCACGCGCGGTTGAGCTTCACCTCGATCGCGGGGCCGCTCCGGAGCGTCTGGTAGACGACGCAATAGCGCTCGGTGAGCTTGAGCAGCGATTCGAGGTTGTCTTGCGGCGCGTCGGTCTCGACGTCGAAGCGCAGGCGAATCGCCGCAAAGCCGACCGGCGCATCCTTGGCCACGCCGAGCGTGCCGCGAAAGTCGAGATCGCCTTCGGCCGATACCTTGCCGGACTTGAGCGGAACGTCGAGCGCGGTCGCGACCGCCTTGAGCGTCACGCCGGCGCAGGCGACCAGCGCCTCCAGCAGCATGTCGCCGGAACAAAGTTCAAGCCCCGAGCCGCCGGTGGCGGGATGCAGGCCCGCGACCGCGAGCGCGCGGGAGGTCTCCACCTTGCAGGCGATGTGGGCATCGTCGAGCGTGCCCTTGGCCTTCAAGGTGATGTAGGCGGACTTCGGGTCGCCCTTGTAGCGCTCCTTGAGCGGCGCCTGCATGGCGCGCAACGCAGTGGCGTCCATTGGAGACCTCCGTTTCGGACGGCAGAGGACAGACGACAGACGAGGGGAAAAAGCAAGCCGGTCGTGTCGTGCGTCACCACCACAGCCCACCGCCGGCCGCGGCGCGGGTCTCGCGGTCGTCGGTCACCACCGCGCGCTCGAGCGAGCGGTCGAGCGCGGCGAGCACGCGACGCTTGACAAAGTCGAAGGCGGCGGACTGGCGGTCGCGCGGGCGCGGCAGATCGCACGCGATCTCCTCGTAGACCCGGCCGGGACGCGGCCGCATCACCATGACGCGGTCGGCGAGCACGATCGCCTCGTCGACGTCATGCGTCACCATGACCAGCGTCGGCTTGAAATCGGCCCACAGGTCGAGCAGGTGATCCTGCAGGTCGGCGCGGGTGAAGGCATCGAGCGCGGAGAACGGCTCGTCGAGGAGAAGCACCTGCGGCCGCGGCACCAGCGCGCGCGCAATGGCCACGCGCTGGGCTTGGCCGCCGGAAAGCTCGCGCGGCCAAACCCTCGCCTTCTCGGTCAGGCCGACGCGGTCGAGCGCGCCCGCCACGCGCGCCCTTCGTTGCGCTTTCGGATATTGCTCCAAGCCGAAGCCGACATTGTCGGCGACGCGCAGCCAGGGAAGCAGCCGCGGCTCCTGGAACCCGATCCCGATCTTTTCATGCGGCGCGGTGATCACCGTCCCGTCAAGCACGACCTTGCCCTGGGTCGGCGTGTCGAGACCCGAGATCGCCCGCAACATCGTCGACTTGCCGCAGCCGGAGCCGCCGATGGTGACGAGAATCTCGCCCGGCGCGACCGCGAGCGAGAGGCCCTCGAGCGCCCGCACGCCGTTGGGATAGGTCTTGCCGACGCGATCGAGAACGAGCATCGAGCGCCCCTTCACGCGCGCGCGAACCGGTCTTCCCAGCGCAGGAAGGGCGACGACACCAGCACGATGAGCCAGTCGGTCGCCTTGCCGAGGATGGCAAAGGCGACGATGGCGGCGACGATCTGCGCCGGCTTGCCGAGCTGTTGGCCATCGATGAGAAGGAATCCGAGCCCGGTCGAGGCGCCCAGAAATTCCGCCGCCAGCACGAACATCCAGCCGAGCCCGAGCCCGGCGCGCAGCGAGATCACGTAGGCCGGCATCACCGCCGGCAGCAAGATCCGGCGCACCATGGCGGGACCGGACAAGCGAAAGACGCGGCCGACCTCGACGATCTGGCGATCGACCGACATGACCGCCCCCATCACGCCGAGATAGACCGGAAAGAACACGCCGACCGCGATCAGAATGACCTTCGACGCCTCGAAAATGCCGAACCACAGAATGAACAGCGGCACCCAGGCGATCGAGGGGACGGCGCGCAAACCTTGCAAGGTCGGATCAAGCAGACGATAGGTCAGCGCGGAGTAGCCGGCGATCGCGCCGAAGACCGTTCCCGCCGCAACGCCGAACACGAATCCCCACCCAACGCGCCAGAGCGTTGCGAAGGCGTGCTGCTCAAGCTCGCCGGTCGCGGCGAGGTCGGCAAACGTGTTCCAGATCACCGACGGCGGCGGCACCAGGCGTCCGCTGGACAAGCCCATGCGCACCGCGATTTCCCAGAACACGGCGAGCGCCACCGGCAGCAACAAGCCGAGCGCGGGCCGCAGGACGCGCGCGGAGCCTGCCTTCGGGGCCGTCTGTGACAGCTCGGCTTGTTCGACGCCCGCGGTCATGGAGACAAGAGACACGGCACCGCCTTCCAATGCAATATCGCGAAATTTCCGGGGTCTGCCTCGCAGAGAGGGCGCGCGGGACGCGGCCGTCAGTTTGCGGCCGTCACGTAGCGGTCATCGATGAGCTCATCGACCGATTTCTTGACGTCGACGCTGGCGCCGATCACGCCTGCCTTCTGCAGCGCGAGGCCGGCTTCGAGGATCGATTCGCGTTGCGCCGGCCCAACCTTGTTGTGGGTGAGCTCGGTGCGCTCCTTGAGCTGCTTGTCGACGACGGCGTCGGGCAGCTTGGTGACGGTGATGAAGGTCTTCTTGAGCTCATCGTAGTGGGCGAGCGAATATTTGCGCGCCTCCTCGTAGGCTGAAATCACCCGCCGCACGACGTCGGGGTGATCCTTGGCGAACTCCTCGCGCACGTTGAGGATGCCCCAGGTATTGGCATCGCGGTTGCGGTAGAACAGCCGCGCGCCCTCGTTCACTTCGTGCTGCGCCATCATCGGGTCGAGGCCAGCCCAGGCATCGACGTCGCCGCGGACTAAGAGGTTGCCGCCGTCGGCGTGCTGCTGCACGAGCACCGGCGTGATGTCCGTGCCGGAGAGGCCGGCGGCGAGCAGCGCGCGCACCGCGAAGATGTGCGGATCGGTGCCGCGCACCATCGCGACCTTCTTGCCTTTGAGGTCCGCGACCTTGTTGATGGCGCTGTCCTTGGTGGTCACCAGCGCAGTCCATTCGGGCCGCGAATAGACGTAGACCGATTTGATCGGATTGCCGTTGATCCTGGCGACGAGGGCAGCCGAGCCGGCGGTCGAACCGAAGTTGATCGATCCGGCGTTGAGGAATTGCAGCGCATTGGACGAGCTGTTGGTCTGCACCCAAACGACCTTGATGCCGTCCTTGGCGAACTCCTTCTCGAGGAAGCCTTTGTCCTTGAGCAGCATCGACACCGGGTTATAGGTCGCCCAGTCGACGTAGATTTCCTTGGGATTGTCGGCGGCGCAGAGCCGCGTGCTCGGCAGCAGGGCGAGCGCGAGCGTGGCGGCGAGAAGCGAACGGCGGGACAATTCGGTCATGACGACCTCCATGCGTTTGAACCTCGACCGCGGTCGCGCGCGGGAAGGCCGGTTGATGCAGGCGGGATTTTTTGCCCGCCGTCAGCCTGGCGAGGGGGCGGGCCCCGCGCTTTAGCTGCATTTGTTAAGCGCCCGCAAGCTGCTTGCTCAAATCGGCGCTAGATTTATTTCTTAGGAAGCCCAACCTGAGGCGTCAATGAGAATTATTTATTGAATCTTGGGGGTGCGATAGGAATTATTTTTATTTTGGCGCGGCGTCCCGACATCCCTCTGTCGTCATATTCCAGCGGTGGTGGTTATGGGTCCCCGCAACGGGGTCCCCGCGACGCATAGCGCGTCAGAGACGCGCGTAAGCGCGCTTTTGCTGTCGCGGGGGCGCCCCTCGCGGGGACGACCGGTATTATGAGCGCTGATGAGAATGGATTCGGTATGACACGCCGCCGGCGCTCCGCTATCCCCATGCGACCATGCTGACCTTGAGCGATCAGGTTTCGCCCGAAGCCGAAATTTTCGATGCGGTCGCCATCGCGGCCGATCTCGAACGCCTGAGTGACGTCCACGCCGGCAACGAGCGCGAACTCCGCTTGGCGGTGTCGCGGCTGCTCAAGGCCGCGCTCGCGGACGGGCGAGCCGCGGCCGAGCGCTTGCTCATCGCCGACCGCCACGGACGGCGTTGCGCCGAGCGGCTAAGCCTCATGCAGGACGAGATCATCCGCGTCCTCTTCGAGTTCGCGATCAAGCACCTCTACCCCGCGCAGAACCCCTCCGAAGCCGAGCGCATGGCGATCGTCGCCACCGGCGGCTACGGCCGCGGCGTGCTGGCGGCGGGCTCCGACATCGATCTCTTGTTCCTGCTTCCCTACAAACAGACCGCCTGGGGCGAATCCGTCGCCGAGACGATCCTCTATTGCCTTTGGGACATGGGGCTCAAGGTCGGCCACGCCACGCGCTCGGTCAACGAATGCATCCGCCAGGCCAAGGCCGACATGACCATCCGCACCTCCCTGCTCGAGGCGCGCTATCTCCTCGGCGACCACAAGCTCTACGACGAGCTGGTCGCACGCTTCGATAAGGAGATCGTGCAGGGCACCGCGGCGGAATTCGTCGCCGCCAAGCTCGCCGAGCGCGAGGAGCGCCACCGGCGCGCCGGCCAGTCGCGCTATCTGGTCGAGCCCAACGTCAAGGACGGCAAAGGCGGGCAACGCGACCTGCACACGCTCTACTGGATCGCCAAATACGTCTATCGCGTGCGCGAGCGCGAGGAGCTCATCGCGCACGGCGTCTACGACCCGCGCGAATACCGCCGCTTCCGCCGCTGCGGCGATTTCCTCTGGGCCGTGCGATGTCACATGCACTTCCTCACCGGCCGGGCGGAGGAGCGGCTGTCCTTCGACATTCAGCGCGAGATCGCGGTGCGGCTCGGTTACACCGAGCATCCGGGCCTGCGCGAGGTCGAGCGCTTCATGAAGCACTACTTCCTGATCGCCAAGGACGTCGGCGATCTCACCGCCATCCTCTGCGCCAAGCTCGAGGACAGCCACGCCAAGGCCATGCCGGTGCTGAGCCGGATGATGGCCAAGTTCCGCCCGCGCGCCCGCCACACGCTGAGCGAGACCGAAGATTTCGTCGTCGACTACAACCGCATCAACGTCGCCGACGAGAACGTGTTCAAGCGCGACCCCGTCAATCTCATCCGCATCTTCCATCTCGCGCAGAAATACAATCTGGCGTTCCATCCCGACGCCATGCACGTCGCCACGCGCTCGCTCAAGCTCATCGATCAGACGCTGCGCGAGAACGAGGAAGCAAACCGCCTGTTCCTCGAAATCCTGACCTCGAAAAACGACGGCGAGACCGTGCTGCGGCGGATGAACGAGGCCGGCGTGCTGGGCCAGTTCGTGCCCGCCTTCGGCCGCATCGTCGCGATGATGCAGTTCAACATGTACCACCACTACACGGTAGACGAGCATCTCCTGCGCTGCATCGGCGTCCTCGCCGACATCGAGGCGGCGCGAACCGCGGACACCAAATTGGCGAACGAGCTGATGCGGAGCATTCAGCCGCGACACCAGGAACTGCTCTACGTCACGCTGTTCCTGCACGACATCGCCAAGGGGCGGATCGAGGACCATTCCATCGCCGGCGCCCGCGTCGCGCGCAACCTCTGCCCGCGGCTCGGCTTCTCGCAGGCGGAGACGGAAACCGTCGCCTGGCTCATCGAAGTGCATCTGGTGATGTCGACGGTCGCCCAGTCGCGCGACCTGTCCGACCGGATGACGATCGAAAACTTCAGCGCGGTGATGCAGTCGGTCGAGCGGCTCAAGCTGCTCACCATCCTCACCGCCGCCGACATCAAGGCGGTCGGGCCCGGGGTGTGGAACGGCTGGAAGGCGCAGCTCATTCGCACGCTCTACTACGAGACCGAGCCGGTGCTGACCGGCGGATTTTCCGAGGTCAACCGCGCGCAGCGCGTCGCGGTGGCGCAGGCCGAGTTCCGCGGCGAGCTTGCCGACTGGACGGCGGCCGAGGTCGACGCCTATATCGCGCTGCATTATCCGGCCTATTGGCTCAAGGTCGATCTGCCGCACCAGGTCGCGCATGCGCGCTTTCTGCGTTCGGCCGCGCAAGAGGGAAAGTCGCTCGCGACCTCGGTGTCGTTTCCGGCCGCGCGCGGGGTGACCGAGCTCACCGTGCTCGCGCCCGACCATCCGTGGCTCCTTTCGATCATCGCCGGCGCTTGCGCGGTCGCCGGCGCCAACATCGTCGACGCGCAGATCTTCACCACCACCGACGGGCGGGCGCTCGACACCATCTCGGTGTCGCGCGAGTTCGAGTTCGACGCCGATGAAGCGCGCCGCGCCGCGCGCATCACCGATTCGATCGAGAAGGCGTTGCGCGGCGACCTCAAGCTGCCGGAAGTGGTCGCGAAACGCGAGACGGCGAAGGCGCGGCTGAAAGCGTTCGCGGTGCCGCCCGAGGTGACCGTCAACAACGGATGGTCGAACCGCTACACCATGGTCGAGGTGACCGGACTCGATCGTCCCGGCCTGTTGTTCGAGCTGACGGCAACCTTGTCCAGGCTTTCCCTCAACATCGCCTCCGCCCACGTGGCGACCTTCGGCGAGCGCGTGGTCGACGTGTTCTACGTCACCGATCTGTTCGGGGCGAAGATCACCTCGGCGACGCGGCAGGCGACCATCAAGCGCGCGCTCATTGCTTTGCTCTCGCCCGCGCCGGCGGAGGTTGAGAAGCGGGCCAAGGGCGCCGCGGCGGGCTGAGTCTTTGGCTGCGCTGACCGCCTCCCACGCGCAAGTTGCGCCGGTCATTGTAAATAACAATCCGCAAACAATGGAACGGAGCCGGCGATCGTTTCCTGCAACCGCAGGTCGGTTTCGCATGGATCAAGCAGGCATGCTCCCCATTGGCTTCGCTTCGCCAAAATGCGCCGTGCGTCCTCGCCCCTCATGCTGAGGAGCATCGCAGCGCGAGCGAGCACGCCTCCTGCCCAGCATCGTTGCGCTGCGATGCGTCTCGAAGCATGAGGGCGAATGCACTTGCTCGTCCTCATCCTTCGAGACGCGCGTACGCACGTTTGAATTTGCCGAACGTCTTCGGCATACGCGCTCCTCAGGATGAGGACGAGCATCGCAGACTTCACAGTTCACCATGTCAAACAGCCCATCTCGTTCCCGCGGTGCGTTTCTGCGCCCGGGTTTTGCATCTTTGCTTCGCTCACCCCGAATGAGGGTGGGCGGAGCGCCGAGAGTCGTTCGGGTGCTCGGCGGAACACCCGTGCGGCGTGCACATAACGCGGCACGCCAGGCGCCTAGCGAGGCGCCTTGCGTCCCATGACGCGGGACGCTCGCCTCTCGGC